>MDTG01303929.1_pt1 | contig 26823 bp, 19 predicted proteins | sample 811421 | NCBI WGS metagenome assembly MDTG01 (sample SAMN05326645, study PRJNA326480) | marine metagenome | isolation source: seawater | place: Pacific Ocean: South East | collected 2011
CCAGCAGCCCGGGCAGCAGCCGGGGCAGCAGCCGGGCCAGCAGCCCGGTCAGCAGCCCGGACAGCAGCCCGGACAGCAGCCCGGTCAGCAGCCCGGACAGCAGCCCGGACAGCAGCCCGGTCAACAGCCGGGTCAGCAGCCCGGTCAGCAGCCGGGCCAACAGCCGGGTCAGCAGCCGGGTCAGCAGCCGGGCCAACAGCCAGGACAGCAGCCGGGTCAACAGCCGGGTCAGCAGCCGGGTCAGCAGCCCGGACAGCAGCCGGGCCAGCAGCCCGGCCAGCAGCCGGGCCAGCAGCCCGGCCAGCAGCCGGGGCAGCAGCCCGGTCAACAGCCCGGTCAGCAGCCGGGGCAGCAGCCGGGTCAGCAGCCCGGTCAGCAGCCGGGGCAGCAGCCGGGTCAGCAGCCCGGTCAGCAGCCGGGTCAGCAAAAGAACAACAAGGTCTGCCCGGGCTGCGGCAAGAAGCATGGCGGCCAGGGCCAAGGCCAGGGCAAGCAGGGTCAGGGTCAAGGCCAAGGCCAGGGCCAGGGCCAAGCGCAGGGCAAGCGCCCGATCGGTGACCTCGACGCACCCAACAAGTTCAAGGCGACCCGGATTCGCGGGCGCGTGGGCAAGGGCAAGATCGTCGGCTCCTACTTCACCCGCGGCGCGCAGGTGAAGGGCAAGTCCGACGCCGAGTTCGAGGAGGTCACGCGCGCCGCGCAGGCCAAGGCGGCCAAGGCGCTGCAGAAGACCCGCATCCCCAAGCGAATGGCCGAATACGTGAAGGGCTACATGGAGAGCCTGACGCCCGAGCGCCAGTAGGACCGTGTTCGACTTCTCCTTCCCCAAGACCTGGGGCCTGAGCGCGCTGCTCTTGCCCCTCCTCGTCGGCTGTCCCGACCTGCCCGACCCCGAGGGCGCGGCTCGGGACGGCGTGTCGCCGGTAGCGAGCTCGACTCCGGCGACGGCGAAGGCGACGCCGACGCCCTTCCCTTCCCGCCCGACGGAGGGCGACAACGCCTACTCCCAGCCTGGCGCCGACGACTACACGCCTGGCAAGCCCTATCCGATCCCCGAGCCGCTGCCTGCCAAGTCGCAGCCGCAGGCGGTCGCGGGCCAGGGGCCCGCTCCCCAGGCGGGTGAGGCCGCGGTCGAGCTGGTGCTCGGCGGCAAGGGGGAGGCGCCAGGGCGCTTCGGCTATCCGCGCGCCATGACCACGACCAAGGAGGGGCTGCTCTTCGTCGCCGACAAGACGGGGCGCATCCAGCGCTTCACCCCCGAGGGGAAGGTCGAGCGGCTGGTGTTCACCCCCGGGCTGGTGCAGGGCAAGCCGACCGGGCTCGGGATCGACGAGCACGGCGACCTGCTCGTGGCCGACACCCACTACTGCCGGGTCCTCGTCTACGACACCGACCTGAAGCTCAAGCGGGCCTATGGCGCCCCGGGCCCGGCCCCCGGTCAGTTCATGATGATCACCTCCGTCCACGCGGCCGGAGGCTTGCACTACACGACCGACTTCGGCGACCAGGTCGCGCGCGTGCAGGTGTGGCAAGAAGACGGCACCTACCTGCGCACCTGGGGCTCCTTCGGCTGGGACGAAGACCAGTTCCGGCGCCCCATGAACCTCGCGATCGACCCGACCCGCGATCGCGTCTACGTGGCGGACGCCGCGAACCACCGCGTCTCGATCTTCTCCAGCGCAGGCGAGCTCCAGGGCCACCTCGGCGGCGAGGGGAAGGAGCAGGGCAAGCTGGGCTACCCCTACGACGTCAAGCTCGACGAGGCGGGGCGGGTGTGGGTGGCCGAGTTCGGCAACCAGCGCGTCTCGGTGTTCTCCCCCGAGGGCAAGTGCCTGGGGATCTGGGGCGGGCCGGGGCGCGCCGTGGGCGGCTTGAACCGCCCCTGGGCGGTCGCGCTCGGACCCGCCGAGCGGGTGTGGGTGCTCGACTCCAACGGCGACCGCGTCTACGGAATGCACCGCAAGACCTGGCTCGGCTCGTGAGCGAGGTCAGGATCCAAGTCGCTCGTGCTACGCTCTCGCGCTCTCCGGAGCGGTGATGCCGATCTCCTTCGCGACCCCCGAATTCCTGCTCTTGCTGGTGGTGTTGCTGCCGCTGGTGATCCTGCTCGGCCGCCGCTCGCTGGCCGGCTTGGACAAGGTCCGCCGGCGAATGGCGCTGACCTTGCGGATCCTGCTGGTCGTGCTGCTCGTGGCGGCGCTGGCCGAGGTCGAGTGGCGCGACCTGACCAAGAAGGTCGAGGTGGTGTTCGTCGTCGACCACTCGCGCTCGATCCCCGAGGCCAAGGCCCAGTCTGCCCTCGAGCTGATCGAGCGCTCGCGCGGACGAATGGACCCACGCCAGGACCTGGGCAAGGTCGTGGTCTTCGGGCGCGAGGGCTACAACGAGGCCACGCTGCGCAAGGACGGCGCGCCCCTGACGCGCTTCGCGAGCGACATCGACCGCAACTACACCAACATGGAGCAGGGCATTCGCCGCGCGCTCGAGGCCCTCGAGGTCAACGCGCGCGGGCGGATCGTGCTGATCAGCGACGGCAACGAGACCGCGGGCGACGCCAAGGCCGCGATCGCCGAGGCCCGCAAGCAGGGCGTGCCGGTCGACGTGGTCCCCCTCGACTACTCCTACGGCGAGGAGGTCCTCGTCGAGAAGGTCAAGATCCCCGAGGAGGCCAAGATCGGCGAGCCCTTCCTGGCGCGCGTGGTGACCCACGCCGTCAAGGAGTCGGACGCCAAGATCCACCTCTGGCGCGACGGCGCCCTGCTCGAGACCCGCCGCGTGCACCTCGAGCCCGGCCCCAACGTGCACGAGTTCCAGCTCGAGCTCGACGAGGCGGGCTTCTTCCGGGTCGAGGCCGTGGTCCAGCTGATCGACGAGACGGGCAAGGAGAGCAAGCAGGACCAGCTCTTCCAGAACAACACCGCCCACGGCTTCGTCTACGCGCGCGGCAAGGCGCAAGTCCTCTACGTCCACGACGAGGCCGACCCCGACGCCGCGGAGGCCCACCACCTGCTCGCGGCCCTTCGCCGGGCGGAGATCCGCATCAAGCGGATCTCCGCGGTCGACTTCCCCCTCACCGCCGGCGAGCTGCAGAGCTACGACGCGATCATCCTCGACGACGTCGCCAAGCCCGCCTTCAGCCAGAACCAGCTCAAGAACGTAGAGACCGCCGTCGCTGACATGGGCATCGGCCTGATCATGATCGGCGGCGCGCGCTCCTTCGGCGCCGGCGAGTGGCGCAACACGCCGGTCGAGAAGGCGCTCCCGGTCGAGATGGACATCAAGCAGGAGCAGGTGATCCCCGACGGCGCCCTGATGATGGTCATGCACTCGTGCGAGATGGCCGAGGGCAACGCGATGGCGATCCAGGTGTGCCAGAAGGCGGTCGACACGCTCTCGGCCAAGGACACGGTCGGCGTCCTGATCTACGGCGGCAACGGGAGCGAGTGGGCCGTCAAGCCGGTCAAGGCGCGCAACAAGCCCGCGATCAAGCAGGCGATCCGTCGCATGCAGATCGGCGACATGCCGGACTTCGACCCGATCTTCCGGATGGCCGTCAACGCGCTCGAGAAGCTGCCCTCCTCGGTCAAGCACATGATCGTGATGTCGGACGGCGACCCCAGCTCGCCGGCCGCCTCGCTGCTCAAGCGCTGTCGCAAGGCCAAGATCACCGTCTCGACGATCGCCTACGGCGCCCACGGCGGCGCGCAGGGTCCCAGCGTGGACCTCATGAAGCGGATCGCCAACGTGACCGGCGGCAAGTACTACTACCTCGACGACCCGCGCGCGCTGCCGCGGATCTTCCTCAAGGAGTCCAAGCGGGTCACGCGCTCGCTGATCGTCAACAAGACGATCACCCCCGCGCTCCGCGGCGACAGCCCGGTCCTGACGGGCTTCTCGGGCTTCCCCCAGCTGACGGGCTACGTGCTGACCGAGGCCAAGCCCCGCGCCGAGGTCGCCCTGACCGCGCCCGACGGCAGCCCGATCCTGGCCCACTGGCAGTACGGCGTGGGCAAGTCGCTGGCCTTCACCTCGGACGCCAAGCCGCGCTGGGCGACCGAGTGGGTCACCTGGGAGGGCTTCCGCACCTTCTGGTCGCAGGCCGTGCGCTGGGTCAAGAAGGACGTTCAGGAGAACGTGTTCGAGTTCTCGACCAAGCTCAAGGGCGACAAGGGTCAGATCGTGCTCGACGCGGTCACCGAGGATGGCGAGGTCATCGACGGCCTGAACGTCAGCGCCCGGATCGCCTCGCCCGACCCCAACCTGCCCGCGCGCGAGGTCAAGCTCGTCCAGCGCGGCGCGGGCCGCTACGTGGGTGAGTTCCCCGTGGACAAGGTCGGCACCTACTCGGTCTCGCTGCTCTCGCTCGACGAGCAGGGCCAGCGCCGCCACAGCGTGACCACGGGCCTGGTCGTGCCCTACTCGGACGAGTTCCGCAAGCTGAAGTCGGACACCGTGTTCCTCGAGGAGCTGGCCCGCGCTGGCAACGGCAAGGTGATCAAGCCCGAGGAGCTGCTCGACCTCTCGGTCAACCCCTGGGACCGCGCCGACCTCGGCCAGAAGGAGGCCCTCGAGGAGCAGTGGCCGCTGGCCCTGGCGCTGGCCCTGCTGATCTTCTTCCTCGACGTGTCCGTGCGCCGGATCGCGATCGACTGGGACAAGCTCTTCGCCAAGGCCAAGGCCGTCGTGACCCGCAAGCCCGACGCGCCGCGGACCATGGACCGCCTGCGCGCCCGCAAGGCCAAGGTTCAGCAGAACCGCGAGGAGACGCTGGTCAAGTTCCAGGCCGAGGAGGGCGCCGAGACCGGCCCGATCGACGTGGCCGGCCAGGGCCCGAGCGCGGGCGGACCGCGCCCCTCGACCCGCGAGCGCAAGCAGAAGCCGACCAGCCAGCAGCCGCCCGAGGGCGGCTACACCAACCGCCTGCTCGAGGCCAAGCGCCGCGCCCGACGCGAGCTCGAGCAAGACGAAGACGACTAGCGGAGGCCCCTGAATGGACCCCAAGCAGATCGAAGCCGAGGCCGCGAAGTTCCGCGAGCGCTACGCCAAGCTCCGCCAGGAGATCGGCAAGGCGATCGTCGGCCACGACGAGGTCGTGGCGGGCGTGCTGACCGGCGTGTTCACGGGCGGCAACTGCCTGCTCGAGGGCGTCCCGGGGCTGGGCAAGACCCACCTGATCCGCACCTTGAGCCTGGTGCTCGACCTGAACTTCTCGCGGATCCAGTTCACGCCCGACCTGATGCCCGCAGACATCATGGGCACCACGATCGTGGTCGAGGGCGAGGGCGGCCACAAGGAGTTCCAGTTCCGCAAGGGGCCGATCTTCGCGCAGATGGTCCTGGCCGACGAGATCAACCGCGCTACGCCCAAGACCCAGTCGGCCATGCTCGAGGCGATGCAAGAGCACCGCGTGACCGCCGGCGGCAAGACCCACGAGCTGCCCCAGCCCTTCTGCGTGCTCGCGACCCAGAACCCGATCGAGCAGGAGGGCACCTACCCCCTGCCCGAGGCGCAGCTCGACCGCTTCCTGTTCAAGCTCCTGGTCGGCTACTCCAGCCGCGCTGAGCTGGCCGAGATCGTGGACCGCACGACCGGCAAGGAGGTCCCGCACCCCGAGAAGGTCATGGACGGCAAGGAGGTCATGGAGTGGCGCAACCTCGTCCGTGAGCTCGTGGTGGCCCCGCACGTGAAGGACTACGCCGTGCGCCTGGTGCTCGCGACCCACCCCCAGGGCGAGTTCGCGGCCGGCATGACCAACCAGTACGTGTCCTTCGGCGGCAGCCCCCGCGGCGTGCAGGCCCTGATCCTGGCCGCCAAGTTCCAGGCCCTCCTCGACGGGCGCTGGAACGTGTCCTTCAGCGACGTGCGCAACGTGGCGCTGCCGGCACTCCGCCACCGCGTGCTGCTCAACTTCGAGGGCGAGGCCGACGGGATCACCTCCGACGAGGTCGTCGAGTCGATCATCGAAGAGGTCCCGACCACCATTAAGGGCGAGAAGCTGCAGAAGGTCTAACTCAGCGTGTCGGAGCCAGATCAACAGCTCGACCAGGTAGGCACCCTCGCCGAAGAGGGCGGCCCGCTCCTGGACCAGTCCTTCCTGAGCAAGATCGGCCAGCTGGACATCGTCTCGCGCAAGATCCTCCAGGGGAAGGTCAAGGGCGAGAAGCGCTCCAAGAAGCGCGGCCAGTCGGTCGAGTTCGCCGACCACCGCCAGTACTCCGCCGGCGACGACCTGCGCTTCCTCGACTGGAGCATTTACGCCCGCCTCGACCAGCTCATGATCAAGCTCTTCCTCGAGGAGGAGGACCTGCGGGTCTACATCCTCGTGGACAGCAGCAAGTCCATGGACTACGGCCGGCCCAACAAGTTCCGCTACGCCCAGCAGGTGACCGCGGCGCTGGGCTACATCGGCCTGGTCAACATGAACCGCGTCGGCGTGGGCACCTTCTCGAGCCAGCTGGATCGGGTGTTCCGCCCCGAGCGCGGTCGGCGCAACCTGCCCAAGCTGATCCACTTCCTCGAGAACACGACCTGCGAGGGGCGCACGGACCTCGGCGCCGCCTGCAAGCGCTTCGCCCAGGAGCACCGCCAGAAGGGGGTCGTGATCGTGATCAGCGACTTCCTCGACCGCCACGGCTACCAGGACGCGGTCCGCTTCTTCGTGGCCCGCCGCATGGACGTGTTCTGCCTGCAGGTCCTCTCGCCCCAGGAGCTCGACCCGCCCCTGGCCGGCGACCTGAAGCTGATCGACGCCGAGGAGGGCGAGGAGACCGAGATCACGGTCAGCCAGCCCCTGCTCGACGCCTACAAGCGCAACCTGCACGCCCTGATGGGCGGGCTGCGCGACTTCTGCCACGCCCGCGGCGCGCGCTACATGAGCGCCAGCACCGGGCTGCCCTTCGACCGCCTGGTCCTCGATCAGCTGCGCCTGCACGGAGTCCTGCGCTGATGCTGCAGTTCCTCTCGATGGGCTGGCTGCTCGCCGCGCCGCTGCTGATCGGCGGCCTGGTGCTGCTCTACTTCCTCAAGCTCAAGCGGCGCGAGGTCGAGATCAGCAGCACCTACCTGTGGCACAACGCGCTCAACGACCTGCGCGTCAACAGCCCCTTCCAGCGGCTCAGGATGAACCTGATCCTGATCCTGCAGCTGCTGGCGCTGATCCTCTTGATCCTGGCCCTGGCCCGCCCGGTCTCCCCCCTGGGCGGCCTGACCGGCAGCGACATGATCCTCCTGATCGACGTCTCGGCCTCGATGCAGACGACCGACGCCTCGGGCAAGTCGCGCTTCGAGCGCGCCCGCGAGGAGGCGCTCAAGGTCGTCGAGGACCTCTCCTACGGAGACCGGGCGATCGTGATGGCCTTCAACGAGGAGGCCCGCGTCCTCACCAACCTGACCGAGTCCAAGAACACGCTCCGCGTGGCGCTCGAGAAGCTCGAGCCGACCGACCGGGGCTCCAAGCTCGAGGGCGCGCTGCACCGCGTGCGCAGCCTGCTCGACAACGCCCGCGCCCCGCGGGTCTACGTGTTCTCGGACGGAAAGGTGGGCGACCTGAGCGGGGTCAAGCTCGACCAGAACGTGCCGCTCCACTACCGCAAGGTCGGCGAGCGGGGCGAGAACGTGGGGATCGTCGGGCTCGACGTGCACCTCGCCAGCGGCTTCGGCGACGAGACCCGCGTGTTCGTGGCCGTGCAGAACTTCGGCAGCGAAGAGCAGGAGCTCGGCGTCGACTTCTACCTCGACGACGAGCTCAAGCGCTCGCGCGCGGTGACCCTCGGCCCGGGCGGCGTGACCTCGCTGCCCTTCGACGCGCCCCTGGGCGTGGAGCAGAAGCGAGCCCGGGTCGAGCTGGACCACGTCGACTCCTTCCCGCTCGACAACAAGGCCGTGGCCGTCCTGCGCCCCCCCGAGCCGATCCGCGTCCTGCTCGTCAGCGGCGGGAACCTGTTCCTGCACCGGGCCCTGAGCGAGGACCCTCGCGTGGCCAAGACGGCCGCCGGCGACGTGCCGAGCGTGGCCCCCGAGGAGTTCACGCCCGACATGGCCAGCGAGGTCGACGTGGTCGTGCTCGACCGCGTGACGCCTGAGGCCCTCGGCCCGGGCAGCTACCTCTGCTTCGGCGCGCGCCCGCCCTTCGAGGGCTTCGAGGACCTCGGCCAGATCGAGCACACCCAGGTCCTCGACTGGGATGAGACGCACCCCGTCTCGCGCTTCGTCAACTTCGCGACCCTCGAGCTGCCCACGGCGCGCCGCTTCAAGCTGCGCGAGGCAGACAAGGTCGTCGTGCGCTCGACCTACGGTCCCCTGATCGTGGACGCGCGCGAGGCGGACGTGCACGCGATCGCGATCGCCTTCAACCTGCTCGAGCTGCCGGTCGAGGGCGCCTGGACCTTCGACCCCTCCTACCCGATCTTCCTCAGCAACGTGATCCGCTACCTCTCGGGCTCGGGCGAGAGCAACCGCAAGGACGTGCTGGTGCCGACCGGGAGCGTGGCCGAGCTGCCCTACCCGAAGGCCGCCACGCGGGCCCTGGTCGACCTGCCCGGCGGCGGCTCGACCGAGCTCAAGATCGTGCCGGGTGACGAGGTCCTGCGCGTGGCTGGGCTCGACCGCCAGGGCCTCTACGCGGTCAGCTTCCTGCCCGAAGAGGGCGACGAGCCGCTCAAGACGACCCAGTTCGCCGCCAACCTCGTCAACGCCGAGGAGAGCTCGATCCTCCCCGCGCCCAAGCTGGTGCTGGAGGGCGAGAAGGAGGTCGAGGGCAGCGAGGAGACCCTCGAGACCAACAAGGACATTTGGAAGTACGTCGCCGCGGCCTGCCTGGCCTTCGTGATGCTCGAGTGGTGGATCTACAACCGGCGCGTGTTCGTTTGAGCTGGCGCGCGCTCCTGCGCTCGTGCGCCCTGTGCGCCGCCTGCCTGGTCCCGCTGCCGGCCTCCGCCGACGGCCCGCAGGACGAGCGCGACGCCCAGGCCGCTGCCGACGAGCAGGCGAAGCTCTACGTCCAGCTCAGCGAGCACGAGGATCAGCGGATCCGCGCCAAGGCCTTCGAGATGCTCTCGGGCCTCGGCCCGCGCGGGCGCTCGGCGCTGCCGCGGGTCCTCGACGCCCTCAGCAACGACCCCGAGTCCGGCCCCCGCCGCATGGCCGCGCGCGCGGCCGCCCGGATCGGGAAACCGGCCGAGGTGGTCGGCCCCCTCACGGAGGCCCTCGCCGACCGCGACGTCGGCGTCCGCCTCGACGTGGCCGTAGAGCTGGCCCGCCTGGGCCCCGCCGCGGCGCCGGCGACCGAGGGGCTGCGGGCCTGCCTCGACAAGAAGGAGGCCGCCCCGCTCCAGGTCGGGGCCTGCCGCGCCCTCGGCGCCATCGGCCCCAAGGCCAGCGCCGCGCTCGGCGACGTGGTCGGACTGCTCAAGGACGCCAAGCGGGCGCGCCTGGTCCGCGAGGCCGCCGCGCTCGCGATCGGCCAGATCGGCCCCACTCACCCCGAGGCGATCCCCGCCCTCAGCGAGGCGCTCTCGGGCGAGCAGAGCGGCCTGCGCGTCGCCTGCGCCCGCGCGCTGACCCAGCTCGGGCCCAAGGCAGCCAAGGCCACCCCGGCCCTGGCCAAGGCCCTCGGCCAGCGCGACGCCCTCCTCCGCTGGCGCGCGGCGCAGGCCCTGGCGGCGATCGGTCCCGCGGCGTCCGGCGCGCTGGAGGAGCTCTGCAAGGCCCTGGCCGAGGACCCGGGGCGGGAGATCCGCGCCGCCGCGGCCGAGGCCCTGGGCCGGATCGGCGACCCGCGCGCCAAGCCGGCGCTCGAGCAGCGGCTCAAGGTCCAGCGCGAGCACCACACCGTGCTCCTGGCCGTCGAGCAGGCCCTGCAAGCGATCGCGCAGCGTCAGAAGCGCTGAGGCGCTGAGCGGTGGAGGGAGTCCAGCTCAGCGTCCGCGCGCGCGGCGAGGCCCAGCGCTGCCCCTACTGCCGCGACCAGCTCTCGGGCAAGGTCCGCTCCAGCGGGAGCATGAGCTAGATCGTGATCACCTTCTCGGCGCGCTCCATTTCGCTCAGGATCTGGTCCATGGAGCCGATCTCGCCCGCGCTGATCCACTCGCGCACGCCGAGAGCGTCCACGCAGGTCCCGCAGGCGATCAGGTCCACCCCCTGCTCGTGGAGGGTCGAGAGCGGCGGCAGCGTGGGGGCACCTTCGGTCAGGCACTTGACCCCCGAGTTGAAGAACACGATCGCCTCCAGCTCGCGGAAGGCCGCGCCGGCCTTCGTGAAGAAGGTGGTCAGGATCTTGCGCCCCAGCTCGGGGTCGCCGTGCCCCATGCTGTCCTGATTGATCACGATCACGGTCTTCATGGACCCTCCTCGGGCGCTCATGCTGCGCGAGTGGGGGCCCGCTTGCCATACTGACCCCATGGATCGTGAGATCCGCGAGAGCCGTCGCCTGGGGAACCGCCTGCGCACCGCCGTGCTGCTCAAGCGCGCGGGGCGTCACGCCGATGCCCTGGACGACTTCGAGGACCTGTGGCGCGCGGGGGGTGAGTCCGCCGAGGCGGCGGGCGAACACCTGCTCGAGACCCTGCTCGAGCTCGAGCCCCCCCAGCGCCTCGCGCAGGCCGCGCGCCTCGAAGACCTCGCCCGCGAGGGCCTCGAGGGGGCGGACTCGCTCTGGCGGGCCTGGTTCCCCGCCGCGAGCAACATCGTCGGCGGGAGCCCCGGCTCGCTCGCGCTGCGTCGCTTCCTCTACGAGCACGCCGGCGGCGAGCAGCCCGTGCTGCTCTACGGCGAGGTCGGCACGGGCCACTCCCTCTCGGCGCGCACCCTGCACGCCTTGAGCGGGCGCGAGCGCCTGCACGAGGTCTACGCCCCCGGCTCGCGCCGGCGCCTCCAGGGCGAGCTGGACGAGGTCACGCCGGGGAGCACGGTCTACCTCTCCTACGCCAGCGAGGTCGAGCGCTGGCAGGACGAGATCCCGCCCCTGCTCGCGGCCCGCGGGGCGCGCCTCGTGATCGGCATGAACGTGGTCGTGCCGCCGCCCCTGAGCCTCGACGGCGAGCGCGTCCCCGCGCTGGAGCTGGTGGCGCTGCGCGAGCGGCTCGAGGACCTCCCCGCCCTGGTCCGCGAGCTCCTCTGTCGAGCCGGCGCGGCCGAGGCGGCCGAGACCCTCCCCCAGCGCGTCCTCGAGGACCTGGCCCGTCACGACTGGCCGGGCAACGTGCGTGAGCTGGCCAACCACGTCGCGCGCGCGGTCCGTCGCGCCAGCACCCCGGAGGAGGTCGCGAGCCACCTCGTAGAGGACATGTACGGCCTCCCTGGCGCCGTCGGATAGGTCTTCAGTAGGGAGACGTTGAAGCGACCTCGATTTCCGGCTAGAACCGGCCCTCCAAAGGGAGGGACTCATGAAATCCATGGTTCGAATTGGAGCGCTCTTCGCGGCGCTCGTTCTGTGCTCGCCGGCCTACGCGGGCGACGAGTTCTGGGTCAAGGCCGGCGCGAGCGGCAACGGCAAGGCCAAGGACACCCCCGCGGGGACGATCATTCCCCTGCTCCAGGCGGCCCGCCGCGGCGACGTGATCCACGTGGCCCAGGGCGAGTATTACGGGCGCGACCTCAAGGGCGAGTTCGCGGTCGACGTGCCCGACCTGACCCTGGTCGGCGGCTACAACGACGACTTCTCCGAGCGCAACCCCTTCAAGTATCCCACCGTGCTCAAGCGCAAGAAGGGCGTGCGGGCCTCCTACACCGAGGTCCTGGACGGTCTGGTCGGGACCAACCCCCAGGCCCACGCCATGGGCCAGAAGACCGGCTGCTCGGGCTTCATCCTCGACGGCTTCTTCCTCGACGCCACGACCCGCAACGTCTACGCCGGCCCGGGCCCCCGCCTCGGCCAGCAGGGCTCGTGGAAGGCGCCCCTGCTGAAGATGATCACGGCGGACTTCGAGCAGACCCGCGACATCAAGATCCGCAACTGCGTGTTCGTGAACAACTACTACCAGGGAGTGCTGGTCAAGTACTGGGGTGAGCACAACGAGGTCACCAACTGCCTCTTCGTCAACTGCTCGATCGCGGGCGTCGACGGCAGCGGCGCCCAGGCCGGCAAGACCGCGCCGACCACCAAGCTGCACGTCAAGAACAGCACCTTCGCCTGCTTCTACAGCCACGATAAGGCGACCCAGGCCAAGGGCGTGAACGGCGGCTCGCAGGGCAAGTTCCTCATCGAGAACAACGTGTTCGCCTACCTCAGCGGCCCCCAGGGTCCCGGCGTCGCCGCCAAGGGCGACAACGTGACCGTCCGCAACAACGTGTTCTGGTTCACCAACGACATCGACAAGATCATTCGCGACCAGAAGAGCGCTGCGACCGGCGCTGGCGGCCGTGACGACGAAGAGGAAGAAGAGGAAGAAGAGGAGGAGGAGACCTCCGGCGGCGGCGAGGGCGGCTACAGCGGCAACGTCAAGGCCGACCCGGGCTTCGAGTGCGACAAGGACTTCCTCCGCACCCTGCTGACCTTCGGCGCGATCTACGCCAAGTGGCCCGACTCCATGGTCAACGAGCACGCGGCCAAGGTGATCCCGGGCTGGGAGAACAAGAAGACCGGCGGCAACACCGGAGGCCCCGAGTGGGTGGCCTACATGCGCCCCTACCCCACCGACGACTACGCGGCGATCCCCAAGGCCTTCGCGTCCAAGATCAAGAACGCCGGGATCCAGCTCGACGCCAAGTTCGAGAGCTACAAGCCCCGCGAGTGCAAGCTCGAGGGCTTCGCGACCGGCAAGAAGGACGAGTACCAGAAGGTCACCTGGGAAGACCTCATGAACGCCTCGAAGCTCAAGTCCCTCGACGGCAAGAAGGTCAAGTTCAAGGCCGGCCTCGCGGCCCGCAAGGAGCTCTGGCACCTCGAGAAGGACGGCATCGGCTTCCGTGAGTACGCCGCCTTCGAGCTGCGCATGCCCGGCAAGACGAGCGAGAACCTGAGCGAGAAGATGATGGCCTACACCGTCATCGGCTCGGCCGCCAACGAGCGCTTCAACGCCTACGGCAACCGCCTCAAGCGTAAGAAGAGCTGGAAGGAGGGCACCTGGGTCCGCGGCATCCTGCACGCCAAGGGCTTCGGCAAGGTCAAGGCCTCGATCGTGGTCGACTACATCGGCAAGGTGAAGTAACTCGCCTCACCGGTATCGACCCGAACGCGAGGAGCGGACCCGCTTGGGTCCGCTCCTTTGCTGTACGGACCCGCTGTCGCTCGTGCGAAATCACCCTTGCGTTCCGATCTAACGCAGCGAACGGCCCGGGTCCACCCGCCCCAGAGAACGCTAAGTTTCCGCAGAGTCGCTCCAAGCCAGGTCGAAGGCGTGAGTGACCCTGCGACAGCGTGAGCTCGTGCGGCTCGTCCAACGCAACACCAGCGACGGCTTCGCCGACCCATAGCTCCTCTGCGAAAACTCTGCGTTCTCTGCGTCTCTGCGGTGAATCGCCGCGCCCGACCCGCCCCGAAGCGCGCGAAGCTCCTCTCTAGGAGCTGGTGACGGTGCTCTCGCCGGCCTCGGAGTCGCCGAGCGCGCTCACGATCGTGCTCGCCTCGTCGCGCCACAGGCCGCGCGAGGCCGAGAGCCAGCCGGTCGGGATCACCTGGGCCGGGAGCTGGTCGCGCAGCTCGGCGAGCTGCTGGTTCCAGGCGGCGAGGCGAGCCGTGCGGCGACCCTCGATCCCCTGCCCGATGAACTCGGGCAGCAGCGTGCGCGCGTCTTCGGCGTGGCGCTTGTAGATCCGCTTGACCCGCTCCACGAGGTCCTTAGCCTTCTCGGCGTCGCTCGGGAAGAGCTCGTCGGCCTGGCGCTGGATCCAGCGCGGGCGGCGGGACTCGTGCAGGAAGCCCAGGAGCGCGGTCGCGATCGCCGGGTTCTTGATCTCGTGCAGGGCGTGGAAGCTGATCGGATCGATCGCGTAGAGCTTGATCCCGACCCGCTCGACGTTGACCTGGGAGGGGTTGGCGGCCATGCGCAGGCACACGTCGCCGAGCTCGATCTGGTCCCCCTCGTCGAGGAGCGCGCGGTCGACGCGCTTGCCGTTGACCTTGGTGCCGAGGCGGCTCCCCTCGTCGCTGATCATCATGCGCCGGTGGAGCCGGGTCAGCGTGGCGTGGCGACGTGAGACGGTGCGGTGGCTGAGCTGCAGGCCGCAGTCGTCGTCACGTCCGAGCAGGAACACGTCGCCCTCGTCGAGCGAGAACTCGTTGGTGCTCCGCTCGCCGCGCACGACCTCGAGCTTGAGGCTCTGGGGCGGGCGCTCGATCCCGAGCTGCAGCGGGTGCTCAGAGGCCAGCTTCTCCCACACCCCGAGCCACTCGGCGGGGTCGCGCCCGACGTCCTCGCCCGTGAGCGACTGGAGGCGCATCGGCAGGCGAGCCCGGGCCCGCGCCTCGATCTGGGCGCGGCGCTTGAGCACCTCCTCGACGACGTCGGGCTCGAAGAGCTCGCTCAGCTCGGCCCGGGCGCGGGCCTCCTCGACCGTGTCGACCGAGAGCTTCTCGATCAGGCTCAGCACGACCCGCATGTCACCCATGGCCGCCAGGGCCTGCAGGATCGGCGCCGGGACCTCCTCGCGGCGAACCTCGGCGGCCTCGACCGCCCCCCCGCGCTCACCCCAAGGGTCGCGGAAGAGCATCTCGACCTTGCCGAGCCGGAGCCGGTCGCCGTTGCGCAGCACCAGCGGGCGCTTGGCGCGCATCGCGCCCAGGTAGGTCCCGTAGGTGCTCGAGAGGTCGCGCAGCACGAAGCCGCCCTGGCCGCGGCGCAGCTGGGCGTGCTTGCGGCTGACGGTCGGGTCCGTGAGGTGGATGTCGCTGCCGGGGTCGCGCCCGATCGTGAACTGGCGCTGGGGCAGGAGGGCGTGCGTGACCGGCTTGCCGGCCGTCTCGACCAGCGCCGGCACCCGCGGCTGCTCGCCCGCGAGCACGCGCCGCAGGTCGTCGGCGCAGTGCTTCATGCGCGGATAGCGGAAGCGCCGCTCGGCCTGGAGCATCTGGTGGATCACCAGCTCGAGCTCGTCAGGCAGCTCTGGGACCACGCGCCGAGGAGGGGTGTAGTCGCCGGCCAGGATCTTGCGGCCGACCTCGGCGGCGTCGCGGCCGAGGAAGGGCGGCTCGCCGACGAGCAGGTGATAGAGGGTCGCCCCGAGCGAGAACACGTCGCAGCGGGCGTCCATGTCGTTGTTGCCCCACTGCTCGGGCGCCATGTAGTAGGGCGTCCCCAGGCGCGTGCCGGGGCGGGTCAGGGCCGTGGCGAACATGTCCTTGGCCAGGCCGAAGTCGACGACCTTGACCCGGTCGTCGCGGGTCACGAGCACGTTGGCGGGCTTGACATCGCGGTGCACGATCCCGTGCGCGTGCGCCGCCGCGAGCGCCTCGGCGATCTCGACCCCGATCTTGACGGCCTCGTCCCAGGGCAGGCTCCACTGCTCCTGGAGGACCTTCTCGAGCGAGAGGCCGTCGACGAACTCCATCACGAGGTGGGGTTCGGGGTGGTTCTCGTCGCTGAGCCCGAGCACCCCCACGACGTTGGGGTGGGCGGGCAGGCGCTGGAGGACCTCGCCCTCGCGGCGGAAGCGCGCCCGCAGGCCCTGGTCCTGCGCGAGGTGCGCGGCGAGGAACTTGACCACGACCGGCAGGCCGTCCTCGACCCGCTTGCCGTAGTAGACCGAGCCCATGCCGCCGCGGGCGAGCAGGCGCTCGACTTGGCAGCCGCTGTAGGTCTGGCCCTCGTGGGGGTCGCCCGAGCGGGTGACGTCCGTCTCGGCGTTGCTGTCTTCGCTCGTGGTCAGGTCAGCGAGCTGGCTGAGCGAGAGCTTGCCCTGCTGGAGCAGGTAGCTGGCGAAGTTGAGGTCGGCCGCGCGGGGGATGTAGCCCCGCATCGCCTCCTCGATCTCCGAGGGGTCCATCACCCCGCGATCGACGAGGCGTTGCCGGAACGCCTCGCTCTGGTGCATCTCCTGCGACATCTCCGCCCACTTTAGGACCCGGTGCCTCGACCCCGCAAGCGCCCATGGGTCGGTGTTCCTTGTCTCTCCCTCCCGTGCTCCAATGGGCGATCGGGAGGCAACGTGGCCGGCGAGAAGCAGCAGCGAATTCAGGAGCTGCGCAGCACTTATGACGAGCTCTACGCAGCCTTGAACGTCGACGCGCTCCAGGCCGAGCGCAGCGAGCTCGAGGGCAAGATGGGCGAGCAGGGCTTCTGGGACGACCAGGAGAGCGCGCAAGCGACCGTCGCCCAGCTCAAGTCGGTCAAAGCCGAGACGGACGCCTTCGCCGGGGTCGCGAGCAAGCTCGACGACCTCGAGGTCCTCGACGAGCTCGCCGAGAGCGAGGGCGAGCTGGCCGAGGTGGCCCGCGAGCTCGAGGCCGCCGAGGCCCTGATGAAGGAGCTCCGCCTGCGGACCTACTTCACGGGCGAGCACGACGCGCTCTCGGCCTACGTCGCGCTCCAGGCCGGCGCGGGCGGGATCGACGCCTGCGACTGGACCGAAATGATGATGCGCCTCCTGACCCGCTACGCCGAGGGGCGGGGCTTCGAGGTCGAGCTGATGGACCTCCTCAAGGAGGACACGGCCGGGATCAAGCACGCCACCCTGCACGTCAAGGGGCGCGGCGCCTTCGGCTGGCTCAAGAGCGAGCGCGGCACGCACCGCCTGGTGCGGATCAGCCCCTTCGACGCCCAGAGCCGGCGCCAGACGGCGTTCTGCTCGGTCGACATCACCCCCGAGTTCGACGACGACATCGAGATCGAGCTCAACGACAACGAGCTCGAGTTCGACTACTACCGAGCCGGCGGCGCGGGCGGCCAGCACGTCAACAAGACCTCCAGCGCGGTGCGGATCACCCACACCCCGACCGGGATCACGGTCCAGTGCCAGAACGAGCGTCACCAGCACGCCAACAAGCGCACGGCCCTGCAAATGCTCAAGAACCGGCTCTATCAGGCCGAGCTCGAGAAGCGGGCCGCCGCCGCCAGCGACAGCTACGCGACCAAGTCGAACATGGGCTTCGGCGCGGCTGACCGGATCCGAACCTATACGCTGCAACCCTTTACGCTGGCCAAGGACACCCGCACCGGGCACGAAGAGACCAACGTCCAGGGCGTCCTCGACGGGGACATCCACGGCTTCGTGGAGGCCTACCTCAAGTGGGCGGCCGCCGAGGCGGCCAAGAAGTAGGACCCCCCGGAACCCGGGAACGCAGCGCACCCAAGCGGGGTAGAACGGAGGTGGAGGCGTGATGCGATCCCTGCCAACCCTCATCCTGGTCCTGCTCAGCGCGCTGACCCTCGGCTGCCCCGAGGGCGAGGTGGCGCAGGCCCCGGTCCCCCCGCCCCTGCCGCCCCCGCCTGCGCTCCAGGCCAATCCCCCCGCCCAGTCGGGGGACCCCGCGCCGCAGCCCAGCGAGAGCCCCTCAGAGCCTGCCGCGCCCGAAGCCTCCCCCGCGCCGAGTCCAGCCGAGCCGGCCGCGACTCCCGCCGCGACGCCTGCTGAGAGCCCGCCCGAGCCCTCTCCGACGCCGGCCGAGAGCCCGAAGCCTGCCGGGCCTGAGCGCCCCGTGAGCGAGGGTGGGGTCACCCGCTTCCCCAACCTGCGGATCTTCCGGGAGGAGAAGCGGATCGAGATCGACGGCTACGTCAACTTGAACCAGTGCCCGACCCTCGAGTTCATGGCCTGCACCTCGCGCGGCAAGACCCACGAGAGCCTGCTCCGCTTCGAGTGCGACCCCAAGCACCTCCACCTGGCCCTGATCATGCTCGGCCTCGAGCCCACGCCCCAGGTCAGCGAGCAGGGCGAGCCGATCGTGCTCGACAAGGGCGAGCGAGTCGTGATCGAGGTCGCCTGGTGGGCCAAGCACACGCCCGAGCACGACGACAGCGCGCCCGAGCCCGTAGACGGCGTCACCCGCTGGCGAGTCGAGGACCTGATCTACGACCAGCGGACCCAGACCTCGATGCCCAAGGTCGGCTGGGTGTTCACCGGCTCGCGCATGATCAAGGTCCCCGCGCCCCCCGACTGGGAGACGCTCAAGGAGGTCTACGCGGCCAGCTACGAGGGCAACATCGTGGCGACCTACCACCACCCCCACGTGATCCTCGACACCCCCCTGGCCGAGGGCGGCGACGACACCGTCTACGTGCCCTTCACCAAGCGGGTCCCCGAGCGGGGCACGCCGGTCACGATCCACATTCGCCCCTGGCGCAAGGCGGACGGCCCCGCCCTGGGCGACCTCCCCAAGCCCGAGGCCGAGAAGTTCGGCCCGCCGCGTCCGACCGAGGACGAGCTGCGCGAGTCGCAGCAGGGCGGCGAAGCGCCCCAGGACGAGCCCGAGGACCAGGACGAGCCCCACGAGGAGCCGGCGCCCGCGCGTGACGAGTGAGCGCGACGAGGTCGAGCGCTTCCTGCAGGCGGCCCGCCGGCGGCTAGCCCGCCAGGGCGCGCTGGAGCGGGCCAGCGCGCCCCTCCTGGCGGCCCTGATCGCGGCCGAGCTGGCCTTGGCCTTCCCCTCGGCCCAGCCCCTGCTCGCAGGCGGGGCGCTGCTCTGCTCCTTGGCCGCCCTCGCGCGGGCGGCCAGCGCGCCGCGCCCGAGCGCCCTCTGGGCGGCCAGCCTCCTCGACGCGCGCTGCGAGAGCGGCGCGACCCTCGCCAGCGCCGCCGAGGCCCTCGAGGGCCAGCACCCGCGCTTCGCCGAGTGGCTGCTGGGCGAGGCCCGCGCCCTGCTGGCAGAGCGCCGCCCGAGCGAGCTCCTGCCCTGGCGCCCGCCCGCCGCCCTGGTGCTGGGGGGTGCTGCGGCCGCGCTCCTGCCCCTGGTCCTGCTCCAGCCAAGCGAGGCCAGCCCCACGCGCGAGCGCGGCGGCGCGCGCAGCCTGCTGGACCCGGTCCTGATCGCCGGCGGCGGCGGCGGAGAAGGGGGCGAGGCCGCCGAGCCGGACCCCGAGGGGCGGCTGGCGCTGCTCCCCGCGACCCCAGAGCGCCCGGCCCTCCCCGACGCGGACCCCTTCGCGGCGCTGCCCCTCGACGTGGCCGAGGAGCTGCGAGCCGAGCTGGGCAAGCTGGCCCGGAGCCTCGAGGGCGGCGGCGCGAGCGCGGGCGCCCGAGGCGCGGATCAAGACCCCCAGGACCCCGCTGCCCCCGAGAGCGAGCTGGAGCAGGCCCTGCGGCGCGGCGACGCGGAGGCCGCTCGACGCGCGCTCCAGGAGCTGAGCGCAGAGGCCGCCTCAGGCGACGCCGCCGCCCGGGCCAAGGCGCGCGAGCTGAGCCAGCGGGCCCGCGCCGGCGCCGGGGTCGCCGAGGGCGACGAGGGAGCTCCGCCGCCCCCGGCCAGCCAAGGCGAAGCCGGCGGCCCGACCCGCGCTGGCGCGCGCGGCCTGCCGCCAGAGCTGCGCGCGGCAGTGCAGCGCTACTTCGAGCTCTAGGAGCTCGTAGGCGGATCGGGCAAGGCCCCTCGCGCGCGGGCACGATCCGCGTCTTCGCTCAGGAGTGAGCTCTAATCTCCCCCGACACCACTTGATCGGTTCGCGCTGCGCACCGATGATCCCCCCCGGTGAGAGGCAACCCAGATATATCCCTGTCGATCTGCGGCCACGCGTGGCACGGCAAGTCCACGCTCCTGGGCAAGATCGTGGCCGAGAGCGGGATGGCCTCGCCCCGCGAGATCGAGAACGCGCGCCGCCAGGCCAAGGAGGGGCGCGACCCCTCGCTGGTCTTCGCCCAGCTCGTGTTCCGCTCCAAGGACATCAGCCACGGCGAGTCGGAGGCGGCCCGCGGGGTGACGATCCTGCCCTCGATGGTCCGCTTCCAGTTCGACCAGCACCGGATCACGGTGATCGACACCCCGGGCCAGGAGACCTACGCCAACAACCGCTTCTTCGGCATGTTCCAGGCCGACGCCGCGATCCTGGTCGTCGACGTCAAGCAGGGCCCCCAGCCGATCACGACGCAGGTGGTGCGGATCCTCAAGGGCTTCGAGATCCCGCTGATGGCCGTGGCCCTGACCAAGATGGACCGGGTCGACTACGAGGAGAGCGCCTTCCGCGAGACCGAAGAGCTCGTGCGCCTGCTCTGCGAGGACCACGGGGTGGTCCTCGACAACACGACCTTCATTCCGACCTCGGCCTACTCGCCCGGGCGCGACATTCACGAGCCCGGCGAGGGGATCCTGGGCTACGAGAAGATCGACTGGTACGACGGGCCCTCGATCTACGAGTACATGTCGAAGCTCGATCACCAGCGGATCCGCCCGCCGGCGGGGCCCTGCCGGGTCGTGATCCACGGGAGCGAGGTCTACGACAACGTGCCGGGGATCGGCAAGACGGCGACCGCCCTGGTCGAGGCCGGCAGCGTCCGCCCCGAGCAGACCCTCCAGTTCGAGCCTCTCTCGGCCGAGAAGGGCTCTCCGGTGACCGCGCGCGTGCGCTCAGTCCAGCTGACCCGCGGTCACATAGCGACCCCCGGGATCCCGGTCCCCGAGGGCCACCCGCGCCAGCTCGTCGGCCTGGCCTTCAAGAACGTCAGCTTCAAGGAGTCGCTGCGCGACCTCTTCAAGGGGCGCGGCGTGATCGCGGGCCCGAGCAGCAACCCGCCCAAGGTCGGCAAGCGCCTCCGGCTCGAGCTGACCGTGTTCGACCCCGACACGGTGCTCAAGGTCGGCGAGGTGTGGACGATGCACGTCCACGTCGACCGCGCCGCGATCGCCCTCGACAAGGTCCTCGCCAAGCGCCCCACCGACTCGGGCGACTGGGAGGACACCGACGAGGAGGGGATCCTCCCCGGCGAGTGGGCCCGGATCGAGGTCACCTGCGCCAACCGCCCGGTCGCGATCGAAGAGGCAGACACGCTGCCCATGCTGAGCAAGTTCGTGATCCGCCACGGCAAGAAGGCCGTCGCCTACGGGCGCTGCGTCAAGGTGATCGAGTAGCCAGGCGGGGCCGCGATCGCGGCCCCCTCCTCGTCGTCTCCGCTACTCCTCGTCTCCCTACTCCTTGCGCAGCTCGAGCTGATCGAAGGGGCTGCCGCGCGCGTCGATCGCACGCAGCACCAGGCTCTGGGGACGCGCCTGGACCTCCAGGAAGTGGAACACGCTCTCCCCGTAGGCGAGGTCCTCGCGGCTCTGGACCGAGTAGAGGCTCTTGCCGCCGCCGCCGCTGACGACGTAGGTGCAGCGCTCGCGCGGCAGGAAGCGCGCGTAGTTGTGGTCGTGCCCGGAGAGGACGAGGTCGACGCGCCCGGCCTCGAGCACGGGCACGAGGTGCTCGACCAGCTCCTTTGACTCCCCGCGGGTCGGCGAGTAGGGCGGGACGTGAAAGAACACCACCCGCCAGGCGGCGTGGCTCTCGGCCAGGTCGCGCTGCAGCCACTCGTTCACGGGGCTGCCCCTCTGGAACTCGCTCGAGATCACGTCGACGCACACGAAGTGCACGCAGCCCCAGTCGAAGCTGTAGTTCCGCCCTTCGCCGTCGGGGCCGTTGGTCGGGGTCACGAACACGTCCAGGAAGGGGCGCCCCCCCTCGCTCTTGACGTCGTGGTTGCCCATGGTCGGGTAGACCGGCACGTTCGCGATCAGGGGCGCGAAGGGCTCGAAGTAGCCCTCGGCGTAGTCCTCGCGCGCGCCGGCCGGGTAGACCACGTCGCCGAGGTGGAGCACGAGGTCGGCCGGGTGACCGAGCATCGCGCCCACGACCTCCCCTTGCTGGTTCTCGTCCCCCTCCGCGCCGCGGACCTCGTCGACGTCCTCGCGCACGGCGTCGATCACCTCCCCCTCGGACTCGTCCGTGCCGCCGGAGTCGCCGAGGACGAGGAAGGTGCAAGACGCCTCGCTCGAGAGCGGCGCGGTCGTGAAGCGCCCCTCCCCCAAGGGAGCGCCGTCGCGGCTCTCGAGCCGATAGACGTAGCTCGTCGCGGGCTGGAGCCCAGCGAGGGTCAGCGCGTGGCTGCTGGTCGCGGCCACGTCCCTGACGGTCTCGCTCAGCTCGCCGCTGCCCTCGACGCCGTAGCGGACCTGCAGCTCGGCCAGCTGCGCGGTCTGCGCGGCGACCACGGCGCTGCCGGGGGTGACGTTCTGGACGTAGGGCCCGGACGAGCGGACCTTGCTCTCCTTGGCGCAGCCGAGGCAGGCCAGACAGGAGAGGACCAGGAGCGCGGCGGTCGCCGCGCGGCGCGGGTCCTGCATCAGCGCACCTGCTCGAAGCTCAGGACCGACTCGCTCGACCAGCGCGCGCTGGGCGGCCCAGCCTGCGCCGAGAGCACGACCCGGTAGCTGCCTGGAGGCAGCGCCGGCAGCGTCGCCTCCGTTGCGCCCAAGCCGTCGCGCTCGTGGACGAGCTCCCCCGAGGCGTCGAGGACGCGCAGCTCGCTGACGGCGCCCTCCCACTGCACCCGGGCCGGGCCGACGACGACGGCCCCTTCGCTGGGCGAGACGAAGCTGGGGTAGTCCGGGAAGCCCACGTCGCTGACCAAGCCCAGCGCGCCCGTGCCTCCGCTCGCGTCTCGCCACAGGAAGGTGTAGCTGCCGGACACGAGGAGCGCTGCGCGCTCGGCCGCGCTGGCGAGCGCGAGCTCCCCGGTCCAGTCGCCCGCGCCCGCTCGAGCGAGCGAGACCTCGGTCGTGCCCGGCAGGCGCAGCAGCGCGGCGACGAGGGTCTCCTGCTCAGGTCCGCGCAGGCTCGCGGCGAGGCTGGCGGACTCGACCCCAGCGGCGCCGAGGATACGAGTGAAGCGGAGCTGAGCCTGGGCGCTCTCGAGCGACGCCACGGTCGCCAGGCTCTGGGTTCTTCCGCTCACATTCTTGTCTTCGTGCTTGCTCCCGCACGCACAGCTCAGCGCGAGCACGAGCAGGATCAGGAGTCGCTTCGACATGGAATCACCTCTCCCCGCCATGCAGAGAGTGTGCTCAGCCGCCCCCCCTTTTGGCCTGAGAGCTCACTTAGAGCCTGCTCACTCCCATGGGCTAGCTCTCACCCAACCCTCACGACGCTCCCTGCGCTCCTTCGACGAAGCTTCAGGCGCGGGGCGGAGGATCCATGCAACGCGAAATCACCCAAGCGGCCTGGGCGCTCTCTGCGCTCGGCCTCGTCGCCTCGAGCTGCGGGCTGGCGAGGCTAAGCTGCGCGACCCAGTGCAGGCGCCGGGTGTTGGAGCCACCTAATGTGCGTCCAAGTCGCAGCGCCATTTGGACGAACCGAGACTCCACCCATGAAGAGCCCCGCCGCCTTCCAGCACGAGCGACGCTACGGCAGCCCCGACCAGCGCTTGATTCACGAGCGCGAGCTGCGGGTCGTCCGCGAGCTGCTGCGCGGCCGAGCGCGACCGCGCGAGATCCTCGACTCGCCTTGCGGCTACGGTCGGCTAGCCCGGTTGATTCAGGAGCTCGAGCCCGAGCGAGTGGTGTTCCTCGATCGCAACCCGGCTCGTCTGGAGGCGCTCACGGCTCGCCAGATCGAGGGAGCGCGGCTGCAGGGAGACTTGCTCGCGGGCCTGCCCCTGCGCGAGGGGGCGATCGAGCTCAGCTTCTGCTTCCGCCTCCTGCAGCACCTGCGCTCCGCCCAGCACCGCATGGCGACGCTCAGGGAGCTGCGCCGAGTGACGCGCGGAGCCCTGATCTCGTCGTACTACCGAGCGGGGGGACTCCACCAGCTCAGTCAGCACCTCGGATATCAGCTGACGCTCCGACGCTCGCAGCCCTTGTCCTTCCTCGACCCCGCTCAGCTAGCGGACGAGGCGGCCGCCGTCGGCTGGCGCCTCGTCGCGGACCGTGCTGCCTTGCCGGGGTTGCACGCCCAGCGGGTGATCCTGCTCGAGGCTGTAGAGCCGCCCGCCTGAGCGAAGCTCAATGAGCCCGGGCGGCGCCGGCGCGAGGGCGAGGCGACCTCTGGCGTCGCCTGCCACGGCGCTCGTCGCCGCCGCGGGCCTCCCCGCCTGGCTCGAGCTCAGCCCCAGCGCCCGTCGTCGAAGTCACCTCCGCTGCGGCGCCGCGTCCGGGCTGCCCCCATTGCTCTGTCTGCGCAACTCGCTCCTCGGGCGCTCGCCTGAACCCACGGTTCAGGCGGGCCCCCGGGCGGCGCCGGAGCTCTGGAGGTCGACATGAAGGGCGCATCCTTCGACCCCGACTCGAGAGCCGCGCCTGAGCTCGCCCTCTCGGTCGTAGTCCCTGCCTGCGACGAAGAGCAGAGCATCGGCCCCCTCGTGCACGAGATCCACGCCGCCCTGCGCGAGCGAGAGCCGAGCTACGAGATCCTCGTCGTCGACGACGGGAGCAGCGACGAGACGAGCGCCCGGGCGGCCCAGGCGGGCGGCGCGCGGGTGCTGCGCCACCCTCGCAACCGCGGCCAGTCAGCCGCGCTCTTGACCGGGATCTGGCAGGCGCGGGGTCGCGTGATCGTGACCCTCGACGGCGACGGCCAGAACGACCCGGCCGACATCCCCGCGCTGCTCGACGCGCTGACAGAGCCCAGCGTCGACGCCGCGCAGGGAGTCCGGCGCGTCGACCGCGAGGGCGCCTGGCCCCGCCAGCTCGCCGATCGCGCCGGCTCTCGACTCCGCCGGTGGCTGCTCGGAGACGAGCTCCGCGACCCCGGCTGCGCGCTGCGGGCCTTCCTGCGCGAGGACGCGCTCCGCTTGCCCCAGTTCGACGGCCTCCACCGCCTGCTCTCGGTCGTGCTCTCCCTGCAGGGCCTCGCGATCGCGCAGGTCCCGACCCACCAGCGCCCGCGCTGCGCCGGGGTCTCGAAGCACGAGAACGCTGCGCATCCGCTGCGCGGCGCCTTCGATCTGCTCGGCCTGCTCTGGCTGCGCCGGCGCCTCCTGCGCGGGCGCGGCGAAGTCCGGCCAGCGCGGCCAGCGCCGCGGCTCGGCCTGGAGGCCCTCGCGATCCTGCTCCTGGTCCTGTTGCCTGCCCTGGCGGCGCGCTCCCTCTGGAGCAGCGACGAGCTGCGCTCCGTCGAGGTCGCGCGCGAAGTCGCCGAGACCGGCGACTGGGTCGCGCTGCACCTCAACGGCGAGACCTACGCGCGAGAGCCGCCGCTCTACTTCTGGTCGGTCGCGGCGCTGCACGGCGTGAGCGGGGTCAGCTGGGAAGGCGCAGGCCGCCTCGTCTCACTCCTGGCGGTCCTCGGCTGCGCGGGCTGCGTGTGGCACTTGGCTGGGACGCTCTACGGAGCGGGCAGCGCCGCGGGCTTCGCCGCGCTGGCCTGCGCGACCTCGGCCTGCGTGCTCGACCTCGGTCAGGAGGCCCTCATCGATCCGCTGGTCCTGGCAGGCTCGACGGCCGCCGTGGCCGCCTACGTGCGCGCCGGCGCGCAGGAGGGAGCTGCGCGCTGGCGCTGGAGCGCGCTCGGCGCGCTGGCCCTCAGCGCGACCTGCCTGACGCAGGGACCCGCCGGGTGGGTCGCGGCGGGGCTGGGCACGTTGACCTTGGGCGGCGCGCGCGGCGGACGGCGCGGAGTGCCCTGGTTGGGCCTCGGGCTGGGGCTGGTCCTCGCCGTGGGGCTGACGCTCTCGTGGGCGCGCGCCGCGGCCGACCGCGCGGGGGAGTGGGTGTGGCAGGCCGTGGTCGTCGAGCAGACCTCCTCCAGGTTCTCGACCCGGCGCGACCTCGGCTCTGAGCCCTGGCACTACTACCTGCTCCACTTCAGCCCCCTGCTCTTGCCCTGGCTAGCCCTCTTGCCGGGCGCCGCGCGCTGGGCCTGGCGCGAGCGCGAGCGCCCCGCCGCGCGCGCGGCCCTGGGGGCCTTCGCCTGGGGAGCGCTGGGGCTCGCGGCCTTCTCGCTCCTGGCCGCCAAGCGCACCGGCTACGCGCTCCCCTTCGCGCCCGCCTTCGCGCTCGCGATCGGCTACGCCCTGGCGCACGCGCACGAGGAGTCTTGGCTCCGCGGACCGCTGAGGCTCGTGAGCCCTCTGCTCTCCTTGCTCGCGCTCAGCTGCGTCGTGCTCGGCGTGGTCTGGCGGGATCTGGCCGGCCCGCTCGCGAGGCTCGGGGCGCGCCCCGCCAGCTGGGGGCCGCTCGTCCTCCTCCCGGCAGCGGTCGCCTGCTGGGCGCTGGCGCGGGCCAGGCGCCGTCCCCCTGGCGGGGCCGCGCGCGCCCTCGCCTGGGGAACGGGGATCGCAGCGACGCTCCTGCTCGCCCTCGGCGGGGGCTCCCTCGACCCGGACCGCAGCCTGCGCGCCTTCGGAGCCCAGGTTCGCCAGACGCTCCCGGCGCAGGCGCGCGTGGGATTGCTCGGGGACACCTATGACGGCCGCTTCAACCTCGTGACTCGCACGCTGCGCTACGAGCGGATCGAGCTGAGCTGGTTGGCGCGCGCCGCGAATCAGCCGGGCGAGCTGTGGTTGCTCGCCAGCGGCGCGCGCTGGCAGCACGTCCCCGAGGACCTGCGGCGACGATTCGAGATCGCGCGGGAGGCCCGCCTGCGCCGCGGTCGCTGCCGCTACCTCCTCCTGCGTGAGCGAGCGTCTGCCCCGCGCTGAACGCTCCGTCGGCAGCCGACGCTTCGTCGTCTGTGGACGCTTTGCCAGCCACGCGCGCCGGCCCACCGCGACTAGGGCGCGCCCCAGCCCCGTCGAGCGCCAGCCCCGTCGAAGAGTGCTTTGTCTTCGCACGACGAGTCCTTAGCATGCGCCCCCATGAGCGGCGACGAGGGGAAGTCTGCGAGCTCGCCCGAGGTCGGAGGCTCCGCCGCGGCGAGCGCTGAGGTGCCGGATACCCAGGCGGCCCCCGCCCCCTTGCCGGACCCCGTCCTCTCGCCGCGCCCGAGCCCGCCCCCTCCGCCCGCCTCCGGCAAGGACGGACGCTCGACTCGCGCTCAGCGGCTCGTGGAC
>MDTG01445390.1_pt1 | contig 26820 bp, 24 predicted proteins | sample 811421 | NCBI WGS metagenome assembly MDTG01 (sample SAMN05326645, study PRJNA326480) | marine metagenome | isolation source: seawater | place: Pacific Ocean: South East | collected 2011
AAACTTTTATTAGATCATATCTAAAAAGAAAAAAATTCTTAAACTTATTTGCTGAAATTATGATATTTTTCATAGTATAATTTTAAGTAATCAGAAATTACAAGACCTGAATTAAAATTATTTTTCATTTAATTATCTGTTTAACCACTGTGTTAATACTAGTAATTTAAAAATTTCATTTGACTTACTCACTTTACCAGACATGTGATTTTCAATAAGTTTGTTAGTTTTAGGAATATTTAAATTTGGTATATTTTTTAAATTATTTAATGATAAATTATCAAGTAGATAATCTTTCAAATCTGATCTAAACCAATTATTAAGAGGAATTGTAAATCCTGACTTTGGACGATTAAAATAATCTTCAGGCAAATATCTTCTAAGTAATTTTTTTAGAATATACTTCATGTTATCATTTTTGAATTTCAGATTTGAAGGAATTTTACTTCCAAACTCTAATATTCTATAATCAAGAAATGGAGATCTGCTCTCAAGTGAAAAATTCATAGTAGCTCTATCTACTTTTACATTAATATCGTCGGAAAGATAGGTACATATATCAAATTTTGAAATTTTAGAAAATAATTCATCATTTGAATTTAAAATATCCTTAAAGTTTGAATCAAATTGATATTTATCACCGTTAAAGTATTCTTGATTTAAAACTTGAAGAGTTCTGTAATAAAAACTTTCAGCATTTTTTTCTTTCAATAAGCTTGAAATTATTTTTGATTTATTAGTACCCAAAATTGAAAAAATTTTTGACATAGGTTCCCTTAGTTTGTAAGGAATTTTAAAAATATTTGAATACTTCTTCAATTGTATATACCTATTATACCCAAGAAAAACTTCATCACCCCCATCTCCAGACAAGGCAACAGTTACGTGTTTTTTTGTATATTTTGAAAGTAATAAAGTAGGTAAAGATGAAGGATCAGCAAATGGCTCATCATAAGAAATAGAATAATCTTTAATTAAGTTTATTATTTCATTAACAGAGCACTCAATTTTAGTATGATCAGTGCCTAAATAGTTTGCAATTCTTTCAGCATAAATACTTTCATCGTATTTATTTTCATGGAATTTAACATTAAATGTTTTTATTTTTTTTAAGGAATTTTTTTGTGCTGTAGCAGCTATAAGTGAAGAATCAATTCCACCTGAAAGAAAAACTCCTAAAGGCACGTCTGATATCATTCTTATTTTAACTGAATCTTCAAGAAGATTAGATAATTTATCAATTATTATATTTTCTTTAAGGTCTGTTTTAATTGATGAAAATTTCCAATATTTTTTGATTGTTAATTTTTTATCTATAAGTGAAAATTTTCCGAATGATGCGGCTGGAAACTTTAATACCTCATTGTAAATAGTTTCTGGCTCCATTATATATTTAAACTTAAAAAAACTGTAAATCGATCTCTCATTTAAAGAAAAATTATTTTCAATTTCTAATTGTTTAATTTGAGATGAAATCTCAATTTCACCATTGACAATTGTGTAGTATAATGGTTTTTGACCTGTTCTATCTCTAGCAATAAAAAGTTCTTTTTTATTAGAATCATAAATTACAAATGAAAACATTCCATTCATCATTTCTAGACATTTCTCCCCATACTCCTTATATAAATATATAATCACTTCTGTATCAGAGTTTGTTTTAAATACATGGTTTTTGTTTTCTAGATCTTTTTTTAGTTTTAAAAAATTATAAATTTCACCGTTGAAAATAATCTTTAAATTGTCGCGAACCATTGGTTGATTTGACCTTTTATCTAAATCAATTATAGAAAGTCTATTATGAGATAATGAAATAAAATTATCAATATAAAAACCCATATTATCAGGGCCCCTTTCTTTAATTATATCCATTTTTTTATAGATTGTTCCTTTCTTAAATTTTTTTGATGTACAATAAATGCCACACATAATAATACTAATTCTTAGAAAATGTTTTTTTATTAATAAATAAATAGAATTTTACAGTGATGAATGCTGTGAAAAGAACTGTATAGGTGGGAAATAAAATATAATAAATACTATCTAAGCCAATTAATGAAAATAAAATATAAAAAAAGAAAAAACCCTCAATTGAAACTAAATCAACTATCAAATTTGATAGAAAAAGTTTATAGGATGAAGATTTTAAAACTTTTTTTTCAGATTTGAATTCTTCAATAGTAATATTTGATTCAAATATCGCTCTTGAATAAATGTGTTTTAATGAAAGTTTTAAACTCATTAAAAAAGACAAAATTATCCCATAATAGATAAATGATAGGTCGTTTAAATTCCAGAATGTAATGATTGTTATACATATTATGTAAGAAGGATAAATAATAACATGATTAACATAATCTAAAAACTTACCTTTAAATGAATATGATTTATTTAATCTAGCTAAATCACCATCAGAAAGATCCACAATTATATGTAACCTAAAAAATAAATAAGATAAAAATATAGTTAAAGGATCATTACAAATAATTAATGGAAGTCCTAATAAGCCAATAAAAAAAAACAAAATTGTTGCTGCATTTGCACTAAAATTAAGTTTAAATAAAACAAATGAGACATACTTTGAAAACAAACTAGCAAAGTACCATGTAGCTTGAAATGATTTTTGATTATCTCTTTTAGTTAATTCTTTAAAATCTTTAAAATCCATAAATTATTTAATTAATACTCCAACAAATTGGTACCCAACTGATTTATTTTTATTTCTAAATCTAATTATATAAGGCTGTTTATTTAAGGATTCAGAGAAATGTTTAAATGCATTATTGTTTTCTATATCATCAGATACTAATAATCCACCTTTTTTCAATGCTTTCCATAATTTAGGATATGCCCACATTCTACCTTCATAATATTTATCACTATCATAATGACACAAATCAAAATTGGTTTCATTTTTTAAAACTTTTGGTAGTCCAATAGAATCTGATTCACGAATTAATTTCCAGTTTTTCTTTAGATATTCAGGAACCACTAATCCAACATATTTTGAATTATTAAGTCCTGGATATGGCATGTCTGTGCTTATTAATTTATAATTATCTCTTTTGCTAATTGATAGAAGAATAGACAATGAAGACCAACCATAAGCAACTCCAGTTTCTAATACATTTCTTACTTTGAAATGTTCGCATAAATTGAATAATAAATCTATGTTTCCAGATCCTCCCATTTTGACAGGGCAATTTTTTACTTTGATAACAGCTTCTGAAAAAATATCTTTATGCTCGTCGTTTACTTTTTTAAAATCATTACTTCCACAAATTAGTTCAATAGCCTTTTCATTTTCAATCGAGTTCTTAAGACACCAATTTAGAATTTCAGAATTTTTCTGAAAATTTAACTTTATTTTTTTTAATATAAGTTTAGTAAAATGCAAGTAATACTTAGGTCTAACTAGAAACCATAATATTTTATTAATCAATTTAAATATTTTCATTTAAAGCAGATTTAAACATTGTTTCATATTCTTCTAAAATTTTTTTTATTGAGAATCTTAATTTAATATTATCATAAATATAATTCTTATCAAATGGAAAACTTAACGATTTTTGCATATAATCAGCATATTCTTTATTATTATTTGCTATAAAGCCATTTTTTTTATTTAAGATTATTTCATTAATACCTCCTTTAATATTAAAAGATATAGTCGGTTTTTTTAAAACAGCTGCTTCTAAAACAACATTCGGAAATCCTTCAAAATAGGATGGCAGTAATAATACTTTAGATTTTTTTATCCATGGATATGGGTTTTCTTTCAAACCAACAATTTTAATTTGGTTTTGTAATTTATTTTCTTTGATTTTATCTTCAATCAAAGATCGTGATTTACCATCGCCTAAGATTACTATATTAAAATTTATATTATCTTCAATTAATAACAATGAATCAATCATTCTAGTTATTCCCTTTTGAGGGCTTAAAGTTGATGCTAAAATGATAAAATCATAATCATAATTAATTTCTTCAGGTTTTTGAGATAAATTAATTACTTTATTTATATCAACAGGATTATTTATCTTGACTAAATTATTTTTTGGAATTGAAAAATTTGATAGCAAATCTTCCTTCATATCTTCAGATTGACATATAATTTTATGAAATTTTTTCATTAAAATTTTATAAATAATATTTCTAGAAAATGAATTCTTAAAATCTTTATTTTTCTTTGATACGATATTTGATTCTCTAGCAATAAAAATTACTCTTTTAAAAAAAGGCTTAAGAAGAATGACTAAAATACTTAAGTGAGATTGAAGCGAAAAAACTATTTCTGGTTTAGTTTTTTTTATTGCCTTACATAGTTTAATTAACGAAAATCTTACTCTTTTAACTCCAAGATAATAAGTTTTAATATTAGGGTTTTTTATTTTTAATCCTAATTCAATATTTTCTAAAATAATTAAAGAAATATTGAATTGTTTAAAATTAATATTCTCAATTAGATTAAGAAGAAATTTTTGTGTGCCTCCAATTCTTAAAGAAGGAATTATAAATGTTATATTAATTTTTCTTCTCATCTGAAATTTCATTATAAAATTTATTTATAATTTGTGACTGGCTTTTTTCAGAAAATTTTTGAAAAATAGTTTTTTTTGCATTTAAAATAATTTCCTCTTTTTGATTATCAGTCATTAAATATTTTATAGATGATATTATTTTTTCATAATTATTTATGTTATACACAAATCCGTTATAATTATCTATAATAATATCTCTCACTCCTCCCATATTTGTAGCTATAACGGGTATTTCGTTGTACATACTCTCTATAATTGTTCTTCCGAATGGCTCTGGCTTAATAGATGTGTGAAGAAATAAATCATATTTTTTTGAAAAAATTTCACTCTGACTTTTATTGCCATAAAATTTATAGAGTTTCTCAAATCCTAATAGTTTAATTTTATTACAGATTTTTTCTTCATAATGTTCATTATAAAAATCTCCATATATATGGAATTTAAATGTTAATTCATTTTTTTTTAGTATTTCACCAAGATCTACAATTGTATCTATGCCTTTCCATGGCAGAATCCTTCCAAACCACAATATATTTAAATCGTAATTCTCTAAATTTTTTTTATTAATATTTATTCTATTATGGTTGGTATTTATCCAATTATGAAGTAATAGGATTTTTGTAGAATTAATTTTTAATAATTCTAATACATTATTTTTAATTGATTTTGAGATTACTAAATATTTTGTCGGATAATTAACATATTTTTTTAAATAGAATGGGATTTTATTTTCATACTTTCTTTGATGTTGAACATAAATGACCGAATTAGCTTTTGAAGCAATCAATACATTAATATTTGCAATAAATCTATCATTTCCATGAACAATATCTATATTATATTTATTAATAATATTTGAATATTTTAAAATGTCTCCCCTATTTCTTTTAAATGAGAGATATTCATATAAAATATTTTTCTTGAGTATATTTGGAAAATAATTTTTTATGGTTTTTTTTTTTAATTTTTGAATTATCTTTATTACTTAAAACAGTAACTCCAATGTCCTCTAAAATCTTATATGCTTTTGGCATATGATATTTAGAATAATAAAAAGTTTTATACTTTATTTTGTCTAAACTTTGAATAAGTTGTATTATACTATATACAGACCCTCCAAAGTTATTCATACTGGAAGGTCTTCCAGTTTCAACAAACAATATTTTAATTTTATTAATCATAATTTAAAATTATAATTTCTGTTAGAGTGCTTAGAATAATTAACTACAATTAAGATAATCAAGACTATCCAATATGGTTTCTCTAAATAACTTACTGATGTCAAGTCAGAAATTAGTAGGGTTATAATAGCTATTTGAGACCAATGAAATTTAACTGAATTAACATTTTTTTTAAAAAAAAGTTTTGCTATGAAAATATAGTACAATAAAAACCCAATAATTCCTGTCGTGGAAAGCAACTCAACATAATTGTTATGAGAATAGCTTGAATTATTTACATGTCTAAACTGGTCTATACCTAATCCAATTATTGGATTTTCGGTCCAATACTCAATTCCTTTAATAATATAGCTAAACCTGTACATAAAACTAGGATCAGAGATATTTGAAGAATTGAATTCGGAAATTTCTGTTAGTGATAATACTCGGTTAATACTTTTTGGAAAAAATTCAATACTTAAAAATACAACTGTTGTTAGAACTACTGAAAATAAAATTAAATAAGATATGTTTCTTATGTTAATTTTAAAATTCATCAATAAAAAATAAAAGGCTATGAAAATTAAGGTTATAATTCCAATTCTTGATCCAGAAAAAAATATGATTTCAAAAATGATTATATATAAAAAAATTAGGGCAATTATTTTTTTAAAAATTGTGTTAAAAAGACCATCTGTATAGTAAAAAATTAAAAATATAATTGATGAACATAAAATAAATGAGTAATGGTTTGGATTTTGTAGTGATCCTGCGTATCTGTATCCTAATTGTCCAAAAAAATCTCTACCAACAAAATATCCAATTGAAATATTAATTATTACTCCCAATAAAATTCCATTAATTAAAAATTTAACAGAATCATTATCATTGGATATTATATTATACAATACTATTAAGAAGATAAAAATTTTAAATAATGTAATTATAGGGTCAAAATATTCATATTGCCATACATTATTTAATGCCAAGCCTAGCAAAGCAAAAAAAATGAATAAAAAAAGTAAATTAAAAATTTTAGGAATTTTGAATTTTTTTTGAATTAAAATATTATCAATAAAAAAAAGTAAAAGAAGTATTAATGAGAATATGGTTTCTATAAAAGTATAATTAACATCATTTACAAACATAACTAGTGTTAGTCCATAAAAAAACAAAAACATTTTATTAACGTTTTTTAAAATCATAACTATATTTTTTCTAGCTGATTTAGATACATTTCACGAACTCTATCCCAGGTAAATTTTTTAACAGATTTACTTTGTTTATCAAAATTATATTTAGATTTTAAAAGCTTTCTTAGGCTGGAGCAAATTTGATTACTTTTGGAATGATCAATCATAAATCCCCAATCATTGAGAAGTAGAGGAGCACTGTCAACTTTTGTTGAAATTACCTTACATCCGCATGCCATAGCCTCCAATAAAACTTTTGCAAAACCCTCCCATATTGAACTTAAAATAAATATCTCAGATTCATTATAAATTTGAATAAGTTGTTCTCTGTTCTTCTGACCAACCAAATGAACTTTTGATTGCAAATTCAATTCATAAATTTTTTCCTTAATATTATTAAATAAGATACCTTTTCCGGCAACTATTAGTTTGTAATCTGAATATTCTGGATTATTTTTTATAAATTTTTCAAAACCTGTAATCAAAAATTTTAAACCCTTTTGAGGCTTAAAATTAGCTACTGCAACAATTTGTCTCTTTCTTTGTTGATCAAAATTTTTGTAAATATTTAAGTCAATTCCATTGTAAATCTGAACAATCTTACATTTATGTATTTCTTTAAGCTTTGGAATGTATCTAGGTGAAATACTAAACACTAAATCAAATATGTTAGCAATTATTTTATACCATATTGCATTTTCTATTCTAAAATAATCTGCACCATGAAAAGTAATAATATTTTTTTTTCCAAATATCTTAGAAAAAACACTTACTAAGAAAAACATCGGGGAATGGACATGAACATAACTTACATTATGCTTTAACATTAGATAAATACCAAAAAAAGAAAAAGTAAAAATTCTATATAATCTATATAAATGAAATAAAATCTTTTGCATTAATGTTCCAAAACGAGGGTTTTCAACATTATAAAATTTTGATACATATAATTTGACACCTTTTGGAACTTTAAAAGGTGTTGAATTTGTATTGAACCATGTTAAATAAATAACTTTACAACCATTTAGTTTTGAAATTTGATAGCAATGTAATCCTCTACCACTTTCTTGAATTGTTGGGTATGATGCTATTCTAAGTATTTTTTTCAATGATTTGCATTTTTTGAGAAAAGATATTGATTGCAGCCTTTGCCATTTCCACAAGTTCTAATTTTTTCTAGTTTATAACCTTTTTTAAAAAAATAATCAACAATTTCTTCAGGTTTTGAGACTTCAAAAGGATAGCCCCCAACCCAATCAATAACATCAAAATGTGGGCTCATTCCTCTTGACTTATATTTATTTTTCCAGGTGTAAAAAGGTTTTAGTTTAAAAAAATCTTTTAACATAGTTGGTCCCCAAAGCCTAAAATAACATAGAAAAATAATTAATTGCTTGATTATCCAAGGTGATTTTACATATGTTTTTTTTATGTAATACCATACTTTAGATTTTAACCCTTGATCATTATATAAAGCTAAAAACAATTTTCCATCATTATTAACTTTCTTTTCTACGTTATCAAATGCTTTGTACATGTTTCCAGTATGATGCAGTACACCCCATGAATATACAATGTCAAATTTTGGTAGATCATTCATGAATTTATTATCTAAAGCTGAAGCCTGGATAATTTTCCAATTTTTATCATTTTGATAATATTTTTCTTTTAAAAATTTGGTACATTCAACGGAGCTTGTATCATAATCAAAGGAAAATACATTTGCTCCGCTCATTCTGGCTACAAGAGAGGATAACCCACTTCCTGAACCTACATCTAAAAATGATTTATTTTTTAAATCTCTAGATCTTAAAAAAGTTAACAATGATTTTTTTGATTCATCTATTCTTTTATCATTAAGATTGGTCAAGAATTTTTTCCAGTTTTTACCAAAGTTAAATCTTTCTTTATTTTTAATTTCATTTTCAAATTGGTTCATATTATTTATTCTTTAAATAAGTTTTTATTTTTTTAATAATTATACATCAATTTATTTTTAAGATATTTTTTATTAAACTAATATCATCAGAATTTAAAATAAATAATTGATGAAATGTTATTTTTTTTGATCTTTTAACTAACCAATATAAGGCATATAACGACATTAAAAAGTAAGAAACTGAAGTTGCTACAGCTGCTCCAACTATTTGATATTTCGGAACTAATAATATTAATAAAGGAATATTTACAATTATTCCGATAAATGAGATTTTAGAGCCTACAATTGGACTGCCATCCGATGTTGAAAGTTTTGTAATAATTTTAACAAAAGAAAATAAAACTGATCCTATCAACAAAATTATCAGCGGTTTATAAGAAATTTCAAATTCTTGACCATAAAATGAGGTTAAAATTAATCTTCCGAATAAAATCAAGAATAAAGAGATTAATAAGATTACTAAAAAAATAATTCGATTCACTCTTAATGTTAGATCTTTTTTTTCCTCAAAAGATTTGACTTTGGAAAGTTTTGGGTATAAGAAAACTGCAACAGAATCTGGTATATATAAAACTATGTATGAAAATAGTACAGAAATTGAATAGTATCCTACGATGTTACTTGAAAAAAGATAACTTAAAATAATAATATCAAATTTTAAATTTAATTTTTGAATTATAACACCAATATGCCCCTTTAAACTAAAATTAAATATTTTTTTTACACTCAAAAATCTTATTCTTTTAAAACTAAATAAATTTGAATATATAATTATAACAAGTAGATGAGGTACTATAGATGCAGCTAATAAAAAATATATAATTTGAAAAACACTAATATTTATTTCTTTAAACCAAAAAATAAAAATAAGAGAAAAATACATGAATTTTTCAGAGAATATAGCTCCATTATATAGGTTTGAATTATGTTTAGCTCTTGAAATTGAATTTGATAATTTTCCTAAATTAAATACTGCAATCATTACTAATGCAAGGTCAAAAAAGTAAGGATTATTAAGTTTTAAAAAATTTTCAACAAAAAAATCTCTAAAGAAATAGAGTATTATTAATAAAATAAAAGTAAGAATTAAGGTGAGAATAAATGTTACAGAATAATATCCCTTAAAGTCACTCTCTTTATTGGAAAAATATATAAGTCCAGATCCAATACTCATAAAAAAAATTGATGAGATTAGCAGGCATGTAGTTATAAATGTAGTAATTTGTCCTTGGCCCGAAGCACCAACTAATTTTACTACTATATAGCTAATTAAGAAAGTAATAAAAACTAATATAATCTTGGTAATAAGAGTTTGTAAAATTTTGGATGAGAACCTCATTTTAAATTATGAGTTATAATCTAAAATAATAGATTAGTGAGTAAAAAGTAAAAACAAGAAGATAAATTGAAAAATATATTAATAAAATAAATCCATTAATATTCAGTAAAGATGAAATTATAAATATTGGAGCAACCAATCCCCCAACACTTATTACATTTTTATATAATGTGTAGATAAACCCTCTCGATTCATATTTATTTTTAGATAATTCCTTTTGCGAAATATTTTTCTTAATCTGTAAAAATTTAAAAGATATTAAAGTTCTCAATTCATTACAAAAACCTGCTACTAACCCAAGTAAAATAAAGAAAATATTATTGAATTCATAACCAGATAATTCATAGAAAAGTGATTGAAATCCAACATCAGGATAAAAATATAATCCAAAACCTAGACAGGGCCATGCAAAAGTCCAAATAATAATTCCAGAAACATCGTCAAAAAACTGCCCCCTCATGCTTGTTGCATTATAATACCTAGCCAAATGACCATCGACACAATCAAATAAATATGAAATATTTAATAAAATTGATCCTAACAAGAAGTTTGAATTAAACAAATTGTATAAAGCAAATAATCCAATTATGAAAGATACTAGAGTTATTGTAATCGGTTTTATTTTGAAAAAAGTTAATATAAATGCAACAATAATTGAAATTGGATTGATGAAAATATATCTCCAAAGATTTGCCAAATTAACTGAAGATTTTTGCTTTGGATAAATTTTATAAAATTTATTTATTTCGTTAATTATTTTCATAAAATCATCTATTTAGCATGTCTGTAAAATTATTTTTATTTTGAATAGGTGTTGATTTGGGTCTGCCTAAATCAGCTCTTGCTCCCTTGTTTACTAAAATCTCTATCAAAGTAGGACCTTCAATTTCTCTATTTTCTCTTAAATAATCTTTTAGTTCATTTTCAAATTGAAAGGTTAAATAATTTTTATATCCTAGTTTATTAGCTATTTCTGAGAAACTTATTTTAAAACCAATTGTTGGCTGTCCTCCTACGGAATCATGTGATCCATTATTAATCAATATGTGTAAGAAGTTTTTAGGTGATAAGTCTCCTATAATACCTAAAGCTCCTAGATGCATTAATGCTGCACCATCACCATCAATACAAACAATATTTTTTTCTGGCTTTGATATAGCAATCCCTAAAGCTATTTGATTACAATGACCCATTCCTCCTACTGTAAGAAAATCATTGTTTTTTTTGTTATCATTATTTTGTCTAAACTCGTATACTTCTCTTGATGTTTTACCAGTTGTAGATACTAAAGCAGAACGATTAGGTAAATTAGAAAGAATAACCTTAATAGCATCCTCTCTATTCATTTCAAAATTAGTTTCATTTCCTGACAATTTGTACTCTGAAAATGTGTTTTTTCTAATGATCAGTGCACCAGGTGCAGATTTATCTTTTATTTTACTTAATAATGTTAATATAGTATTCTCGACTTCTTTTTCATCGTTAGGTAATATTTCATAATCAATATCCATAGTTTTTAATAGATCTAATGTAATTTCACCCTGTTTGACATGTTGCGGTTCGTCTTTAACATTTGGTTCTCCTCTCCAACCAATTATTAATAGCATTGGAATTGAATAGACCTTTTGATCTGCCAAAGAAAGTATAGGGTTAATAATATTACCGAGACCTGAATTCTGCATATAAACCACAGGAACCTTATTTGTGGATAAATGATAACCTATTGCCAGACCTACAGATGAACCTTCATTGGACGAAATAATGTGATTTTTATCGACAGTATTGTCAGTAATGTAAGCACAGATATCTTTAAGTAATGAATCTGGAACACCTGTGAAAAAATCTAAACCAAAGCTTTGAAGCTTTTCATAAAAAAATTTACAATCTATCATTTTGTTCCAGGTATTAGTTCGAGTATCTCTTTAATTGACATGCATTGTTCATTGGCATCATATGATCTTTTGTTTTTTAAAATTGACTTAGCAACTTGATTCATAGCAGGATATGATGATCTTAGCATGTGGTTTGCATAAATTACGATGTTCACTCCCCAATCAATAAATTCATCTTCATAAATATGATTATATGTTGAAGGAACAACGACTATTGGGGTTACAATATTTGTTTTTCTAAACTTTAAACAAAACTCTTTAATATCATCTCCACTCTTCTCTTTGCTGTGTATCATAACAGCGTCTGCTCCAGCTGAAACATATTCGCCAGCTCTCATTAAAGCATCATCAACTGTATTACCTAATATTAAACTTTCTATTCTAGATATGATCATAAAATCTTTTGTAATCTGGGCATTTTTTCCAGCTTTAATTTTTTTACAAAAACCCTCAGTTGTATCCTGAGTTTGGGGAACATCAGTTCCAAAAAGAGAATTTTTTTTCAATCCAATTTTATCTTCAATGATTATAGCAGATACACCTAGTCTCTCAAGTGTTCGTACAGTAAAAACAAAATGTTCTATTTTTCCTCCAGTATCACCATCATATATAATAGGTTTTGTAGTACATTCAAGTGAATCATTTAAGCTATGAAGTCTAGTTGTAATATCGACAGCCTCAATATCTGGCTTACCTCTTGATGTTGAATCGGTTAAACTACTTGACCACATGCCATCAAACTCAATTCTTTTACCATCATCATCAACACTTAATTTTTCAACAATTAAACCAGTCAAACCTGAATGAGATTCTAAAATTCTAACTATTTCTTTAGAGCTTATTAGCCTTCTTAATCTTTTTAATCTTATTTCTGGTGTTGTTCCAATAGATTTTAATTCATCATTTAGCATGGAAGATGAAATCCCTGATGTATATGGAATATCTATAACCTTTCCATCCCACTTACTTATTACTTTAATTACTTTATCTCTCGTTTTCTTTTGAATTCCATTTTTCCAATCATCTCCATGAACAACATAATCTGGTTTTAATTTCTCTAAATTTTCTGTATAATCAAGAGTGTTTTGAGGAATTACTTTTTTTACCCCCTTTATACTTCCTACTACTTTACTTCTTAAATCATATTCTAAAAAAGGTAATCTTTTATAACTGGCTACTGCTTGATCAGTTAAAACACCTACTGTCAATTCACCTAATTTAGCACCTTCATTAATAATATTTAGATGACCATGATGTAATATATCGGCACTCATAGCTATGTATACTTTTTTCATATATTTTAATTTATTATTGTTTTTAAATTTATTTTGAAAGGATTATTTTTTAACCTCTCCTGATTAATACTAGATATAATTAATTCTTTTTCCTTTTCTAAATCAATACCTAAAGAATTTAAGTCAAGATTGATACCTAAACTAATAAAGAATTGATTTAGTGATTCTTCGCAATTGATCTCATCTATTTGAAAAATTTCACATAATTTTCCAAAAATCATTGAATAATATTTATCACTAGATTTAACCATTGATAAATTATATCTGAAAATTTTAGAGAAAAAAAGGCATACGGCATGTCCGTGCTTGATATTGTGGTATGATGTGAAATAATAAGATATTGCATGAGGAGCAGTAGTTTTAGCAATATTTATTGCCTTGCCAGCATAATTGGCACCTTGAACCACTTTACAGTGAGAATCATAATCATTTAATATAACTGATTTATTTAAATTATTCCAAACTAAATCAATGGCTTTCAAGGAAAATTTTCTAGATTCAATGGTTGATTGCTTACTCCAAAAAGATTCTATTCCTTGAGTCAATGCATCGAGTCCTGATACTGCTTTTTGATATTTACTCATTGAATAAGATAGCTTTGGACTCAGGATGACTGTATCAGGGATCAAAGTTGGATTATTAACAGAATATTTGACTTTCTCTACATAAAGAACTGCAAATGAGGTTTCTTCAGATCCAGAACCTGCAGTAGTTGGGGCGATTAATAATGGAACTTTCCTTTTAAAATTATTCTTTTCTTGAATTAATTTATTAGCATTATTTAAGTCCTCATCAAGGAAAGATGAAATTATCTTTGCTAAGTCAAGAGTGCTACCACCACCAATTCCTATAATGGAATCACATTTATTTTCTTTAAAAGATTTAATACCTAATTTAACATCTTCAAATTTTGGGTTTTGGTCAAATTGAAAAAATCTGTAATATTTCAATTCTGATAAAGATTTTTCAATTAAATCTTTTGATCCTGAACTTTCATAAGACTTTTTTCCAGTAATTAGAAAAACATTATTACAATTATAATTATTAATAAAATTTTTTATTTCAGTTGACGGATTCATTTTATAAACTGTAGTCAGAGATTTCTGGGTACTTTCCTTTTAAGTCGTATATGATTCCAAAGTCAGTTCTGTTTTTTTTATTATTTAAAAGAATTGAAAATTCATTATGACATACAGCAACTATTGTTGCATCGAATTTCTGCTTGGGAAGTTTATTATTTAATACTAAATTATGTCTTTCATTAACCTCTTTGTTATTTGCAATAGGATCAAAAATTATAACATTATCAGATTTTTTCATTAAAAATTTAATTAAGTTAAAGACCTTTGAATTTCTAATATCGGGGCAATTTTCTTTGAAGGTAACACCAAGTACTAATATTTTACTTTTTTTAATATCTTTTACTTTTTTGGTTAAAATATTTATAAAAATTGATCCAACATAATCACTCATTGAATCATTAATTTTTCTGCCATTTAAAATAATTTGAGGATCATAACCCAAACTTATAGCTTTATCTGCTAAATAGTAAGGGTCAACACCAATACAGTGGCCACCCACTAACCCAGGTCTAAAATCTAAAAAATTCCACTTAGTTCTAGCAGCTTCCAGTACATCATATGTATTAATTTCTAAAAGATTAAAAATTTTGGAAAGCTCATTAACAAACGCAATATTGATATCACGTTGAGCATTTTCAATTACTTTAGCAGCTTCAGCAACTTTAATTGAAGAAGCTAAGTGAGTTCCCGCAGTTATTATCTGTTTATAAACATTATTTATCTCAAGGCTTATATCAGAATTTGATCCAGAAACAACTTTAACAATATCAACTAATCTTCTGTTTTTATCGCCAGGATTTATTCTTTCAGGTGAATATCCTGCGAAAAAATCTTTATTATAAATCAAGTTACTTTTTCTTTCAATAATTGGAATACAGAATTCCTCCGTAAGACCTGGATATACAGTACTTTCATAAACAACTATATCATTTTTTTTAATTAATGATCCAACTAAATCAGAAGCTTTTTCTAAATATGATAGATTTGGTTTTTTATCAATATTGACAGGCGTTGGAACTGTAACAATAAAAAAATTAGCACTTGATAAATCTTTTTTATCATTGGAAATCAGCAACCCAACTTCACTATTACAATCCTGTTTAATTACTGATATTAATTCATCCGATGATACTTCTAGAGTGTTATCATTAAAATCATTAAGTTCTTTAATACGTGATTCATTAATATCAAAACCAATAGTATTAAATTTCTTGCCAAATTCAACAGCGAGTGGTAAACCAACATATCCTAAACCTATAATTCCTATTTTATATTTGCTATTTTTCAAAATTTTATTTGTGATAATATTTTCTAAACCAACTAACAAATGATTTTATACCAAAATCAACATTAACTGAGGGAGAGTAATCATAATCATTTTTTAACTTACTAACATCTGCATAAGTCTGATTAACATCTCCTAATTGCATGGGCATAAAATTTTTCACAGCCTCAATTCCAAGTTCTTTTTCAATTGCATTAATAAAATCCATTAATAAAACTGGTTTACTATTACCAATATTGTAAAGTTTATACAAAGATTTATCTTTTGAATCATTTAATAGTGTTTTTTTAATACCTGAAACTATATCATCTATATACGTGAAGTCACGTGATAATTCACCGTTATTAAACACGTTTATCGGTTGATTATTAAGCATTGCATCAGTGAAGAGAAATAAAGCCATATCAGGTCTTCCCCAAGGTCCATACACAGTGAAAAATCTAAGTCCAATTGTTTCCAAATTAAATAATTTGCTGTAAGAATGAGCCATTAATTCATTGGCTTTTTTGGAAGCTGCATATATACTAATAGGATTATCTACAACTTCATTTTCACTGAACGGAACATTTGTTGAATCACCATATACACTTGAACTACTCGCGTAAACTAATCTATCGATTTTAAAATGTCTGCAACACTCTAAAATATTCATAAAGCCTTTTACATTTGAGTTTATGTAGGATTGAGGATTTTCTAGAGAATATCGAACTCCAGCTTGAGCGGCTAAATTACATACAATTTTAATTGAATTTTTAGAAAAAATTTCATTTATGAAATCAGTATCCTCGATATTAGTTCTATAGAAAATCAATTGATTAAAATATTTTGAACTTATAATTGAGGAATTAAACTCAGTATTATTATCAGTATCTAATCCTAGGTTTTTGAGTCTATCATGCTTCAACAAAGGTTCATAATAGTCATTTATATTATCAATACCAATAATATTATGTCCCATGTCTAGCAAGGATTTGCTCAAGCTATATCCAATGAAACCTGCGATACCAGTAACCAATATGAATGATTTTTCTTTAATCATTTTAGTATCTGTAATGTTCAGGTTTAAAAGGTCCGTTAATATCAACACCAATATAATTAGCTTGATCATCATTAAGCTCTTCTAATTCTACACCTAATTTTTCTAAATGAAGCATAGCAACTTTTTCATCTAAATGTTTGGGCAACATATATACTTTATTTTCATAATTTGAATGATTATGCCATAACTCAATCTGAGCTAACGTTTGGTTTGTAAAAGAATTACTCATTACAAAACTTGGATGACCAGTTGCACATCCCAAATTAACTAATCTACCTTCAGCTAGGATAATAATATTCTTTTCACCAATAGTATACATATCAACTTGTGGTTTAATCTCAACCTTGGTATTCCCGTAATTATTATTAAGCCATGCCATATCAATTTCATTATCAAAATGTCCAATATTACAAACAACTGCCTTATCTTTCATTAGCTTAAAATGTTCTTCCTTCAAAATATCTTTATTTCCTGTTGCAGTAACAATAATATCAGCTTTGCTTATTACATTTAATATTTTTTTTACCTCATAACCATCCATTGATGCTTGTAAGGCACAAATTGGATCAATTTCAGAAACTGTCACTATTGCTCCTGCTCCACTAAATGAGGCTACTGTGCCTTTTCCAACATCACCGTAACCAGCAACTAATACCCTCTTTCCCGCCATCATAATATCTGTAGCTCTTCTAACTGCATCAACAGCACTTTCTTGACACCCATACTTATTATCAAATTTTGATTTAGTGACTGAATCATTTACATTAATTGCAGGCAATGGTAAAGTATTCTTTTTAACCCTCTCATATAATCTGTGAACACCAGTGGTTGTTTCTTCAGATAAGCCTTTGATTTCTTTAACTAATTCAGGATAGTGATCTAGAACTAAATTGGTAAGATCTCCTCCATCATCTAATATCATATTTAGAGGTTTTTTTTCATCACCAAAAAATAGAGTTTGTTCAATACACCAATTAAATTCTTCTTCATTCATTCCTTTCCAAGCATATACAGAAATACCAGCTGCAGCAATTGCGGCAGCTGCATGATCTTGAGTAGAAAAGATATTACAAGAGCTCCACGTAACCTCAGCTCCTAATTCGATAAGTGTTTCAATCAAAACAGCAGTCTGGATTGTCATGTGTAAGCAACCTGCAATTCTTGCACCTTCTAGAGGTTTTTGACCTTTAAATTCATCTCTCAATGACATTAATCCAGGCATTTCAGCTTCAGCTAACATTATCTCTTTTCTTCCCCAATCAGCTAGATTGATATCCTTCACTTTGTAAGGAATATATTTTTTATTTTTCATATTATAATTTTAATTTTTCTTTAAGCTTATCAACAAAATCTAATTTTTCCCATGTGAAAAGTTCAACTTCTAATTTTTTTGTTTCACCCGATGGTGAAATAAAAGTTTTTGAAACAATTTTACTTTCTCTTCCCATGTGTCCATATGATGCAGTCTCAGTGTAAATTGGATTTCTAAGTTTTAGTCTTTTTTCAATAAAATATGGTCTCATATCAAAAATATTTTCGACAAGTTTAGCTAGTCCATCATCACTATAATTAACTTTAGATGTACCAAATGTATTTATAAATAATCCCATTGGTTTTGCTACACCAATAGCATAACTAACCTGAACCAAACACCTATTTGCAATTCCAGCAGCTACTATATTTTTTGCGATGTGTCTAGTTGCATAAGCAGCACTTCTATCAACTTTACTGGGGTCCTTTCCTGAAAATGCTCCTCCACCGTGGGCACCCCTACCACCGTAAGTATCAACTATAATTTTTCTCCCAGTCAAGCCAGTATCACCGTGTGGTCCACCAATAACAAACTTTCCGGTGGGGTTGATATGATAGACAATATCGTCTTTAAAATACTTAACAAAATTTGGATGCTTTTTTAAAAGACGAGGTATTAAAATTGAAATAATATCTTCTTTAATTTTTGAAAGCATTTTTTCTTCAGAATCAAACTCATCATGTTGAGTTGATATTACTATCGAAGTAATTTCTAATGGTTTGTGATCATCAGAATAAGAAAAAGTAACTTGTGATTTTGAATCTGGTCTCAAATATTTTATTTCATTATTTTCTTTTCTTAATTCAGCGAGCTCAATAAGTATTTTGTGAGATAAATCAAGTGAAATTGGAATATAATTTTCTGTTTCATTACAAGCATATCCAAACATCATCCCTTGATCACCTGCTCCTTGCTCCTCAGCTGATTTTCTTTCAACACCTTGGTTAATATCAGATGATTGTTCATGTATAGATGAAAGTACTCCACAAGAATTTCCATCAAACATATATTCGCTTTTATTATATCCAATTTTATTAATAATATTTCTAGCAATTTTTTGAACATCTAAATTTGCCTTAGACTTCACCTCTCCAGCAAGTATTACTTGACCTGTTGTGACCAAAGTCTCACATGCAACTTTAGATTGAGAATCAAATGCTAAATAATTATCAATTAAGGCATCACTTATCTGATCTGCAACTTTGTCAGGATGACCTTCACTAACTGATTCTGAAGTAAATATATAACTCATAATTCTAAATTTTAAATACCAATTTCATAATAATTAAATCCAATTTTTTTTATTTTTTCTTCATTCATAATTTTTCTTCCATCGAAAAGGAATGCAGGTTTAAACATTGATTTATAAATTAGCTTGAAGTCTATTTTCTTAAATTGATCCCATTCTGTTAATATTGCTATTGCATGGGAATCTAAACAAGCATCAATTGGATTATCATATATTTTTATTTGTTTGATTTTTTTTTCAATAATGTTGGGGTGAATCTCTCTCTTTTTGTTCAATTCAACTATGTCATTTTTAATTTGATTGCTTTTTACTTTGGGGTCATAGATATTAATTATTGCACCTTCATCCAAAAGTTTATCTGTTACATAAATTGAAGAAGATTCTCGAGAATCGTTTGTGTCTTTCTTAAAAGCCCATCCTAAAATTGTAATAGTTTTACTATTTACAGTTTTAAATAAACTATCTATTATTTTTTTAGAAAATCTAGATTTTTGGTAATCATTAATTTTTACGACGTTATGCCAGTAGTTAGCAACTTCATCTAGTCCATAATACCTGCATAAGTATACTAAATTTAAAATATCTTTTTGGAAGCAGCTTCCTCCAAAACCAACCGAAGCATTTAAAAATTTAGGGCCTATTCTAGAATCTTTACCTACAGCATTCGCAACTTCAGATACATTTGCGCCCGTTTTTTCACACAGGGCAGATATACTATTAATGGAGCTAATTCTTTGTGCCAAGAAGGCATTAGAAACTAATTTGGATAATTCAGAAGACCATATATTTGATGTTACTATCTTTTCCTCAGGTATCCAATTTTTGTAAATGTCAACTAATTTTTTTATTGCATTTTTTCCTTTTTTATCTTGATCTCCGCCAATTAAAACTCGGTCAGATTTAAATAAATCCTGAATTGCAGTACCTTCAGCTAAAAATTCTGGATTTGAAAGTACTTGAAAATCAAAACTTGAATTTGAATTGAGTATTGATTTGATTGCTTCAGCAGTTCTAACTGGAAGAGTACTCTTCTCAACAACAATCTTTGACGATTCTGAATAAATAGCAATATCTCTTGCACAATTTTCTACGTATGTTAAATCAGCAGCCATACCTTTTCCATCACCATAAGTTTTTGTAGGTGTATTAACGGCAATAAAAATCATTTCAGATTTATTGACATGTTTTTTAACATCAGTTGAAAAAAATAAATTTTTTCCCCTAACACTTTTTACAATTTCTGCAAGTCCTGGTTCATACACTGGCAAATCATCGAAATTAGATGAATTCCACAATTCAATCTTCTCAGAGTTCAGATCAACAACATGAACATTAATTTCAGGACACTTATAAGCGATAACAGCCATAGTAGGCCCTCCTACATAGCCAGCTCCAATACAACAAATATTTTTAATTTTTTTCATTTTTATTTTCTATTGATCTTGAAAATCAAATATTAGTAAGCCTTTATCGTAATTTGAGTTTGATGCATATATAATTACTTTTCTATTTATTTTTTTTTCAATTTTTCGTTCTAAATTCTTCAAATAATTTATATCAAGATTATTTCCCTTAATAATAACCTCAATAGTACCGCTATCGATACCTTTTGCATAATCTCCAACGAGAAAAACTTTTTTAATATCTCCAATGTTTTCAATAATTCTTTCTATTAAATGTTCAATCCCTAAATGATTAAATATTAATTTTTGGATATTATTAAATAAAGGATGATTTTGATTAGCAGAATAAATTACTTTATTTTTTTGAATTTTTTTCTTCAAAATTTTAGCTTTAGTTAAATTATTTAATTCTTTTCTAACCGAATTTGTAGATTCATTGAACTCACTGGCCAAGCTACTGAGGTGACCGAAATTGTCTATATTAGTGAAAAATTTAACTAATAAATTAATTCTAGTTTTAGATTTAATGATATCTTGAAGCATAATTTAGTAACAAAAGTACTAATTTTTCAATGAAAAAAAAGAAAATTTTAATTTCAGGTGCTGCTGGGTTTATAGGATCTCATTTGTGTGAATCTTTTTTGAAAGATAATTTTATTGTTTACGGCATTGATAATTTATGCACTGGTTCAATTTTAAATATTTCACATTTAAATGAAAATAAAGATTTTCATTTTATTGAAAAAGACATTACAAAACAATTTAAATTTGATAAAAAAGTGGATTTCATAATGCATTTTGCATCCCCTGCAAGTCCCATTGATTATTTAAAAATGCCTATTGAAACCTTAAGAGTTGGATCAACTGGAACTGAAAACATGCTAGAATTAGCAAAAAAATACAATTCTACATTTCTTGTTGCATCTACATCCGAGGTTTATGGAGATCCACTAGAACACCCACAAAGTGAAAGTTATAATGGTAATGTAAGTTCAATTGGGCCCAGAGGGGTTTATGATGAAGCTAAAAGATACCTAGAAGCATTAACAATTGCATACCATAGAACATACAACCTTAATGTAAGAATTGCTAGAATCTTCAATACTTATGGGCCTAAAATGAGAAAAGATGATGGAAGAGCAATACCAACATTTATTAATCAAGCTCTTAACAATAATAATATTACAATCTTTGGAGATGGAAATCAAACAAGATCATTTTGCTACATTGAAGATACTGTAAATGCATTGAAAAAATTACTATTTTCAAACTATCCATTTCCCGTAAACATAGGAAATCCAAAAGAAATAAGCTTAATTAGTTTAGTAAGACAAATACTTGATTTAACCAAATCAGTATCGGAATTAGAGTTTAAAAAATTACCTCAGGATGATCCAAAAAGAAGGAACCCAAATATTGATTTAGCTAAAAGTTTATTGGAATGGACCCCAAAGATTAGCCTTGAAAATGGACTTAAAAAAACAATTAATTTTTTTAAATAATTTGAAAATGAAAAAATTAGAATTTATCGTAATAATTTTTTTGATAAACTCTTGCTCGTACCCAGAAATGATAAGAAATGAATTGATTTACAGTAATGATTTTGAAAGTAATAATCTTTTGAATATTGATGGTGGAGAAATTTCAAGTTATAATAACACAAATGTAATTGGAGATTTTAACAATGATGGTTTCACAATTTTTCTTGAAAACATTGGAGATAATGATTACATATTTGTTTCATTTGATCTTTACATTCATGGTTCTTGGGATGGAAATTTTAATGGATTTAGTGATAATGATAAACCAGATAAATGGATAATGGAATTTAATCCTGATATGAACCTATTCAAAGATGGGAGTGCTGATACATTTATAACTACCTTCTCAAATAGCCCTTGTTGGCCAAATTATTGCTTAAGACAATCATACCCTGAATCATATCCTTTTGAAAATAATCCAACAAAGGGATCCTTTTCTACAAATCTTGAAAAAAAATGTGTAAATAACTTTTTTGGAGGTCCAACTACATTATATAAAATTGAAAAGGGATTTAAAAATTCAAGTGAAAACATAGTGCTTAGATTTTATGACGAACTATACCAACCAAATGCCATCGATAAAGATGGTATTCCTCAGAGTAAGTGTGATGAAAGTTGGTCATTAGATAATTTAAAAATAAGAGCAATTAAATATCAATGATTAGAACCTTAGTTTTATTACTTTTCTTTAATTTATCTTATTCTCAAAATTATGATTTGAATTCATCTTTTCTTGAAAAGTATATACGATATAATAATTTAAACGGTAGCGAAAAAATTGATTACACATTTACAATAAGACCACTTAATGAAGTAAATAAAATCTATTCATCATCTAAAAATTTATTTAAGAATAAAAAAGAAACCATAAGAATTGAACTGTTACCTATTTATTTTGGATCAGAATATAATTCAATAATCCCCTACAATAGAAATAATGGTTCCTTAATACCTAACAGAGGTATACAATATATTTTGTCTCCTGGTTTTTTTATCAAAACTGGTCCTTTGGAAATCAAAATTCAACCCGAGTATGTATACAGTGAAAATAAAGATTTTCAGGGATTCTGGGAAAACCATGATCCTCTAGTTTGGGCTAGAAGATATTTACTTTGGAACAGTATAGATATGCCTGAAAAGCATGGATCAAAATCTCATTCAAAATTTCTTTCTGGGCAGTCAAGTATTAAACTAAAATGGAAAAATATATCTTTGGGCTTATCATCTGAAAATTTATGGTGGGGGCCATCAATTAGAAATAGTATAATGATGAGTAATCATGCTCAAGGTTTTCCACACATTTCTTTAAATTCGATTAAGCCTCACAAAACTAAAATTGGTAATTTTGAGTGGCAACTTATTTCTGGTAAACTTGAACAATCTGGATTTCTACCATCAAATTCTGATTATGAATATCAAGGAACAAAATTATTTGTTCCAAAATCAAATCAAAATGGAAATAGAAAGGATTGGAGATATTTACAAGCCTTAATTGTTACATACAGCCCAAGTTTTATCGATGGCCTTAGTATAGGTTTTATAAGATGGGCACAAATGTATTCTGAGCTTGTTAAAGGTGAAATGTGGTGGTTTGAGGGCAAAACTTCATATTTTCCTGTTTTTAATAACTTATTTAGAAAAAATGATAGGTATGTAGATTATGAGGAACAAATTAATCAAGCTGCTGGAATCTTTTTGAGATGGGTTTGGAAAGATGCCAAAGCTGAAATATATAGTGAATTTCACCACAACGATTCTAAACAAAATTTTAGAGATTTAATCTTAGATTCTGATCATAGTAGAGCAGCTACATTAGGTTTAATGAAAATCTTCTCAATTAATAATAAAGAAATATTATTTAATTGGGAATGGACTCAAATGGAACAGAATGCATCGCGAATTGTAAGGAATGCTTCATCATGGTATAGACACAGATATGTTAGAGACGGTTATACTAATAAAGGAGAAGTTCTTGGAAGCAGCATAGGTCCTGGAAGTAATTCTCATTATTTTTCATTGTCAAAGCTTGATAAAAAAAATTATTATGGAATTGCATTAGAACTAGTTGAGCATGACAATGACTTTTACTATAATGCATTTGCTGTAACAAAGGATTTTAGAAGATATTGGAAAGATTTTAATTTTCAATTAAACTATGAAAGAAAAATTAAAAACATATGGATTTCAACAAATTTTATTTTTTCTAAAAACTTAAATTATAAATGGGGTCTTGAGGATGATGCTGCAAGCCCTTACTATCGACCTGGAATAGATATTGATAATTTTCATTCCACAATAAAATTAAGGTATAGTTTATAGTTTTTTAAATAAATGAATATACTGATTCGTAATTTTATCCCAGCAATACTTATTACTTAGTCTATATTTTAATTCTTTTTTGGTCGAGTGCTCATTCTCAAACCTTTTTATTATTTCTGAAATTGAATTTACTTTTTTAGTAAAAAAATATGAGGGAACATTTTTTAGCATTTCCTTTGAAAAAAATGTTTCTAAGGCAATTATATTGCAATTTAATTTAATTGCGTTTATCATAGTTGGATTAGTCCCACCAAATTCGTGACCATGAAAATAAGCAAGACAATTATTATATAATTGTGCCAGTACAGCTTGACTATTAATATAGCCCGTTAAAATTATTTTTTCGTTTTGTAATAACTTAACACTCTTTGAATAAGAATCAGTATAGGGAACATCTCCAACAATTACTAACTTTTTTTTTGATCCAGAATTAATAAACCCCTTTATAATTAAATATGAATTATTGTCTGGAATCAGTCTTCCAACTATTAAATAGAACTGTTTTTTATTTAAACTAAACTTTTTTAAAAAATTATCTTCATTTGATTTATCCATTGTAGAACCATAAGCTATTACAGTAGAATCAGTATTAAATTTTTTTAAATAAATATTCCTCATATGATCAGAATCTGTAATAATTTGATCAAACATAATTGTAGATAATTTAGATGCAGCTTTAAAGTATAAAGAACCTAATCCTTTCCACTTTGGCCTCAACCACTCTAATCCATCTACATTTATACAAGTTTTTTTTCTAAAAATTTTTGTCAATATCCCAAATGGTCCATTAGCAGAATTCAAAACTAATATGACATCAATATTTGAGAGACAAACATGTATAAATGAAAAAAATGAATTTATAATTTGTGATAAAAATTTAGTTTCAATTGAAGGTGTATAAACTAGCTCAATGCCATTTACAAATTTTGGTTTTTTGGAGAATAAAGAACTATGACAATAGACTCTTACAGAATAACCCTTAATAATTAACCTTTCAGAAAGTTCTTTAACTAATGTCTCATATCCCGAATAAATGTAAGGATATCCTCTTGAACCTATAATTGCAATTTTTAATTTTTTATCCAATGGTAGCTAGTATTCTTTTTTTAAATTTTTCGAACGAAAAATTCTCACAAACGTAATTATGAGCTTTTTCAATATTTTTTTTCTGTTTTTTTTTGTTAGTTACGTAAAATAAAATTTTTTCGACAGAATCTTCAATTAAATCATTTTTTATAATTAACCCATTTTTACCCTCGTTTAGAACTTCATAAGCTCCTCCAAGATTATTTGTAATTACTGGAATTTTACATTTAATTGCCTCAAAAATAATTGTAGGAAGTGGATCAGCTGATATCGGTGTGTGGATTAAAAAATTAGAGTTTTCTAAAATTGATTTAACATCATTTCTAAATCCCAAAAATTTTATCTTATCTAAAAGTCCCCTTTTCATAACCTCTAATTTTAATTTGTCTAAATATTTCTGATATTGGGGCAATGTATCTCCAACAATTTGTAAATGGATGTTATTATTTTTTTTACAAAGTATATCAAAAATTCTAATCATTAATAAATGACCTTTATATGGGATGATACGTGAGATTGTAGTAAAAACTATCTTATCATTTTTAATAATTTTAGACTTAGTTTTATTGAATTTAAAACCATTATAAATAATTTTTAATTTATTATTTTTTATTCCTCTATCAGCCCAAAAATCATAAACAGATTTTGACACGCATATAATATCTCTTGCAAAATTATTTAGAAAGGTTGTAATAAATCTTGTATAAATAAAATTATTGTTAGGTATTTCATGAATATGGTAAATAGAAGGTATCCCATTTAATTTCGCCGCAATTGATGGGCTTATCAGTGTAGAGGTATTTATATAAACCAAATCAATTTGATTCTTTTTTATAAAATTTTTGATAATTAGAGATGATTTAATAATGAAGTAAAGACGATTTATTAATCCAAAAATAGTTAAGTATTTTTTTCTAAAAACTCCAAGGTTTGTAATTTTAATATTAGTTTTTTTTACTACCTCGTTATTATTTAAAGGTCCTTTATTAGGTAGAAAGAGAAAGATTTCAAATCCATTTTTAGTAAAAATATCAATAATAGAAATAAGAACTTTACTAGCTCCGTATTTATCATTAGAGCTGTGTGCTATTAATATTTTTTTAATAGAGTTTTTCAAATCCCGTGATAAAGTTTTTTTGATTAAA
>MDTG01183350.1_pt1 | contig 26817 bp, 26 predicted proteins | sample 811421 | NCBI WGS metagenome assembly MDTG01 (sample SAMN05326645, study PRJNA326480) | marine metagenome | isolation source: seawater | place: Pacific Ocean: South East | collected 2011
AAATATTAGTAGAAATTAATATTTCTCTTTTTGATTTTCCTTTATGAATAATTTCACCGTAAACCAAATTTCCATTCTTATGATTGCTTTTAATGTATACTTTGTAATTTTTATCTTTTAATAATTTTTTTTGATTGTAAGACAAACAAAAACCCCAATATTTTTTATAATATGAAGTAACATAAGGAATAGAATTTTTTTGATTTGGCAAAAAATGAAGATGTTTAAATAATTCTGTTCTTGAAACTACTTTATTTACCGCCTTTGAATAACCAACAACATGCAAATTGTTTTTTTTAAAATCAATAATCTTATTACCTTTTAAGTCTTCAATATATGCATCATCGATGCTCCATTCTTCAGGAATCTTCCAATCATAAATCTTTGTGTTAGATTTAATATTCTTGATTTTCAAAAAAGGTATTATTTTTTTAAAAAAATTTAAGGTTTTAATATTTCCAGGACCAGTTAAACTTCTATTAATAGGAAAAAGCTTAACTGCCCATTGATACATATTATTTACTTTCATATATTTAATTTACTTTTTTAATTTAATTTTAAGTGGCTCACCTTTGAGATAATCTCTTCTTGCCACCTTACCTATAATTTTGTGAAAATACTTAGGATGCATACCATAATTGGGCCTAATAATTTTTATATTTTCCATTGTAAAAGTATCACCTTTATTTATATTTTCTGATACAAATATAGACCTTCTGTATTTTCTTGATTTTAATTCATCACTACTTGGTTGAATTTTTTTGCTTCCAAGAGAAATATATGCATGATTAATCTCTAAAATCATTTTTTTAAACTCATCTATATTAATTGAAAAGCCACTGTCTATTCCAGTTTTTTTCAACATAACATGTTTTTCAATTATGCTAGCTCCTAAGGCAGTAGCTGCTATTGGAGTAGTAATACCTTTTGTATGATCTGATAAGCCTATTTCACATTTATATCTATTTTTCATTTCCTTAATTGCTAGTAAATTATTGTTTATCGGACTAGCAGGATAAGTACTGGTACATTTTAAAAGACAAAAATTATTTTTTGCAACTTTGTTTAGTAAATCAACTAATTCATCATTTTCTTTTAATGAATTCATGCCTGTTGATACAATTATGGGTTTGTTGGTTTTTGCTACTTCTTTTATTAATGGAAAATGATTACTTTCAAAAGATGCAATTTTATAAGCTGGGACATTAAGCTTTTCCAAAAAATCAAGAGAGTTAAAATCAAAAACTGAACTAAATAATAATATTTTTGATAATTTTGCTTCTTTAATAATTGTTTCATACCAACTTCTTGGCATATGTGATTTTTTATAAAGATCATAAAGATATTGGCCATTCCATAAATTGTTCTTATCATTAATTTTAAAATACTTAGATTTATGATTTAGAGTTATTTCATTTGGCAAAAAAGTTTGAAATTTTATTGCTTGAGCTCCTATTTGAGAGCAAAGCTTTATTAATTTTAAAGCAGTTTTTAATGATTTATTATGATTCCCAGAAACCTCAGCTATGACAAAAGGCTTTCCATGGCCTATTATGAATTTTCCAATTTTCAAAATAAATTATCCAATATTCTTAAAGGCTTTAGTAATTAAATTATCTTTTTCATTAATTTCTTTAAGAAGTTTTAGAGTTTCATTAGGAGAGTTTCTAAAAGCGACCTTAAGAATACCCATCCAATTAACATTATTTTTTGATCTAATATTTTGAATTTGATTAATGATTTTCATATTTTTAGTTTGGTTTAAATTGTTATTATTTATTATTTTATAAGCAATTAAAGCTTTATTCCAATCATCAACAGTATCAATATCATAAACATAAGAGGGATTTAATTTAATTGCTTTAGTATTTGATGTAAAAACATGCTGTTTTGAATTCCAACATACATATTTACCCCAGCAAAATTGACCTGCGTCAGTATAGTAAGTATTTTTTTTAATATTAGAATTAGATTGATTTTTTGATTTGACTAAATTTAAATTTTTATCTAATTTAAAAAAACTGTCAATTGATTTCTCCGCTAGTTTTACACCAAATGAATAATCATAATTTTGATTTTGAATAGCCATATATCCCTTAACAAGATTTTTTTTATCAATAAAAACACTAGTAGGATAAATACAACATATAAATTTCGGCTGAATTCTATATCTCTTGATTTGTTTTAATGAATATTGCATTACATCATATATAGTCGAATCATCATTTGAAACAGCTTCATCACGATATAAAATATTTATTTTAGAACTATACTTTTTATAATAATTACAGATTTTTTTATCATTAATAGTAACAAATATTTTATCAAAAAAATTAAATTTTAAAATTTTATCAATTACAATTTCAATTATTGGTTTATCATGGAATATTTTGAAATTTTTGTTTTTTATTCTCTTACTTCCTGTTCTTGCTGGAATAACTGCTATTTTCATAAATGATTAATATATTATTATAAATTATTTATAACTAAAAGCTTTTTCATTTATTTTTTTTAAATTCAGTTATATTTTACTACCTTATATCCTTTTATCAAAATAATTTTTGATTTGTTCTGATATATAAAAAACATCTTCATTATTTAGTTCATAATAATTTGGTATAGAAAATCCAGATTCGTAAAATTTATTAGATTTTTTTAAATTTTTACTTGAAAAATTAAATTTTTTTTTGAAGAAAGAAAATTTTTGTATCGGGACATAATGAACTTGAAGTTTTATTTTTTTCTTCAACATAAAATTAAAAAAGGATCTTTTAGATAAATTAAATTTTTTAAAATTAAATTCTAGAACAAAAAGGTGATATGCATGTCTAATGTTTTTATTTTCTAATGGTAATTTTAAATAAGTTAAATCAGATAACAATTTGATATATTGATTAGCAATATCTCTTCTTCTGTTTATAAATTTATCTAATTTTTTTAATTGTGAAATACCTAATGCACAGCTTATCTCAGATAATCTATAATTAAATCCAGTTTTTTTTATATCATAATACCAAGGACCAAATTTATTTATTAATACTTTAGATCGATTAATTCCATGGGATCTAAGAAGTTTTATATTTTCATAATATTTTGAATTGTTCGTGAAGATACATCCTCCTTCACCTGTAGTTATAGCTTTTACTGGATGGTAACTATGCACAACAAGATCAGCATATTTAACAGCATACCCTTTATCGTTATTAATTTTTGCTCCAATAGAGTGGCAATTGTCATTTATTAGATTAAAATTGTATTTTAATTTTAATTTATATAAATTGTGCCAATCACATGGATGCCCGGCGTAATCAGTAGCAATTACAGTATGAATTTTAATATTTTTTTTTCTATATTCTTTTATTTTTCTCTCTAAATCATTAATATCTATGTTATGAGTTGATTCATCAATGTCAATTAAATCTGGAATTGCATTACAATAAATTACAGCATTAGCAGTTGCCACAAAGGTGTTTGATGACAATAATACAACATCATTTTCTTTCCATCCGAGAGCAATGCCACATAAATGAAGAGCAGCCGTACCAGAACTTACAGCAACTGAATACTTAGATTTAAATTTTTTTTTTAAACTTGATTCAAATTTTTCTATTAAAGGTCCTTGGGTTAAATAATTATTTAACAATGCACCATTAACATAATCTAAATCCTCTTTAGAGATATACTGTTTTGAGTAACTAAACATTAGTATATTTTTTTAATATTGATTTTAACTCTTTTATATTTAAAAAATTTTTATTTGTATCACTTCTATAAGGAAACACTTGCTTATTAAGTTTTAAGTTTTTTAATTTGTTTTTCTTATTAAATTTTGATAATTTCCAATTAGAATAAATACTTTCAGGTTTTAAAATAAAAAAAGATTTGTATTCAATACAATTTCTTGACTCATGTTCAGAAATCATTTCTTCATGAATTTTTTCTCCTGGCCTTATACCTGAAAAAGCTAGCTTTATGTTAGGTGATATTGCTTTGGCCATATCTAATATATTATAAGATTTTAGCTTGGGAATAAAAATTTCACTGCCAATCATATAACTTAAAGATTGATGCACAAACTTTACACCCTCATCTAAAGTTATATTAAATCTTGTCATTCTTTTATCAGTAATCTTTATCAAACCTTTTTCAATCTGAGATAAGAAAATGGGAACAACCGATCCATTACTACCTAAAACATTACCATATCTTACTACAGAAAATTTCATTTTATTATTTCCTTTATAATTATTCGCAGATACAAAGAGTTTATCTGAACAAAGCTTAGTAGCTCCATAAAGATTAATTGGAGAAGAGGCTTTATCGGTACTTAGTGCAATAGTTTTTTCAACTTTATTCTCAATAGCACTTTCAATAATATTTTGAGCTCCAATTATATTTGTTTTTATAAATTCAAAAGGATTATATTCAGCTGCTGGGACATGCTTTAAAGCAGCAGCGTGAATAATTATATCTACGTCTCTTGTGGCAAATTTTAGTCTATCTAAGTCTCTAATATCCCCAATAAAAAATCTTAGCATTTTATTATTTAAAAAATTAATATCAGTTTGCATAGCATGTTGCTTATGCTCATCTCTGCTAAATATAATAATTTTATTAGGTTTATAATTCTTTATCAAAAAAGATGTAAATCTTTGGCCAAACGAACCCGTACCGCCAGTAATTAAAATATTTTTTTTATTGTACATATTTATTAAAATGTTTGTTAATATATGCTTCTATTGTTTTAATAGTATCTTTTGGTCTATATTCATAATTACTTATAGTTTTATTTATTTTTATATGAAAGCCTTTATTATTGGATTTCCATAAAACTTTTGCTTTTTTTTTGTATTTATGAACTATAAAATTTATAATCGCATCAATAGAAATAGGCTTACTCGTTCCAAGAAGAATATCCCCACTTGGAAAATTTTGTAATAACAATTGATTAATAAATTTATATAAATCATCAATTGATAATATATTATTAAATTTGTTATCTTTATTAAAAAGAATTATTTTATTCTCTTTAAAAATATCATTTATTAAATTAGATATGAAATTATCAGATTTTTTATTTACTAAAACCGCGGGTATTCTCAAATTATATATTTTGCTTGAATTAGCTTTTTTAAGAATATGTTCTGATTTTAATTTTGATAATGCGTAAATATCATTTGAAAAGTTACTTGTTATTTCATTTACTATTTTATTTTTTTGAACGCTATTATAAATTGCAATAGTTGAGATATTTATTAATTTTTTTATTTTTCTATGATTATTTATAGATTCTAGTAAGTTTTTTGAAATAACTGGATTTAAAGCAAAATTTTTATGTTTTGATCTTGGGGTTATAGAGGCAAAATGAATGATATAACTTACTTCATCAGGTATTTTAAAAGATGATTGTGATAAATCATGATCTATAGATATATTTTGATACTCTCTTGCGTTACGACGATTTAAAAGAATAATTTTTTTTTTATAAACTCTTATAAATTTTTTAATTAAAAAACTTGGTATGTGCCCAGTAGATCCAGTTATTAGAATTTTCATTATAATAAATCTATATTTTTTCTTAAAAAAGAAGGAGAAATAAAAAAATTATTACTAATTTTTTTCATCTTAACAATATTCCAAAAAGAATTTTGGAGTTTTTGATCTTTTTTTTCTAAATTAAATTTATTCTCAGCTAGTAGGTTAATTTCTTTTGATGACTCTAATATTTGATCAGGATCATTATAAATAATTTTAATATTATTTCTAATAAATTCATCGGTGGTAACATATTTAGATATATTCCTACCTGTAATTCTATCTTTTTTATAATTTGGATTAATTTGATCTCTAAATGAAATTAATTTGTTTTTTTCCAAGTCTATATAATTATTTGGGACATATATACATTTGTGAAAATAATGAGGCATATAACTGAGCTGATGTGAATTGATACAAAGCATAGGAACTCTTAAAAATGATGCAATTTTATCAAGACCACTTCCTGTTCCAACAAAAAACTTTGACCTAAATAGCAAATATATATCTAATTCTTCTGAAATATATTCCGATTTGGAATAATCAATAAATAAGTTAGAATTTATTTTTAATATATTGTCAGTAATATTTCCTACTCTGCAATTTAAGTATTTGTTTTTAATAAAACTTTTTATTGTTGGGATGAAAACATCTGCAGAAAAATCTCTATAATCATGATAAGACCAATTTTTACTTTTAATCTGAAATTTTTTATATGAGCTGTCTCTATTACAATATGTAATTAAATTTTTATAATCACTTATTTTGAAACTACTAAGAAATTCTTTATATTTTTTTTCAAAAATAATTTTTGTTTTTTTGTTTATCGATAAAGCACTATATCGTAAATCTAATCTTTTAAGTGAGTAGTTCATTAAAAAATTATGATTATTGATAGGTATTATAAATTTTTTTAACTTTAAATATTCTAAAAAATCAAATGACAATGATAAGAAAAAATGAAATGGAATTTTCAAAATACTATATTTATATTCTTTATTATTAATTTCACTTAAAATTAAATTAATAAAAGTCCTATTGTATTTTTTACTTTTGATTAAAGAAATTGATGCATATTTATCTACTACAAATATATCCAAAAAATTTTTATGTATACCCTTTCTTTTTTCATAAATATAGATTTCAATAAATTGAGTTGATCCTAAAAAGTAATGCATTTTATATAATCTTATTTTTATAAAAAATGAGATTAAATAAATGAATATAAACACAATAAATCCTGTTATTAATTTTAATAAAAATTTAAAATAATTTATGATTTTAATCATTATTGTTTTTTTTTAAAAATAAATAAAATAAATTTAAAATATTAGTTTGATTTAATTTTTGACAAAAAACCGTTTTTAAGCTCATAAACTTCATTACATTTTTTTAAAATATCTATATCATGACTAATTAATAATAAAGTTTTATGTGAATATTCTTTAAAAATATTATTTAATATTATATTTTCAGTTTCTTTGTCTAAAGCATTAGTTGCTTCATCCAAAATTATAAAGGAAGGTTCATTATATAACATTCTTGCAAGTACTAAACGTTGATTTTGCCCTGTACTTAGTTTTACTCCATTTTCTCCTATTTTTGTGTGAAAATTATTATTTAAATCTTCTCTTAACAATCTTTCTAAGCATACAGTCTTAATAATTTTTGTAATTTTTTGTAATTCTTTAAAACTATAATTTGTATTTTCATCAAGTGTAATGTTTTCTATAAAACTTCCATCAAATATAAATCCATTATGAGATGCATAACCAATTGAATTTTCATAATTTAAATAAAATTTATTAGTGTTTTTATTATTTAAAAATATTGATCCTGATTGTGGTTTTAATAAACCAAGAAATAAATCAATTAGAGTCGACTTACCACAACCACTTTCACCATATATTCCTATCTTATCTTGTTTTTTTATTATGAAATTGAAATTCTCAAAAATAAATTTACTATTTGAATTATATTTAAAACTAATCTCATTAACATTTAATTGTCTAAAATCATCAATTTCATACTTTTGTTTAATTCTGTTTATCTCTATACTTTTCTCTTTAAATACCTCTTCATAAATGTCGTTAAATGTTGGATAATATATCCGTATTTGTACTAGAGAATTATAAATAGTTGTAATAGTAGGCTGTAGTCTCTTTAAAGCTAGAGCTAGAATTCCAAGTGTTGGTATTATTAAAGAAATATTAGTGGGGGAATAAAAATAAAAAACTATTATTAATACTACGGAAAAAGTAAAAATTTCTAACAAAGAATGAGGTATTAATTGAAATAAAAAAGACTTAACTCTAGCTAAATTATACTGTTTTAATATAGGATTAAATCTTGACTCAAAAAATTTGTTTTTATTTAATAACTTTATCTCTTTGATTCCATTAAACGAGTCACTAACAATTTTAGAGGCATTAGAAAAATAATTTGGTATCGTCTCTCCATATTTATTTAATTTATTTTTAAATAATAATATAATTAAAGAGTAATAAAATAAATATAAACAAATAATAGCTATTGTAAGTTGATAGTTATAATACATCAGAAAAGAAAGCATAAATATTGAGGTAATTATATTAACTATGATTAACACTATTGGGGAAAGAAATCCTGTTACTACATTTCCAATTTGAAATAAAATTTTTTGTGAATTTACTGTTGAATTAGTTTTTAAGTGAAATAAATAATCTTTATTGAGTAATTCTTTATATGTTTTTGAGGCAATATTATAATAATATTTTTCAAAAAAAAAGTTCAGATACCAATTTGAAATAATTCTTAATAATTGATTAAATATTAATATAGTTAAAGATAAAAAACCCAATAAAATTAAAAATTTATCTATTTTTATATTTAAGTATTCATACAAAATATTAATGTAGTAATTATTATATATTATAGAATTATCACTTAGAACTGCCAAAAAAGGAAAGATTGAAATAACACCAATTAAATCAGAAAGAGATGAGATGCAGTATAAAATTATTAATAAAAAAAATTTCTTTTTTTCACTAAAGCTTAATGAATTAAAAATTTTAATTATTCTACTCATTTTTTTTGCAAAATTATTATTTGTATTGATTTAAAAGTTGGCAAATTTCTATTATTTTCTTTATAGAATAACCAGGTCCACAAGGCAATCTTATTAAATTTCTTGAAAAAAATAATGAATTACAATTTTTGTTCTTGTTTTTAACAAGCTTGCTTTGATCTAAAGTTCTTAAAGCAAAATGCAATATTATTCCATTCCGCTTACAATAACCAATAAATTTTTTTTGGTTAGTAACGGTAACTAAGATATAGATTGGAACAGCAAATAAAGAATAATTATCAATAATTTTAATTTTTTCATTATTTAACATTTTTTTGTAAGTCATATATATTTTTTTAACTTGAGTTAATATTCTTTTAGAATTAGAAAGATTTAAATTGCCTATGGCAGCGTGAAGATTACTAGGTTTTAAATTGAGTCCTACATTTGTTGGTAGCTCATATTTTGCATTTTCGGGAATAGCGTTAACTCCATTATTTCTAATAGAATATAGTCTATTATACAAAACTTTAGAATTAGTTGCACAAAAACCTCCATAAACCATATTTATTAATTTAGTAATTCCAAGAGAGAAACATCCAATTTCATACTTAGTACCACAATAAGTTTTTTTATCTTTTGTTAAAAATGATTGTGCAGCATCTTCAATTATTTTGAAATTATATTTTTTTTTATAATAATTTAATTTATCATTATAATAAATGTCACCATTTAAATGAACTAAAACTAAAATATCTGGTTTAAATTTTTTTATTTCATTAAATAATAGTTCAAAATCTACACACTGATTATTTTTATAAGTATCAACTAGTTTAATGTTACAACTTGTTAATAAAGCAGGATTAATTGAAGCTATCCAAGATAGATTGGTTGTTAATATCTTTTTATTTTTTAAACATTCTAATGCAATATATGCCATTAACAGTGCCGAAGTTCCACTAGTTGTAAGAACCACATATTTAACATTTAATAGTTTTTTTAATTTATTTTCTAATATTACTACCTCATTACCCATGGTCATATTATTGGTCATAGCTAAAGAAACTAACTTATTTGATATTTTTTTATTATCAACGAATGGTTTGTACCAAGGATATATCATTTTACTTCAGAATAACTTTTTATTTTAATTAGAAATTTTTTATTATTAAATTTAATATAAAAACCATTATCTTTATTATAAGTAGCTCTTATTAAATCAAATAAATACGAGACTTTTATATTATCTGATGAATTTAAAATTGATTTTTTTAGTATTTCTTTTTTTGAATGATATGAAAATTTTTTTTGTTTTAAAGGCTTAAATTTTCCATAAATAATTTTTTTTAAATTTGTATTAAGTAGATACATAGCCATATCTTCGCATTTTTTTTGAATTTCTGATGCAGGCATGTATTTATTTAACTTTATTTTTTTTTGAAATAAAATATCGCCTCCATCAATTTCCTCATTCATCATATGTAAAGTTGCGCCAGCAGGAGTTTTATCAATTATAGACCAGAAAGAATGATGACAACCACGATTATAAGGCAAATAAGATGGATGTGGATTAAGAATAGGTAAAATATTTAAAATACTCCTTTTTATTATATAATTGAATCCAATATTTACACCTAAATCGCAGTAATTTTCTATAAATAATAATGTTTTTTTACTTATATCAAATTTATTAGTTCTAATTATTTTAATTTTTGGAAAATTTAATTTAATATTTTTAATTATCTTTAAAGAACAATTTTTAGTAACAATTATTATTCTTATATTTTTTTTAAAAGGTTTGATTGCTTTAATGCCATTTTCATAATATTTGTAATTATTTCCACCAAATAATAATAATAAGTTTTTAAATTTTTTCATAATTTATAATTTTTAATTATTTTATATTTTTCCAGCCAATTTGGAAATAAAGTATTATTTTTATTAAAAGGGCCTAAGGATATTTCTAAAAAAATAAAGTAATTAGATATTATCTCAATATTATGAATTTGTTTCTTAGGAATTACATGATAAAAATTTTCTTTATTTAAGATAAAAACCTTATCTTTTTTACTATTTTTTTTAAAATAATTAAGTTTTGCCTTACCAGAAATTACGTAAATAATTTCTTCTTTATGAGGATGATATTGAGGTGGTACAAAATAATTTTTTGGATGTATTATAAACATTTGATGAAGTTTTGATTTTTTATTATTATGCAAACACAATCTGATTGTCTTATTTAGAGTTTTTTTTGATTTAGTGATTAGATAATTAATATCGTGCTTATTAATTTTTTTATTTATTTCATTAAAATATAATACATTTTCATTTTCAATTTTGTATTTCATTATTTTATTCCAAAAGGTTTGAATATTTTTTTAAAAAAGAATTAGGTATATTTCCATAAGGAATTAATTCAGGGATATTATAATCTAAATGAACTTTTTTTAAACTATTCTTAAAATTTTTTTGTATCTCAGAATCTTCGTTGGTGAAGTTATTATCAGCTATATTATTTAAAAGAACAGCAGCCTCTAATATGTCTTCATCAGTATTTTCAACTATTTCCAAATTCATTTTTTTAAGCTTTTCTTTTACATCAAACCACATGATTGAATATGGAGGCTTAAAAGTGTCACTAAACTTTACAAATTGATTAGTTTGCGTATTTTTATAAAGTCTTGGTAAAAAAACATCATAATCATTTAAACTCCAATAGGACAAAGTTTGTGTAGTTTCACATAACAACAAGGGGACTCCAAAAAAGCGAGGAATAATAGGGTAACCAGAAGATGTGCCTAAATGAAATTTAGATGTTGCACCTAAAAAAACATCCATAATGCTATCTTTAATATCGGAATTTGCATAGTCGATTATTTTTTTTGTTTCATTAATTTTAGGCATCGAATTATCACCCATTCTAAAAACGTAGCCGCCAATTGAATTAATAAAATTAATAGCTTTATTAAATTTTGAAATATTTGAATTTCTCCAATATTCTGTATTCCAATCACCTTTAGTGTTGCCTGACCTGCAATGAATTGTAACCCACCAGTCATTTTTACCAATTCCCAATTTTTTTAATTTATTATATCCATGTCTAATATGTTTATCTTTTAATTTAAATAACATGTTTTGTTTTAATTTTTTTTTATGTTTTTCTTGAAGTACAAAATTGTATCCAGGTCCCTGAAAAGTCTCAATTTTTCCAATTTCTAAACTATGTCCCAGAGGAAGTGCAATTGGCAATTCATAGGAAAATCTAGTTTTATTATAAATATCATTATTATCTATGTATTCTATAAAGTCTTTAAAATACTCAAATAATGCTTCGTTTGTAATTTTATTTACTTTGGATTTTTGAAATATCAGTTTTTTATTTTCATTTAATCCAAATTTAATTGATTCAAGATATTCAAAACAGCTGGCATAATTTCCAAGTGATCCAGTAAAAAGCTGCTCTCTTAAATAAGAGAAGTTTATTTTACTTAAAGAAAATTTTTCTTCCCATTCCTTTTTTTCATAATGATAAAGTTGCATATATTCAAATGCTCTTCTGTCACTATTAAAAAGCATCAAATTATATAGTTCATCTAATATATATACCTTTAGAAATTTATAATTTTCTAAATTAAGTATTTCTTCTAATTTATTTTGTTTTAAAATTGAGTTTGTTAAATTATTTATTTTATAAAAGTTGTATTCTTCATCAGATAACTCATTAATTAAAATATTAAGATTATATTTTAAGGCTATTTTTTTTAGAAACTTATTTAAAAAAAAACGTAAAATTTTTTTTATAGAAAGTTTTTTGAAAAAAGAGATTTTAAAAAGATTATATTTCATTTATTTTTAATAAGTTTATTATCTTAAAACGATTTGTATTCTTGATGACTAATTCTTGTTTATTGCTATTAGTGCAGCCTAAATTAATATTTTTTTTAATCACTGATTATTTTCAACTCTGGTAGAGGAATAATAAATTTACCACCTTTTTTTAAAAAATCATGATGTCTAGAAATTATTTTTTCATAATATCTCCAAGCAATGATAATAATATAATCTGGATCTTTTTCATATATTTCATTAGAGGATAAAACTGGTATATGATATCCAGGGCTATATAACCCTTGTTTGACAGTAAAATCATCATACAAATATCTTAAATAATTACCCATTTGATAGTGATAAATTAAAGTAGTTGAAGTTGCAGAAGCCCCGTAACCATCAATTTTTTTTCCTTCAGTTATTAAATTGTTCATAAAATTAATAAATTCTTTTTTATGACTCTCAATTTTTTCAGAATAACTAGAAAATAACTCTTTAGAGGGTAAATTAAAAAGATTTTCCAACTTTATATGCTCACCTACAGATTGATCAATATTGTGTTTACCACCAATTTTTTGAAAGCAACATCTTATTGAGCCTCCTTTAGTTTGATTAGGAGAAACATCTATCAACTCTAAATTAAATTTTTTAAAATAATTGATCAAAGGTTTTACAGTAAAATATGATACATGTTCGTGATAAGTAAAATCCCACACAAAGTTTTTTATTTGTGAATAAAAATAAAAGGTTTCAAAAAAAAATATTGAATCATCATTCATTAAATTTGCAATATTTGAAATAAATTCGTCTAAGTCATCTATATTTGCGACTAAATTATTTGAAGTAACTATATCAGCTTCTCCTAGCTGATTTTTAATTTTATCTACTGTTTTAGAGTTAAAAAAATCAGACCAAGTATTGATTCCATTATTAGTTGCCCTTTCAGCAATTCCTGGCATAGGATCTATTCCTAATACATTCATTCCTGAATCTTTAAAATAGTTAAGCAAAATACCATCATTACTTCCAATGTCTACAACTAAACTATTATTTTTTGGTTTGTATTTAGAAATAATATAACTTGCTGAAGACTTGAAATGATCACTCAAGCCAAGAGTGCTGGCTGTTTCATAAGTATAATTTAAATAAACTTCCCTTGGATCAATAAAATGGGAAAGTTGACCATGGCCACAATTCTCACAAATATTTACTGCTAATGGAATTATTTTATGAATTTTTGACAAATTTTCTTTTGAAACATAATCATCTGCCCAAGGAGTAGGTGTTAATTTTAATGCTTGATATAAATTCGTATTTTTACATAATCTGCATTCTTTTCTTTCATAAGACGCCATAAAAACTCCTACTTAAAATAAATAAATTCTATATAACCTGAATATCCAAACTTTTTAAAGAGCCACTTCCATTCCATAGGATTAAGAAAAGACTCAGCAGTCAAAGCCCAACACTGTAGATTAAATAATTCTTCATTATTTCTATAAGACTCTATCATTATATATCTTTTTCTGGAAACTCTTAAGATTTCATTAATAGTAATTTCAAGATCATTCAAGGTAAAATTATGCAATGTTCCAAGAGAGATAGCTAAGTCAAATTCTTTTTTTTTGAAAGGTAATTTTTTCCTACCATCATGAACAAATAAATTATTTTTGATTTCTTTTTTTGAATTTTTAATAGCATATTTTGATATATCAAATCCGACTACTTTAATCTTTGGAAGAATTTTTTTAATTTCATACAACAAAAAACCTTTGCCACAACCAATATCAAGAATTGATGAAGAGTTATCAAGTTTAAAAGTTTTAATTAAATTTTTTGCAACTGGTGCCCAGTAACCGTCTATAAAATTATATCCACCATATCCATATTTTCTATCACCATCCCAAAAATTTTTTTCAAATTTTCTTGCAACCTTCATGCACTTGGTTTTTTGATTAATCATTCTCTCTAAATAATTTCTTTTGGTCGAAAGATGATTTTTCTGTACTAAAAAGATTTCCTTGATCATAATTTTAAAATTTTATTTATTTTAATTTGACAGCTTTTAAAGTCAATTCTATTAAGTTTAATTTGATTATGCTGCCTACCATATCCTTTAATTACATTGTTTAATATTGCAATTTTAATTAATTGAATTTTTTTAGGACTTGATGTTATTAAATCTGAAATAATACTTCCCAATCCACCAATTTCTGAATGTTCTTCTATACTAATCAGAGTTTTAGTATTTTTAATTAATGATAAAAATTTTTTAGTATTTAAGGGTTGTAAAACTGGCAAATGAATTAAACCTATAGAAAGATTTAGCTTTGAATAGTAATCTTTCAATTTAATAGCTGTTTCTAACATAATACCAGTAGAAACTAGCATAATTTTAGAATTATTTTTTATTGATTGAATATTATTAAAAGTAGACTTCTTTTTAAAAATATTACTACATATATCATCATCACCTTTTGCAACTCTAAAGTAAATCGGTCCTTTATGATTTTTTGAACTTTCTACTAATGATTTCATTTCAAGTGCGTCTGCTGGTGCGATAATACTCATATTAGGTATTGATCTCATTAATGCTATATCGTCTAACCCAAGATGAGTTTGTCCTAAAGGAGAATAAACAAGGCCTCCTCCATTACCTATCAATCTAACATTTAAGTTCTGCAGTCCTAAACTAATATATATTTGCTCGTAACATCTTCTTGTAATGAATGTAGCAATAGTATGAACGTATGGCTTAAAGCCTTCTAATGCTAAACCTGCCGCCATCGAAATTAGATGTTGTTCGTATGCTCCCTCCATAAAAAACCTATTAGGATATTTTTTTCTAAAATCTTTTAGAGTATCAGGGCCTAGATCTGATCCGATATAAACTATTTTTTTGTCTTTTTTAGCCAAATTATAAAGACTATTTAATATCTGTTTTCTCATATAGTTTTATTGTAATTCTTTTTCTATAAGATTTAAATCATCTATAGATATTGAGGATTTATGGTGCCAATTCTTATTATTTTCAGCAAAAGATATCCCCTTACCCTTAATAGTATTGCAAATAATTGCACTTGGCCTTCCTTTGTTAAATGGAGTATTTTTCATAACTTTGATCAATTGTGGAATAGAATGACCATTAACTATTTTTGTATTAAATCCAAAACTTGTTAGTTTTTGTTTTATTTTATCCATACCAGCAACTTTCTCTGGACTATCGTAAGTTTGCAAATTATTATAATCTATTATCATGATTAAATTATCTAGTTTATTTTTATAAGCAGACATACAGGACTCCCAAACTATACCTTCATTTAATTCGCCATCACCCAAAATTGCAAAAACTTTATTATTATTTTTTTTAATCTTTAAAGATAAAGCGATACCAACAGATACTGAAAATCCAATACCAAGAGAGCCAGTTATTGTTTCTACACCTGGAATATTAATATCTGGATGCCCACCTAATATTGCGTCACTTTTACAAAAGATATCCAAATAATTTTCAGGAAAAAATTTTTTGTCTGCAAGAATTGCATATAGAGCAAGGCAGCCATGTCCTTTACTTAATATTAATCTATCTCTATCAGAATAATTTGGTTTATTACTTTTAAATTTAAGAACATGATCATATAAAGCGATTAGTATTTCCACTAATGACATAGATGATCCGATGTGACCTCTTTTACCACCTTTTAAACCTCTAAATATTAATCTTCTTATTTTGTTGGATCTTTGTTCATGAGAATATTTAAGCATTAATTGACTTATTATTTAATTTATTAGCTATCTGCAAGTAAATTTCCAGAGATTTCAAATATTGCTCTTTTTTATACTTAAAATTATTTTTATAATTATGTTTTTGATTAAATTTCAACTGACCCTCAACTGTAAATATATTTAAAATAATAAGAGACCACCTTATTCCGTATAAGTAAAAACATACTTCAAATTTTTTTTCAAAATATTTAGATTTAAAAATAAAAGTCATTTCATCAATCCACAATTTTTTTAGCTTTTCAGAAATATTCATTGCAGGATGCCAGCAAAAATCAGATACCAATTTAACAGGATCATCCCAACCAAAATATTCAAAATCTATAAAAGTATTAATCGAACCCTTAGATGATAAAGTATTGTGAAAACCAAAATCGGCAGGCGATAAGACTCTTTCTTTCATAGGAGTATTTCTGTTAATATAATTAATAGTATGATTTTTATAAATAGAATTTTTTAATATTTTATAAATTGGCAAAATTTTAAAATTTATAAAATCAAAAATATATTTAGGATTATCTTTATTCAACAAAATATTTTTAATTTTTTTTTCAATTTGCAAGAATATTTCATTTATTGATAAGCAAGCTTCAGTAGCTTTGGATGAAAAAAAATCATATTCTATGGAATCAGATAGTTTTTTAAGTTTTTTTATAAATAAAACTAACTCAGTAATAGATTTTTTATTTGCAGGTATGTTGCTTCGACCATTAACCCATGAGTAAATTGCTATATTCCAATTAACGTCTTTTTTAATGGGTTTAGGGATTTTAGTAATTTTATTTTTATGTAAGAATTTTATTGAGTCAAATTCCAAATCTATTCTATTTCTTCCATCGAATAATCTATCAGGATAATATTTTAAGCAATAATTTATATTTTTAGAAGTAATTCTATAGATCCTACTATTACCGGAGTGATATTTTTTCTCTACCTTAATTATTTTTTTATTTAAAATTGAATTAGCAAATTTTTTTATTTCATTATTTTTTTCTTCACCTAATATTTTTAAACTAATATCTCTAAAATTAGAATAGGTTGAAATTCTATTTTTTTTCATAACATTATTAGTGGGTAAATAATGTATATTTGAAAAATGAATTTTTTTTATTTCTTTATTTAAATTTTGATGAGTTAAGATAATAAGTAAATCATCAATAAAATAATCTAATTTTAATTCATTAATTTTTTTAATTTTATTTGTAATAGATTCAGCAAAAAAAATATTTTTTTTTATAATCCCAATTTCTTTCTTATTAGTAAATCCGTTTTTATCAAGCCACTTAAGAGCTTGTATTCTTAAATTAGTTTTTGATACATCATAGTGACCATATAATGTTTTATGACTTACTATAAACACATGATGATTGTTTATTAATAATCTTTTAATAAAATTCTGAACTCCATGATTAACCTCTGCCCTCATAATAAATTTTCCATAGGCTAGCCCTTGAAGTCTCATCCATTCTTTTTCACTTTTAATTTTAATTATTTTTTTTCTGATTTGGCTTTTTTTCAAATTTTTATAATTAAGACCAAATTCTTTTTTAGATAGGAAAGCAAATACTTTGTCATAATTTAAAATTGTGTTGTCAAAATCTATCCCTATTCTCATAAGTCAATTTGTATTTACCAAATTTTTTTCAATTTCTGGTATTAATTTTTTTATTCCAGTTTCTGAAAGATGCAGTGGATCCTTAAAATTTTTTATATTACTATTAAATTTAATTCTATTAAAATAATTAATATTTTTTTTATTAGAATTTATTATTTCATAAAAGTTTTTAAAGTATTTTTTATCAACTAATTGTTTTGCTGTTTCAATAATTTCAATGTGCATTGGAACCAAAATTATAATTAAATTAATATTTTTTTCTTTAGATATATTTATTATTTTTTTAAGATAACCTAGCTTAATATCTGAAATTTTAAATGTTTTGTATAAATTTTTTTGATAGTTATAAATATTTTTCCAAATATTTTCATTATAATTAATTTTATCTAAAATTATTTCATTTTTTTTATTTTTAAATTTATTCACAATTATTTTTAAAGAAATAGTTAGAATATCAAGATTAAAATAATAAAGAAATTTATTATTTAAAATTTTTATAGTTTGATTTAAATTTTCATTAATAGATCCTTCATCATAATCACTTAATGAAACTCCAAGGATAATATTTTTAATTTCATAATTTTGAGTTACAAATTCAAAAGTTTGATAAATTTCTTCAACTGAACCTCCTCCATAGGAAATATTTGAAATATTAACTTTTTTAAAATTGAAGACCTTAATATCGTCAATAACACTATTACCAATTAAAATATTTTCGGATAAATTATTCTGAAATTTCTTTAATTTAAATAGTCTTTCGTTAAAACGATAAGCTTCCTTATTAATATCTTTATAAAGATTTGTAGTTTTATTAAAATTATAAGGGTCTAAAAAATAATTAATAGCATAAACAGAAATGATTGTAATAACAATGCCTATTAATAGATTAATAAGAACAGATTGATTATTATTATTCATTAAAATTGAAAGTAAATAAAAGAGTTTATTTTTTCTAAACTAAATATTGATAATGCAAACAAAATACCAATCAATAAAGCAAATTTATTATTAATTGCAACTGATGAATTTAAAATATTAAATGAAGATTTAGTAAAAAAAGTTATAAAAACTGATACAATAAAAAGAAATATTGCTCTAAAAACACTTGAGTTATCTAAAATATTATCAAAGTAAGGACCATATTTAATATTTAATAATACATCAAAATTAAGATATCTCATAATATTGGGTAAATAAATATCAGCGTATATTAGCTTATTTAAAATTAAAAAATATGTTTCGATATTTGGTGATCTAAAACAAATTAGAGAAAAACATACGAAAGAAAAAGTCAAAAGCCATGAAAAATAATATGGGATTTTTAATTTTATTTTCTTCCATAACAAATTTATAATTATTGCAATGCCGTTCATAAAACCCCACAATATGAATGTCCAATTTGAACCATGCCATAAGCCAGATATTAAAAAAACTAAAATTACAGCAAATAAAATAACATAAATTGAATTATTTTTTTTTACTATAGGATTATAGATATAAGTATTTAAGAACGAAGTTAATGTAATGTGCCATGTTTTCCAAAAGACTATAATGGATGTTGATTTTAAAGGACTTTTAAAATTAAAGGGCAGGTAAACATTAAGCATCAATGCTAACCCTACTGCCATATCAGAATAGCCACTGAAATCAAAGTACATTTGAAATGTGTACATTATTGTAATAAACCAAACTTCAAGAAAATTTAAGTTAATTAAATTATCAAAACCATTGTCAATGAATATACCTATATTATCAGCTAATAAAATTTTTTTAGAAAAACCAATTGAGAATATGATAAAACCATAAATCAAATTTTTAGAAATAAATTTATAATCATTAGCATTTAATAAATTTTTAGATACGTCAGCAATATGGATAATAGGTCCAGCAATTAATTGTGGAAAAAAAACCACAAATAAAGAATATTTAAAAATATTTGTTTCAAAATAAATATCTTCAAATACATCAATTAAATAACCTATTTGCTGAATAGTGAAAAAACTTATTGCAAGAGGTAAGAAAATATTTTTGTAATTAAAACTAGTATCAAATAAAAAATTAAAATTTTCCAAAAAGAAATTTGTATATTTGAAATAAATTAGAAGCGATAAATTTATTAATATTCCTAAAATTAAGAAAATTATTTTTTGGTTACTTTTTTTTATTAAATAACCCATTAAAAAATTAAATAAAATTGAAACTAATATTAAAACTCCAACTTTATAATTCCAATAGAAATAAAAAACAAAACTTGACAATAATAATATAAAAAAAGATGATTTTTTTTTATTTAAATGTACAAGAATATAAAAAGTTAATAAAACAAATGGCAAAAAAATAAAGATAAAAACATAACTATTAAAAAGCATAAATTAGTTTATGTTTTATTCATCTGAATTTAAAATGACTTCACCACTTATAAATATTTTTTTATTTCAAATAAATAGTTAATCTCAGGAATAATTTCATATATTTGTAAATTTCTTTTTAAAGATTTATAAAATTCAGAAATTTCTAAAGTTTTTTCATTTATTTTCATCATATTTTTTTATCAATAAATTTATCATCTCTCCAACATTTTTTAGATTTTGTAATTCACCAAGTTTAAATTTTATTTTAAATTTCCTTTCGATAGCGACTATTAAATTAATATGGTTTAAAGAGTCCCATTCTTCTATATCATCAGAATTTGTAGATTCATTAATTGTAAGGTTTTTATTATCAAAAACATCCCTAAAAATTAATTCAATATCATTAAAAATATTAGTCTTATTCATTTCAAACTGGTGATATAAACGTCTTTAATTTTTTAAAATTTTTCAAATCTAACTCCCATTCTGAAAATTCATTGCTTTTAAATATATTTTTGAATCCAAAAGTAAAATAAATATTTTCAAATGATTTATTTTTAGTAGATGGTATAAATTTTGCAGTAATCTTACTTACTTTTCTATTTATACAAACATCAACAAAAATATTGAAAATAAAATGCTCAAAAGTTCTTTCGAATACTCTACAAGACATCACCCAATGATTAATATAGCAATTATTCTTTTCTATTTTACCAATAATAATATTTGTAATCCCATAATTTCCGAATTTATCATTTAAATCTGCACCAAGAAATACCTTATTTTTACTTTGTAATTGTTTTTTTAATTCTATACTATCAACTCTAGATTTTAATAAGTTAAATTGATTTGTTTTATTTATTAATTGAAAAATTCTATCAAATATTTCATCACTACTTGAATAAACAGTAGAGTACATATTCATTTCCTTTAAAAAAGTTTCATAATTTTGATGTTCTTCTTTTTTATTTTCCCATTTTTCAATTTGTTTGTAATATTTATTCCTAGTGTTATCCTCATTTGTGTTTGTATTAGATTGAAAATAAAAATTTCTTTCAAGATGTAAAATAAAATTAATAGCTTCTTCCGGATCTTTTATCTCGGGTACAGATATATTTTTAAAATTATTTTTAACTATTTCTCTTTCAAAAGGAGAGTCATCAATATAAACAATTTGATCTTCTGATATATTTAAAAATTTAATAATTTCTTTCATATTTATATTTTTTGGCTTCCAATTTGATTTAATAATCGAAAAATCATTTTCATTAAGTTTTGAATTTTTATTTTTAAAGCCTTCTATAGCTTTTTTGTAATCATTTTTAGAGTTTATGCCTAGTATAATACCTCTTTTAGATAAACTTTTTATAAATTTTTGAACTTCTAAAAAACTTTCTGAGATTGGGTCTTCACTACCCAGCTTTATATTTTCAAACCCATCATCTCCAATTACACCTCCCCAAATTGTATTATCTAAATCAGTTATTAGTACTTTTTGAAAGTCACTTTGTGAATATTTAATGAGACTAAAAATACTTTGTGAAATATATGGGATTACATCAAAGCTAAATGCATACTTGTATGAAAACCAAAGGTTATAATCATACCAAGACTCTAAACCATAAAGAGATGATAAATAATTTATATCATTAATTAATACTTTTTTATTTATACTTGCATATTCAGAGAATAATTTATTAATTTCAAGTACATATTTAGTTTTTCCGTTATTAACTAATGCATCAAAATTGCCGTTATTTCTAAAATATGGGAATTCAAAATTATTTTGAATAATTGAACATTTAATATCATTGAGCGATGTCCAAATTTCTTTAAAAACTTGAAATTCTTTATGAATTATTTCTTTAAAATTTGAACCACTATTGAATATGGTATCAACATATTTAAGGTTAAAAAAAGAAGTATGAATATATATAATATCTGGTCCAAATTCTAAAATTTTATTTTTTTTAAATACAGCAGTTTCATAATATCTATCATATTCTGATATTTCAAAAACTGGCTTAATTCCATAGTTTAGAAGAAAAATTTCTAAAACTTCAATTAATTTATTTGTAGTAGATCCGCTTAAAATATAAATTTTTAAAACTGTTCTTAACTTATTATTTTTTTTTAATAATTTTTTTTTAATAGTTAAGGTTTTATTTAAAAGATTATTAATGTCTAAAGGGTATTCAAACATTTTAAAGAAATTTTTTTATATGAGTTTTTCTTAATTTTATTAAGTTATTAAATTCTTTATAATTTTTAGAAATATATTGTATCTCATTAAAACTTCTTTCATGAAAATTTAATGTTTGTTGTTTTGGTATTGACCAATATCTACCTGAGTTGTTAATTTTGGATAGAAATCGTTTAGTGTTTTTATAAATATCATTTGTTCTCAGCCTCAACTCTAATCCCAACCTTACTTTAGATCCTTGTTTAATTGTTGAGTGAGGAACGAAACCTTTAAACAAATATACTTCACCATTTTTGTGGTTAATTTTATGAGTTTTTAGTGACTCAAATTTATTTAAATTTTTAAAATATTTTTTTGAATTTAAAAACAACCTTGATTTGTAAAAATTATTAAATAGTCGATTTTTCTTAATATCGTTTTTGTCAGTATTTTTAATCATTAATAAAGGTGTTTTTTCAGATACCTCTAAATACATTACAATATTAATCATATCTTCTGGTTCACCGGCCCAAGGATCACAATGCAATGATGATGTTAGAAATTTGCCTTTTAATTGCTGGGGCGTATATGGATGTAATATTCTTATTCCAGCAGGAAATTCTATTCCATAAATATATTTATTAACTAATTTTCTTTTTTTTAAAATATTTAAAATAATATTCTCAAGATTTACATAATCATCTAGATTTTTTTCAATTTTATAAAATTTAGTTTTATTTAAAAATTGATATACATCTTTAAATTTTTTGAATTTTTTTTTTTCATTATTGGATATAATATCTGTTATTTTTTTTTTTAAATTTTGCATTTCGCTATTATCCAATTTAAAATTTATAGAATTTTCATCTAATTTTCTTATGTTAGATTTTTTTTGGTTAAAAATGGTATTAAAATATTTTTCTAAGTTTTTCATATGTTAAAATAACAAAATAATATTTTTTATATATTCATTAAAAAAGATTTAATAAATATATAAATTATATTTTATTTTACAATAAATTTCTTGTCCCTCAACAATTCAATAATACCTGTATGTAAATTTTTAAATTTATAGTTTGGAAATTTCTTATTAAAATATGAATTATTAAGTATGTGATTTACTGAATCACCAGTTCTATTTGCATTAAAATAATTTACTTTTTTTCCTGTAATTTTTTTTATTATTTTTATTATATCAATAAATCTATAACTTTGACCACTACATATGTTGATAGGGCCATATATTTTAGAGTTAAACAAAAGTTCAGTTATTTTCACTACATCTGATATGTGTATAAATTCTCTACGCTCTTTTCCATCACCCCAAACTTTAATTTGTTTTCTTTGTAAAAAATTATATACAAATTGGGTAGGTCCATAGTTATCTACAGAATCATCGGGGCCATAAATCCTCGGCAGTCTTATTATTGTATATTTTTTTTTATTACCTTTAAATTTTAGCTCTAGTAGCTTTTCCCCAATTATCTTAGAAAGGCCATAATAGGTGTTTGGTATTTGCTTTGTGTTTTCTTTAGTATTATTATTATTAACATATTCTCCAAATACTACCTGTGAACTAAAAAAAATAATTTTTTTTGGAATATTTTTTTCTAATAAACTAAATAAATTTGAATACATTTTATAATTTTGATCTAATATTTTGATTGAAGCTCCTTTTTGTAATTTATTTGCTGAAAGTACTAGGATAATGGAGTCTGGATTAATATATTTATTTAATTTTGATAATTCTTTTTTTTTTGTTAAATCAATTTGTTTTGAGCCAAAACCTAAAACTTGATATTTTTTTTTAAGATTAGATAATAATTTTTTTCCAATAAAACTAGTTGATCCCAATATTATTATATTTACTTTTCTCATTTTATTAATTTTTGATAATTTTTTTTAATTTTTTAAAAATATTTAAATCATCTAATTTATATTGTTTTCTTAACCATTCTCTATTGCCATGTTTTTTTATAAAATTATCATTTATTGCAATACAATCAAAATTTAATGAAAGTTTATTTTTAGCAATTATAAAACTTATTATTGATGATATTCCACCAGTAATATGTTGTTCCTCAATTGTTACAATATTTTTGTAATTTTTAATTAAATTTAGTAATTTTTTTTCATTTATTGGCTTAATAATGAATAGTTCAAATAAATCGTAGTTTTGTAATGCTTTATTATCTTCAATTAATTTCTGTAAATTATGTACAATTGTTCCTGTACAAATGATGCAACAATTATTTTTTAATATATTATTTCTATATACCTCATGACACCCATTGAATAATGTTTTAAAAATATTTTTGCTATTTGGAAAAAAGCCTTTATCTAATTTAATGTATGTTGGTTTTTTTGACTTGTAAGCCAAACTTACGGCTTTTTGAGCAAGTTTATTTGTTGAAGGATTTATTATAGTAAAATTTGGAAGTGCACGAATTAATGATAAGTCTTCAATAGCTTGATGTGAAGCTCCATGATTAGCGTATGTAAGTGTTGAACCGTTGCCCACAATAGTTATGGGAAGATTTGCATATGAAATATCCATTTTAATCTGTTCAAAAGCTCTCTCAATTAAAAAAGGAGTGATTGTAAATATAAAAACCTTATGTCCATTTAAAGCCATACCAGCAGCAACACTAACCATATTTTGCTCACTAATTCCTATATTTAAATATTGCCTTGAGCAACTTTTTTTATATTCTGCTAGCGCCCAAGCACCATGATCAGCTGTAATAAAAAAAATACTTTTGTCTTTAATTGCCAGATTTTTTAAGCTTCTAAAAAAAGAAGTCATTATATCAATTTTAATAAGTTTATTTTTCATTTTTTAGTTCCTTTAAAGCAGACAAATACTCTTCTTTAGTTGGCACTGCATGATGCCATCTTGTCTCTTTTTCCATAAATGAAATTCCTTTTCCCTTAACAGTATTACATATAACAATATTGCACTTTTTATTATTTGAAATTTTTGTTTTATTTAAGGTTTCAACTATTTTCTTTACGTTATGTCCATCTATTTCGTAACAATTAAAATTAAATGATTTCATTTTACTTTTTATAGGTTCTAGTCTTAAATTTTTCTCAGTTTTATCCATAACTATTTGATGATTATTATCTATAATTATTGTGAGGTTATTTAAGTAATTGTTTGAAGCAAAAATTAGAGCTTCCCATATTGAGCCTTCAAATAATTCACCATCACTAATAAGGCAAAAAATATGAAAATTTTCATTCTTCAACTTAGCTGAATAAGCTAACCCACTTGCTACACCAAGACCATGCCCCAATGAACCTGTGTCAAATTCGACTCCAGGTATTTTTTTGGACGTATGCGTAGCAAAATAGGAATTATTTTTTGAATATGAGTAAAGCAAATTTTCAGAAAACATACCAACTTTACAAAGAGTTGAATAAATAGCTGCAGTTGCATGACCTTTACTCAAAAAAAATCTATCTCTATTTTTATTTTTATAATTTTTTTTATTAAAGTTTAATATTCCACCAAAATATAATGCACATAAAATATCTACACATGACATACTTCCACCTATATGGCCATGAGAAGCTTTGTATATAAGATTTAAAATTAGTATTCTTATTTCTTTGGATATTTTTTTTAAATTTTTCATAAACTAGTAATATAACCAAAGCATCTCTCTTTTTCCCTCAATCAAACTTGATGCATAGTGTATACTTCTAGTATCAATTATTACTAAATCACCCCTATTTACTGTGCCGAAAAAAACTTTCTCAGATTGAATTAACTTATCTACATAATTTTGATTTATTATTTCAGAATTTGGAATACCGTTTCTCATGCCCATATAATTATTTATTAAATCTTTATTAAAATTATTTGAAGACTTAATAGATACAAAAGGTCCATTTTTTTTATTGATGTTATTCAATGCCACAAAAGCTTTCAATTCATGAATTGGAGTATCTAGATGTGGATCACCAGCAATCATCTTACCTCTAAAAGAGCCTTCTAAATTTTTAATATTAGATTTTCCATCATGAGTAAGACTATAAATTAAGAGAGCTCCATTTTTTATAAGTCTAATCTTAAATGAATAAATAATTGCTAAAAACTTAAGAAAAAAGTTTTGTTGTATTTTGTTTAAAAAAAAACTTTTTTTTCCAATATTTTTTAGTTTTATGGAACCAGGTATTTTTTCTATATTATCAATAAGCTCAATATTATTTAATAAAAATTGGCATTCAGCATGAATTTTTGAAAGTATTTTTTCATTAAAATAATTAGGTATCACAACATAACCATTTTTTTTAAGTTCAAAAATACAAAGCTTAAGCTGTTTATTAAAACTTATTATTGCAAAAAAGTTTATTCTCACCTGCCAAAAAAATTCATGAATATATATTTTTAAAAGTTGATAGTTGTTAATTACTTTATGCACAGGGTTTTAGCCACCCACATCTATTACATGCCTCAACAGTTCCATTT
>MDTG01437721.1_pt1 | contig 26811 bp, 26 predicted proteins | sample 811421 | NCBI WGS metagenome assembly MDTG01 (sample SAMN05326645, study PRJNA326480) | marine metagenome | isolation source: seawater | place: Pacific Ocean: South East | collected 2011
AGAAAACAACTGCTGCAAAGCCTGCAGCTAAGAAAACAACTGCTGCAAAGCCTGCAGCTAAGAAAACAACTGCTGCAAAGCCTGCAACTAAGAAAACAACTGCTGCAAAGCTTGCAGATAAGAAAACAACTGCTGCAAAGCCTGCAACTAAGAAAACAACTGCTGCAAAGCTTGCAGCTAAAAAAACAACTGCTGCTAAGAAAATAACTACTAAAAAGCCTGCAACTAAGAAAACAACTGCTGCAAAACCAGCAGCTAAGAAAGCAACTGCTGGTAAACCAGCAGTTATGAAAACTGAAAAGGCTGGTGTTATTGTTAACAAAATTATTAAAGAGTCTGAAGAAAAATTTGATTGGGATCATTCAAATGACTTCAGCTCTGGATATAGTAAAAAAGAGAGAAATGACCTTGAAAAGTTATACACGGAAAGTTTATCGTCTGTAGACGAGAAAGAATTGATTGAAGCTACCGTTGTTGGTTTATCTAACCGTGATGTGGTCGTGAATATAGGTTTTAAGTCTGATGGTGTTATACCTAGATCTGAGTTCAGAGATATGCCAGAGCTAAAGATCAATGACATTGTTAAAGTTTATGTAGAAGAACAAGAAAATATTAAAGGTCAACTTATACTATCAAGGAGAAAGGCTAAACTTATGGACGCGTGGGATAATATTCAAAAGGCATTTGATAACGATTCTGTTCTCCCTGGTTTTGTTAAAAGAAGGACTAAAGGAGGATTAATTGTTGATATATACAGTATAGAGACATTTCTTCCTGGCTCTCAGATAGACGTTAAGCCAATTAGAGACTATGACATATATGTCGATAAGCCCTTAGATGTAAAGATTGTAAAAATTAACTACTCTAACGATAATGTAGTTGTATCACATAAGATGTTAATTGAGAAAGATCTTGAAGAGCAAAAAAATAAAATACTTAAGAGTCTTGAAATCGGTCAGGTACTTGAAGGCACAGTTAAAAACATGACAAACTTTGGTGTATTTGTTGATTTAGGTGGTGGAATTGACGGCTTATTACATATAACTGATATATCATGGGGTAGGGTTAACCATCCTGAGGAAGTTCTTAAGCTCGATGAGAAGTTAAATGTTGTTGTTCTTGACTATAACGATGAAGACAAAAGAATATCTCTGGGTATGAAACAACTTACAGAACATCCTTGGAATTCTCTAGATGAAGATTTAGACGTGGGATCAGTTGTTAAAGGTAATATAGTTAATGTTGCTGATTATGGTGCATTTCTTGAATTAACCCCAGGTGTTGAGGGCTTAATTCACGTTTCTGAGATGTCATGGTCTCAGCACCTTAGAAATCCTTCTGACTTTATGAAAAATGGTGATGAGTTAGAGGCAGTTGTATTATCAATTGACAGAAATGAGAAAAAAATGTCATTAGGGGTTAAGCAGCTAAGTAAAGACCCGTGGTCAGACGATAAATTACTTCAAAAATATTCCGTTGGAAGTGTACATAAAGGCTTGGTTAGAAACCTTACTAATTTTGGATTGTTTTTAGAATTGGAAGAGGGTATAGATGGTCTTGTTCATGTTTCAGATTTATCTAACGATAAAAAAATAAAACATCCTTCTGAATTTATTAATATTGGAGAAAAGCTAAAAGTTGTAGTAATGGAGCAAGATCTGGAGAATAGAAGACTTGCATTAAGTCATAAGGACATCATTGCTGAATCGGTTAATGACGCAAAAAAAGAAAAGAAAAAATAGTATTTTTACTTTTAAAATAAGGTCCTGTGGCCGAGCGGCTAGGCAGAGCTCTGCAAAAGCTTCTACACCAGTTCGAATCTGGTCGGGACCTCACAATTATTTTTTATATGAATATCATAAATTATTTTAAAAAATTTGGTGATTACATCGACAGTATCAGAAAACCAAAATATAACTTCAAAAAAATTTTAATTAATTATGTTAACAATAAGAAAATTAAAGTACTTGAGATAGGGTCTAGTGATAGACCTATGATTAATATCCAAGATCATGATATTATTTTACATGGTTTAGATCCTGATACTAGATTAAAAGAATATAAAGGAGATGGGGTATTTCATAAATTTTTTAACTCTTCAATTCAAAACATAAATTTGAATGAAAAGTATGATTTTATTTATTGTAATATGGTTCTTGAGCATGTTGAAAATAATGATCTAGTATCTGAAAAGGTTAGATTATTATTAAAAAAAGGAGGTTTTTTTATTACAAATCAGCCATCTAACTTTCACCCTTTTTCGATAATTAATAGAATTGTACCAACCAACTTTGCAAGAATATTGATAAAATATCTACAACCATGGTCAAAATTAGGTATAAAATCAGGTTATAAAGCATATTACCATAAAACCAATTTCCCAGAATTAAATAAACTATACAAAAAAAATAATTTTATAGTAAATGATTTTGAAATAGATTATAATGGCTCAGATTACTTTAAATTTTTTCCACCTTTATTCTTAATTATAGTTTTATATGAAGAATTGGTTCGATATTTAGATATTAAACTTTTATGTGCTAGATTTTGGGTACTTTATCAAAAACAATGAAAACCGTACTTGTAACTGGATCTGCTGGATTTATTGGTATGCATACTTCAATTAAGTTTTTAAAGGAAGGTTACAGGGTTATTGGTGTTGATAATCTTAATTCTTATACCTCTTTAAAAATGAAAAAAAAGAGGTTATATGAAATTCAAGATTTTAATAAAAAAAATAAATCAGAATGGTATTTTATAAAAAGTGATTTGAATGATGAAAATTTGTGGAATAAGTTACGAAAATATAAAATATCTAAAGTAATACATTTAGCAGCTCAAGCTGGTGTTAGATATAGTATAATGAATCCTGAATTGTATCTTAAATCAAATATTTCTGCTTTTCAAAAACTCATTAACTTTGTTATAGAAAATGAAATAAAAACATTTATATATGCTAGTAGCAGCTCAGTTTATGGAAAAAACTCTAAATCACCTTTTACTGAAAATGAAAAATGCGTTGAGCCTGAAAGTTATTATGCTGCAACTAAAAGGTTTAATGAACTTATGACACTTTCTTATTATAAAACTCATAACTTAAATTCAATTGGTTTGAGATTTTTTACTGTTTATGGCCCTTGGGGTAGGCCTGATATGGCGGCATACATGTTTATCGACAGTTGTTTTAATAATAATAATATAAAACTTTTCAATCACGGAAAACAAACTAGAGATTTTACATACATTGATGATATTGTTCAAGGTATCTACTTGATAAGTATAAACACAAAAATTAATCAAGGAAATCATATATTTAATATTGGTAGAGGAAAACCTGAAAAATTAATTGATTTTGTATCTGAAATAGAAATTGCTTGTGGGAAAAAGTTAAATATCGATTATAAACCACATCAAAAAGGAGATGTAGTAAATACTCATTGTTCTGTAAATAAATTAAAGTCTACTATTAAATATTGGGAATTTACTACTTTAAGCGTTGGAATTAATAATATGGTCAAATGGTATATATCCTATCATAAATCAAAATAAATTGAAAAGAGATGTAGTTTATATTTTTCCTAAATATGATTTTAAATTAAAAAATTGGTCAAAATATTCTAATAAGAATATAATATTTCCAAGAAAAAACAATTATTTATATTTTTTCATTTTAATAATAAAAATGATAGTTAAAAACTATAAAGTAATTGTTTTCTACAGATACCTAAATGTATCTAGTAATTTTGTAAAAGAATATTTAAAGCTTTTAATCGATTTATTAATTTTTTTTTTAAAATTTATAAATCTTATTGATATTAGATGGATTAATCACAATATAGATAAGGAGTCAGTTAATAAAATTAATCTTATTGTAAATATTAAAAGGAGGTTATTATCTAAATTATCCACAGTTATTTATATAACATCAGAAATTTTTTTAAATAAAGTTAACTTTGAAAAAAATAAAATTAAAGTTATAAGCTTTGGTAAGATTGAAAATGATACGCTTTATCAAAATAATTTAATATTAAAAAAAAAATTTATTGATTTTAAAAATAAATTAAATAAAAAATTTGATAAGAAAGTTTATCTCGGATTATCTGTAAATTTTGAGTCCAAGCATCAAAATACTAATTTAAGTTTAAAAAAAATTGCAGGAAACTATGATAGCTTTGTTATATGTTTTATCAACTTTAGTAAAACAAAAATATCTAATCAATTTTTTTTGAATTTTAGTGAAAGAATTTCATTTAATGAAAAATACATCAATGATGTTATCGACTTTATTTATAAAGAAAGTAATGATATAAGTATTCCTTATAGCATTTATTCAGCTGCTTCAGGTAAAATACCTTTTTTTACTAATAAGGAAAGTTTTTTTTCTAATGAATTATTAAATTATGAAATTGGATTTATTGTTGAAAACTCAAGTGATTTAATCAAAAAAATAAAGTCTTATAATAAATCAAAAGCTATTAATTATTTAAAAATTAAAAATTGGGAAAAGGCTGCTAATAAATTATTTAATTAGACTACAGTATGATTTTAAAAAAAATTGTTTTAAGCTCATTTATATTTTCAATTTTTTTTCTACTATTTCTTAATTTATTTATTAATGATTTTACCGAAGTTGGAATTCTTGTTTTTATATTCAATATTCTTCATATAATATTATATCATCTTTTATTGAATAAAAGTAGTTATTCAAACCAATTAAATCTTTTGGTTTCAGTATTTATATTTAATATTTCATTTCTAGTTTTTTTATTAATGATATATAAGATTCATAATAATTGGGTGTTTGAATTTACTGGTTCAGATTCTACAAACTATCATTATTTTTCAAGTAAATACATAAATAAATCATTATTTGAATTTATTAACCATCATATCGGTGTAACAAAATACGGTATTGAGGATATTGGTAATATAATTTACATTACATCAATATATAAATTTATCAATGATCCAATTGCTGTAAGGTTTTTTAATCTTTTCATGAGTTTATTTAATTGCTATATGATAATGATTTTATCAAAAAATATTTTTAAAATAAAATATTTTTCATTTGTAACAATAGCTTTTTCAATTTCATCTTTTAATATTTATTATATCTCAAGTGGATTAAAAGAAATTATATTTATATCAGTAATATTATCTACCTATTGCTTTTATTATTTTATTATTTTAAATAACAAAAACATTATAATTAAGACATTTTTATTTATAATATCTATTTTATCAATAAATTTATTTAGAATGCCTGTCTTCATTTTTTCATTAATATCTTTTGCTATTACAAATATTAAGTATCGTATTTTTTTATCAATTTTATTTTTAATATTAATTTCAATCCTGTTTTTAACAACTGATTTATTATTACCATTAAGTAAGTATTTTTTTAAATCATCTGAAAATTTAAATTTAACAAATTTACTTTATTCATTTTTATCTGGGATTTTTGGTCCATTCCCTACATATTTTATTCAAGAAGAATTTTATATTAATAATATTTACGCACCTTCCTTAATTATCAAATGTTTAATTTCTTTCTATTTTATTTATGCTTTATATTTCATAATTAAAAATGATGAAAAGAAATTTCAACCTATACTTTATTTTTCATTAATATTAATTTTCTCTTTAATAGTTATTTTTGAATCATTCAAATTAAGATACTCTATAATTTATTTACCTTTTTTCTATATTTTATCTGGATATGGGATTGAATTATTTGAAATGTCAAATCATAAGTATAAATATGTGTTTCATAATATTTCTACTTTATTTATTTTTTTTATTGTTTTATTTTGGAATTTATTAAGAATATGAAAAAAATTCTTTTTGTTCTTCCCACTTTTCCTTCTTATAGAATTGAATTCTTTAATCTTTTAAAGAAAAAACTTTTAAAAAAAAAATTTAAAATGAATGTTTATGCTGGTCAAAATCAAACATCAAAAAAAATTAATTTTTCAAAAAAAAAACCAAAATATGTAAAAATATTTAAAACAAAATCCTATAATATTTTTGGATACACATTAAATTTTCAAGAAAATCTTATCAAATCAATAAATTTTTATAACCCTGAAACTGTTATAATATTATTTAATATAGGTAATATAAATTTTGTCTTATTGTTTATATATTATAAATTTTTAGGTAAAGAGGTTATCTTATGGACTTCAGGATATCAACGATTAGATCTTTCTAAAAATAAATTAAAATTTAAAAATTATTTGACAAATTTTTTGTTGTTTAAATCCGAAAAACTAATAACATATGGATCTTTTTATAAAAATCTTTTAATTAAAAAAGGCTACAATAAAAATAAAATTATTTCATCTAATAATACAATAAATACTGAACGAAATATTAAAAATTATAAAACTAAGGCATTTGATTCAAATAAAGAGTTTCTGTATGTCGGTGCTATAAATAAACTTAAAAACTTAGATATTTTAATTAAATCATTAAAATTTTTAAAAAATAAACATCGTTTTCATCTTACTATAGTTGGAGGTGGTGATTATGTAAATAATTTAATCAATCTTTCTAAAATTGAAAATGTTAATAATCTTGTTTCATTTCTTGGTATTAAAGTAGGAAAAGATCTAAATGAAATTTTTAAAAAATCTGATATTTTTATTTTACCTGGTATTGGTGGTTTAGCTGTAAATGAAGCTATGTCTCATGGGCTGCCAATAATTTCAACTAAAGGCGATGGTACTATTATAGACTTAGTTGATGTAAAAAATGGGATTTTAATTGATCATAATATAGAACCAAAAGCCCTTTCTAAAATTATTGATAAATTTATTTCTATGCCAAATGAAGAATTAGTAAAAATGTCATTAGAAAGCATTAATAAAATAAAGAAAAAAGGAACTCTGAAAAATATGGTCAGAAGGTTTGAAAAAATAATTTTAAGAAGATGAATAAAATATTTTGGTTATATCATAGATCCTTGTATTTTGTTTTTCCATGGGAGTTTTTTTATAGACTAAAACAGTTTTTTTGGAATAATGTTATTGATAGATATATATCTAATTATTATACATACAATGGAGATTTTATCATCAATAAAAATTATAAAATAACATTATATAAATATAAAAAAATATCTAAGTACAATTTTTATGGTGTTAACTTAGATTATAATAATAAAATCAATTGGAGAAAGGATTATGTAAATAATATTACGTCTAAAATATCTCACTTTTCTTTGATTAATAAAAACAATTTTAATCAGGTTGGTGAACTAAAAATTGCTTTAGAACCATCAAGATTTAATTTTTTACCCTCTTATGTTAATCATTATTTAACAGTTAAATCAAAAAATAAATTTTTGAATTATTCGCCCATCAAACATATGAAGGATTGGAATACTCAAAATCCATTTTTGAAATCATTTAATTGGTCTGATGGAATAGAAGTGGCTATTAGATCAATAAATTTGTCATATTCAATATTAATTATTCATGATAATGATAAACTATTATTCAATCAGAATTCAATTTTTTTTAAAGAATTAATGCTTAAACATAGTTATTTTTTGAGACATCACTTATCATTATATTCGTCTGCTGGAAATCATTTAGTTGCTGAATTAATAGGAATTTTAATTTTATCATTATCATTTAATTTAAATATTAATTATCAATATTATTTTAACCTTTTATTAAAAATCACACCAGATCAGTTTTATGAGGACGGCTTTTCAAAAGAACAATCAACACATTATTTTAAAGATAATTTATCTTTGTATTTAATATTATTATCAAAATTACGTTCTCATAATAAATTAACTGATTTTGATAAACTTCTTAAAAGTATAAGGAATTCACTTAGTTTTTTTAAAGATTTAAGAATAAAAAAATCTTTATTTTTTGATTTAGGTGACAATGATAACTCAATTATAATTAACGATATTTTATCAGATAACTTTTGCGAGTATGAATCTGTATTAAAAGATATTTTACATCTTCAATATAAAAAAATAAATAAAGATTTTAGAAATCATTTATTATGGAATCATATTTTTTTTAAGAATCCAAAAATGATTTTATTCGAGCCTTATTCAATTAAATATTACAATAAATCTAACTATGTATTTATTAATAGAAACCCAATAAATCTATTATTGAATTATTCAAATTTAGGTATTAAGTTTATGGGTGCTCATGGACATTCTGATTTAATGAGTTTTCAACTATATGTTGATAAATTTCCTTTTTTTATTGATAACGGGACTTTCCAGTATCATTCAAAATATATTAAAATTAGAAATTTTTTTAGGAGCGTGTGCTCTCATAATGTTTCTACCATAGATAATAAAAATCATTCCAATATTTTATCAAATATGATGTGGGATAAAATAACTAAAGTTGAAAATATTAAAGTAATTAACAATAAAAAAAAATTTACAATCTCAGGTTTTTTTAAATTTTCTAGTAATAAAAATCATAACAGAACATTTACAATTATTAATAATTCAATTGTTATTGATGATGTATTTAATACAAATACAAATTCAAATTTTCAAATTTATTTTCAACTACATCCAAAAGTTATTATAAAAAAAACAAATAAACATTCTTTTTTATTATCTCATCCTAATACAAATAAAAATTTATTAATTAGTTTGCAATCAAAGAACTTTAATATAGATCTTTTTAGTGGATCTAAAAAACCACTATTAGGTTGGTTTTCGCCAGAATATAGAGTTATGATACCATCTACTTGTATTAAAGTATCTGGTAATTTCAATGATAAAATTAAAGTGAAATCTATTATAAAAATTCTATGAATGTAAGTGTTTTTGGATTAGGGTATGTTGGTTGTGTTTCATTAGCTTGTATTGCAAAAAATGGATTTAGAGTTATAGGAGTTGATGTAGATGCAGATAAGATTAATTTAATAAATAATAAGAGAGCAACTGTTTATGAAAAGGGTTTAGATAAAACAATTATTGAAAATAAAAATTATATTTCTGCAACAAATAATCCATCGGAGGCAATATTAAAATCTGAAATATCATTTATATGTGTTGGTACACCAAATAAAAAAAATGGAGAGTTAAATATGGAGTATATATTTAATGTAATCTCCTCAATAGCGCCATCAATAAAAGCAAAAAATAAACTTCATATTATTGTTATTAGATCAACTGTATTTCCTGGAACTTGTGATTTAATTGAAGATTACTTATCCAAAAACTTTAATTTAATTAAAGAAAAAAATTTTATTGTCATTTCTAATCCAGAGTTTTTAAGAGAAGGTTCTGCAATTGAAGATTACTTTAATCCTCCTTATACATTAATTGGTTCTGATAATTTATATGGCATAAAAAAAATGAAAAAAATTTATAAAAAGGTTAATTCGGAAATAATTATTACAAAAAGAAAAATTTCTGAAGTTATTAAATATGTAAATAATTCCTATCATGCACTTAAAGTATCCTTTGCTAATGAAATAGGTAATATTTCCAAATCATTGGGTATTGATTCTTTAGAGTTAATGGATATATTTTGTAAAGATAAAATTTTGAATATTTCCAGTTATTATTTTAAACCTGGATTTGCATACGGTGGATCATGTCTTCCAAAAGATTTATTAGGGTTACAGACTATAGGAAAAAAAAACAACTTAGACCTTCCATTGCTAAATTCAATATCTAAATCTAACAACCTACAAATTGAAAGATCATATAATCTCATAAATAGTCTTAAAAAAAATAATATTTTAATATTAGGTGCTACATTTAAAAAAAACACAGATGATTTAAGAAATAGTCCATCAGTATTATTAATTAATAAACTAAATAACTCTAAAGAAAAGAATATAAAAGTATTTGATCCTAATTTGGAAAGATTAAATTCTAAAATAATTAGTGATTATTTTGACGAGTCATTAGTTACATATAATGTTGACACTGCTATATCTGAATCTAATATTATATGTCTTATGCTGAATTACAAAATTTTTGTTGATAAAATCAAAACCACTAATGATAAAATTGTAATTGATTTTTGCAATTCACAAAATAAATTAAGTAAAATTAAAAATTATATTGGTATAAATTGGTGATAAAAAAATCGATATTAATATTTATTGAGGATGGTCCTGTTACTTATGATAATAGGGTTAGAAACCATATAAGCACTTTAATTAAAAATAATTATGATATAACAGTATTATGTCCTAAGCTATCGTATAATAAAAATTTTTTTGAAAAAGTAAATTCAAATTATAGAGTTTACTATTATCCAAAATTATTTACAGAAGCAGAATCTATCTTTGCCCATATAATTGAACATCTGTCAAGTTTATTTTTAGGTTTTCTTTTTACATTATATATTTATTTTAAGTATGGGTTTAAAATTTTTCATGCATGTAATCCTACAGATATTTTATTTTTAATATACTTACCATACAAGTTATTAAAAGTTAAGTTTATTTTTGATCAACATGACCTTTGTCCTGAAGTATATCTCTCTAGAAAAAATACTTCAAAAAAAAATTTACTCTATAAAGTATTAATTTTATTAGAAAAATATTCATATAAATTTTCATCAGCTGTTATATCAACAAATAATTCCTATAAAAACAATGCAAGAAATAGAGGTAAAGTTGATGATTCAAAGATTTTTGTAGTAAGAAATGGTCCTAATTTAGAAAAATTTAATTTATCAAATATTAAAAAAAATCTAAGAAATGATGATTGTATTAATGTTGGATATGTTGGGAATATGAATATGCAAGATGGTGTTGATGAAATAATCTATATTGCTGAAATAATAATTAAAAAATATAGAATTAATAATATTAAATTTATCATGATTGGTTCTGGACCCCAACTTAACTTTATCAAAAAAAAATGTCATGAAAAAAAGGTATTAAATTATTTTAATTTTTTGGGAAGAGTAACTGATGATATTTTATTATCATCTCTTTATTCTTGTGATATTGGTGTACAACCTGATCCTTATAATTATCTAAATAATGTATCAACAATGAATAAAATTATGGAATATATGGCTTTAAAATTACCATTTGTTTCATATGATTTAATAGAATCAAGATATTCAGGAGGAAAGTCAGGTTTGTATGCTGAAGTTAATAACAGGGACGATTTTGCAAAAAAAATTATTTTATTATCTAAAAACCAGAAATTAAGAAATAAAATGAGTAGTATTGGACGATACAGAATTGAAAATAAGCTTTCATGGCAAATTGTAAGTAAAAATCTAATAGAATGTTATGACTTCGTACTTAAATAAACTTAATAATCCTTTTTTTGTAAGGTCTCTATTATTTTTTTTTTTATTTCCTTTTTTAGGTTATGTTATTTCAATTATTATTGATCCAGTTTATGAATCAAAGGTAATTTTTATAACTGAAAATGCTGTTAATACACCTACTGATATAACTAATTTGGCATCTATTGCTGGAATTAATCTAAATAAAGATCAAGATTTACAAATTAAGTCTAATATTTATCCACTCATAATAGAAGATATTAATTTTAAAAGAAAAGTTCTAAACATGAAAGTTGATTCAATCAACAGTTACAAAATGTTTCTTAATAATATTTATAGTTTTGATAATAATATCAATGATACAAATATTTTAAAAAATAGTTTGATAAATGATTCATTATATATTAATGTAAATGAAAAAGATTATTTTAAATTCTTAGATTTCAATTATTATTTGGATGTTGATGAGTTTAATGGTTATGTAACCATTACATCTAAATCTATAAATCCTAATATTTCTTATCTTTTGTCTGTTTTTATATATAATAAATTGCAATCAGAGGTGATGACAATGCACCTTAATAATAAAAAAGAAATTTTAGATCTAAATAGAATTAACCTTGATAAAAAAAGAAAAGAATATGAAAAATTTCAAAAAGAACTTTCATTATTTAAGGACCAAAATATTAATATAGCTTCCAATTTATATTTAAGTGAATTAAAGAAAATTGAAAATAAAGTAAACTTATCTTATAGTGTATATACTAATTTATCTAATCTGCATGAACAATTAAAATTAGAAATATCTAAATATGCACCTATTTTCACAGTTGTTCTTAATCCTTACGTTCCATATAAAAAATCTTTTCCCAATACCTTTATTTTTATAAGTTTTTCAATTTTTATTGGATTTATAGCTGTATTGATTTATAACTTTTATATAAATCCAGATTTTAGAATTTTTTGGAATAAAAAAATTAAATATTACTTAAATAAATAAAATTAGTTTTTATTATAATCAAAAAATATATCTATTTTGATATCTTATTAACTTACTACTTCTTAATAAATTTTGTCGAAATTTTTCTTCTTTTAATTATTATAATGATATTATTTATTTAGAAATTATGTATTAATTATAAGAACAAATCTATTATACCTTAAAATCAATATGAGTAAATCAGTAATTAAGAACACTAGTATAGGTGTTATTTGGATCATTATTGCAAGGTTCTCAGTTCAAATTATCTCACTCTTGTTTTTATATATCTTGACTAGGAAAATTGATCCAATAGATTTTGGAAAAGCAGCTATAGTCATTTCATTATTCAATATTTATGAAGGTTTTTACCAATTTATCTATTATAATATTATTCTACTTAAAAATTTAAACAAAAAAATAATTTCCGCATCATTAATTATCTCTATTTTAATCTCATTTTTGATTATATTTTTCACATATCTTATTGTACTTATAAATAAAAATTTTTTTACTGAATTTATTATATTAAAAAATCCTACTTATTTATTTTTAATTTTAATTATAGGATTATCAATTAATTTTAAAGCAATATTATTTAAGCAATTAGATTTCAAATATTTTGCTTTTACTCAATCTTTTTCAGTTATTCTAGGAACTGGATTTATATCAGCGATTTATGCATATTATTTTAATGCAGATTATAATGCTATATTAATTGGATATTCTTTTTATCATATAATTGAATTATTTCTTATTTTAATAAGAATAAAATTAAGATTTGATAAATTTAAGATTTCAGATGTAAAAAAAATAACTTCAAATGGATTTACAATATCCTTAAATTATATTGTGAGTAAAATTGCTTTGAATGGTGATTACTTTATAATCTCTTCACTTTTTGGTCCATCAATTTTAGGGTTATATCAAAAAGCATATGAGCTTGCTTCTAAACCAATTAATTTAATAGGAAATTCTCTTGAAAAAGTTGGTTTTGCTTCAATTAATGATTACAAACCCTCAAGAGTCGAATATTTTAAGTTGATATATAAATCACTATATATTATATCATTTTTTTCTTTTCCAATATCATCAATTATATATCTCGTTAGTGAATATTTAATTGTATTTATTCTTGGAGAAAAATGGAAACTTACTGGTGAATTAATTGCAATAATTAGTTGGATAATTTTTTTTAGAATTTCATATAAAAGTCTAACGTCTCTTTTTCATGTTAAGTCTTTATTTAGAAGTATACTTTACTTACAAATTATATATGCTTTTAATATTATTTTATTTGCCTTTCTTTTTTCTAATCTTGGCATACATTATGTGGCATTTTCAGTTGTTTTAGCAACATCATTACATTTTTTTGCATGTTTATTTATTCTTTCATATAAAATAAAATTTAATTTTATTAAATCTTTAACAGGTGCAATTATTGGTGTTACCATAGCTATTGTAAATATTTTTATATATTATTTAATAAGTTATTATTTTAACTCCAATGTAATTTTAACTACTCTATTTTCATCCATACTAACTATATTGTTGATAATAATTTTAGAAAAGATAAGACCTAAAACTATTATTTTCCTTAACATTAAATCATTTATTAAAAATAATAATTAATTATTTTTTTATATAAATAGTATTTTGGAGGTTTTATTTTCAATATAAATAATTTTTAAATTTATTTTTGAAATATTATACTTAGAAATTAAATATTATAGTTTTTTTCTAAATCATTAAATGAATAAACTATATATGAAATTGATTTTATTTTTTTTCAACTTTATTTTATGAAAAATGCAAGTTAGAATATGTGATTTAAAAAAAAGTTATGATTATATAATAATAGGTGCGGGTATAATTGGAATAACAATTTTAAGGGAACTGATTAAAAAAGGTAAAAAAAATATTTTAATGATTGAATCTGGGTCAATGTTAAGTAGTGACCCATACCCTTCTTACCAAAATATAATATCAAGAAAACTTAAGATAAAAAAAACATCTCAATTTTCTGGTGTTGGTGGAGGAAGCAATGTTTGGGGGTCAATAAGTGGTATTTTTAATAAACAATTAATTAATAAAAGTTTTAATGCAAAAAAATTTCCTTTAAACTATTCTGACTATAAATACTATCTAGAAAAAACTCTTGATTATGGGTTTCCAAGAATTACAGAATTTGAGAATATCAAGCATGATAATAATAATATAAAATCAAAAAAATTTGTTCAAGTAACTCCCAAAGTCAAATTTTTTCATTTTTCTTCTATACTTGAAAATGAAAATGTTGATTTTATTCAAAATTGTTATGTTGAAGAAATTATTAAAACAGTTCAAAATCAAAAAAAAATTAAATTTCTTACTAAAAATAAATTTTATTTTATTTTAGGTAAAAAAATTATTTTATGTGCTAATACTATTGAGAATTATAAGTTATTAAAAAAATCAAATTTAAATTTAAATTATGAAATACTAGGAAAAGGTTTCATGAATCACCCAAAAGGAGTCATAGGTACTTTAAACAAAAAAAAAGTATTTGATAGATATATTTCTAAAATTTCTAAAAATAGAATAAGCTATAATGGAATACAATTAAGAAAATCTAACTATAATCATTATTTAAAAATAAATAATGGTTTCAAAATACCTATTCTTCATTACTTATCTAAAAAAATAAGTGGTAATCTTAAATATTATGATGGAAATTTAGTGAGCTCTAATAATTTATTAAAAAGCTATTTTCTATTATTTACTAGTAAATTATTGAACATATCTGAAAGAATTATTAATAAATTTTATAAAGATTATGTTTACATAGAATTATTTTCTGAAATGAAATTTTATCACAAGAATATGATTTCATATAATAAGGATAGTAATCAAACATATTTAACATATGAATTAAGCAAGAAAGAATTAGAATCAATATCTGAGCTCATTGATATTTTTGAAAAAACATTTAATTGTAATATTAAATTTAAACCAAAAACTATCTCCTATTTAAAAAAAATTATTTCAATTGATGCTAGTCATCATATGGGAGGTATAGTATGTGGTGAATCAAAGGATCAGTCTGTTCTAAATTTAAAGTTGTCACTACATGAAGAAAAGGATATAATTGTTTGTGGTGGTGGATGTTTTCCATTTTCAGGTGTAGCTAATCCTACTATGTCATATGTTGCTTTAGCAATATGGCTTACAGAAAAACATTTATGAATAAATATATGGATAACAAAAAAATCACAATAATAGGGTCAGGTAGAAGAATACAACAGGATGTAATACCTGTTTTAATAAATTTGGGTTTTTCTAAAAAAAATATATCAATTTTCTCAAAAAGAAAAAAAAGAATCTTTGTTAGAGATAGTGAGTATGTTGTGAAATCTATTAAATTATTAAATTATAATAACTTAAATAAATATGTATATATAGCTATACCTCCTAATAAATTATATGTTACAATAAAAAAAATATTAAAAATTAATTCTAAGAGTTATATTATAGTAGACACACCTATAATCAATAATAAAATAGTTAATGACTTTAATAATAAAAAAATATGCGTTGCAGAAGATGCAGCTTATATTTTTGAAAATCTATATGATAAAAATAAACTATATAATTTGAATTGTGTTTTATTATATAAGTCTGCATTTTCATATCATGGAATAGCTTTTATTGAATCTGTTCTATCAAATATTATTTTTCAAATTTCATTTCTTGGTCTATATATAGCTTTATGCAAAAAAGGAGTTGCAGTTATTATAGGTTCAAGGAATTATGAAAAGGGTAGTATATATCTAAACTTTAATAAAATACCATTTCCTAAATTAAAAAAATCTGATATTAATCTTATTGGTGGTCTTACAGATATTGACTCAGTTAGTTATAGATTTTTAGATTTGAAAAGATTAGGTTTAAAATTATTAATTTCAAATTTCATTCGAAACTCAAATCAATTAATTAAGTTAGATGAAGCATTTAGTCAATATAAAAAATCATTAACTATAAACTATTTTTCTATTACATTGAAAAAGATTATAAAGAGATATGTTTTTTAGATATTTAATAAATGAATAATATATATTATAAATTATTGAATTAATTTAAATATTATGTCTAATATATTAGTTACAGGTGGCCTTGGTTTTATTGGATCTAATTTTATATATGAGTTAATTAAAGATAAAAATTTAATTGTAAATATTGATTTTGAAACCTATGCTTCTATAAATAAATCTATTCTAAATTTTGAATCATATAAAAATTATAAACATTATAAAGTTGATATTGCTGATTATGAAAAAGTAAGCTATATTATAAATAAATTTTCTTTTGATTCTATTTTTCATTTTGCAGCAGAATCACATGTTGATAATTCCATTAATAATTCTTTGTTGTTTTCTAAAACTAATATAATGGGTACCTTAAATCTTTTAGAATCATACAAGAATTTAAAAATTAAAAATAAACTTTTTGTTCATATTTCTACTGATGAGGTATTTGGTTCTATAAAAAACGGAAAATTTGATGAAAACTCTCGTTACAACCCCAATTCACCATATTCAGCATCTAAAGCATCATCTGATCATCTTGTTAAATCATACTTTAAAACATATAAATTACCAGTTATAATAACAAATTGTTCAAATAATTATGGGCCATATCAAAATGTTGAAAAATTTATTCCGACAATAATTAATTCATTGATAAATAAAAAAAATATACCTATTTATGGTGACGGAAAAAATATTAGAGAATGGATTCATGTTGAGGATCATATAAATGGATTAATTCATTTATCTAAAAATGGTAAAGTAGGTGAGTCATATTGTATAGGTTCTGGTGAGGAATTTTCTAATATTGATATTGTAAAAATAATTTGTAAAATATTCGATGAATTAACGGGTAGTCTTCATTCCGATAATTTGATTTCATATGTAGAAGATAGAAAAGGTCATGATTATAGATATGCATTAAATTCAAATAAAATCATTAAAACTGGGTGGAATTGTAAAAAGACTTTTAAAAATTCTATAAAAAATGTAATCAAGTGGTATTTAAATAATAAATCCTTTTTAAGTTGAAAAAAATTGTAATTACAGGTGCTGCTGGCTTTATAGGTTCAAATTTAGTTGATAGATTAATAAATAAAGGTTTTTTTGTTTATGGAATTGATAACTTAATTACAGGATCTTTAGGTAATCTTTATCATTTAAATTCTAACAATAATTTTGATTTCATTGAACATGATGTAACCAAGTACATTGATATTAATGATAAAATTGATTATGTATTTCATTTTGCATCTCCAGCTAGTCCCATTGATTATTTAGAATATCCAATACAGACCCTTAAAGCTAATGCAATAGGTGGTCATAATACATTAGGATTAGCAAAAAAAAACAATGCAAAATTTATTTTAGCATCAACTTCTGAGGTTTATGGAGATCCTTTAGAACATCCTCAAAAAGAGTCTTACTTTGGAAATGTTAATCCAATTGGTCCTAGAAGTATTTATGATGAAGCAAAAAGATTTATAGAATCAATGACAATAAGTTATCATATTCATCACAAATTAAGAGTTTCAATTGTAAGAATATTTAATACTTATGGTCCTCGAATGAAAATTAACGATGGACGAGTATTACCAACATTTATAAAGCAAGCTGCTTTAAATAAAAATTTAACAGTGAACGGTGATGGCACTCAAACTAGATCTTTTTGTTATATAGATGATTTAGTTGATGGTATTTTAAACCTAATGAATTCTAAATATTCATATCCTATAAATATTGGTAATGATGATGAGGTAACTATTAATGAAGTTGCCTCAACATTAATATCTATTCTTAATTCAAAATCAAAAATTATATATAATCAGTTACCTGAAGATGATCCTTTAAAAAGAAAACCAGACCTTTCGCTTGCAAAAAAAATATTAAATTGGAGTCCAAAAATTAATAAACAAGATGGTTTTAAAATGCTGATTGAATATTATAAAAAAAATAATATGATATGATTTTAGATACTAAAATTTTTGATATTTTAGGAGTAAAATTATTTTCTATAAAATCTTATAATGATAATAGAGGTGTGTTTTCTGAGGTTCATCTGGCTAAAATAGATTATCCTGAATTTCAAATTGAATATGTTCAAGAAAATGAATCTATTTCTGAATATGGTGTATTTAGAGGTATGCATTTTCAAAAAGGTAATCATTCGCAGTCTAAATTAATTAGAGTTGTTAAAGGTAAGGTAATTGATGTTGTTTGTGACTTAAGGAAGTCATCTCCTTCATTTAAAAAAAATATTTTTATTAAACTTATTGCTAATCAGATATTATTTCTTCCTAAGGGTTGTGCTCATGGTTTTTTATCTTTAGAAGAAGGGACAATTTTGAATTATAAATGTGATAATTATTACAATTATAATTCTGAATCTGGTTTTAATTTATTTAAAAGTAATGTGAAAGTTGATTTTCCTCTAAAAAAAGAAGAGATTATTATTTCAAAAAAAGATATGTCATTACCAAAACTAAATAATTCTTATTTTTACGAAGATCTATGAAAGGTATAATACTAGCAGGAGGTAAAGGATCAAGACTTTATCCTATAACTAAAGCTATTTCTAAACAACTACTTCCAGTTTATAATAAGCCAATGATTTATTATCCAATAAATACATTAAATAAAATTGGAATAAAAGATATTCTTATTATAACAACTCAAGAAGACCAGGTTTACTTTAAGAATTTACTTATTAATAATGATGATTTTAATATAAATTTTGATTTTAAAATTCAAAAAGAACCAAATGGTATAGCTGAGGCATTAATTATTGGGGAAAAATTTATTAACAATGAAGATGTATGTTTAATACTTGGAGATAATTTAATTTTTGATTCTAATATTATATTAAATAAAACTCTAAATAAATCATCCAGAATTTTTGTTAAAAAAGTAATGAATCCCAATAGATATGGTGTATTAGAAGAATCAAATAGTAAACCAATTAAAGTTCATGAGAAACCAATTAAATTTATTTCTAATAATGCTGTTATAGGTATTTACATGTATTCAAGTAATGTTGTTAAACTTGTCAAAGATCTACAACCTAGTAGTAGAGGAGAACTTGAGATTACAGATTTAAATAATATTTATATTAAGAATGATGATTGTGATATTATACATTTAGAGAATAAATCTGTTTGGTTTGATTCTGGAACTTTTGATGATCTTTTAGAAGCATCAAATTATGTCAAAAGTAATTGCTAGTTACATTTAGTATTTAGATTCAAAAAAAATGATTAAAATTACACCTAATTTTTTTTATGAATAGTTATAAAGTAGGTGTTATAGGATGTGGATTTGTAGGTGAAGCTCAGGCTTTTTCATTTAGCCCAATAAGTGATGTTAAGATTTTTGATATAGATAAAAAAAGAGCAAATGCTAGTTTAAAAGAAACATTAAATACTGACTTTGTTTTTGTATGTGTTCCTACCCCTATGAAAAAGGATGGTACGCAGGATTTGAGCTTTATCAATAATGTTTTTAAAAATGCAAAATCAGGTCCAATCTACATTATAAAATCTACAGTAGTTCCTGGTACAACAGATAAACTAATTAAAGATTTTAAAGATTTAGACATAGTCTTTTCTCCTGAGTTTTTAACGGAAAGGTCAGCAAAGCTTGATATTATTACCCAAACAAGAATAGTAATAGGTGGAAATAAAAACTTAACTAAAAAAGTCAAAAATCTTTTTCATGCTAGGTTTATGAATAAGAATATTATTGAAACAACACCGTTAACAGCGGAATATATTAAATATATGAATAATACATTTTTTGCTACAAAGGTTTCTGTAATGAATGAATTTTATAGATTAGCTAATCATTTAGGTGTTGATTGGGATACAGCATTATTTGGATTTGTTTCTGATCAAAGAATAGGCGATAGCCACCTTCATGTTCCAGGTCCTGATGGAAAGCTAGGTTTTGGTGGTACATGTTTTCCTAAAGATATTAATGCTTTTATTTCTTTAGCAAAAAAAAATAATATTAATATGAATACTTTAGAAGCTGCTTGGAAAACTAATTTAGAGGTGAGGCCAGAAGAAGACTGGAAAGACTTAAAAGGTAGAGCTGTTAGTAATTAAAATGAAATTACACTTAATTGCTGGTGCAAGGCCAAATTTTTTAAAAATTGCCTCTCTTTGTAATTCTATTAGGAAAGGTCATGATAAAATTCAATTTAAACTTATTCATACTGGTCAACACTTTGACAAAAATTTAAGTCAAATTTTTTTTACAGAATTAAATATACCAAAACCAAATATCAATCTCAATTGTGGAGGAGGTAGTTCAGTAGAGCAAATATCAAAAATTATGATTTCGTACGAAAAGTATATTAAAAATAATATACCAGATTTTTTAATTGTTGTAGGGGATGTTAATTCTACAATCGCTTGTTCAATTGTTGCCAAAACTTTTGGGGTAAGTGTTGTTCATGTTGAAGCTGGAATTAGATCATTTGACATATCAATGCCAGAAGAAATTAATAGGATATTGACAGATTCAATAACAGATTATGCTTTTGTTACATCAAAAAATGCAAAAAAAAATTTAATTAAATCTGGTTTTCAGAAAAATAATATTTTTTTTGTTGGAAATACTATGGTTGATACATTATTATCAAATTTGAATAAATTTAAAAAACCTACTTTATTTGATGATTGTAATTTAAAATCTAAAAATTACTTTGTTTTAACATTACACAGACCTTCTAATGTTGATAATAAACTTATATTAAGTAAGCTTCTAAATTATTTCAATAAAAAACTTAATAATTATAAAATTATTTTCCCAGTACACCCTAGAACTAAAAAAAATATTGATAATAATATAAAATATGAAAATATTATTTTTTGTGACCCTATGGGATATCTAGAATTTAATTTTATTGTAAATAACTCATTTGCAGTTATAACTGATAGTGGAGGAATTACTGAAGAAACTACAATTATGAATATACCTTGTTTAACTATTAGGGAGAATACTGAAAGACCTGAAACTATAAATAAAGGCACAAATGAATTAATTGGAATAGATATTAATAAATATGATATTTATTTTAATAGGTTATTTAGTGGAAAATGGAAATCAGGTAAATCACCTAAACTTTGGGATGGTAAAACTGGAGATAGAATAATTAAGAAATTAATTCAAATATTTAATAAATGAGCGATATTTTTTTGAAGATTAAAAATGATTTAACAACTAAAAAGTTAAATATTTTAGACTATGAATTTAATAGGCCTTGGGGTGGTTTTTTTGTTATATCAGAAGATAATGCTAAAGATTTTGCAAATCATTATTTTGATGGATTGTGTACTGAAAAACTTAAAGTTTCAGGAAAATTATCACCAAAAATTTTAATAATAGCTCCTTATAAAAGACTTTCATGGCAGTATCATCATAGAAGAAGTGAAATATGGAAGGTAACAAGTGGTATAATCAAAGTTGTTACTAGCCATGATGATAAAGAAAGAAAAAAACAAACCTTTTATGAAGGAGACGAGATAAAGATATATCAAGGACAAAGACATAGGATAATAGGAACTAAAGATTATGCTGTAGTATCTGAAATTTGGATCCATACAGAAAAAGATAATCCTTCAGATGAAGAAGATATAGTTAGAGTTCAAGATGATTTTAATAGAATTTAAATTTTTTTAATTTTTGATTGTAAATCAATTATTATTTAGTTTAAATATTTCTAATTTTAAATTAATATCAATCTTAAATATTTAAATATCAAAGACTTGGTATAATAGTTTTTACCTATAAAATAATGGACTCTTACGAATATACAGAAGTAGATAAGATTAGTTTAAATGATTTGGCTAAATTCTTAAATTCTGTATTTAAAACTGACAAATTTTCTGAATATTACTTGAATAAAATTTATTTTAAAGTTAATAGAGTCATTGGCTATAATGTTTACTTTAAAAAAAAAAATAATAGCACATTATTGTGTGGTCACAAAAAATTATAATTTTGAAAAAAAGTTAATTAGAGTAGGTTGGAGTATAAATACAGCTGTACATGTTGATCATAGAGGTAGAGGGTTTTTTTTTGATTTAGCAATGAAATCATATGATTTGGCAAAAAAAAATGGAATTAAAGCAATAGTTGGTGTTGCTAATAATAATTCAACTAGACTCTTTATTGAAAAATTAAAATTCAAGGATTTAGGTAATATTAAATGGAATTTTGATTTATTTTCTATTTATAAAAAAAGGAAAACATTCCCTTCTAATTTTGATCATGTTAGATCGAAAACATTATTTTTTCTTAAAAATAGGTATTTATTAAAATTTCCGCTTCTAAAACTTTATAGCGAGAATAAAATTTCTATTTTCTCTTTATATTTAACAAATAGAATAATTAAATATAGAATTGGTTTTAATTTACCAAATTCTTTGTTTAAATCAAATTGGAAGGTGATTGCCCTTAACCTTTTTGAATCAAATGAAAAGGAATTTAAGTTTATAAATAAATTTATTGAAAATTTTAATATAGATATTTTAGAAAGTGATACATTTTAATAAATATGAAAATAGAAATTGAATTAGGAGAAAAAAAGGTTACCAATATTGATCTAAATAAAAAATTTCCTAATTGGAATTTTAAAAGATTTGAAAAAAGAGTAGGAATAAAAAATAGATATGTTACGAAGGACACAAGTCTGGATCTATCCTTAAAAGCATTTAATAAAATATCTATTGGAAAAAATATTAATGATATTAAAAATATAATTTATACTACTCAAACTCCAAAATATATTATACCTGGAGATGGATATGTTTTTTTAGACAAAATAAGTGATAATTATTTAGAGTGTCCAAACTTATATCAGTTGTCTAACGGTTGTTCAGGATTTGTAGATGCCTTGGGTTTAATGCAAAATTTAAATATTAAATCAAATACATTAATTATAAACTCTGATACTTATAATAAAATTATACATGGTAAGGATAGAATGAATAAATCTATTTTTAGTGATTGTGCATCAGTAGCATTTCTTTCATCTTATAAAATTAGTGATTACAAAACAATATCAATTCCTAATAAATGGAAAAATATATCATGCCATAGAGAACAAATTAATAATATTGAAATTGAATACTCAAAAGGTTCTTTCAATAATAAATCAACATTTTGGATGGATGGACCCGAAGTTTATAATTTTGCTATTAATGATGTTTTTACAATAGTTCAAAATAGATTAAGAAATAATAATTCTATTCAACCTGAAATAATCATTTTTCATCAGGCAAATAAAATGATGTTAGACATATTTAAACAGAACTTAAAAAAAAGAAATATTTATGTTCCTATTGTTATTGATAATGGTAATTTAGTTGGTTGTTCAATACCTAATGTTTTAAAAGAAAATATTATTTCTTTTAGAAAAAAAAATATATTATTAGTTGGTTTTGGTGTAGGCTTAAAAGTAAGTTTAATTAATTTTTATTATGAATAGTAAGTTAAAAAATATTTGTGAATATCTTGAAATCAGTACGGAATTTGATTTAAATCAACCAATAACTGAGCACGAAGATTACGATAGTTTATTTCATTTAGATTTAATTACGTATTTAGAAAAAGAATTTAAGATTGAAATTGATGATCAAAAAACTTTTTTAAATAATAAGTCCTTTATTGATTTAATAAAAATAATTGATGATTAAAGTTTTGATAGTTGGTAGCGGCGCTTCAATATTTGATTATGAATATTTAAATAAATATAAGAACATTAAATTAACAACCTTATCAAGTTCTTCTAGTTCATCTGATATAAAAATTAATTGGTCAAATATTAATAATATATTGAAAGTGAAAGAAAACTACCAATTTGATCTAGTAGTGTTTTTTTTAGGTAGATGGAGCTCTGGTAGAATTAAAAATATAAATGTTGAATTGCTTTATAAAATGATAAGTAATAATGTTTTGTTACCATTAGATATATTTAAAATTTTTAAAAAAAAATTATGGGTAAACAAGAATACTAAAATAATCTTAATTAGTAGTGAGTCGACTATAAATACTGATTTTACTGCTCCGGAATATTCTTATAGTAAATTATTATATGAAAAGGTTTTTATAGATTACTGTAGTGTTAACAGAATTGAAAAACCTTATATATTAAGATCTCCATTTATTTTAGAATCTAAAATTGAAGAAGAGTCAGGTAAGATTTATGGTGATTTGTTAGAAAGAAAAGTTATTTCAAAATCTGAATTTATGATGTCCTTAAAAAATAAAATAAATGAAATATTTGAAACTGACTTATAGAATTGGTCTCGTTAATTAATCTCTTTTATTATAAAATAAGATGAATATACTGACATTTGATATAGAAGAGTGGTTTCATATTTTGGATAATGATTCAACAAAAACAGAAGCAGATTGGTTAAAATATGAGGTGAGAATTCATAAAAATATGGATAAAATATTTAATTTTTTAATAGCTAATAATTTAAAAGCTACTTTTTTTGTTGTTGGTTGGATTGCTAAAAAATATCCTGAAATAGTAAAAAAGATTGATAAATTAGGATTTGAAATAGGATCACATTCAAACATGCATCAATTATTGTATGAGCTGAATAAAAATGATATTTATAATGATACGAAAGAATCTATTCTCATCTTAGAAAATTTAATAGGAAAAAAAATTTCATCATATAGGGCTCCTGGGTTTTCAATAACTGAAAAAAATAAGTGGATATTCGATATTTTAATTGAATTAGGTATTACGCATGATTGTTCTATTTTTCCAGCAAATAGATCTCATGGGGGATTTCCTTCTTTTGGGGATGCTTTACCATCTTTTATTTCATATAATGGTTTAAAAATAAAAGAATTTCCAATTAATACTATTAATATTTTTGGAAAACCATGGATTTATTCAGGTGGAGGTTATTTTAGAATTTCTCCATATTTTTTAATTAAAAATTGGTCAAAAAAATCAGATTATATTATGACTTATTTTCATCCTAGAGATTTTGATTATAATCAACCAGTCATTAAAGATTTAACTCTTATTAGGAAATTCAAGTCATATATAGGACTTAAAAGATCTATGTCAAAGTTAAATAATTGGATAAATGATTTCAACTTTATTGATTTAAAAAAAGCAGATGAAATGGTAGATTGGGAAAATTCAAAGACTATTTTTTTATGAAATTTTTGTTGTTAATTATTTTTTTATTAAATAATCAAACATCTAATTATCAATTTTATGATACTTTAAAAAATTTAAAGGATTATGCTAGTAAAACTATAATTACATCACAGGTAAGGTCTGAAGGTAATAAGGCTATTCTAAGAGGATCTGAATCAAAAAAAAATAGGGAATTTGTATTATCAAATTATAATGGAATTCAGATGTCAGTTTATCCTGCATGGGATTTTGGATTTTGGCCAAAAAAAGAACCAAATACTATTGAAGATTTTGAATATAATGTAGAAGGCTTAAGTGAACTTGTTAAATGGGGAGAAAAAAATAACATGTACATGATTCACCACTGTCTTTTCTTTCCTAATAAATATTTCCCAAAGTGGTTTTGGGAAACAAATTACACTGCAAATGAATTAGATGAGATTATTGACTCTTACATTCAAAATATTCTAGAAACAAATCAAAATAAAGATAAAATAGATGCCTTTAATGTAATTAATGAGATATTTGATAAAAAAGGAAACTATAGAACCTCTGGTAATGGAAATGAGGATGTTAAGTGGATGGATATCGGTTATGAAAATGATAATTCCCGATTAAATGGAGATCTAAAAATCAATGACAAACATCCCTTATTTGTAAGAAAAGTACTTGAGAAAACTAGGAGTCTTTCTGACGCTAAATTAGAGATAAGAGATTTTAATATTGCATTTGGAGGTAAAAAGGCCGATGGTTTATATCAGCTAGTCAAACACCTTAAAAACTCAAACGTGCCAATTGACGCGATAGGTTTCCAGTGCCATCTGAATACCAACATCAGCTATAATTATGATAATTTATTTGATAATATTAAAAGATTCCAGCAAATAGGTGTCGATGTATATATAACTGAATTAGATGTTGGAATGAACCTTTGGGGAGGTGAGGGTAAACCAAGAAGAAAAGTATCAGACGTTATTAAGAATGATTCTGATTGGAAAAATTACTTTGAGAAGCAAAATAAGATATATTATAATGTTATAAAAACAGCAAGGCTTGCTGGAGTTCAATTAATTAGTGACTGGGGGTTTAGAGACGATGTGCCATATGGAAATTGGAGAAAAGATCAGAAGGCGTGGATGTTAAATAAAGATTACACTAAGAAACAAGCATATTATGAGGTTTTAAGGGCCTTATATGAAACGCAAGAAAAGTAACATATAAATAGATATATTTATTAAATTACGAGTGTTCTAACTTAAATAAAATATAGTGGAAGATAACAAAGGAAATGAAAGAGAAGAGCTCTATTCACAGAGAGTAAGAGCAGGAAAAAGAACC
>MDTG01270071.1_pt1 | contig 26809 bp, 23 predicted proteins | sample 811421 | NCBI WGS metagenome assembly MDTG01 (sample SAMN05326645, study PRJNA326480) | marine metagenome | isolation source: seawater | place: Pacific Ocean: South East | collected 2011
TACAGACCCACCTTATTTGTTAGACTCGCACGGAGGCCATACAGTGGGTGGTTTCAAGAGGAAACTTCATGATAAGCATTTCGAGTTTGTTTCAAATGGGTTTGATTTCGAGAACCTTTTTCCCGAGTTTCAAAGGGTTTTGAAAAAGATGAATCTTGTTCTTTTTTGTTCTAATAAACAGGTTTCCTCTCTTATGAGTTATTGGGAAGAAAGAGGTTTTTCAACTACCCTATTGATATGGCATAAAACAAATCCGATACCTTTTGCTGAGGGAAAGCACTTATCAGATGTAGAGTTTATTATTTGGGTTCGAGAGAAAGGGGTTTTCTTTAACAATGACGCACACCATAAAATGAAATCTAAAGTCATTAAAGCACCTACTCTTATTTCTGGAAGATATCACCCAACCCAAAAACCTGAAAGTGTTATCAGGCATTTATTAAGTATGCATTCTCAAAAAGGTGACCTTGTGTTAGACCCCTTTGCAGGTTCTGGAACTTTGGGGGTTTGCTGTATTGATATGGATAGAGAATACATTCAAATTGAAAAACAAGAGGAGTACTATGCTTCCTCACTTGTAAGGGAAGAAGAACTATTAAAAGAAAAGCAAAGAGATGAAATCTTCAAAGAGATGTTTGAAACGGGAGAGCCTTTTGAACAAATAAGAATTTTCGCAGGCACAACTTTTGCTGAAAAAAAGGAAAAAGAACTGAAGAAAGAAAAAGATGCTTTCGATGAACTATTTGGAGAATTAAGGTGAAATTGATAGACCGATTTAATGAGTGTTATGAGGGACCGCATAGAGAAGTGCCTCCAGAAGAGTTTAAGAATATATTCTGCAATAATTGCATGAATGCTTCTTGTTCTAATTCAAAAGGTTCAGGGATGTCTTGGGTTCAAAGAATGTCTACACAGGCTGAAAGGCTCCTGAATAACCCAAAGTTTGCCCATATCCAAGACCCAGAGTTTCAAGCAATACGGAATATGGATTTTAAGGATATGTTGCATAGGGAGATCGCGATAAATATATCAACCCAAAAAGGTGATTGGGAAGTCCCCTCTGAGTTTGAGGTTTCTATGGAAGCAGGGAAACTTGTTGAGAAATTGACTGGTCAGCCAGCACCTATGGGGTTTCAACCGGATCAAAGTTTAGAATCCGAACTTTTAGATGGGGCTCCTGATCCTGTGGAAGATGTAATTGAAGACGCAACAACAGAAGACATGCCAATTAGAAATAAACTCTCAGAATGGAGAATAAAAGGCACCAAAGGAACTTATGTTGTATCTTTATGGGATGACCAAGATTGGGAATGCACTTGCCCTTATTTTTTACATAAACAACAAACCTGTAAACATATAATGGACGCGCAAAAGTCTTCAGAGCCGATTAAAGAAGAAACTCAAGAAGAAACTAATGTTGTACCCAGAAGACCACCACCTGTAGCCACACAACCCTCTTTAAACACTGCCCAACCACAAGGTGGGTATATTATAGGTGGGGGAACCGAAAAGGCTCCAGAGCCTGCTATAGACCCTTGGGCAGCACCAAAAGAAAAACCCACTGGATCAATACCAGTGGGTGGAACTTTCACTTTTGGGTCTAAGAAGAAGTGATTAGTCGAGATACCACATAGGCTCTCCACCAGCACCATGCCTATACCAACTTTCACCTGTGGATTTATCAATTATAGCAATATAATTTTGGGCATCTCCAGTGTAAGGAGGAAAACCAAGAGAAGAAATAGAGTTTTTATCTATTCTATCAAGAGCCGCATCGAGTTTTCCTCCGTCATATTTATTGAATGCTTTTTGTACAGCCCTCTTGTAAGAATCTAGTTTCTTCATTAAAGCCATTGCTTCGTTCAAATCGACTTTTTCTCTTAGAGGTATAATCTTATTCTTACCTGACTTATATCCCAAGGTGTAGACAACTCCTTGGGTTGGCTGAGCATAAGAAGTACGACTTAACTCTGCTTTGATTTGCTTGATTTCTCTTGCAATTTTATATAGTTCTCTTTTTGACATAATAGTCTCCTTTTGTTGATTTTTAATTGATTAAACGACGATAAAATCAGAGTCGATAGTGAATTTTACCGCAAACTGTATGGCCAAAGCATTTTCTGTTTCAAACTCAAAAGTCGTTTCAAAAGAGAGGACTTCCACATCTATGATTTTTCCTATTTTGCGCTTGGATTTGCCAGCATAGTAATTATTTGCCCATATTTCTTTAGATTCTTTTGTCATATTTCTGGTTAAAGAGTCGAAACTTGCCCAATACCTTTTATTCTGCATAAGGTATTTTTTAATGTCTTTCTCATTCATTTCATCATGAGGGAAGTCAAACTCTTTCATAAGAATTGAAGTGTAGATGGGTAACAATGCTGACTTATTTAGTTGCGCTTTAATCTCTTGGATTTCTTTAGCAATTTTTCTGAGTTCTCTGTTATTCGACATTAGAGTCTCCTATGTTGTTTTGAAAGTTATTTGATTGGAGTTGTTACCATTTATTGTATATAAACAGTTTATTGAATTTCAGTATGCTCCCGCAGGAGTGTACATCATAACTTTTTCCCCGTCTTTTTCGGTGTAAGCCACCACTTCCAACATTTCAACCCATCGCTTTCTTGCTTCAGCAATAGGAAGGGTCTCGCTTACATCGTTATCGTAACCGTACTCCGCATCGTAGTTATCTTTCATTGCATCGTAGTCACGGTCAGTCATATAACGAGCATACTGAATACTTTCCCAGACACGAACAGTACCGTCTCCAAGGGGGCGGAAGCATACACATTTTGTATCAGCCTCATCTTCTGAATAGGCACTTAATACTTTTGTAGTCCAATTGGCCATTTCTTGTCGACGAACTTCATCTTTATAATCTTCGATTAGAGATGATTGTTCCCACTTTTCAAGATCCAGGAACTCTTTTAATGGTGACAGTTGCTTTAATGCATATGCTTCTTCCCAATTCTCTTCTTTTGCGAGTTGGCGCATTTCTTCTTTCATCATAAGAACCAATTTGATATCCATTTTCATAAGAACCTCCTTTAAGTTTATCAGGCTTACATATACATAAGGTCTGCTCTCAGCAAAAACATACTGGGGGTTTATTATTTTTTATAGAAAAGTAACTCTTGATACACCTTTATATATAGGAGTTTATATGAATGAATCTGATTACATCCGTAGGTTTGGCGATAACGCACCCTCTGCAAGACTTATTTGGCAGCATTTTGAGGAAGCAGTAGAAAACCTTATTGAAGAAGATAAAAAAGTACAAGCGATAATAACTGAACTTCCCGTCTATGGTATTGGCGAAGAAAATCTAGAAATGTGGGGCTCAGCAAACTACAAACAACTTTACGGGAAAGATGTATATCATTATTGTAACAGTGGCAAATATACTTTCGGTTTGGAAGACGACTTAAATGATTACATAGCGCATGTTATAACTATGTTTAGAATGTGTAAAGAAATCCTTAATAAGGATGGAACCCTTTGGTTTTCCTGTAGAGATAAATACTCTACGGATAAGCAACTGATGCTGATTCCTTCTAGAATAGCAATGGCTCTTCAAAATGAAGGTTGGATCCTCCGTAACGACATTATTTGGAAGTGGGATAATCCAAATCCAGAGTCAGCAAAAGATCGCCTTACAAGAACTCACGGTCATGTATTTCTTTTTGCACACCCCGAGTCCTGTGGAGACTACTATTATAACCCAGATGATATTCGAGAACCACACCAAACTCTTGGTCGCCCTGACCATTACTACAACAAAGAAGTAGAAACAGCAGATGGGTTTGCTAGACGTCCAAAAAAAGAGGACGCATACCATCCACTAGGAAGAAATAAAAGAGATGTTTGGGAAGTTAATCTTGGCTCTTACCTTGGAAAGTCAATTTCTCCTTGGCCATACGATCTTGTAAAACCTATGGTTCTGGCAGGTACTCGTGAGGGAGATACCGTTCTAGACCCTCTTTCAGGAACAGCACTCACAGGACAAGTTTGCTTAGACCACGGTCGACATTATATAGGTGTCGACAATAATAAAGGGGTTCGTCCTGAGGCTGTGGCAAGGTTAGAAGGAATTAAGCAAAGTCGAAAAGCAAAACAACAAGGCGATGCCAACCCTATAAATGATTTATTTGGAGAATAATATGGACATGATGAAAGAACTATTGAAAGAAGTGGCTGCGCATCCCGGAGCATCAGAAATCTTAATCAAAGCCAACAACGGTGAGTTAACAGTCGCAGAAGCAGCACTTCAAATACAAGAACTTATTGAAGGAACTTCTACTGGAGATTCTTTGGTTCAAAAACTCGATAATCTAAACGATATGGGGATTGACCCCGATAAAATGGTTTTCAAACATCCAAATGGAGAAGAAGGACTTAACCCTTTATTCGAAGCAAAACTTGCAGAAAGGCTGTCTCAAGATGGAGACATACCGGAACTTAGAGTTGGTCCTCTTCCTGAAGGTTGTCGCCCTGCAGTACCTGTTTTAACCTACACTTCTAATCCTGTTGCAATTGGACTTCAATTAAACAAGGCTCGTGAAACTGTTGAAAAACTACTTTCCGACAACATGGTAGAATATATTAAGGGTTGCGAAGAAAACCGTTTTCTAGTACCTCCCAGCCCTCCTATTGACCTACCGGACTTATATCAGTTGGGCAAGAAACCTTTGCCTATGAAAGTGGATCCTGCAACCCCCAAACAGTTATTAAAAGTATCTGATCAACAAAAGAGAGAACTTATACATTCTTGTATTGGAACTACACAAGGTCGTGTTTCTTGCGTAGCACCTATACAAGCAATAATTAATAAGAAGTTGCAAGACCTTAAAATAAAGATAAAGGTCGTTAAGTCTGTAGACTGTTTTGAAACTGAATGGACTTGTCAAACTTGGGGTCCGGAAGACATTTCAGAAGACTTCAACCCAATTACAACTGCTGCTTTTTCTATGTTAAACGATTTTTTGGAAAACCAGCCAAACATTAATGAAGTTTATATCCACATTCGACCGATAAATGGGTACTCTGACCGAGTATTTGGATGGAAAACATCTTTCTACTACTAGGAGACAATTATGAGCACAAGTGATTTTGTACAAGAAAGATTAGAAGACCAAGGAAAAGAAGATTTGATCTTCCTTTACGATGACGGAACCTATAAAGACGTGCTAGTTGGTATTTCTCGTGTTGGCGTTACTGAATGCACAGGAGAATACTTTTTATGCGCAGGTAAGAGGGTTTGGTTAAAACAAATAACTTCATCTATACCCAAGTTCCCTTTTCATGTATTCGCGGTACTCTCTGAGAGTTTTACTCAAGAAGAAAATAAGTTATACATGAAGTGGAAGAAGCATGCTGAATAAAGTTATCTCATACACGATTACTGGGGGAAGTTCTTTCAAAATAACAACTCCAGGAAACCCTGCTATAGAACATGATGGTTCCCAAACTGTGGGCCACCTTTACTGCTCTGTCGGGGAAGTGTCTGCGATCGCTGCTTATGTTTCTAACTTTGGATGTAAGTTTGAGTTCTGGGGAATGCAAGAGCAAACTTCGGAACAAGAAAAAGAAAGACATGCTCTTTTGGGCATGCAAAGAGAAGATGCAGTTTTCCCTACTGTAAAATGTCCTGAATGTGCTTGGTTTGACCCACTAATCAAGTCATATTGTGGTTTAATTGAGTGGCCACAAGAATCAAAACAAGTCCTTTTAACCCAATCCCACCATGTGCAGCATCAAAAAGATTGTCCCTCCCCGCATTATTGGCAAAAGGATAACTTCCTAGAAAAGGAAAAGTAATAGCATATAGGAGGCGAAAATGCTAGAAGAAATTAAATTACCAATTATCCGAAACGGTTCGGAAATTATTGTAACATTATTATCTGGGGGAGAAAACTTTCCTTGGGCAGACATCGGAGGAAAAGTTTTCATTGGTCCTCCAATTAAAGAAACTATATCAGGACTTCCTGCTTGGTTTTTGAAGTGGAGGAAGTCGCTTTACTGGGTGTTTGAAGCAGAAGATGAGTGGGGTGATTCCACCGAACTAACCCCAAAAGAATATGAAAAAGCAGTTAAAAGAGCCGAGAGTATTGCATTTGCGTGTTTACTGGGGGCTGCATAAATGGAGATTAAATGTCAACAAATATTGAAATTAAACTTTTCGTCCGCACGGATAAAAACGGGAACGAGTATCTTATTGGGAGCCCTAATCTTCCGGCACAAATAAACTTAGATGATTACACCTTTATCGTGTTTTATCCTGAAGAAGATGAAAACAAAGCCAAAGTTGTTCTTCGCCCTAAAAGAAGAGAGGATGCTCGAACTTAAAATAGTTCCCCATTTTTAATCGTGTAAACTTTCCCAATGGTTAAACCTTTCGCATCTTGGGGGTGATAAACTTCCCGGATTGTTGCTGGCCCACCGTTAATTTGAAAGTGGTTGTTACTTATGTCTTTAAACCAATAACAACCACTTTCATGCTTTACAAAAGTACAGAAAATCACCTTTGGGTTTTCCCCAATACTAATAGCATAAGTTTTACCCTCCGTAAGCATTATATTGCGAACTTATTGAAGAACCTTACTATTTCTCGCATAATTGCTTTCTCTTCACCTGCTTTGAAAGTTTCGGATTTATTCCCTGTGAACATTTGATAAGCATAAGGTTCTCCCTCTGGCATTACCAATAACTCGACACTGAGATCGCCCATAAGTCCGTCAATCATCCTTGAGTTTTTAATGCTGGGGTCAGACCAAAAGATATATTCTTCTTTTCCCATAGAGGGGTTTTTCTCTCTTTCGCAGAATAAACCGTGTCTAGATGCTTGCTTGACCCAGTCAAAAGAAGACCGTTTAAACAAGTATTTACTTACAACATTTCGAGCCGATGCCTTTTTCTTGCGCCCATCAAAATAAGAGTCTTGTTTACAGCGAGGAGATCCTGGATTTTTATACTCGCAATAACGGGACCATGCTAGAGCCCATGCTGCAGACTCATCGTTACCTTGTTCTAAATGTTCTTTAACATACCTTTCAACTGTTTTGGGTATATCTCTTTTTCCTTCCGACTTTGGCATCTCGACCTCTAGAGTAGACCCATAAAAAAGTCTTCCATCATCTTAAGACTTTTCGGGCGAGTTTTATTGTTTATGTTATATCGTTGGGCAATAGTTTTAGAAAACTTGCGCCAAGAATTCTCTCCAAAAAGACCTGCTAGAACAATAGCCTCATCAAGCATTTCCAAGACTCTAGATGCTCTACTCTCGGACTCACCCTCATTAAGTAAAACATCAAAGATTTTTCTACGAACCTTTTCATCTTTTTGACTGTAATCATATTCGTAGGCTTGTTTTTTAATTTCGCGAATCTCGTTTAAGAGTTCTTTAGCAGTTAATTTTCTAGACATAATTTCTCCTTTTATTTTAATGACTTATTTAACCAGTGTGCTATCTTTTGGATATACCGAGTAAAACCCTTTTTCCCCATGTTCAATGTGGAAATCGTTTCTTAGATTTCTTGGCAATCCCATTATGAAATCTTCAATAACACTTGCGCCCCCATCATAATCACTGTCAAAATCTCCAGCGATCCCAGGAAGATCGGCAAGATACTTATGGCTTTTCTTAAAACCTTCCCATATCTCGTAGTTAGAGTTGTACCGAAAACTGTCGAAAACTTTACTGAATGCTCTAGAAACTTCGGAAATAGTATAAATGCTCTTATATCCTGCCTCTTGAACTTTGTCTAACTCTTCCCTCAAGGCTTTGAACAGATCTTCTATATTATCTTCCTCAATGTCTATCATAGACATATACTCTGCATAAACCTCGACTTTTCCTCTCCAATTCCCTGCATTTCCCTCTATGTACATGATATCGATTCCTATGTCATCGTTTTCTTTTGGGTATGCTGTAGCATTCAACTCGGTGTAAGTTCCAACCCCTCTATCTATAACATCGTACTCAAAGTCATCTACAACAACATCGAACCCATAGTTTTCTCCGTACTTTTCTAGATCTTTAGAAATGTATTGCCCAAATGTATCGTCATCGAACTTTCGCTTCTTTCTACTCATAAACCCCTCTCAAGATTGAGACAAGTAATAGTCATTGAGTTTTCCGTAAGAACGACTATATTCTTCTAAACCCAATCTTTTCGCTTTTTTGGTGAAGGATTCCCATGCTCTCCAACCAGCGCCACTCCACATCGCATCAATCGCGTCTTCCAAAAGGATAAGGATCTTTTCGGCATTCTTTTTTGAAATACCGTCTTTCAGCATCGCAGCCATCAACTCGGTTTCGCTGTAAGCAAGTTTCTTTAACTTACGAACTTCTTTTAGAAGATTCTTAGCAGTTAATTTTTTCATGGTTTTCTCCTATTATTTTTTACCACCGAAATAATCTTTCGCTAGTCCTTTTTCTATAAGCAGTTTATTGATGTTTGTTTCTTCTCCTGTTTGTGGATCTACTACAAACAACTCGCATAGCCATCTACCATACTTACCTTTGCCGTGAGAAAGAACAAGAACATCTTGATTTAGAACTATGTTACGAAGGAAATCTCTTGCCTCAACTGCTGCTTTCTTTGTTTCAACAGTACCTCCACGCATTTCGGCTGTGTCAATACCATACATACGGATCTTGACTTTGCGAAGAACCATGTAAAACCCAAGATCTATATCTGCAGTACAGGTATCTCCGTCATAGACGGAAGTTATTTTTGCGCTGTATTTATACATTTTATCCCCAAAGAATATAACTATGTTTGAAGATAAACAAGTTATTACAAAGCAGTGTTCTTTTCTTCCTCGGCATCCGAAATAAGGTTTGGATAACCACCAAGAGCATCTAAGTTTGGTGATCCTGGCTCGTCTGCCTCAGCATCATTATCGAAATTAACAGTGTAGTCATCCTCAGGTATTCGGAAAGTAGAATCAAATCTATATGCTATTCTTGCAGCAGTTAAGTCTATATTGAACCTATTATCGTCGAAATCTTCCCCAGCCTGCATGTCTCCAAACATAGCCCAAACCATATCTTCTACTTCTTGGTCTAGTTGTTCTCGAAGATCACATAACTTCAGTATCCTCTCTTCTAAACGAACTCTTTTATTCATTATTTCTTTAGAGATCCATTTTCGACCTCTTTGTATAATTGCACCTGTGGTGGACTCAGTTTCCAAAGTCACCTTACCACCTACTCTAGATGTTTTATATTTCAAAAGGTTTGGGTCTCCATCTTTTGAAGCCTGATCATAAGCATATGAAGTTTGAGACATGAAAGCCACGCCACTGCCTGGCTGCGATTCTATTGCAACATCATCACTCAGAATTATTGGGTTGCTTGGTGTTAGAAACATAGAAATATCAAAAGGGTTTCCTCCAAGAGCGCAATATGCTTGCATAAGTTTTGCTAGCGAAGAGTTATCTGGCTCTATAACCATACCAGCCCTTTCTTCAGTTATATTTCCTTCTTCATCTTTCTTGTATAAGACGATTATCTCTCCGATTCTTTCTCTTTCGGCATCTATAACTGAAAACCTTGATTCTACATCTTGCCTTTCTTCCAACATAAACTTTCTAAACGCAAGCCAAGAACCTTCACGGAACCTTGAAACCCAAGAAAAACTAGGCATTACTCACCCCCACCTGAAAATATGGCTGCCAGTATATCTAGAAGTATCGTAGGAAGCCCTCCAGCAACTGCTACAACTCCCGCAGAATACTCAACTGGGCTACTTACAGGTTTGTTACCAGAACTTACCAGTCCGCCTGCTAGACCTGCTGTTCCGTCTTCCACCAAGACTAATCCGCCAACCCCAGGAAGTGCAAAGTTCAAGATACTTTCAAGCAAAGACTTTATATACTCTAAGATTGCTTGTAACTGAAATATTCTAGCCTGTATTGATTCAATTATGGCGATTATTTTGTCCACAATACCCTCTAAAGAATCAAGAATTCCTTCGAGGAAATCTTCCAATTTCTCTAGGATTGCATCTGCTTCCGGAAGAGCCTGCGGCATAAATCTAACAGCAATCCAATTTCCGTCTTTCGGGTTTCGCACAACTCCGGCAACCCCTAAAATACTTTGCGCTGCCTCTAACATTACTTGTCCGTCAGTATCCTCTAGAAACCAGTTTCTTACAAAAACTGGTCTGATTGTTATCTCAGAATCATTATACATGATAGGAGAGTAATCTGCCGATCCCATCCCAATAACCCAAGAGTTAATGTTTTTGGCCAAACTTTCTCTTTTTATTTGGAAAGAAGGACTTCTTTCTGGGCCAAAACTGTAACCACTTAGATAAAGGTTCTTTAAAACTTTTTTATTAGAACCCCTGCAAAAAGGGTTCGCGCCAATACCATAACCTTTGTCTTTCAAGGAAAGACACTCTAATAATGTCACTGGGTCTTCAAAGTATTCGCTAGGCATTATAGTGTTATTCAAAGTATTAATTGCATCTTCTAAACTTTCTAATACAGAATCAGGGGGTGCAGAAGTTTTTTGTAACTCTGCTTGAATAAAACTCGCCAAACCCTCTATTTTCTTTCTAAAACTCCAAGGATCGTTACCTTTATATATTGATTCTCCAACATCATATTTTTGCAATAATGGTCGGCCAAGGTTTTCTAGTCCTGTTTCGCCACCCTCTTTATATGTGTTTTTCGCAAAAGAGTTTTCATATGGCTGTTTGGGAAGACTTACTCTACAAAGAAGCATTACCACAAGGGCTGTTTGAACAGCCTTTTGATAAGATAAAGTTTTTTCACTCGGTATTTTCGCCGTCCCCATTGAACTTGGTTTGGTATATTTCTTTACTTCTGCTCTGGCTAACACGACCCCAGTTCTTATGTTTCTAATCTCAGTACTCCCAATTTGATATATTGGCCTTGCGTTCTCAACTGGGTTTTTAAGGGTTCCTGATGTAGTAAGGGTGGTTCCTCGAACTCTTATGTAGAAAACACTGCTTTCTCTTATGTTTTCTAGTTTCCCTTTACCACCACTATCAATTATGTCTGCTGTTTTAGGGAGTTCTGAAACATCTAGTAACGCAGTTATGGGGGTCCCGGCAGCCATTTTGTCGAAGAAACCAGTTCCAACAATAAAACTTTTGCCAAAAATCTTATCCCCATCTTGATCTAATTCAGAAGGATCTAAAAGTGGCGTGTTAGAGTTTGCAGAAAGATATAGTTTTGGTGCTCTTGCATCGTCAGAATTACTGAATGTTAGCAAATCGTCTAAGCCACCATACACTCTAAGGGGAAGATTTGTAATTGGGTCTATTACAGCACCGGAAATAACTTGAAGTTTTTCAGTTGTTTTTGAAGTATCGTCTTTTGGTTGAAGGGCAACAACGCCAAACCCATCAGGGATTGTTGATATATGTATTATATATGACTCAGGTGCTGGCCCATTTAACCCAACAATGCCCCCACCTTGTGGGTAAGTCCATGAAACGGAAATCTTTTCGGGTCTTTCTTTGAGTTTGTCACTTCCCACAAAAAGGGGGAGGCCAATAAAGTTTTCAGAAGAATATAAGATCTCAGGTGTTTGAGGAGGAGGAAAAGGTTGCGAGTTACCCATAAGGTCTTTTTGCCCAAAGAAATCCGCAATTTGTTTTATTATCTCTATAAGGAGGCCAATGTCTCCTGAATTAGCGAAAAGGAATAACCCTATGACAGAAGATTGAGGAGAAAAGTCAGGTCTGTTCGGGTCAGTTGTATCAAGAAGTCTTCCAAGCATTCTTTGCTCGTATGCTGAATACCCTCCCAAAAGGTCGGCATAATATGTCTTCGAGTCAAATAAGTCCCAATCCCCATGTAAATAAAACCCAAGTTGGCGAAGATCACTTATCAGTGCCTTTATTTCAGCAATAATTGCTTCAAGTAAAGGTCTGAGGGGATCTAAAATCCCAATCAAAAATGATTTAACGATGTTTAAGATTGTTTGTACTATATTTAGAACTTTAATTGTTACATCGATAATTGAAATGACAGGATTCAAGACTGGCTCAATCTTATCAGTTATTGGCTTCACACTTGGCTGAACAACGACCCAATCACTTGGCATCTTTTCTCCCTTTTATCTGTTGTAGGGATATATGCAAATCTGCTATTGTCTCAACATCTTTAGCGATTTGCGCCTCAAGTAAGTCGGCCAATTTCTTTAGGTTTTCCTTTTGCTTTTCCACAATAGGACTTTTGACGGTTTTGGGGTCTGTGTTTTCCCAACCACCAACAGGTATTCCTCGACTTTTAAGCAATTTTATGATTTCTTCTTTCGTCATACCATTCATATCTAATAGTCTCCCCAGTGACAATCGCAAGGGTTACAACCGCAAACATCGCAAAAAGATATATTTTCAACCATAATTTTCTCATTGAAACAAACGATAAGTACGCGACCATCTTCAATATCAAGTTTTGGATTATAGTCTCGAACCTGTATTCTTTTCTTTAATGGGAGGCTTTCGTTGTTTAACACAAATATGCAAACTGGTCGATCTTTAATTTTTAAGAACTCTTTAAGTGCCTGTTTGTACTCGGGTGTTTCCGTAATCATTATTTCTCCGCATCTTTTAATTGTTCAACAAGTTCTCTTTCTTTTTGTATCTCTTCGGGCAAAGAATCTTCGGCTCTTTGTGCTTGAGTTGCAGAACCTGAACTTAAATTAACTCTTGTATTCAACCAAGCATACCTTTTACCTCGGAGATTGTCTTCCAAGTTTAGCACGTCTGCTATATAGTCAGGATAAACTGGTCTTTGATCACCATCATTCGAAACCAACTCAGTGTATGTTACTGGGGAACCTGCAGGGCTTTCTAGGTCTAAATTGAAGTCCGAAATGTGAACTCTCCTACCCAATATAGATAAACAATCGGAAGAAGAGACATAAGGAGCCAAAGAAACCAAACCTTGTAAAGTCTGCATATAACCGTTATGGATAACTCCGGACCCCGAACTTGGATCCAAAGGGCTGCCAATGTCCAGGATATGATCATCCCTCTGAAATACATAGTAAGTGCCTCCTGAACTCCCATTATACAAACTCCTAATTTCTTCTATGAAAGACAAGTTTCTTTCCCGCATAAATAACACCAACTCTATGGCATCTTTACTGAAAAGAGAACTTGGCCTTATTATCTTATAGCCAAATGGTTCAATACTTCGGTGCGCGAATGGCGCCACCCTTGCATTATACGAATTGCCAACTGGGGGAGATGTAGGTCTTAATGCTTGTTGCCCTTCTGTTGTAGTTGTTCCAATTGTAGAACTAGAAATAGTCGGTAACAAAGCATAACGGTAATCTTCTCCAGCAGCATAATCCACTATACTGCCAAAGATTATATTATCACTTCCGTCATCAGAACCCCCAGCAAACTTATTTGTTCCATCTACTGGAAGAACATCGGGTTGCGCAGGGTCAAGTTCCCCAACAAGGTAGAAACCTCGGTTGTCGTCTAATCCGTTTGGCTTATTTGGGGTGAAAACGGTCACAACACCAGAACTGCCAAAATGCGCAACCCTGTCTTGACCTCCATCAGTAATAGCCAAATCACCCTCAGGACGGTTCCCTGACTCATTTGGTAGGTATAACTCCCCTTGCGGATCCACAATAATGTAGTCACCCTCTTGAACCCCTGTAGAAGACCAATTGGTGATGCCTGTATCTTTAAGTTTATTGAATAATGCTACTTGACCTCCATTTTCCGCAGGGTTTATTCTTTGAAGTGTTCTTTCGAAAATAACTTCATCTGTAATGTATTCAAGAAGTTCGTTTAAAGATTGTTCGTGTGGAACAGTTGCTTGTTTTAGATAAACTTCAAAAGGAGAACCAAATGCTATTGTAGGCACTTCCTGCCTTAATTCTAATTCAGTAGCAGAAACAACAGTTTTGATTTCCGACTCCGCGACAATTTCACCAGAAGAGTTGTATATTCTCAGCATATCTCCAGGATTTATATTAACCAATGGGTCGTCGAAATTACCTACATTTGTAGAAAGACCTGAAGCAAGGGGTGCCGCTGTGAAGGTTTTTCCACTAGCAGCAGAAGTTTCACCTCTACGCATTTCATATATATATTGAAGGTCTTCTGCTATGTTTTCAATTTTAGTTTGCACTTCATGAAATCTCCTTATTCTTCGAACTATGAAATTCACAGTTTCAAAATAATCAACAGGGCTTGTAAAGTCAGAAGTATTTCGCATACCAACCAAAGAATTGGGGGTCACTCCAAAAGGGTTGTTTTGAGTTACAACTCTTGGGTCGTTAACAAAAGTGGAAGAAAATCCAGTTGTCACAGGTTGTGGAAAACTTGGCTCTAAGAAAATACCTTGTTGCGCAAAGAACCCTCTTTGGCCTGTCGTATGATCTATATCTGACCCGAACACAATTTTATCCTTTGGCAACAAACAAAATAATATATTGGTGGGGGCAGCACCATCAAAATGCATCTCGTTCCACTCTGTATTTGTAAGAGAAATAAAATCAACATGATTCGCTACCCCTCTTGTTTTGCTCGATGTTGTAGATGGTATCTCCCGACTTCTAGCATAGATGACCTCTTTGACATCTTCTATAAAGTCATTCGATTGAACTGGTGCCGGCACATTTACTGCAACTGTTCCAGAAGTAGGTGCTCCGTCTTTATTTAGAAGGTTTCCTGTTAAAGAGTTCCAGTTTTTTGATGGGGTTGTTGGATGAAATGCCGAGGTATTACCTGCTGTTAAAGAAAAGACCCCACCTTGGAGGTTAATAATGAAACCTCCACCATCAACTGTATGGGCACCAACGCAATTGTTGTCTGGAAGACCCTCGGCAATTTTACCTATAGAAAACATTTCCATGCCACTTACTTTTTGACCTTTTGATATGCCGTCTAAGAAATCTTGAACACCAACAAAGGTTCCATCCGCTTTTCTCGGGGAAGTCAAAGATGTACAAGTTAAGGTTTTACCTACAGGGTCATATAAGAAACTTCCAACATCAATTCTCCAAACAGAATCCGGGTCAACAGTATATGCAGCGCCACTATAAGAAGCATAAGTATCTTTACGGATAACAAAAATGTAAGGTGCTGTTGGGTGCCATCCGTGACCTGAGGGAGATCCCGGCACAGGCTCAACGTCTTCCAGTACAATCTCATAGTTTGGAAAAACAGTATTAACAGATCTTATTTTCGGAAACCTCAAGTCAAAAGCATTTTTCGTCCCTGCGTTTGCAAAACCTCTAACGCCAAAAACTCTTTCTCCATCTTCATCTAAAAAGTTAGAATCAGCAACAGTATGCCTTACTAGATATGTTCCATCCCTAGATTTCCCAGAATTAAGAATTACAATGTCACCCGATTGTATTTGACTTAGATTCCCCGAAGTTACGACTGCATTTTGAATCCAAGTTGTAGGTCCTTCTGTTTCCCAGTTTGTTGTTAAGGGCACAAGTGGTGCCTCGTCATAACAAATCCCTGTTCCATACGCAATAGGGTTATTTGCTGGGTCTGGTTCTTTCGCTATATCGGAAGATGGGGCAACACTTAGAATTATTTCATCTACGTCAGACCCACCCCAAGTTATGTTTCCACCTCTTTCCCACGACATCATACGAATATATCCAACAGCATTCAAAGAGTCATAAGTTCCAACATAAGTTTGCCCCGCAGGAATCAAACCTTGCGGGTCCGGACCAACTCTTTCTAATAATGTGAATGGGCTGTTATTGTTTGTTTGAACAATGCTGTTAACAGAGTTAATTAATCCTGAAGAATCTAAGAAGTTATAAATCCCAAACTCTAGGTTCATGTCATAAGAGGAACCGTTAGCAGGAAAGGTATCTCTAGGAAAAGCACTTCGGAAGTCGAGGTTTTCGGAAAAAGTTAATCTGTTCTCCATTATTTGCGATGTAACAGATCCATTGCCGGATCCAACTGCGAGAGAACTTCCCGTTCTTGCTCTTGTTTGGTTATCAATATAGGTGTCTATTTCTAATGTGAAGTCATAAGTTCCGCCACTAGCCAAGCCCATAAGAGTTAGTGGGGGTGCAGCAGCAGAGTTCATCTCAAAAGAAACAGTGTTGGCTGTAAAGGATATTCCCGTACCAGTTAAAACGCCAGCCACTATTGTTAAAGAACTGTCTATTGTCCAAAAGGTAGAACCTGAAACAGGATTTCCAAGGAGTATAGATCCTCTATATCCAGTTCCCGCAGGGTCAGAGTCGAAACAATTTATTACAAAAATGTTTGCAAACCTGTTTAGAATAGCATTTTCTCCTGTGAACTGAAAGTCAGGCACGGATGAAAAATCGAAAGTAACTGTTCTGGTAACACCTACCACAACTTCCGTTACGAAAACCCCACTTGCCGTGCTAAAACCTTTATGCCCTGCATAGTTTCGGGCTGTATATCGAACTTCAGTTCCTACTGGTGTAGATGCCACAAATCTAGGTATTTCAATAGAGTTGTTTGAAACATCCCCAACTGTATGTATCCCTTCAAAAGCATGATAAGGAAGTTGGTTTTGATTTACCTCTATAAACAGTAAGTCATACTTTCTTAAAGAGCCAACACCTGAGTTTTCACTATAAGTACCAGTCGTCTCGATTGGCCTCACATTCCTGCTGAAATAAAGGGTTGCTGGGTTATGCGTTCCATCCTGCTCAAAGTAATAGACACCGTCATTAATAACAAACTCATCAGGATAAACCGAGTTCCAATACTGATATTCTTCAGTGAAAGTACCGTATGGCGCACTATACGGTGTTGCGTTTGGAAGTGGTGAAAAGTTCATATCTTCGAAAAGCAAGGTCATATCGCCATTTAGTCTAGATAGAATCTCAATTTCTGAGCCACTACCTCTTATGTAAGGTATTTGATTGTCTCCTGAATCATCTTTGCCTTCTCCGAATAAGCAGGGAAGTTTGACGGGAGAAGTGGAGGAGTTAACAAAACTCACGCCACCCTCTATAGTTTGCAGAGGCAGTGGTGGCTTTTGTCCAAAAAGGCTCTGCAGATTTATTGGGAAGTCATCATCTTTGGTAGGTAGTGTAGAATCAATAAACTCCCCACTTCTTTTATCTACTTTCATATCAAACTGAATTCTTATGTCCGGAATACCACCCGCAATTTCTTCCAATTGCTCTACCGTTGCGCTTTCATCGTCAGCAGGTACTTCTTCAAAATTGTTAGGAGGCACTACAAAACAAGTATCACCCAAACCATCATTTTTAGAAATCACGTCTTCTAGGTTAGAGGAGGAGTTAACAACTATGTCAGAACCAATAATTGAGTTACTTTCACCATCCATAAGAGTTATAATGCAACCAAGTTGTATTTCTTCAACATAAACTCCCAAATCTCCAACGAGCAACTCATATAGGGATCCGTTTGGTTTTCCGTAGTTTATTCTTTGGCCGACTTGTAATGGCGGTATTGCAAGAACATTATCACCTGAAACCAAGTCAAGAGTTTCACCTCCTTCAGATATAAGTCTTGCGGTATCTGGAAAACCTTTTTCAGTAGGAAACTGTGACAGAGGAACCTGGGATAAAACCAAAGTTGCTTTTCCAACTGTTGTAGAACCAACAACATCATCCAAATCTTGGGAACCCTCTGGGTAGAAAGCCCAAACCCTTGCTCTGTTAAACCTTTCTTGCGCTGTTACATCAACAATACCAGTTACCTGCCCAATAGCAGGGTTTGATATTGTTCCTATTGTATTTCCTTTGGTGGAAACTTTTACTTCTTCCTCTTCCCCAGGATTTGGTCCTGGCTTGGTTTCTGTTCTTCCGGGAGTGTAAAACCCAGGATCCGTAAAACCGTTTGGCCCAACAACAGCATTAACACCAGGAAAAAGTCTAGAGAAATGCTTTGTTCTCTCGGGGAATAACCTTGAGAATACTTGGGGTTCCCACATAAACTTGAACCTTCCGGGAACGTCTATAGATGGGAATAATGCCGCAAGAAACCTTGGCTTTGCAAAACCAACCAAAACTCTATCATCCATATCATTTTTTATTCGGAGCCTTTGCTTAGCGATAAAGGTGCTTAAAATATCAGGGTCGGGGGTTTCCCCGTCTACATCTCCAGGACGGTTTACAGGGTCTTTTTCAAAAGCAGTTACTGGGTTTACAACTGGGTCTGACTCATTATAGTATCCGTCTAAAAGTAATGATGCATCAGCCCAACTTTCAAGCACTTCACGCCAAACAAGTCTTGGGTTTATATTTCCTGTAAACTCATCTTCCCATCCCGGAGGGGCATATTTCCTATTATGTCCTACAAACATACGGAACTTACCATCCCTGTCTCCAATTAATTGCCCATTCATTGCTTCTAAGATTTGCTCAAAACTTACAATTATCTTATTGTAAAGTTCAATATATGTTCTGGCAGCGCGATCTTTATTCTTAAAATCTTGAACTTCGGCTCTTGTACCCAAAGAACCTTGTACAGATGGGTCAGTTGTGTTATTTGAAACAAAGCCACCAGAACCACCTCCTGATGCAGAAGAAATCAACTCATCGGTGACTTTTGGGAGGTACTCCGTTAATGGAATTATCTCGAAAAAGAAACAATCGGGTTGCGAATACTTGTATTTCCCTCGAAGTTTCGCACCTTTCAAACGATTTTGTTTTGATGGCTCTGTAAATGTTAAGTAACGACCTTTATATATTGGAGACACAATTGCGTTATTTCGTATTTCTGGACCTGCTTTAACCAGACTTGTATATGCTGCATACAACCTTTCCTCTTCCTTTAATCCTGTTTGATAAGGTTGTAATAATGATATCGAAGAACCTGCTATACTGTAATCTAAGTTGGGAATTAACTTTATGCCAGGAATGGGGTTGTTATTCGCGTCTTTTCGGCCAATTATGAATAGTTCCAGTGTTTCCCCAGGAACAGGGGTTTTTGGAACTGTAAAGTTTAAGGGGTCAAGTTGCAAAGGTCTTGCCGAAATCCTTAAACTTTGGCTGTCACTTGTGTCAACAATAAAAGATGCTAATGTTGTTTGCGTATAAAGCCCATCTTCAGAAAGAGTGGAAGAAGACACAAGGTAAGGTCTTCCACCAATTTCAAAAATGTGGTTTGGCTTAATTGTTTCCGTTAAATCCCCAACGAAAACTATGTTTGGACTGTTTTTGGCCAATTTTTTGTAACTGGCGGACAAAGACAACATGTAACCTGCTGGACCACCATATTGCACATCAACAGGAAAGTCTGAAGTTGTAAGTGTTTGGTCTCTTCCGGGAGAGTTAGAACCCAGAGCAACAACTGGTGTGGGGAAAATCGTAACAGTGGTCTTGTCAGTTCCCGCATTATATGTTGATGAAGTTATGTAAAGAAGATTAGAACCTATGGACATAACTTTTCCAATCCCAAAATCTTCAGTTCTATCCGTCTCTAAATCGAAACTTGACTGTCTTGCATTTAAGAAAAATGGTTTTCTGTAAACAGGTGGGGTTGTAACTGATAAACTTTGCTCACCACCTCTTGCTTCTAACACGCCATAGTTTATCTTTACTTCGTAACTTGATTCTTGTTCTTCTACGAAAGTTAATGTGTTCGAAGTCAAGTCTATATTTACCGTGGTTGATCCAGCATAGTTTTGAAGTTGGGAGTTAGACCAAACAAAAGGTTCTACTTCTTGGCTTGTTGTATTTCCTGTTGAATTAAATGTGTATGTAAACCCATCCACCCTTGTGCATTCTTCAAGTCTGATAATGTGGGACAAGAACTCTATTATGTGTATTGGGTCACCGTTTTCGTCTAACTTTTTATCACCAGCCGAGTCAGCCAAGAAATAGTCTGCCTCTACGATTTGCCCTGTTTTTAAAGGATTGTTTAAGAAAATCCCACCATTCATAGGGGAAATAACCACGTCTTGAAACTGTTCCGTTACAAGCCTTTCAATGAAGTATATGTCTTGTCCAGAGGGCACAGAACTTGGTATAGATATAAATCCTGTTTGCGCATCTATTTCTGCAACTCCTGAAATGTTTGTACTGTCTCTAAAAAGTTGGTCGTAATAAATAGAAGCAGATGCTAAATCAGAGACTAAATCTTCCCCAATAAGTATTTCCCCCGTTGTTGTATTCACATCAACTGTTGTTGGAGTTACTCCTGCGTCTAAAGTGAGGTTTCCTGTACTCGTGTTAAATTCATCTCCACCAATTCTTAATTGAAAATATGCAGTAGATCCTGAACTTTCAGTAAAGTGTGGGTCACTTAAATCCGGTACTGACAGTCCTGACGGTTGCACAATACCTACTTCTATACCTGCTTTCAAAAAATAGGTTGTCAGTTCCGTAGAGCCCGCAGGGAGACCTATCCTAATTGCCGTTTCCCTAGAAAGTTCAACTGCATCTCTAACATCTGCCTCTAGAGAGGAACCTGATTGTCCAACTAATGATAAAAGGTTTATTTTGAATGGTTCTTCAGGGAAATGATTTCTCCTAAACCCCTTAACATCTGAAACAAGAGCATAATCTAATTCTGAGTATTCTTTTGCGTTAAATATTCGCCAGATACCTTTTGTAAAGTTTTCCGGAAAACTTGGTGTAACTTCAAAAGAGGTCACCCCAAGAACTTGACTTTTACTTGTTATGGTATAAACCCCAACTGAGTCAGTGTTTTGAACTTCCAGTAAGAACCCAACTTCAACATTATTAAAGAGGTCATTTTGTAATGCTGTATTTTGACTTGCATTATTTGTATATTTTGGGTTTGAAAATTGATTTCCTGAACCCTCCCCACCAGAACCAATTTCAATAACTTTGGATATCACATCAATTAAAGTTGCTTCTCCGGAGGCACCACCGTCTAACAACAAATAATCCTGGCCAGCAATTAATTCTGAAAATAAAACGCCAATCGGTTTGTAATATAAACCAAAAGGAGAACCCATTGAAGCAGAAGCAAGGGTTTCAGGTACAATATCAAAATCATCTAGTGCCAAAGAGTTTTTGTATTGTGTTTGCTGTGTGTTTGGGGTCGAATTAAGTGCCGTCCAAGATAATCTTGACTCATCAAAATCATAAATTATACCCAAATCAGATTCAAAACCATAATTTGGTAAGTCAATCTCTAGCAACCCAACAGTTGTTCTGAAATGCACCCCATCATCATATCCCGGAACATCTTCAAGTGGTATGTTATCAATACTTTGAAATGGAAGTTCAAATATAGAATTTTCTAAGATTTTGTCGTTTAACTCGATTACAGCCTTGCAATCGGGGGAACCCTCTTTTCCATCTAGATTTGTAGGGCTTCTGTATAGTTCTAAGAAAGAGCCAGTGTCAGGTAGCCAGCGAAAATCTGCGTTTCCTGGTTCTATTCTCCAAGTGGGTAGAAAGCCGAGCGCACCGTGACCTCTAAAATCCAACTCATCATTATATATATTGTAACCAATTTCAACTGATCCTGAGTTTGGGTCCGAGTTTGAAATAAAAACTCTTCCTCGAAAGTGCCCGCATGTAGGGCTTGGCAACAAACTGTTTAAGATAGATGCCATTTCTTGAGCAGTGAAAGATCCTTGTGGAAGATTTATACTGTATATCGAACCGTCTATCGCAAAAGTGAAAGATTCAGTTCCGTCAAAAACATAAGGCTCATATACTCTGGAGAAAATCTTCGCTTTCTCCACATAAGAAGAAGGAGAGACTCCAGTTTGTATAAAATATAGTTGGGAACCTTTCGCCTTACTCTTTTTAAGTTTTGTGGAAGAAGTGTCGGTGTAGCCTGTAGGTTGGGTTAAACTAATCATTCTAGATACCTCTACTTCTTGAGTGGGTATCGTAAAGTTTAGATTAGATAAATCTTCATCATATTCTTTTACTGCGGTGTCTACAAATCTTCTCTCTTCATTGAAAAAGAAAGAATCACCCAGAACTATTTTCCGTTTTAATCCTGATCCGTTTGGCCTTGTTTGTGGGTCTGCCGAAAGGTTTGGTTCGTCACCACTTGAGTCTTCCCAAAGCATGACTCCTGAAACTCCCGGAGGAGGGAGAGGAGAAGAAACAGGTAAGAAATTAACTGCACCTTCTACAACATAGTTTCCATCTAGAGGATCTCCATCTGGGTTTAATAGTGGAACTGGTTTCCTTATTGGAACTGGTTCAGAACTTAAAACAACCCCATCAAAATATATCTTTGATAACAAATAACTTTTTTGGTATTCTGAGTTCCCTGGTTTTGCTTTCTTTATGTCAGCACTAGAAAAACAAGTCTTTCCTGTGGTTAATGAAAAGAAAAACTCTCCAGCATTTACGGAGAGTGGGTCAGGCAGTTCAGAATCACTGTCAACAAACTTTGCAGTCAAATATGACCTATACCCTATCCGCACAAAAGGGTATTCCCCAGGCTCTGGAACAGGGCTCAATATAGGGTGGTTTATATTTGTATCCGTGTCCAGTTCTTGGGTAAATATCAAAATGCCGTCATTGTCAGTGCTGAAAGTTTCAGCATTGTACCAAATAGTTAATCCAGTTTCACTTTGAATGAAACTGGGGTTTAGGAGAAGTTTTCCATTTGTAACGCCAACAACTGCTTGATAAGTATTCCAACCTAAATCAGCACGCCAAGAACCAGCATCTGCTAAACTATCAGAAACCACGAGAACATAAAGTGGTTCCGAAGTAGAGTCAGCATAAAGACCATATCTAAGAATACAGTACTCATCTGAAGAAGATGGAAAGGGTAATACTTCACCCACTTGATAAGTTTCAAGTGGGGGGAAAAGTTTATATTCCCCATCTTCTAATACAATTCCAACATTTTGCGGGGTTTTTCCTGGTATCGGTTCCCATCTATCTTTACCACCGTTCCAATAAAATCTTGTTTTTCTGTTGTCATTTCTTGTCCAAAAGTATCTTGGAGCAGAAAGATTGTAAACAACGGAAGAAACAACATCACCCCTCCCTACTGAAAATCCTCCCCCTAAAAGAGCAGCATCTGTATTTGTTATTTGAAGTGTGGAAGTTTTGATGTTAAAACTTGTAAAAGAGGAACATGTTACAATAGCAGAGTTGTCACCTCTCACAATAACAAGAGAAACCACTCCGGACAAATCTCTCGCATTTTCATCTTTGATCGCAAACCTTTTTGTTCCATCGTCAAAAGAACCAACTGAAACACTTCCTGAAAGGGGAAGAACAATGTTTTGAGTTGGGGATAGAACTGAAACGTCTATGCTTTCAACAACGGAAAAAGAGGAAGTATTTGCCGCGAAAATAGCATATTGTGTAGAGTCTTTTGGTGCATCTAGAACCCCTGCTGAATACATATCCGCACAAGGCTCGACGGGAACACTTGGTATGATGTCATAACCTAGAGAAGTCATTTTTGAGGGGAGGATATGTTCTCGAGATATGTTTGATTTTGCCTCTCCTGAAGATGGAGAGTTGCCAGTTGCATATCTAGCCGAGTTTAGCACATAACCGTTTAAGAAGAAGCCCATATATCACCTAGAAAACTTTTGATCTTGAAATACCTGTAGATGGGGCAGGTCCTGCAGGACCTGCGGCAACGCCAGTTCCACCACCAGTTAGAACAATAGCAGTAACCCCATTGGCTATTGCTGTTGCTAATAAGTTAGTGGACAAACCAACCAATCTTTGGCTTGCCATATTGGTTTTCAATATAGGAATTAGTGTGGCAGGATTTACAAATGTTACTTTTGAAACATCAGCACCTATTGCACCAGTGGATTGTCCTCTGTATCCTGCAGTTGCGTTAAGAGAGGTTACCACCCCTTTTCCGATAGCAAAAGCAACTTTCCTGGCGGATGGACCAGTTAATGTTGATGCAGTGAAAGATGCAACCATAGCCGGAAGAACAGGGGTGAAAAATAACTTTCCAGTTACAGGACCACCTCCTGCTGCTCCGTTCGTACTACCAATAATAAGTACATTTGTTTGAAACTTTATCCAATATGCCACAGACTTGCCTACTGCTTTTGCAAGCCTTCTAAATTGTGGGCCATTCAAAGAAGAGGCACCACTCGCAATTATTGCATTCGCTATGAGATTTCCATTAACAGGCATGTTATATCATACCTGTTAACCAGTAACTCTAAACCTTGAAACACCTCTACAACCTGAAAGTAAAAAACTTCTTCCTGTTAAAGGGTCTTTACACCCATCAGTAAGAACACCCCCAAATTGACTAAGTGTCACCCCCTTTACTTGTATAAGGGGAGATTTCAATGTTAATGCTACGAGATCGGTTAATTGCATGTTGAGTTTTGAGTTTAATTCTAGCATACCATAATTACTGTTTACTTGCACATCCCCAACTACAGGAATACTAGATTGAACCACAATACCACCTATTGGGCTGACTTCTATTTCCGAGTTTGCCCCAAACTCCATCCCAGCAGTTAATGAAATTGATGTTCCGGGACCAATTTCTGGAAGCACTTTCCCTACTGCTTCTGTTGAGGAAGACTGCAGTTCTATCCCCCCAATTCCAACCTTTACTTCTACTTTACCAGTTTTGTAGGTTTCACTTTTACCTCCAAACATAGAATCTATAGAAATAACAGGATCAATACCTCCAGAAGGAACACTTAAATCTTGGCCTGCTGCTGATAATGTTGAAAAAGCAGGGTTTCCATTAAATTGCATGTTTAATGTGCCAGAGGATGTGAAAGTCGTATTTCCTTGCATTGTTACGTCTAATGTTTTGAAGTTCATAGATGCTGCATCAGTGCTCATATTTATAGAGTTATTGGAAGTCATGTTAATTATATTTGTTTCTTCAAGGAATATTCTTTTGGATCCTTGTATGCGAACTTCTTTACCTCCTTTTGCAAAAATACTATGTGGAGTTTCCAACTGTATACCAATTTGCTGGGCAGCAGGAAGATTTACATTTTGACCTGAAGCAAGAGATGCGGAACCCTCTAAGTTATAACCACCACCATATATATTGACAGCCCCACCAACTGCCGTGAAATCTATACCGACATTATTTGAAATGGCGCCAGCACTAGAATTTATTTGAAATGCACCGTTACAATTAAATATTTGAGAAAACCCATCACTACCTTTATCTATACCAGTGACTTTTCCTTTTTCGTAGTATTCTTCGAAAGTTTCAGAACCAACACCAGGAAAATACTGTTTTAATGCCCCACCTTTTGTAACCGCCATAAAAGCAGGTGCTGTATTAGATGTGGGGTTCTTTATCTTTACCATCCAAGCAATATGACTTGTTACCGGAGTTCCAGGTCCGGCAGGGTTTATTCCTGGAGAATAAAGTCCATTCTCATCAAAAATTGTAGCAACAAGAGGAACCCCATAAGAATCAGGATCGTTTATTGGGTCATTACCAACAACAGTACCCATAACCATCTCAACCATAGGAGAGTTTATAGATTTGTTTTGCGTATTTGGCTCAAAATCACCCAAATCGTCAGAAAATTGGCTTTGGGGTAGTCGGTCTATGTCGATCCCGTCAGTTTGCTCAGTAACAGGGAGAGTTCCGTCTGCTGTGTGCGAAACTTCAATCCTATATTCTGTGAAAGTTTCGGTAGCATTATCAGGCACTGAGTTGTTTAAATCTTTTGAAACTCTGTAAAAGGTTTTTCCACCATATGTTGAACCACCCAAAGCGATCGGGTTTTTAAGAACTCCATCTTCGTCGATAAACAAACCTCTTGAAAGTATATCTTTTGGATCTAGAGTACCCATAAGTAAGTTTTCATTATCGAAAACTTCTGAGACTTTCAGTTGCCCTTCTTCTAGTTCGGATCCTTCTAGTTCGCCAACAGGGATAGGGTTTCCATCTTCATCTAACTGTTTTGGATGGCTGTAGTCAATACCGTCAGAAAATATTTGTCGGGGTAAAAGGTTGGCATCTCTTTGAACCATTCCTGAGTATATTCTAAACCCAGAACCAGCATGAAACTGTTGCAAAGACCTGACTACCAAACTTTGGTCTGAATCTCTTAGCAATAACTCATTACCTCTCCGATTTGCCAAAAGTAAGTCCTCTGACAAGATCATATCCGAACCTTGAGAAGAAGAAGCAACTATATTTCCAGAGTTCATTTGACGGAGTTTATGCCTTCTTCTTCCATAAACACCCTCTAAAGATTCCCTTACTTTGGGTGTGTAGTCTATATCTTTTGGGTCTGTTAGTTGAGTTGTAATCCAATCATAAGCAACATCGGTACCAGGAATTAACCACCCTACAATATAAGGTCTTCGAGAAGTTCCGGATTCAGCAGGAGAATAATCTATGATGCAAAGATCATTTACCTCGGGAACAGCACCCATAAAATGCCTTGCCCCCGCATTTGGAAAAGTTAATGCAACATTTTCGTATGTGTCGTTATTTCCTGTAAAAGTTATGAGGTCTACAACCAACTTCTTTGGATCTACTCTTGTAACTTTTGCAACTCTAAGGGGAAATTCGGTTCCGTCCCCACCTGCACGATTTGGTCGGGTTTTTCTAACCCCTGTCATTCTTTTAAGCATTTCTGGTGTGGGCATTATTCCTCCTCAGTAAAGATGTTAATTTCAACATCTAATTCGTCTTCAATCAGTTCTTCAAGTTCTTCTAATTGTTCTGTGCCTTCCGAAACAGCCCGATTAAACTCGGAGACCGTATCCCCATAAAGTCGGCTCGGGTCTTCAATCGCTCTTAGCAGACCCTCTGACAGTTCTGAGTTTCTAACAGTAGACTCACCAGCATAAGCATTTCGCGTAATTATCCAACTATTTGTTTGTGCCAAAGCAATTTCTCTTTGCGCATCAAATGCCGCTTCCTCACCAAATTCAATTATATTCTTTTGA
>MDTG01176192.1_pt1 | contig 26807 bp, 23 predicted proteins | sample 811421 | NCBI WGS metagenome assembly MDTG01 (sample SAMN05326645, study PRJNA326480) | marine metagenome | isolation source: seawater | place: Pacific Ocean: South East | collected 2011
AGTAGCAGACGGAGATTGCGATGATAACGATTCAGCAATTAATCCAGGAGCAACAGATATACCAAACGATGGTATAGACCAAGATTGTGATGGTTCTGACGCTATAGATGCTGATGATGATGGCTACTTGGTAGAAGACGATTGTGATGATACAGATGCTTCAATCAACCCAGGTGCAACGGATATACCAGGAAACGGCATAGATGAAGATTGTGATGGTGCAGATGCAGTTGCAGCACCAGATAACGATGACTGTGCCAATGCCACCGTGATAGCCTGTGGAGAGACTATAAATGCTACATCAGAAGGATCAATAGGAGATCAAGAAGGTAGCGGTTGTTTTATGGGTAGCAATGGTATTTGGTTCACATTTACAGGAACAGGTGGAGACATGACTGTATCTGTAGATGCAAGTTTTGACCATGAGGTTGCTATATCTACAGGAGTATGTGGTGATTTAACCAATATCAACTGTGATGACCAATCATTAGGAACGGAAACCCATACTTTTGAGTCCGTTCTAGATGCAACGTATTATGTTTATGTTGCTCATTATTCTAGTTCTAGTACAACAACAGGAACCATAGATATTACATTAGAATGCGCAGAGATACCAGAGTGTATTGAGCCAAGTGCACTTACTTTAGATTCAGTAACTAGTAATGAGGCGGTTGTCTCATGGACAAATGATCCAAGTGCGACATTGGGTGTAGAATATGAGTTTGGAGCTTCTGGTTTTACTCCAGGTACAGGTAGTTTTATTGCTGCTGGTGGTGGCATAGGTTCTGCTGCGACTTCTGCAGAAACATTAAACCCAGGAACAGATTATGATTTTTATGTACGATCTAATTGTGATGCTAATGGATTTAGTTCATGGGCAGGTCCTTTATCGTTTACTACTTCATTGTCAGTGCCTGATAATGACTTGTTTGGAGATGCAATTTCAGTTTCTTGTGGAGATGTAGTATCAGGAACAACCATAGGAGCAACATTGGATGAGTCTGATGCTCCTAGTGTTTCTACAGTTGAAACAGACACAAACGCAGATGTTGATTCACCTTGGGTGTGGTATTCTTTTACAGGAACAGTTCCAGGTGAGCGTGTAACGCTTTCAACTTGTGGCACAGCAAATACAGATTTTGATACGGAAATTTTTGTTTATACAGGTACATCAGGAGCATTAACTTTAGTAGATGATGGATATGACGAATGCGGTGGTTCATCAGAGAATTATGCTGCTGAAACATCATTTGATTCAGATGGATCAACGACATATTATATAGCAATTGGAGGCTATGATTCTGATGATGTAGGTAACTTTCAGTTATCTGTTACTTGTGTAGCACCACCAGAGTGTGCTGTACCAACGGATTTTGGTCCAGAAACAGAAACACCAACAGTAACCACATTTACTTGGGCACAAGGAGGTAGTGAAACGTCTTGGGAATTTGCATTATCTCAACCAGATGCTACAGAGCCAGAGCCAGCAACTATTGTAACGGAGCCAACTGCTAATGTTGGTCATGCTCCAGGACAAACTCTTCTTGTTTGGGTTCGTGCAATTTGTGGTGATGGTATTTTTAGCGATTGGGTATCAGTAGAATATACTTCTCCTTCAGAAGCGCCAGATAATGATTTATGTGCAGATGCTACACCAATAGCATGTGGTGATACTATAAGTGGAACTACAACGGATGCTACTTTTGATGATGTTGGTACTTGTGGAACTTCAAATACAGCTAGTGGTGTTTGGTATAGCTTTACAGGTATTGATGGTGAAGCTACAATAAGTACATGTGGTACGGCAAACTTTGATACTAAACTAAGTGTCTTTACTGGTGTCTGTGGTGATTTAACTTGTGTTGATGGAAATGATGATGGAGCTGGATGTAGTGGTTTCACTTCAGAACTTACAATTCCTACTACAGCCGGAGTAGAATATTTTATTCTTGTACATGGATTTAGTAGTTCTACAGGAGATTTTGATTTAACGCTTACATGTCAATCTTTAGATCCATGTGACGCTGAAGAGCTGCCACAATTAACGTGGACTGGTACAATGGATACTGATTGGGAAAATACAGGTAACTGGGATAACAATGAAGCGCCTAGCTTATTGGTGTTTGCAGATGTAACTATTCCTATGAGTGCACCAAATTACCCAATGTTAACAGTTGGACAGAACCTTTACATTGCAGAATGTTCTACAGTAACTGTAGAGAGTGGAGCTTCTTTAAGTGTTGGTGCAAATGTAGAGGTTACAAATGATGGTATTGTTTCTAATGACGGTACTGTAACTTTTGAATCTGATGCTACAGGTTCTGCTTACATTGGTTCAGGTATGGGTATGTTTATGGGTGATTTCACCGTAGAACGTTACATCCCAGCTAAAAGAGCATATCGCCAATTAGGTTCGCCAGTTACAACAAGTACACCAATATCTGATAACTGGCAACAGGATACACACATTACAGGTCCAGCAGGTAATACAGACGGATTTGATGTAACGTTAACAGGAAACCCATCAGCGTATATCTTTGATAACATAGCTTATGAGTATGTTGAGTTAGCAAATACTAATGCAACTAATCTAATTCCTGGAACCATGTATCATATCTTGATAAGAGGTGACAGAAATACGGATCTAACAAACAATGAAGCAACACCATCAGAAACTACATTACATGCTACTGGTGAGTTGACTGCAGAAAATGTTGGATCTCAAATGATAGCAGTAAATGTACCAGAACAACGATTCATAGCTGTTGGTAATCCATTCCAGTCACAGATTGATATGAATACTGTTTTAACAACAGGTTCAGCAAATATTAATCCTAATTTTTACTGGGTTTGGGATCCAACACTAGGTACAAGAGGTGCTTACACAGCTATTATGGCTGCAACAGGAACTGCTTCAACAGTTGGTTCTGATGCTAATCAATACTTACAAGCTGGACAAGCTGGTTGGGTTTATACAGCTGGTGCAGGACAGTCGTCTGTAATCTTTGATCAGTCTAGTAAGAACAATTCTGGTTTTGAAACTTCGACATTCAATGATAATGGAGGAGTTAATAGTCTAAGTCAATTACGCTTATCTTTATATGAAAGTAGTGCATTTGCTAATAGCGACACAGCTACAGATGGTGTGTTAATATTGTTTGGCGCTAATGGAAATAATGGCATAGACGCTAATGATGCACTAAGCATTACAAACTTAGATGAGAATTTTGCAATCAGCAATGATAGCGAATTACTAAGTATTGAAAACAGAGCAATGCCTCAGGAAACAGAAGAAATCCAATTAGAGATTAATACCTATAGAAGTACCAATTATACCATAGTTGCAGAAGGTATCTCAATAGAAGGTGCAACACCTTACTTATATGATAACCATACAGGTACATATACAGAGATTCCTCAGACAGGTACTGTTAACTATAGCTATACTGTTGACGCTAGTATCTCATCTTCAATAGCTGGAGGTCGATTTACAATTGTATTCTTCCAGACGACTTTATCAACTGGTAGTTTTGATATAGACAGTATTAAGCTTTATCCTAATCCAACTAATATAGGTAAGTTCTACATAAACGTTCCATTAGGAATGGATGACTTAGAAGTTACTATCTATGATGTTTTAGGTACTAAGTTATATAATGAAAAAGGATTTAACGCTGGTAGCAGAATTACAGTAGAAGCTGGTTCAAAATTCAGTATGGGAACCTATTTTGTAGAGTTGAGTTCTAAAGGTAGAACAACAACTAAGAAGTTAATTATTAATTAATAAATTCAAATATTATGAAGAATTCTAAAAAACGAATTTCTAGAGCCATAGGTACAATGGCTATAGTATGCGCGTTGTTTATGTCTACGGACATAAACGCACAAGGACCTCCTGGTGGAGCGACAGATACACAGGATGTTCCTTTAGATGGCGGGCTAGTTGCTTTAGTCATCGGTGCAGCAGCATTTGGAGTTAAAAAATTACGAGATAATTTAAAATAACGTGATTTGATTAAGCTTAAATCTTTATTAAGCGACATACCATTACCAATAAGGCTTTTTTTAAAAAAAGCCTTATTGTTTTTTGTTGTGTGGAAAATAATATACATTGGTTTCTTGTTGAAATCCAAGGTAGTAGACCATCAATTAACAACACACATAGGTAATGCATGTGTCGAAATATTAAATAATTGGAGCCCTATGTCTGGCTTTAGAGCAGTTAGAGAAGCAAAAACTTCTATCTATGAAGGGGAATCAACAACTGAAATAGCCTCACTTATATACCATAATGATAGAAAGGTTTTGTATATAGCTGACCTTTGCAATGGCCTAGAGTTGTTAGCATTATACATTGGTTTTATTGTATGTATGCCTTCTTCGTTTTGGCGAAAAGTTCGCTACATAATTATTGGAGTTATTATACTAGATGTCGTTAATATAGCTAGGTGTATAGGCTTAATTTACTTGCAAGAGTATTACGAATATTATTTTGACATTGCACATAAATACATATTTAATGTCACTGTTTATTCGGTTACATTTTTATTATGGGTAATTTATACCAGAAAAATTCATTTAAATAATGAAACTATACAAGTCGGATAAGGTTCGTTTTATAATGGGTCTTGTTATTATTTTTATACTATACTCATGCTACTATATTTTCATTGCAGAGCAAAGAGATACTGCAATGATACCCAGAAAATTGAGGCATTTTATTAGTCTTTTATTTACAGTTGCTGTTTACTTTGCAGGAACTTTTCATCTCGGGAAACTTAAAGCAACTTGGATGTCAACGTTTTGGCATATAGTACACATTAGTGGACTGTGTATAATAACAGGTATTGGGTTATTTGATTGGTTATTTCTTGAAGGAAACACAATACCAAGACTTAGCATATTTGCAAGATCAATTCAAGAAATCTTAATTTCACCCTTGATGTATCTAGCAATGGGTTTGCTTAATCAGATGCTGAATAATAACAAAGCTTAATCTTCAAATACAATTATTAAAGAACATTTTTTGGTTTTAATAATGTCATTTACTGTTGAGTTTTTGAAGATTTTATTGCTAAAATAAAATAACCAAAAGCAGATAAAATACCAGCAGCACCAAGTAATAATGAGCCAAGATATATTAAACTTGAGTCACCAAAGACACTAGCTAGCCCAATAAATAATAAAACAGAACCCAAAAACAGGTATAAAAGCCCTTTGTTTATTGCATCCTTTTTTATTTCAGATCTAACACTAAGATAGTAATTATTAGCTTCATCCTTACTTATTCCAAAGCGTTTAATAGCTTTTTTGATGGTGAAGCTTTTAACGCTGAGTTGAAGCATTTCACTTTTTAAAAGGTGGCGTAAGGCTAATATCTCTTCTTCAGTCATAATGTGTGCTTATGATATTAAGAACTATGAGATTTTTGTAGCCGTCAATTCTGCAATCTTACAAATAACTTCAACAGCTTTTTGCATACTTTCTACTGGAACATACTCATAACGTCCATGAAAGTTGTGACCACCAGCAAAAATATTAGGACATGGTAAGCCCATATAAGATAACTGAGAACCATCCGTACCTCCTCTAATAGGTTTAATTAAAGGTTTTATGTCTAAGGATTTCATAGCTTCTTCAGCAATATCTACAATATGTTTTACAGGTTCTACCTTTTCTTTCATATTATAGTATTGATCTTTTATTTCTATCTCAAAAATTTCAGACTCAAACTTAGTATTCAAATCAAAAACTACTTTTTCCATTAGAGCTTTACGTGCTTCAAACTTGTCTTTATCGTGATCTCTGATAATATATTGAAGTAGCGTTTCTTCAACTTTACCATCTATTTTATGTAAATGGAAAAAACCTTCGTAACCTTCAGTATGTTCTGGTGTTTCAAGTCGTGGTAAAGCATTAATAAATTCTGTAGCATAGTACATAGAATTTATCATTTTGCCTTTGGCATAACCTGGATGTACAATTTTTCCTTTTACTTTAATTTTTGCACCAGCAGCATTAAAATTTTCGTACTCTAGTTCACCAATTTGGCTGCCATCCATGGTATAAGCCCAATCAGCTCCAAATTTTTCAACATCAAACTTATGAGCTCCTCGGCCAATTTCTTCATCTGGTGTAAAACCTACTTTAATCTCACCATGCTTAATTTCAGGATGGTTAATAAGATATTCCATGGCTGTTACAATTTCTGTAATACCAGCCTTGTCATCAGCACCTAAAAGGGTCGTGCCATCTGTAGTTATTAAGGTTTGACCCTTGTAGAGTAATAAGTCTTCAAAATAATCTGGTGATAAAATAATATTTTCTTCAGCATTTAAAACAATATCCTTACCATCATAGTTTTCAACAATTTGTGGTTTTACATTAGCTCCGGTAAAATCAGGAGATGTATCAAAATGTGATATAAATCCAATAGTAGGCACATCATGATCTACATTACTCGGCAAGGTTGCCATAATGTATGCGTTATCGTCTATGGATACATCGCTCATACCAATAGCTTTGAGTTCTTCAACCAATTTATTGGCTAAATCCCATTGCTTTTCTGTGCTTGGTGTAGTATCTGAATTAGGGTCAGACTCAGTATCTATGGTAACGTAGCTTATAAAGCGATCTATAATGTGCTGCATGTTTTTAATCTTGTTTCTGTATTAAAGCTTAAATGTAATTACTGGTAATTTTGAATGGTTAACTAAGTCTTCTGAAATACTACCACCAAAGAAATGGCTTAAACCAGTTCTTCCATGAGTAATAATAGATACAGCATCTGCACCTTCTCTTTTAGCATAGTTTAAAACACCATCTTCTACCATATGATCTGAAGCGTAAGCAATGTTTAGTTCTTTTTCGTCTAACTGAGACAGTTTTAAAAAGTCAGCTACTTTTTCGTTTATTTCATCTGTGCTTAAAAAGCTTAAGTTAGGAAGATTTACATGTAGTAAAGTTACTTTACTTGCTAATTTATTTAATGTGTCTAAAGCATTTTTTACAGCAGGTATGCTTTCTTCGTTAAAGTCGCAGCTTAATACAACGTTGTTAAAGTTTACAGAGCTAGGTTTAGATTTAACAACCAAAACAGGAGTGTCACTGTAACGTACTACTTTTTCGGTATTAGAACCTGTAAACACACCGTCGTGATCACTATGACCTCTAGAGCCCATAATAACCAAATCTGCTTTTTCGTAGCTAGCAACTTCAGATACTTCTTTTAGTACTTTATGATGCTTAATTAATGGTGTAACAGATAGACCTTCTAAGTAAGGTTTGTCTAAGAATTTTTCAAATTCTTTGTTAGTTACCATTAGCATAAATGCAGTTTCTTCACTTTTTTCTGATCCAGAAGTAGAAAAAATAGATTCAGAAAGTTCTAGCATATGCATAACAATAAGTTCAGCATTATGCTGCTTAGCTAATGCTGCACCAGTTTCTAATGCGTATTCTGAATGTTGAGAGAAATCTACAGGAATTATAATTTTTTTCATGATGTGATTATTAGTTAATGCTCAAAGTTAACAATTTGAATGATTAAAAATAATGATAATTGATAGTTTATGTTTAAATATTTATTGAAGCTAGAGCCTGCTTAAAATTATTAAGATTCTTATTTTTGTACAGCAAATTCCTTTCCATGTATAAAGCAATCATAAGACCGATTCTGTTCTGGTTCGATCCAGAAAAAGTACATCATTTTACTTTTTCTTTAATAAGAACAATATCAAAACTACCAGGCTTTAAAAGTCTGTTTAAAAAATTGTATTTAGTTGAAGATAAAAAGCTTGAGCGAGAGCTTTTTGGCTTAACCTTTAAGAATCCGGTTGGTCTTGCAGCTGGTTTTGATAAGGACGCAAAACTTTTTAATGAGTTGTCTAATTTTGGTTTCGGATTTATTGAAATTGGTACACTAACACCAAAACCTCAAGACGGAAATCCAAAAAAACGTTTGTTTAGATTAAAAGAAGATTCAGCCATTATTAACAGAATGGGATTTAACAATGGAGGAGTAGAAGAGGCAGTTGAACGACTAAAAAAGAATAAAGGCGTATTAATTGGAGGTAATATTGGTAAGAATAAAGTAACACCTAATGAAAATGCGGTAAAAGATTATGAAATCTGTTTTAATGCCCTTTTCGATTACGTCGATTATTTTGTAGTTAATGTAAGTTCACCAAATACACCAAATTTAAGAGCATTACAAGATAAAGAGCCATTGACGGAATTACTTAAAGCATTACAAGTGCTTAATTTTCAAAGGTCTAAGAGCAAACCAATTCTTTTGAAAATAGCTCCGGATTTAACAAACGAGCAACTCGATGATATCATTGACATTGTAAAAACAACGAAAATAGATGGTGTAATTGCAACAAACACAACTATTTCTCGTGAAGGTTTACTAAGCAAAAACAAATCTGAAATCGGAGGTATGAGTGGTAAACCATTAAAATTGCGCTCTACAGAAGTGATTAAATACTTGTCTGAAAAAAGCAATAAAGCTTTTCCGATTATTGGAGTAGGAGGTATTCATTCGGCTGAAGATGCTTTAGAAAAAATAGAAGCTGGTGCAGATTTAGTACAATTATATACTGGCTTTATTTACGAAGGTCCTAAACTCATTACTTCCATAAATAAGGCATTACTTCAAAAAACTTAAAAGGTATTGGTAGTAGAAACACTTATATCATTTGCTTTAGCCACTTCCGTTTTGGCAATTTCGCCAGGACCAGATAATATTTATGTTTTAGTACAGAGTATTACAAATGGTAAAGCTTATGGGTTGGCAACGGTTTGTGGTTTGATAACAGGTTGTATAGTTCATACCACGCTATTGGCATTTGGTGTTTCGGCAATTATAAAAGCAAATGAAGAATTGTTTTTTGGGATAAAAGTGCTAGGAGCTTTTTATTTGTTGTATTTAGCTTACAAAGTTTTTAAGTCAGATTCTCAATTAGATTTTGATTCTGAAACAGCTCCGAAGAAAAGTCTAAAAGCGTTATTCGTTCAAGGTTTTTTTATGAATGTTTTAAATCCGAAAGTCACCATTTTCTTTTTGGCATTTTTCCCAGGATTTTTATTTAGTAAAACTATGAGTACAATTGCTCAATTCTACATTTTAGGTGGTATTTTTATGTTAGTGTCTTTCATCATTTTTTCAGCTATTGCATTGCTGGCAGGACAAATTAAATCTTATACCTTAAAACATAAAAATTCGGGAGTTGTGTTTAAATGGTTGCAAATAGTTGTCTTTATTGGTATAGCTGTATTTATTTTGGTCTAAAAATGATACTATGAAATCGTTTTCGGAAACCGTATATTTGAGGCAATGAATACAGCGGTAAAACTCATCGAATGTCCTAGAGATGCCATGCAAGGCATCAAAGATTTTATTCCTACTGAAAATAAAGTGCAGTACATTCAATCTTTGTTAAGGGTTGGTTTTGATACTATTGATTTTGGAAGCTTTGTGTCACCAAAAGCTATTCCGCAAATGATAGATACAGCTGAAGTTTTAGCGCAGTTAGATTTATCTAAAACCAAGAGCAAATTGCTAGCTATAATAGCCAATACAAGAGGTGCCAATGATGCTTCAATACATTCTGAAATTTATTATTTAGGTTTTCCGTTCTCAATTTCTGAAAACTTTCAGATGCGAAATACGCACAAAACTATTGCACAATCTGTAGTAACACTTCAAGAAATATTAGAAATTGCAGATAAGAGTAAAAAGGAAGTTGTAGTGTATATTTCCATGGGATTTGGTAATCCTTATGGTGACCCTTGGAATGTAGACATAGTAGGTGAGTGGACAGAACGCTTAGCAAAAATGGGAGTAAAAATTTTATCGCTGAGTGATACAATAGGAAGCTCTAATCCTGAGAATATTAATTATTTGTTTTCTAATCTTATTCCCAAATATCCTGCGATAGAGTTTGGTGCACACTTACACACCACACCAACCACATGGTTCGAAAAAATTGATGCTGCATACAAGGCTGGTTGCCGTCGTTTTGATGGTGCTATTCAAGGTTTTGGAGGTTGCCCAATGGCTAAGGATGATCTTACTGGCAATATGCCAACCGAAAAAATGCTGTCTTATTTTACACAACAAAAAGCTCACGACCTAAATGCCATGAGCTTTGAGAGCGCTTACAACGAAGCGACTAAGATATTTTCAAAATACCATTAAAAAAGCCCTTTCACAATTTCAGTAAAAGGACTTTTCAAGTTATTAATTAGGGTTATAGATTTACTAGAACGTTGTTACGCCTTCGTTAGGTTGAAATACATAGTTAAATGTGTAATAAGGTGTAGCATCAGCAAAAGCATCTGGGTTTTCAGGAGCATCTTCGTAGTAGCTTAAAAATTCTACTTTAGCATACTTTCCTTCATTTGTTTTAAATACAAAAATCTTACCTGCAATTGGTGTAATTAAGTGTGTTGGAGGACCTGCATACGTATACCATCCATTTCCGCTACCAGTTGTAATAGCGTAGCCTTCAGCAGAATCTTGAGTGAATAAAGTTGTATCAACATCTGCTACCGAAGCTATAGTACCAGAAACTTCATAAACTGCAGCTATTCCTGTTCTTTCAGGTTCGTCAGTTGTACCAGCAGATACACCACCATTAACAATAATTGTTGTTCCTCTAAAAGCAATATCCCATTCAGTTTCGCTTGTTGTTATTAGGCCTGTTTCAAAATCGAACTTTGTAAAGTCACCAGATACAGGTTGTCCTTGTCCACCTTCTTGTGGAGCATATAAATTAGTAACAGTTTCTGTTTCTATGTCTAATACGTTGTTAGAACCATTATCATCATCACTACTACAAGCAGTAAATCCAATACATAGTGCTAATAATGCTAAAAGTTGAATTGATTTAAGTGTTCTCATGGTTTTGTTATTTGTTTATTATTAAGTGTTAAAATTGAATATTTAGTTTTCCGTATATAATGCGACCAGCAATATTGCTGATGTTTTGCGTATCTGTAAAATTGAAAAGGTTATCTACTCCAAACCCAAGGGTATAGTCGTTAAAGAATCTTTTGTTTATAGCAAAATCTATAACTGTGTACCCATCTACAAAGTCATCATAACTATCTAGGTAATTATTTCCATTGGTGTCGAACAAACCGTATTTACTTCGGTAAGTTCCTCTAACATTAGCATCTAGGTTTAGCTTCGGGAAAGCATAAAAAACTTTTAAGTTAGCCATATGTCTAGAGCGGTTATACAATCCGAAGTAATCTTCTTTTTTTAGCTGAAACGATGGAGAACTTGGAGTTTCTCTTGCATATACTTCACCGTTTTCAAAGGCTCTTTCTGCTTCTTTGTCTTTTGCAAATAGTAGTTGATAGCCACCAGATATTTTTATTTTATGGTTTGGTTTCCAGGTGGAATTAAATTCCAGACCTTGCGTATAGACTTCGTTAATATTGTAGTAACTAAACACATTTTGTCCATTGGTTTTATTGGCAATGACTCTGGTGTCAATTAAATCGTCAATAGTATTTCTAAAAGCATTAATGTTAAAGTTGAACTGAGAGGACAATTTAAAATCCATTCCTAAATTGATGCTTATAGAATTCTCTGGGCTGAGATCTTCTTCAAATTCTGAAAGTGGTACTACAATATTGGCAATTTGACCTTGTTCTTGTAATTCTGGAATTACCGTTGAAACCGCATTATAACCCAAAACAGTATAACCTACGGTCGCATTGGTAAAATCAAAGTATAATTGTCTAAAATCGGGTGCTTTATAACCATAGCCTACAGAAGCTTTTACGGCAATTTTGTCGTTTATTTTATATCGAGCCGCAGCTTTAGGGCTGAATTGGGATTTGTATTTGTTATGACTATCAAATCGTGCGCCAACAATTACATTTAGACGTTCTGTAAAGTTACCATCATACTGCAGGTAAGCATAAGGAGAATTGAAGATTGGATTTGAGGTAAAATCTGTTCTATCTAAGGTTTCATGATTAAAACCAATACCTCCAATAAATGTATTTTGGTCTTTTGGTGAATACGTAGCTCTTATTTCTGGTCTTACCAATAATTGATTATAGAAACCGTCACTGTATCTGCTTCCATCTTCATTATTTAAATATTCATCAGCCTTGTATCTTGTTGTGTAAAATTCAAAATAGCTACTCCATTTTTCACTGTATTTGTGACTTAGTTTTGTATGCAAGTTCCATTCGTTAATAGAACTTTCTCCTCTTAGAGTTGAAGAGGCTACATAATCTTGATTTTGTGTGTAAAAACGTCCTGAAACAAATAAGTCAGTGTTGTCTGTGAAATCGTAAGTTAATTTAGAATTTAAGGTGTAGTTACTAAAAGGCTCAACCGTATTTAAATCGTCATCTTCATTTAAGTCATAACCGTCACTGCTGTAACTATTAATAAACAGACTTGCACCTAGTTTCTCTTTCTTATAACCAATTGTAGCACCAATATCGTTAGTGTTAAAAGCACCAGCTCTGTAGTTAATGTTACCTTTAAATCCATATTTAGGCTGTTCGGTAATAATATTAATAACACCACCTAAGGCATCATTACCATAAAGACTAGAAGAAGCACCTTTTACAACTTCTATCTGTTTTATGTTTCCGACGGTTACTCTACTTATGTCTAAGGTACCGGCAGAACGACCTACGAGAGGCACACCATCAACTAATATAAGCGTGTATTGTGAGTCTAAACCTTGTAGCTGTATGCCTTCACCACCACCAAAATCTGGTATTGTTACTAATCCTGTTTGCTCATTTAGTATATCGTTAAGTCTAATGGAGTTACTTCTTTTAATGTCCTTTTTTGAAATGATTTGAGCAGGTAATGGAAGGGAAGAAAGTTGTCTAACGGTTCTTGTAGCAGTAACAATAACTTCATCAAGTTTTTCTGTTTCTGAAGAATCTTTTTCTACAGACTTGATTTCTTGACTAAAAGCAACTGAAGTGAAAAAAATTAAAAAATAAATACAGATATTATTTTTATTTAGACTCATTCTTGATTAATTTTGCTGCAAATATAAAATCTTATTTTAAATCAATCTAAATAAGAATAAAAAATTTAAAAATAATTTTAACCCATAATCATGAAACAAATTTTAGCTTTTTCATTAGCATTTTTAACTATCACTCTATCTGTTGATGCTCAAGACAAAAAACAGAAAGATCAGGCAGCCATTAAGGAAATGTGTGGCTGTTTTGAAGTCACTTTTAACTTCGCCGAAACGTTTTCATTTAGTGAAGATTCGCTTTACAAACCATCAAAAACCAAGGTTGATAAAGGTTTAGAGTGGGCACAATTGGTAGTAGATGAGGACGATAAAATTTCAATTCAGCATTTATTACAAGTAGGAAGACCAGATCAACCACATATTGTTAAGCACTGGAGACAAGACTGGTTATTTGAAAACAAGGATTTTTATGTGTACAACGGAGATAACGAATGGTTGTTTGAAGAAAAAACAGACGAAGATGTTGAAGGTCAGTGGACTCAAAAAGTGTATCAGGTAGACGATAGTCCACGTTATGAAGGTTCTTCAACTTGGGTACACGTAGATGGTAAAAGCTATTGGGAAAATACAACAACTGCACCATTACCAAGACGCGAGTACACTAAGCGTAGTGACTATAATGTTACTTTAAGAGGAAATCGTCACGAGATAACCAAATATGGTTGGTTACACGATCAGGATAATGCTAAAGTCATTAGAGAAAAAGGACAAGAAGATGTAGTTTTGGCGCACGAAAAAGGTTACAATACTTATGTAAAAGTAGATGATAGCCGTTGCCAGGCCGCACAAGATTGGTGGAAAGCTAATTTTGATAAATGGGCTACTATTAGAGCTAAATGGGATGAGGTATACTCAAGAGATAAAGATTTAGTATTAGAAGAAAAGGTAGATAACAAAGTTCTTTATAAGCATTTATTTGATGAAGAAATGACTGCAGAGAAAGATATTGATACTACAATTGAATCTTTTGTTAAGAAATAAAGAAAATATGAAAATAGTAAAACAACTGATAGTGACCTGTACTTTAGTGTTCGGGTCGCTATTGTTTGCACAAGAAAACGTGTTTTTAAAACGCGATTTTTGGGGTACAAAACCCAATGTCGAAACGATTGAAGCTAAGATTAAAGCAGGCAATAATCCCTCTGAAGCTAATAGAAATAATTTTGATGGAGTAGTTTATGCCATTCTTCAAGATGCGCCAACAGAAAGCATAGTGTATTTAATGTCTCAAAAAGGTAATGACGTTAATAAATTAACTCACGACGGGAGAACTTACATTTTCTGGGCGGCTTACAAAGGCAATACAGAAATTATAAAGTATCTACTAGATAATGGTGCTAGAACAGATTTAACAGACGACAAAGGCAATACCATAATAACTTTTGCTGCTGGTTCTGGTCAACAAAATACCGCAGTGTACGATTTAATTATTGCAGCAGACAAGAATCAGGTTTCAAAAACCAACCCAGATGGTGCAAATGCGTTGTTATTAGTAGCTCCTTATGATTCAGATTTAGAAATTGTAACATATTTTGAATCTAAAGGTTTAAGTATCAAAAGTACTGATGCTGATGGTAATGGAATATTCAATTACGTAGCACGTACAGGCAATACCGATTTAATGAATAAACTTATTAAAAAGGGATTGAAAGGAACAGATCAAGCTTTTATTTTTGCAGCTTATGGTACTCGTGGAAAAGCAAATACAATTGATACTTACGAATATTTAATTGGTGCAGGACTAAACCCAAATGTAGCAAATAAAGAAGGTGTTACACCTTTACATGTTTTAGCAGCAAAAAGTAAGGATATAAAAGTTATAACCTATTTAATCAGAAAAAGATTAGATGTTAATGCTAAAGATGCAGAAGGTAACACACCGTTTATAAATGCAGCTTCAAGAAATAATCTTTCTATCATTGAGATTTTATTTGAAAATGTTAAAGATGTAAATCAAGGCAACAATAAAGGAGCAACTGCTTTAGCATTGGCTGTTAAGTATAACAATGCAGATGTTGTTGGGTTCCTAGCTAATAAAAAGGCAAACTTCAAATTTAAAGATAAGGAAGGGAACAATTTAGCTTACTATTTATTTGAAGGTTACTCAACTAGAAATGAAGAGCAATTTTTTAAGAAGCTAGAGGTGTTAAAAGAAAATGGAGTAGATATAACCGCAACTCAAGAAAATGGTAACACTCTATATCATTTAGCTACAGAAAAGCAGAGTTTAAAATTATTAGAATTGGCAGCTAAGGAGGATATCGATATCAACGCTAAAAACAATGATGGTAATACGGCTTTGCACTTAGCTGCGATGAAAGCAAAAGATGCTGATATTTTAAAGTTTTTAATAGCTCAAGGCGCAGATACTAAAGCAACAACAGATTTTGAAGAATCAGCTTACGATTTAGCTTCAGAAAACGAATTATTGAAAAAGAACAACGTAGGAATAGACTTTTTAAAGTAAAACCAGAATGAAGAATTTAAAAGTATTAGCAGTCCTATTTATCACCATTATTGGATTAATGTCCTTTACCTCAATCACAGAATCTACCAAGTATAAGTGTATGATTCAGATGACCAATTACACAGGAGAAGGCGCATACATTGTTATCTCATTAATTAATCCTGAAGGTGAATATGAGGAAACTTTGCACGTTAAAGGCGAGGATGACGAATGGTACAACACTGTTGAAGAGTGGTGGGATTTTTACGGAAAAAAGCGTAATGATATTGATGCCATAACAGGCGAAACCATGAGTGGTGGAGAACGTTCTATTTGTGTTATTGAAATTAATGATGATAAACTAGACAAAGGTTACAAACTACGTTTTGAAACTGCTGTAGAAGATCAGGAATATTACACATCAGATGTTGAGGTAGAATTAACTTCGGCAAATGTAAAAGGTAAGTTCGATGGTACAGGTTTTATTCGCTATGTAAGGTTAATGCCTCAATAATCTATCAGTAGATATATGACAATTTCAATATGGAGATATAGTCACTTTGCACTGGCTATATCTTCTTCTATTTTTATACTTCTAGCAACCATCACTGGTATTGTTTTAGCGTTTGAACCCATTTCAAATAAGCTAAAGCCTTATGCTATAACCAATGCAGATGATATTAAATTGTCTGAGGTTATTACGGTTTTACAAGATGAATATGATGAAATTGTTAGTGTTGAGGTAGATAACAACAACTTTGTAAAAGCCTCTGTTTTTACGTTCGAAGGTGATAGCGAAACCTTTTATTTAGATCCAAGTACAGGAAAGAAGCTCGGAGAATTAGAGAAAAAAGCACCAATCTTTGAGTTTGCAACAAACCTACATCGCTCTTTGTTTTTAAAATCTACAGGTCGATTTTTAGTCGGTTTATTTTCATTTTTATTGTTGCTCATAGCTATCACCGGAATTCAGCTTATTGTAAAACGACAAGGCGGTTTAAAGAAGTTTTTTAGTAAAGTTGTAAAAGAAAATTTCGAGCAATATTATCACGTGGTTTTAGGACGTTGGTTCTTAATTCCTATAGTTATCATTACACTCACAGGTGTTTATTTATCCTTAGAAAAGTTCGATATGTTACCTGCCAGTAAGATGGAACATACTGAAACCGTTGAGCAACAATCTGAGGAAAAGCTAGAATTATCCCAATTCAAAGTATTTAATGAGACCAGTTTAGATGAGCTTGTAACACTCGATTTTCCATTTTCTGACGATGAAGAAGATTACTTTATTCTGCAAACAACATCTGGCGAGTTTTATATTAATCAATATACAGGTAATGTTCTGAGTGAAGCCAAAAAACCTCTGGTAAGTCAGCTATCTTATTGGAGTTTAATTTTGCACACAGGACAAGGCACCATCGTTTGGGCAGTAGTATTGTTACTGGCTTGTTTTGCGATTCTGTTCTTTATGTATTCAGGTTTTGCAATGAGTTTTAAGCGTTTGGCTAAAGGGTCTAAAGTGAAAAATAAATTCACAAAAGATACTGCAGAATACATCATTCTTATTGGGTCAGAAACAGGGCATACCAACAAGTTTGCGCATCAGTTTTACAATGCTTTGTTAGACGCTGGTAACACGGTTTATTTTTCAACCTTAAACCAATATGATAGTTACAAAGAGGCAAAACACATCATCATTTTTACGTCTACTTATGGTGAAGGTGAAGCACCTCGCACTGCCAAGAATTTTGAAAAATTGTTGCCTACAATTCAGCAAGCCAATAGCATAAAATATTCTGTAGTTGGTTTTGGGTCGTTGATGTATCCAGACTATTGCAAATATGCGATTGAGGTTGATGAATGGTTGTATAATCATCCAAATTTTGAACAGAATTTACCTGTTTTCAAAATAAATAATCAATCTTTTGAAGCTTTTAAAAATTGGGTAATTCAGTGGAATAAAGCTACAAGCCAAGATTTAAAAGTGGTATTAACCAAGCCGTTAGTTAACCGTAAAAAACTGAAGAATTTTGAGGTAATTTCTAATTCTGGTCTTAACGTAGATGATACCTTTTTAATAGAACTAAAACCTGAAAAAAAATTAAAATTTCAGTCAGGAGATATTGTATCATTCTATCCTGAAGACGATAATATTGAACGTCAATATTCAGTAGCCAAAGTTGATGATAGCATTTTATTGAGTGTAAAAAAGCACGAATATGGTAAATGTTCAACCTTACTAAGTCAGTTAACAGTTGGCGCTACAATTAAAGGGAAAGTCAACAGGAATTTAGATTTTCATTTTCCGAGCTACGCAAAAGAAGTGGTAATGATTGCCAATGGTACCGGAATTGCACCTTTCCTCGGAATGCTCAACGAAACCAATAAAGACATAAAAACACATCTGTTTTGGGGCGGACGAACCACAGCATCGCTTCAATTGTATACTTCTCACATAGAAAACGCAACTCAAAAAGGCTATTTAGATAATTTTAATGTGGCCTATTCTCAAGAACAGGAAGCTAAGGTGTATGTTCAAGATAGTATTAAAGCAAGTGAAATGCTTATTTCTAATGCGCTTAAAAACGATGGAGTTATAATGATTTGTGGTTCTATAGCTATGCAAAATCGTGTGTTGGAAGTTTTGAATACCATAACCACAACAATCTTAAACGAGCCATTGAGTACATTTGAGAATAATGAGCAAATTTTAATGGATTGTTACTAAGATTTTATCTAAAAAAAAAAGCGCTATCCAAAAATGAATAACGCCTTACCAATCAACTAATTTTAAAACTGAATATTTAAAATCTAAATTCAAATCCTAGGTTACCACCAAATGGATGACCAGGACGTAGACCTGCAGGAACTCTAGAAACAGCATATGTTTCATCAAGTAAGTTTATAATATTTCCTGTAAGACTAAGGTTCTTTGTAAAATGATATTTTGCAGACATGTCAATGATAAAGTTAGAATCTACACGCTCAGCATCTGGAATAGATCCTGTGCCAGCCATAGTTCTAAATTCGCCATTAAATCTCCCGTTTATGTTGAGCTCATATTTAGTGTGCTCTAACGATAAACCAACATTAAATTGATGTGTTGGAATGTATGGTAATTCGTCACCTTCAGTAACTTCTCCCCATAAATCATCATTACTGCCAAAGCTATTTAAAAACTCTGTATTTGTAAATGTATAGGCAAACGTTACAGGTAGTTTAAACGATTTGTTATTTGGCAATAACTCGTAGTTTAATAAAACTTCTACACCACTCACAGCAACTTCACCTGCATTAAATTGATCTAAAGAACCTGTTCCGCCAGTAGCAGCTAAATCGCTACCCAATAAGTTGCTGTAGTCATTATAGAAACCAACTACTTCTCCACGTAATTGACCAAAAGCAAAACGCGATCCTAATTCGTAATTGATACTTTCTTCAGCTTCTTCACCATCAGAACTTCCTGGAGGTGAAAATCCTTTGTGTACACCACCAAATACAGAAACAGCATTTGTAAAAGCGTAGTTAACACCAATACCTGGAATAAAAACATCTACTTTGTTTTCTCTAAACGAAAGGTCACTGCCTGTTCTACTTGGATCATTGCTACCATAGTTATCGCGTTGTAAAATGATGTTTTCATATCTAATGCCAGGTGTTACAGTAAGCTTATCGTATTTTAATTTATACATTGCATAAGCTGCGAAGGCCTTTGCACTGCTAATTCTGTTACCTTGCGCTCCACGTACACCATCAGATGTTTTAGACATATTTTGGTTTATGATACTGTAACCATCTTCCCACTGAAATCGGTCTTCTTCATCGTAATGGTATCGCAAGCCAACTTCTATATCATGAAACGTGTTTTCACCATACCAGTGGTAGTCAAATTTTGTTTGTACACCTTTAGAATAATACACACGATTATTCGCTTTAACCAATAAAGCATCAGCAGATGAATCTACATCACCACGAATAATATTCAAATGGTCTGCATATGTTGTTGGGTCTGCTAACACAGTGGCAATACCTTGTTTGTCACCATTAAATATAACATCGTCTAACTTGTACCAGTTACGTGAAAATTTATTGTAATAACCGTTAGTCGTTAAACGCATATTTTTAGTGAAGTCTAAAGTATGCGTAAGCATTAATTGAATTTGCTCAGCAATCATACGATCATCTTGCGAAGCTGCATATCTACTATAAGGAGATGAATTAAAGTCGCTTTCAGTAAGACCTAAATAAGTTTCGTAAGAACGCTCATCGTAATAATGAAATTTGGCTTCTAATGACTGCTGGAGTTTAGCGTCAGCATCAGTTTTTACTTTAAACTTAGCTGTTAATTCATTAATGTCAAATCCTGTATTATTACCGTTAGGTAAGTCCTTAAAGCCGTCAGAACCGTAGTTAAGGAATTCTACCATGTAGCCAATATTTTCTTTTGTGTCACCTATACGTGCCAAAACTTGTTGAGTATCAAAAGAACCATAACCAGCTCTAACTTCACCACTAAAGGTGTTTGGTATTTGTGCAGAAATCATATTAATAGCACCACCAGTCGTAAATGGACCAAACTGTACCTGGCTACTTCCTTTTAAAATTTCAACAGCCTGCATACGACCAACTGAAGGAAAATAATAAGCAGCTGGTGCACTGTAAGGAGCAGGTGCTATAAGCACACCATCTTCCATTAAGGTAATTTTTGCACTACGCTCTGGAGATGTACCTCTTAAACTTATGTTTGGTCGTAATCCAAAGCCGTCTTCTTCGTAAAAGGTAACACCAGGAACTGAACGCAAAGCACGATTAATATCTGTAAACCCAAATTTCTTTAATTCTTGTGGAGACAAATAATAAGCAGAACCTGTACGGTTACTTGCTACATATTTACTACCAAACATTTGACTTGAATTAATAATTACTTCGTCAAGTTTTTGAATAGAATCTAATGGTTTTTCGTTAGGCTGATTTTGTGCATTTACAAGAAATGTACATATAAAACCAATTACTGTAAGGGCTAATTTCCGAATCATTTATTTAGACTTGTTAAAAATAGGTTTGTTTTCAGCGTGCAAAAGTAATACTGAATTGCATTTTTTCAAAATTTATTTAGAATAAATAAAAATAAAATAACAGTAAGTATTGATAAACAGTTTCTTATGAAGGAATATTTTTTTATTCGAATTTTATTTAACCGTAAGTTGACATTTGCTCAATGAAAAAAAATGTATCTTTGCGTGCAATTACATCTTAATTGCACTATGACAGCACACGAAAACAAAATCTTAGGTGAAGGCCTTACCTACGATGACGTCCTTTTAGTTCCAGCATTTTCTGAAGTACTTCCTCGCGAAGTAAATATTCAAACAAAATTTACGAGAAACATTACCATAAATATTCCTGTGATTTCAGCCGCTATGGATACAGTTACAGAGAGTAGAATGGCTATAGCTATGGCTCGCGAAGGTGGTATTGGTGTGTTGCACAAAAACATGACCATTGAACAACAAGCCACTAAAGTACGTAAAGTAAAACGTGCAGAAAGTGGTATGATTATAGATCCAGTAACGTTACCAATGAATGCCGTTGTTGCTGATGCCAAAAATGCAATGAGAGAGCATAGTATTGGTGGTATTCCAATTGTTGACGACCATGGAAATTTAAAAGGTATTGTTACCAATCGCGATTTACGTTTTGAGCACCAAAACGATAGGCCAATCATCGAAGTGATGACTGGTGAAAATTTAGTGACTGCACCTGTTGGTACCTCTTTAAAAGATGCTGAAGCGATTTTACAAGAAAATAAAATCGAAAAATTATTGATTGTTGAAGGTGATAAACTTGCAGGTTTAATCACGTTTAGAGATATTACTAAAGTAACTCAAAAGCCAATTGCTAATAAAGATTATTACGGAAGATTAAGAGTTGCGGCAGCAATTGGAGTAACAGGAGATGCTGTAGAGAGAGCAGAAGCCTTGGTTAATGCAGGTGTTGACGCAGTAGTTATAGACACGGCTCATGGACACACAAAAGGTGTAGTATCTGTTTTAAAGGAAATAAAATCTAAATTCCCAAAACTTGAGGTTATCGTTGGAAACATCGCGACAGGTGAAGCTGCTAAATACTTAGTTGAAGCTGGTGCAGATGCTGTAAAGGTAGGTATTGGTCCAGGTTCTATCTGTACAACACGTGTAGTTGCAGGTGTTGGTTTTCCTCAATTTTCTGCTGTATTAGAAGTTGCCGCAGCTATTAAAGGTTCTGGTGTTCCTGTTATTGCTGATGGTGGAATTCGTTATACAGGTGATATACCTAAAGCAATTGCTGCTGGAGCTGATACAGTAATGTTAGGTTCCCTTTTAGCAGGAACTAAAGAGAGTCCAGGAGAAACGATTATTTATGAAGGCCGTAAGTTTAAATCGTATCGCGGAATGGGTTCTGTTGAAGCTATGAAACAAGGAAGTAAAGACCGTTATTTCCAAGATGTTGAAGACGATATTAAAAAATTAGTACCAGAAGGTATTGTGGGTCGTGTACCATATAAAGGTGAATTGTTTGAAAGTATTCATCAGTTTGTTGGTGGACTTAGAGCCGGAATGGGTTATTGTGGAGCAAAGGATATTGCAACGTTAAAAGAGTCTGGAAGATTTGTAAAAATTACCGCAAGTGGTATTCACGAAAGTCATCCACATGATGTTACTATTACCAAGGAAGCACCTAATTATTCTAGGTAATTTTATTTGTATTTTTTAATGTGAAATAGTTATTATTTCAAATGTCCAATTGCGTTTGGTTTTAAACTTTTTATTAAAATTAGGAGGTTTAAGACCAGCGTAAATTAAACCAGCTCCAGGTATTGTTAATAAGAAGGCAGAGGAATCTGCCAATAATCCTATTAAGACACCTATACCTACAGTTATTGATCCTAAATAAACTAAAAATGAGCCTGTAACAATAGATACTAATAAGGGGTTACGCTTCATTGCTATAATATCTGATAAGTTGATACGTTCTCCCTCTATAAGAATAGAATTGCTTTCTATTTTAAAGCGTCCCTTAAGTTTTTTACCATCAAGAGTAAATACTTTTACTCTTCTGTTCTCTTTAATAATCTTTTCTTTTTGAGTAGCTTCATTTGTAATTTTTATAGCTTTAATCTGAGCTGTAATAAGGTTAATGAAGCATAAAAATGATAATAGGAGTACGGTTTTTTTCATGCCATAGATTTGTCATTAGATAACAAAAAGACAAAATGGTTGCGTCTAGCTTTCTTAAAGTTTTCTTTAGTTATTTAAAGTCCAGATTAAAGCCTTTTCTTTAGTAGCTCTGAAAATAGTATTGTGTTGCTCGTTCGGTTCGTCTGAATATTTCCAAGTTAAATTTGCAGGAGCATTTTTCTGTAATGCCTTATCGACTAACTTGGTGTATTGAGAAATATCTTCTACACTAGAGCCTGCAAACCATAGTTTTAAATCCTTCTCAGGAAGTTTGGTTAGCAAAGTATCTGCACTACTAGCTAGGTAATTGTTGTTCCACCAAAGGGAAGGATCCATAGCAATATAAAAATAGAAAGTTTCTGGTGCTGTAAAAAAGGTTTCCATAACAAACAGACCAGCTAAGGATTCGCCAATGATTCCTTTTTCAGATTGTGTTCTATATTTTTTATTGATTTCAGGCATTAATTCTTCAGCAATAAAAGCTCTAAAATCTTTTGCTCCATCTGTAATAGGGCAATATTGTTTATCATCTTCTGCTTCTGAAGAACCTGTTAAATCTCTTCCTCTTTCGGTATTTTCTATTCCGACCAAAATAAAAGGAGGAATTTTATCTTCTTCTAACAATTTAGAGAGCGTGTTTGCTATATGCGGAAAGTCCTCTTTTATACCACCATCTGGCATATAGAGTACAGGAAAATGTTCTGATGATGTTTTATAGCTAGGTGGTGTCCAAACATTTATAACACGATCTTCATTGACATACTTGGATGTTATTGTTAAGCTGTCGTGTTCTGGGATTGGGTCGTTGTATGTTACACCTTTGTCTTTACAGCCCAAAAAGAAGACTATAGTAGTTAAGATTATAATTATTTTTTTCATATAGCAGACTATTTATTAGTGTTTAATTTTCTGAAAGTTCTTTCAGTTTGTTCAAAGCCTTAGACCAAGTTGTGTTGAAATAATCGAGATAATCCTCATCTACATCGCTTTCAATGGTTACAGTTGTGACACCATTATGTTCTTCGAACGAGTAATTTTCAAGTCCGCCAGCCCATTTTTCAACATCTGGTCCTTCGGTTATTTCATTTTTACCGTCAAAAATTCCATAATGTCTAATGGAAACAAATTTATAAGGAACATTATCTGCAATTTCAGAGACCATTCCGCCACGTTTGCCGTTTTCGTCAGTACCAACAAAATAGATTTTAGACCCTTTTTCCCAACTGCCTTCATAAGTAGAGGTTGGATTAAATTCAGCTGTCCATTGCTCGTAGGTTTCAATATTATCAATACCAAGCATAGTATTGTAAACCTTTTTCGCAGATGCTATAATCTCTGTTTTGAATTGTAATTTTTTCATCGTTTCTGAATTGATTAAAAGTTCTGACTAGCTTATTTGAATTTTACATTTCTAGTTTGCTAAGCTTGTTTCAGAAGTAGGCGAGAACAGCGCCATTACTTATAGCCATTGTTAGGTGTAGTTATTTTATTTTTATGGTTTTTACTGTTTCTTTATACTTTTCCAATAATTCAGATTTTCTGTCGAAAGCAGTTCCCATAAATAATACACTCGACTCCTTGCCATTTAATAGTACAACATACATAACTCCTGTTTTATTTTCTACTTCCATTTCCGTTTCTAAAACAGTGGCAGGATAATCTCCTATTTTGGTTGTTTGTGTTTCAGAAGATTTTATTTCATTTCCTGAATTTTTGGCGTTCTGGATGATACTCAATATAAATTCTTTACTTTTCTCGTTGTACATTTTAGGCATAGAAGCAATATTCATTGATGTAGAAAATTCGCCAACTTTTTCTGGGGTTCCGTCTTCGGTGAAAGCAAACATATTTGACATCGTATTGGCGTATTTGAAATTTGTAATAGACTGGTCAAATTCGAAGTTTGCCAATTCAAATGGGTTGAGTTCAAAGGTTTTTTGATAAACTAGATTTTTGAAAATATCAAGGATTTCATTTCGTCCGTTATCATTATTTTGAGGGTAAACACCAACTGCAATTACAACAAAATCATAATCTCCAAAAACAAATAGAGTTTTTCTTTCATTTAACTTTTTTGAAGGTCCATCTCCGAAAACAGCATCTAAATTGTTAAACTTAATGTCTTTTAAAATATCAACTTTTGCTCCTTTAGATTCGATTACTTCTCTGGTAAAATTAGGTTTGGATTGATAAAAATTAGAAGCATTTGATTCTATAAACTGAACATACAGGTTATCCTCTTTTTGATAACGTGATAAATTATCTATGAATTTGTAGTCTTCTGGGATTTTTGCAAAAATTTTTGTTCCCTCAACTCTTGTGTGGTCGTTTGTTTTTTTGGTTTTTATTTCAGTTGGGAAATTATCTTTCAAATCTTGACTACAAGATGAAAGTGTAAATGCTATAAATATTAAGGATAAAATTCTATTCATTAGGTTTGTTTTAATTACTGGCAACGGGTTTGTGTATGGCTCGTTGCGGGAAATCCACGAGGATTTTCCGCTGTAACCGAAAGATAGCAAATTGCAATGAATTCTGGTTAGGAATTCAGCCGCAATGAGCTATACACGTTGTTAGCAAACGTTTTTTAATTCGATGATAAGTATAATTTGCCTTCAATTTTTTCCTGTTTAGTAACGAACTTTTGCTGTATCATTTCTTTCAAATCAGGTTTACAACTCTCATTATAATCCGAATAAACTGTGCCTTTAAAAAAGAAGTTATCATCTTTTTTCTCAATCCATTCAACAAAGAATAGAACAAGTCCAAATTTTGATTCTTTCCTTATCGTTTCTCTGACTTCCTCAAAGGTTGGCGATACTGGTTGTCCATTTTTAATTGTGTGATAGGACATTTGATTAATGTCAATTATAAGTGCGCAGTTAGTATCCGCATATTCCTTTCCATTTTTCTCTCGAAACTTTCTTAATAGTTTGATTCCAGGGTTTGCACCTGCATTATAGTTTGCAAAACGAGAAGAAGTTATTTCAAATCCACATTCATTTACTATAAAATCCGGTTCATTAAGATTAGGTTCTCCGAACTTAAAATTCAATTCTTTTTCTTTAGAAACTCTTATGAAATGTGCACATTGATTAATTTCAAAAATGTGTCCGTGAATTGAAATGTCAGTATTATTAACTATTCTCTTTATATAATAATCGTAAATATCTTCGTCATATTCCTTTATATCCATCAGTGAAAGACCTAAAATTCGAAGATGATGTTCTTTGATTTTTTTATCTGTTTCTGTGCTCGATTCAATCGAGTTTATTTTGTTGGAAATAGGATGTTGGGAATCGTTTAGGTCAATGCCTAAAATATCTTTGTAATATTTGATGATTTTTTCCAAATGTTTGCCAACGGCTCGGCTATGAGTAGTTGCGTGGTTTAGCGATTAACTTTGCAAGTACGCACTAAACTGAAAATTCCGCAGGAATTTTCAGAGTAAGCGAGTAGAAGCAATTACTTATAGCCATTGTTGTACGTAGTTTTTAATATTCAGAAATTATAAATTCATTAGGTTTAATTATTTCTATTCCATAAATCTGTTCACCTAATTTTATTTCAAAGTGCTTAAAGTTATTCCATTTTTTAAATTCTAAACCATTAGTTTGTTCGCTTGTTATTCCAGTCATTTTTTCAAAATCAAGTTTAGTGCGTAAAGAAATTCGTTGCATTCCTTCTCCATAATATTCGATATGACTTATATAAACAGATTTATATATCTCACTTAGATATATTTCTACTCTATAATTTTCTCCATAAACATCACTTTCTTCATTTTCAGTGTATTTAAATTCTCCAGATGAAAGATATTCCAGTGTTTTAAATCGAGTTTTATAATTTTCTAATTCAGTTTTTATTGAGTCAAGTTTTGAAGTCAAATTATCAGTTTGAACCTTAATATCTTGCTTTGTAATTGTATCTTTTTTCTTCTCATTTTTACAAGAAAGAAGAGAAAAAGTCAGAATTATAATTAATATTTTATTCATTTTCTTGAATTACGTACAACGGTTAGGCTATGAGTAGTTGCGTGGGTTAGCACTAAACTTTGCAAGTACATACCAAGCTGAAAATCCGCGAGGATTTTCAGAAGTAGGCAAGAAC
>MDTG01139168.1_pt1 | contig 26806 bp, 21 predicted proteins | sample 811421 | NCBI WGS metagenome assembly MDTG01 (sample SAMN05326645, study PRJNA326480) | marine metagenome | isolation source: seawater | place: Pacific Ocean: South East | collected 2011
AATGTTTTCATAAATTTTCCCACTTTTTCAAAATTACTCATATTTCCGCCTTTATATTTTTTTAAATTAAATATAAATATAGTATATCAAAGAATCATAAATGAAGTATAGAAACGAATTTGATAGTATAGGAAGAATAAAAGTACCTGGTGATAAGTATTGGGGAGCTTCAACTGAAAGATCTAATAAATACTTTAACATTGGTGACTTTTTAGTTAGACCAATCGTAATTCACTCAATAGCGATCATTAAAAAGGCAGCTGCTATTGTTAATAAAAAAAATGGTGACTTAGATCCTAAAATTTCAAAATACATAATCAGAGCTGCTGATGAAGTAATAAAAGGTAAACTTGATAAACATTTTCCATTAAAAGTTTGGCAAACTGGTTCTGGTACTCAGACAAACATGAATGTGAATGAAGTTATTTCTAACAGGGCAATTGAGATGCTTAAAGGTAAACTTGGAACAAAAAAACCTGTTCATCCAAATGACCACGTAAATAAATCACAGTCAACAAATGATGTTTTTCCATCTGCAATGCATATCGCTATCGCTTTAAAAACTAAGCAAAAACTTTTACCATCTTTAAAGGTGCTTGAAAAAGAACTTTTAAAAAAAGTAAATAAGTTTAAAAAAATTGTTAAGGTTGGAAGGACGCATTTACAAGATGCAACACCTTTAACATTAGGACAAGAATTTTCAGGCTATCACTCACAATTAAAAAAATGTATTTCAAGAATTGAAAATGCTCTTGAGGAAATTTATTTTCTTGCACAAGGAGGAACAGCTGTGGGTACAGGTCTAAATACTAAGAAAAAATTTGATATTAAAATTGTCAAAGAAATTGCAAAATTAACAAAGCTTCCATTTAAGCCAGCAAAGAACAAATTTGCGGCCCTTGCAGCTCACGATGCGATTGTTAATTTTTCTGGTACTATGAATACAACGGCTGTGTGCTTAATGAAAATTGCTAATGATATAAGATTTCTTGGCTCAGGTCCAAGAGCAGGATACGGTGAATTGATATTGCCTTCTAACGAACCAGGCTCCTCAATAATGCCTGGAAAAGTAAACCCAACTCAATCTGAAGCAGTCACTATGGTTTGTGTAAAAGTCATTGGTAATCACAATGGAATAACTATGGCAGGTTCTCATGGTCACTTTGAACTTAATGTATTTAAACCATTAATTATTCACAACATACTTCAGTCAATAGAAATCATGGCGGACTCTGCAAAAACTTTTGCACTTTATTGTATTAAAGGAATTAAGGCTGATACTAAGCGCATAAAAAGTTTGTTAGATAACTCTCTTATGATTGTTACAGCTTTAGCTCCGAAAATTGGCTATGACAACGCAGCAAAAATAGCAAAAGCTGCTCATAATAATGGGACTACTTTAAAAGAAGAGGTGATGAAAACAAATCTTATTTCAGAAAAAGAGTATGAAAAGATTATGGATCCAATTAAGATGACGAAACCTGAATAAACCCAACTAAATCATTCAAAATCTTATTAATTAAATTTTTCTTTCTGTGAATATTAATAATCATCTTTTTTATTATTTTAAGTAGTGTATAAAAGTTATTTTAAAGTCATGTCATCTGAAAATAAATTGTTAAATAATTTAAATACTGAACAAAAAAAAGCAGTATTGGATACAGAGGGGCCAAACTTAATAGTCGCTGGTGCAGGCTCTGGAAAAACAAGAGTTCTCACAACTCGATTGGCTTATATAATTAGTGAAAGAAAAGCGTGGCCTAATCAAATCTTGTGTGTGACATTTACCAACAAGGCTGCTAAAGAAATGCAAAACAGAGTTTTGGGTTTTATTAAAGGTGAAAATAGTGCAGTGCCTTGGTTAGGAACTTTTCATTCCATAAGTGTTAAGTTTTTGAGAAGACATGCTGAAGCAATAGGTTTTAAAAGTAATTTTACAATACTTGACACTGATGATCAAAAAAAATTGATAAAAAAAATCTGTGAGGCTGAAAATATCGATGCAAAAAAAATTTCACCACAATTTATTATTTCTTTTATAGATAGCTGGAAAAATAAAGGGTTAATGTATGATGAGGTAAAAGTAAAAAAAAACAATTCTCTAGAGTATCAAATCTTAAAAGTCTATGAAATTTATCAGAAAAAAACTCGAGATTTAAATGCTATGGATTTTGGAGATTTAATCTTATTTACAGTAAAATTATTTGAAAAAAATAAAGATATAGCTGAAATTTATCGAAAAAATTTTAAGTATATTTTAGTAGATGAATATCAAGATACGAATTTTATTCAAAATAAATGGTTAAACCTCTTAGTAAACTCTAATCAAAACATTTGTTGTGTAGGAGACGACGACCAATCAATTTATAGTTGGAGAGGGGCTGAAATTAAAAATTTTTTAACTTTCGATAAAATCTATCCCAATTGTAAAGTTTATAAGTTAGAGCAAAATTATAGATCAACTAAAAATATATTAGAAACCGCCTCTGGTTTAATTTCAAATAATAATAGTAGAGTTGGAAAAAATCTTTGGTCGTCTGGAACTAATGGAGAACTTGTAAAATTAAATTGTTACAACAATGGAAAAGATGAGGCTCAAGGAGTGAGTGATATTATTGAAAAAAAAATAAAAGATAAATACTCATTAAATAACGTTAGTATTCTTGTCAGGGCTATTTATCAAACAAGAGAATTTGAAGAAAGATTTCTTAAAATAGGTTTAGGATATAGAGTTTTAGGTGGTATCAGGTTCTATGAAAGAGCTGAAATAAAAGACGCAATTAGCTATTTGCGTGTAATAAATCAAAAGTTTGATGATTTAGCATTAGAAAGAGTAATAGGTTCGCCAAAAAAAGGAGTGGGAGATGCTACTCTTAACAAGATATATGAGTATGGAGCAAAAAATAAATTATGTTTAGAAGACTCAATTATTAAATTAATTGAGTTAGATCAATTTAAACCTAAAATAAAAAAAACATTTTCCGTTTTAATTAAGATGATTGAAAAGTGGCGAAATGACTCAAAAAAAATTAAACACTACGACTTATTAAAAATAATTTTAGATGAATCTGGATATTCTTCTCAAATAAAAAATAAAAAAGATTTAGAAAACGAAAATAGACTTGAAAATTTAAAAGAGTTAATAAGAGCAATGCAAGATTATGATAATTTGCAGAATTTTTTGGAACATGTCTCACTAGCTACTTCAGCTGACCAGGAATGGGAAGGGCAAAAAGTTAATTTAATGACTATGCATGCAGCGAAAGGTCTTGAGTTTGATGTAGTTTTTTTACCAGGTTGGGAAGAAGGGTTATTCCCACATCAAAAATCTTTACAAGAGAAAGGAGATTTTGCTTTGGAAGAGGAAAGAAGACTTGCTTACGTGGGTATTACGAGAGCAAAGAAAGAAGCCTTTTTATCTTTTGCAATGCGAAGAGCTTACCAAGGAGATTGGATGGATGCTATTCCGTCGAGATTTATTAACGAATTACCAGAGAGTAATATTGAAAAAAATGAAATCGTAGAAAATGAGATCGATGATGAATTTGATTTCAATCAAGATAATTCTTTAGAATTTGGTGAAGAGTATAGAAGCCCTGGTTGGGACAGACTAAAAAAAAAATTAATCAAATGGAAAAAATAAATAAACTTAGGGCTCAATTTAAAGAGCACGATATTGATGGATATTTGATTCCAAAAAATGACGAGTTTTTCGGTGAATATGTGCCTCAATCTAAAGATGATTTAAAGTTTATATCAAACTTTTCAGGATCATATGGATTAGCTTTAATACTAAAAAAAAATAATTTCCTTTTTGTTGACGGAAGATACACGGTACAAGCCGACAATCAAAGTGGAAGGACTTTCAAAATTATTAATTTACCATTAAATAAAAATAACAAAAAATTTTATTTTAAAAATAAAAAAATTGGATTTGACCCAAAATTATTTAATGAAAATTTTATTAAATACTTTTCAAAAAGTCTTGGAATTAAGTTGATATCTATAGAAAATAATTTGGTAAGAATTATCAAAAAAAAGGGTTTAGATTTTCAAAAAAAGAATTTTTTTTATTATTTAGATAAATCCATAACAGGTTTAAGTAGCTTAGAAAAAATTAAGAATTTAAAAAATAAATATTTTAAAAAAAAATTGGATGTTATGCTCATAACGTCCTCAGAGAATATTGCTTGGCTGCTAAATATAAGAGGCAAAGACTCAGATTTTTCACCAATTCCCAACAGTTTTTTGCTTATGGATAGAAAGATGAATATTTATTTATTTTGCGATACTAAAAAAATCAACTCTAAATTTAAAAAAAAATTAAATTTTATTAAAATCCTAGAAATTGAATTTTTAGAAGATTTTTTAAAAAAAATAAAAAATAAAAATGTTGGAATTGATAATTTAACTTGTTCAATTTTTTATAGAAACATTATAAAAAAAAGTAATAAGATAGTTGAAACAACTGATCCTATCTATCTTTTAAAATCTCAAAAAAATAGAGTGGAGATTGATAACACAAGAAAAATTCATGAATATGATGGTGCTGCTTTAACCAAATTTATTTTTTGGATACAAAATAATTTTAAAAAAGGAAAAATTACTGAAATTGAGGCTCAAAATAAACTTTTATATTTTAAAAGAAAGTTTAAGCAATTTAAATTTCCCAGCTTTCCTACTATTTCAAGTACTGGCTCTAATGGTGCAATCATTCACTACAATGCATCAAAAAAAACAAACAAAGTTTTAAAAAATGGAAACATTTATTTAGTTGATTCTGGGGGGCAGTATTCCTATGGAACAACTGATGTAACTAGAACTATTTCATTAAATAACAAAAACAAAAGGATTAAAAAGATATTTACCAAGGTTTTACAAGGTCATCTTAATCTATCTAATTTTAAAATAAAAAAGAATACCTCAGGTTCAGTTTTGGACAAAGTCGCAAGAAAAAAATTGAAAAGAATAAACTTAGATTATTCTCATGGTACTGGACATGGTGTAGGTTATTTTTTAAATGTTCATGAGGGACCTCAATCAATTTCTAAATCAAATAAAGTAAAATTAAAGGCAGGCATGATACTTTCTAATGAGCCTGGGTATTACAAAAAAGGAAAGTTTGGACTACGTATAGAAAACTTAGTTTATATCAAAAGAGAGAAAAATAGGATGAAATTTAAAAATCTTACTCTTGTTCCCATAGATAAAAGTTTAATAATAAAAAAACTTATGAACAAGAAAGAAATAAAGTGGCTCAATGAGTATCATAGAGAAGTTTATAAAAAAATCGCGAAATATATGAACAAAAAGGAATTGGTAATGTTAAAAAAATCATGTTTAAATATTTAGTAATTTATACCAATCGCTTTCAGAGAAAATTTTTACTTTAAGCTCCTTTGCTTTGTCTACTTTTTTTTTAGTTGGCTTTGAATCGCCTACGACCAATATATCTAACTTTTTTGTAACGGAACCAAGAACCTTACCGCCAAGCTCCTCGGTTAGAGTTTTAGCCTCGGATCTGCTAATTTTTTTGAACCCTCCAGTAAACATAACGTTTGTATTTCTTAATTTGCCCTTTTTGTTTAATTCTTTGTGGTCTTGTATTTTAAGTTTAGTAATAAGTTTTTTCACAATTTTTACATTCTCCTTGTTGTCAAAAAAACTTTTAATTGAAACAATTTGAGTTTCACCTATTCCATCAAGATCTCTAAGATTTTCTAGTAATTCATCTTTATTGCCTTCTTCGCACAATTTAGAAAAGTTGTTTATTGATTTAAAAAAACTACTTAAAATTTTTGCATTTTCTTGGCCAATATGTCTTATACCAATTGAAAAAATAAACCTATCAAGAGAAATATTTTTTGCTCCGTCAATAGCTGTTCTAAGATTATTAACTGAAAGCTCACCCCAACCCTCAAGTGTTTTTATTTTGTCAAAATTAAGCTCGAATATATCTGATGGAGTATTTATTAACTTAAGCTGCCAAAATTGGTCTATGACTTTTTTTCCTAATCCATCTATATTAAAAGCTTCTTTCGAAACAATATGTTTAAGTTTTTCTTTAGCTATATAAGAACAATCATAACCTTTTAAACATCTTCTAACTGCGTCTTCTTTATTTGTTGATAAATTAAACTCTTTCTGAATTTTTCCCCCACACAAACATTTATTTGGAAATATATATTTTTTTGAGTTTTGTTTTCTTTTGGTAATATCGACCGAAACAACTTGAGGAATCACATCTCCAGCTCTTTGAACAACAACTGTGTCTCCAATTCTTACATCTTTTCTCTCTATCTCGTCCTCATTATGCAAGCTTGCATTAGATACTACTACTCCACCCACGTTAACAGGTTCAACTTTAGCTACAGGAGTAATGGCTCCTGTTCTTCCTACTTGAATAACTATATTTTTAATTACTGAAATAGCTTTTTCTGAGGAAAATTTATATGCAGTTGCCCATCTAGGAGAATTTGAAGTATTTCCAAGCCTTTTTTGAAGTGATAAGTCATCTATCTTATAAACTATTCCATCTATGTCATAATCAAGTGAGGATCTAATTGACTCTATTTTTTTGTGGTGCTTTTCTATCTCTTCAATACCTTTAACCAGATTATTATGTGGATTAACATTAAAACCCCATTTTTTAAGCTTTGAAATAAATTCTGATTGTTTTTGAAATGTCATTGGATTTATAACGCCAAAACCATAAGCAAAAAAGCGTAATGGTATTTTTTTTGTTTCTCTAGGATCTTTTTGTCTTAAAGAGCCACCAGCTGCGTTTCTTGGGTTAGCAAAATTTTTTTGTAATTTTGTAAAATCTTTTTTTCCAATGTAAACCTCGCCTCTAACCTCAATTGTTTTAGGAAGATAGTTATCTATTATTTTTTTTGGAATATCTTTTATTGTTTTTAAATTTTCTAAAATATCTTCACCTGTTTTACCATCTCCGCGAGATAATCCTTTAATTAAAATTCCATCTTTATAAGTAAGTGAGGCTGAAATTCCATCAATCTTCAATTCTGAAGAAAAATTGAAATTTTTATTTTTCTCATTTAGATAGTTGGCAACTTTATTTATGAAATCCTCCATTCCTTTGGAGTCGAAAGTATTAGACAAAGAAAGCATTGGTATTGAGTGTTTTATTTTTTTAAACTTTTTGGTTATAGGAGCGCCAATCTGATCTTGAATAGATTTTTTACCAATAAGATGTGGAAAGTCATTCTCTAATTTTATAATTTCATCTTTAATTTGATCATATTTAGCATCAGATATTATTGGGGAGTCTAAATTAAAATAATGATGATTGTATTTTAATAAAAGTTTTTTTTGTTTATTGTATTTATTTTCTAAATCTTTTCTTTTCATTTATTGAGGATTTTATCTATTGTTTTTCCAACTAAACCTCGTTCTTCTTTTTTTAAATTTTTCTTCATCTGAAGTTGTTCTTTTTTATAATCCTTATTAAGAAGTGCATAGGAATTTTCATACCATTTACTAGAGTTATAATTATAACCTAAAATTTTTGCAGTTTTCTCTGCCTCACTTATTAATCCTATATTATAATAAATTTCTACCAATCTATGTAGTGCTTCTTCTATAAAAATTGTTTCATCATATTCATTTATTACAATTTTTAATCTATTAATTGCAGGTATCCATTTTTGGATTTTAATATAATATTTAGCTATATAAATTTCTTTGGCGGCTAACTGGTTTTGTATTAATCCTAATTTGAACTTTAAATCTAGAGAATAATCTGTATCTGGATATTTTTTAATATAGTCCTCTATAATTTTTTTTGTTTTTAAAAGAGGTTTTAAATCTTTTTTTTCATCAAGAATTTGCTCGTAGTTTGAAAGAGCTATCAAATAAGATGCATATTGAATATTTTTATCTGCTGGATACTTTCTCAAAAAATTTTCTAATGATGAAATAGTCTCATCATGAAAATTTATGCTATAGAAACAATAACTTGACATAAGAAGTGCTTTTGCTGAATGTTCTACTACAGGTAAAATTTTTTCTGCTTCTGAAAATTTTTTTGCAGCAAAAAAGAAGTCGCCTTCATTCATTGCCTTCATTGCCTCATCATAAATTTTATAGGACTCATTTGCATCTGGAGGTTTTACAGATAAATCCTCTTTCTTTGCGCAGCCTGTAAAAATAAAAATAATTAAAACGAATAAAATTAGTTTTCGAAACATCTTTTATTCATATCAAAAAAAATATATTAGGTAAAATTTTGTTTTCTATATACTTGCAGCAATTGGTTTTTTTAATGTCTCGTTTATTTGAGCATTTTTATTTAATGATTTGCTACTCTTTAATGACCAATTCGATTTATCGGAAAAAAATTTTAACAGTAATTTATTAGTTAATGCATGTCCACCTTGCGAAGTTTTAATGTGACCAATTAATCTATTTCCTGACAACATCAAATCACCAATACAGTCTAAAATTTTATGATAAATAAATTCATGTCTATTTCTCAAACCGTCATCGTTTAATATTTCATTATCTTTTACGACTATAGCATTATCTAGTGAGCCACCTTTTGCTAAACCCTTGCTCTTAATATAATCAATATCCTCATAAAGACAGAAAGTTCTAGAATTATAAATTTCATTTAGTTTATTATGGCTTAGCTTAAATTCTTTTCTTCTGGTTCTAATAAGAGGATTTTTATAAATAATTTCAAAATCTATTATCAAATCATTATCTGAGGGTTCTATTGATATAAATTTTTCACCGTCTCTTATTTCAATTTTTTTTTCTACTTGAATAAACTGCCTTAGTGCAGATTGTTCTTTTACACCTGCAGATCTAATTGCTTCCACAAACTCACTTGCTGAACCATCAAGAATTGGGATTTCAGAAGCATTTACTTCTACCAAAGCATTATCTATACCCTCTCCAAAAAAAGCAGCCATTAAATGCTCAACTGTTGAAACAGTAACTCCGTTTTTATTTGAAATCTTTGTACATAAAATAGGTTCAATGACATTCTGGTAGTTTGCAGATATAAAATCCTCTTTATCTATATCTACTCTGCAAAATTTAATTCCAAAATTTTCTTCTGCGGGCTTTATCAATAAATCGGCATTTATGCCGTTGTGTAATCCCACTCCAGACAACTTTATTGGTTTATTGATAGTTTTTTGATTATAACTTAACATTGTAGTGTGTTGTATATAAAATTAGAAAGAATTTCTTAAAACAAAAAATGTTTCAAAAAATAACAAAATTACTCAAATAAACTTGAAAATATCCTAGAAATTAGGGATTTTTTTTCATAAACTATGGGTATAGCTTCTTTAGACCATCCTTTACATAAAAGTTTACCAAAAATTCTTATAGAGGAAAAGTAATCGTCATTTGATGTGCTATTAAAATTTAATTTACAATCTTTAAAATAGCTTTCGATTATATTTTTAAATTTATCTACAGTATTTTTTTCATCGTATTCAAAATAAATTATTAAATTATTATTTTTATCTTTAATATTGTTTAAATTACTATTTTTATTAAAAATTATATTAATCATTTCTTCTATTCTAGCTGAAGAAATTTCAATAATATGTTTTAAACTTATTTTTCTAAAGCTGTTGTTATTAAAATATTTTTTTTCAACATACATGTTTTCATCTGAAATCTTTAAATTTATATTTGAGATCATTTGTCTAACATTTTCAATTTCGAGAGAACACACTTTTGCAATATCTTTTAAAATTAATTCTGATCCAAAATTAAATCTTTGAAAAAAACAGAATGCAGAGTTGTAAAAAAAAGATAATTGTACCTCATTTTTTTTTAAATCTATTTTCAAGAAAGTATCTTGTTTATAACTTTCAATTATTTTTATACCATCAATAAAGCTTTTTAAAATTATTTTGTTTACATTTAAGTTACACCTATTAAATAAAGTTTTAATATTTTTTAATTCATAATTATTCATCATAAAAAAAGTTAATTGATGTGAGTAAAAATTACCATATAAACCAATAGGCAAATTTTTTAGAGACTTATTGTCCAACAAAAATTTAGTATTAAATAGATGAATAATTGTTTTATGTTTTTCAGACTCACCTAATTTAGATTTTATGTCATTTAAAATATACGAAATGTCTTCAGACAAAATTTGATTTCCATTTAACTTTTTAAAACCACTAATATTTACACAATTAAAGTCCGATTGATTTATTATTACATTTACCTCTGAAAAAATAAAATTGGTTCTATTCTCAATTTGATTTATAATTTTTTTTAAATTTTTTACGCTTTTTTCTAAATCAACAATTTTTCCATTAATAAATTCTGATGGTGAAAATACCTCCTTTTCTGTTATTTTGAAATTTAACTCATCATCATATTCGCCAACTGCAACAAGAAAACACTTATCATTGATTTCGACGAAAAGATTTTTTTTTTTAGTTTTTTCATTTAATTTAAGATTAATTGATCATCTATTCTATAGTCAAAAATTAAATATTTTTCATAATTAATTTTATCTTTGAGCTCCATAAAATTTTTTAAACTATTATTGAAGTTTTTTATAGGTAACTTTATAATCTTATTATTGTTAAGTAAAATATCCCATCTCCCAATTTCAAAATGATAAAACGACTTTATTTGTTTAGTGGGAAAGTTTAATTCTTTTAAGGAATAATAGACTTCCAAGAAATTTTTTTGTTCACCAAATATATTAGGTAATCTTTCTAGATCAGAATTTTGGAAATATTTTATTTCTTCACCATTTTTAGTCAAATAAAATTTTTTTTTTTTTGTAATTAATTATAGCTATAGTCTCTTTTTCATGAATTATAATTTGAAGCGTAGAAGGATAAATCCTTTTAAATTCAACAAAGTCTATCAATTTATTTTTACTAAAAATTTTGTTAATTTTTTTTTTATTTAAAACAATTAAATTTGTGCCAATTAGTTGGTCGTACATTATATGTTTTATCTCTTTTTCATTTAAATATTTGAGATTTTTAATTTCAATTTCTTTGATCTTAAAAAATTGGAGCTCTATTTGAAGTTTATTTGGATTAAATGTGGACAAAAATATAATTAATAATAAAGAGGATAAAATTACTGAAAATTTTTTCATTTATTTAAGCTTGCATCTAAAATAATTTTTTGTACAAGTTTATCAAAAGTAATTTTTTTATAACTTGCGATTTCTGGCACTAAAGATAAATCTGTCATTCCTGGTTGAGTATTTGTCTCTAAAAGATAAAATTTATCATTCAAAAATTTAAAGTCAGATCTTGTAACTCCTCTACAACCTAAAATTTTGTGAGTTCTCTCTGCAATTTGAAGGACCTCTTTGTATTTCTTTTGAGAAATATTTGCGGGCATTATGTGATTTGTTTTAGCAGACTTTAGGTATTTCGCTTTATAATCATAAAATTTCCTTTTAGGTTTTAATTCAATTGCTCCTAATGCTTTTCCATTCAAAACCGCAACTTGAATTTCTTGGCCACCAATAAAATTTTCAATTATTAAAGTGTCGTAAGTTTTAAGTAATGACTTTATGCTTCTTTTAAGCATGATTGAGTTTTTACAAATTTTAACTCCTATACTCGAACCTTCATTGTTGGGTTTTATTACTAAAGGAAATTTAAAACCTTTAATTTTTTTGATTTGCTTAAATTTTGAGAGATTGTAGTCCTCTTTTTTTATTACATTAAAAATTGGAGTTTTAATTTTGTTTTTAATAAAAATTTTCTTAGAAATTAACTTATTCATTGCGTTCATTGATGATATAACTCCAGAATGTGTATATGGAATTTTTGAATATTCAAAAAAACTTTGTGCATATCCATCCTCCCCTTCTTCTCCATGAAGTGCATTAAAAATGATGTCTGATTTAGTTTTTTTAATATCGAAAAATGATCTTTTCTTTGGATCAAATTTTTCTACTTTATATCCCAATCTTTTTATTGCAGCTATACATGCCTTGCCAGTTTTAATACTTATTTCTCTTTCTCTTGAATTTCCACCTAATACTACTAAAATTTTTCTTTTAGCCATTTTTAATCTTCTCGCCTATTATTTTTAACTCTAATTCTAAATTTACGTCATATTTTTCAAAAACCTTTTCTTTAACATAGTTGATCAGTTTTTCTATATCATCAGATGAAGCGCCTCCCTCATTAACAAAAAAATTGCTATGTTTTTTTGAAATACTTGCTTTACCAAAAGTTGCATTTATACAATTTGAATTTTTTATTAATTCCCATGCTTTTTTTCCCTTAGGATTTTTAAAGGTACTTCCGCAAGTTTTAATTTGACTTGGTTGAGACTCTTTTTTTTTTAAAGAATATTTATTTATTTTTTCATGAATTAAATTTTTATCGCCAGCATCTGCCTGAAATTTAGCTGATAAAATTATAAGATCTTCTGAAAGATCAGTTCCTCTATAATAAAATTTTATCTTAGTTTTTTCGATCTCTTTTAGATTTCCCATAAAATCTAATGTTTTAATTGAGACTAAATTATTAGAAATTTCGTTTCCAAAACAACCGCTATTCATTCTTATTGCCCCTCCAATTGAACCAGGAATACACGATAAATATTCAAAATTAGAAATTGAATTATCGGCTGCAAATCTTGATAATGTTTTGTCTAACGTTCCAGCTCCAACCTCTAAAATATTATTTTTGTGCTGTTTTATAAACGAAAACTTGGAGCCTATTTTTATTACAACACCACTAAATCCTCCATCTCTAATCAATGTATTTGAACCAGCACCTAAACATATTATTTTACGTGAGTTTTTAATATACTTGAGAAATTCAACTAATTGCTCAATACTTTCTGGTTTAAAAAATACTTGGGCTGGTCCTCCAATATTGAACCAGCTGTATTTTGATAAGTTTTCACCAAAAATAATATTCTTTCCAAATTTATTTTTTAATTCATTTTGATTTAAATTCATAGAATTTCTTTCAAATTTCGCATCCAATTTGAGATTGATCCAGCCCCCATACCAATTATTATTTCATTTTTAATTAAATTTTTTTTAAAGAAATTTTGTAAATTTTTCTCATTATCAATTAAGATTACTTCTACTTTTGAATTATTAGAAATCATTTTACCAAAATTTTTAAGCTTAAATTTTTTATTTGTCTTTTCACCTGCTGCGTATACTGGACATAAAATGACTCTATCAGAATATTTAAATGATTTTGAGAACTCTTGCTTTAATGAATTGACTCGAGTGTACCTGTGAGGTTGGAAAACAGAAGTAATTTTTTTATTTTTAGATACCTTTTTTATTCCTTCCAAAACGGAAAATATTTCAGTTGGATGATGAGCATAATCGTCATAAAATATATTTTCATTTTTTTCAAAAATTTTAGTCATTCTTCGCTGTACACCAGTAAATTTGCGTAAGGCTTTTTTAATAACATTTATTTTTATTCCTAAGTTAATACACACGCTGATGGCTGCAGCAGAATTATATATATTGTGTTTTCCCATTAAGTTTAAAACAATATTTTTAATAATTATTTTTTTTCCTAAAAAGTTTTTTACAACAAGATCAAATTTACTATTTTTTATGTTATATTTTGGTTTAACTATTTGATAATCTGAATTAGAATTAAAACCATAGGTTAAAATATTTTTAGTTTTAATTTTTTTTTTCAATCTTTTAATATTTTTATCATCTATACAAATGATACATTTTCCGATTGGAGGAGTTTTGTTGATAAATTTGGTAAAAGAATTTTCTAAATTTTTATAATTTTTATAATAGTCAATATGTTCCTCATCGATATTGGTTACAATTGAGTAATTTATTGGAAGCTTAAGGAAGCTTCCATCAGACTCATCTGCTTCTAATACAGCCCAATCCCCCTTGCCAAGTTTCGCATTATTTTTTAAAGAATTTATAACTCCTCCGTTTATTATGGTGGGATCTAATTTAGACTCTAAAAGGATTTTTGATACTAACGAAGTAGTAGTAGTTTTACCGTGAGAGCCTGAAATAATAATGTTTTTTTTTAATGAAACAATATTGGATAGCATCTCTACTCTTTCGTACACTGGTAATTTTTTTATTTTTGCCTCTCTTATTTCTTGATTATTATTTTTTATTGCTGATGATTTGACTAATATGGTTGCATCTCTGATATTTTTTTTTTTCTGACCATGAAAAAACTTAATTCCTAGTTTTTTACAATTTTCAATATTTTTATTCATACTAGAATCACTGCCTTGAACTTTAAAACCCATAACTTTCATAATTTGAGCAAGTCCACTCATTCCTATTCCACCAATGCCGATGAAGTGAATTATTTCTTTTTGACCAATATTAATTTTCATAAAATAATTTTGTTATTTCTTTTTTTATAATCATAAAAACATTTTCGTCTGAATATTTTTTTTGATTTGCTTTAATTTTATTTAACAACGATTTATCTTTATGTATTGATTGAAGCAAATCATATAATTTACTTTTTATATTTTTTTCCTCAATCATGATACCAAAACCTTTATCCATAAAAAACTGAGCATTTTTAAGTTGATGATTCTCTGCCGAAGTTGCAAGAGGTATTGCAATAATTGGAATTTTACAATTTAAAAATTCTGCAAGGGCAGAAGAACCTGCTCTCGTTATTACTAGATTTGAGAGATTATAATATTTTAAAATATCAAAGGTAAAATTAAAAAGTTCATGTTTTACAGCATACTTTTCATATTTCTCTTTTAAAACAAATGTTTGTTCATTCAGACACTGCTGATAAACCTTTAAATTTATTTGATTTTTTTTACACTGAATAAATATTTCAGGTAAGATTTCTGCAAAAATTTTTGCTGCTTGACTTCCGCCTAAAACTAATATGTTTAAATCATTGCCTATTTTATTATCATTACCTTTGAAATTTATAATATTTTCTCTAAGAATATTTCCTACCACCACAATTTTATTTTCATATTTTTTATTTATACCTTCGATATTTATGTATGAAACAAAGATTTTTTTGGCAAATGGGGCAAGAAATTTATTTGCTTTACCAATTAATAAATTATTCTCATAAATTATGAAAGGTATCCTTAAAATCAAGCCAGCAAAACATATTGGAAAAGAAGCGTATCCACCCATTCCAAAAATAAATTTTGGCCTGTTATGAATAAGATAGATTAACGACTGAAATAATGAGATAATTATTCTAAACGCAGAAATTATTTTTTTATTTTTATTAAAAGAAGAACTGTTTATTAATTTAGTTTTTATTAAAAATTTTTTGTCAATAAATTTTAGTCCTCTCTCGTCAGTTGTTATAGTGGTGTTAAAACCACTTTTATGCAAGTTATTTGCTAGACTAGCAGCAGGAAATATATGTCCACCAGTCCCTCCCGTAGCCACAATTATGTTATTATTTTTATTCATTATTTTTAAATCTATTTTTAGTAAAATTTAAAATTACACCAGCCAAAATTGCACTACCTATTAAAGAAGACCCGCCGTAACTTAAAAAAGGTAATGTCATGCCTGTAGTAGGTAATAAACTAGTATTAACTCCGATGTGTATAAATGTTTGAAAAATTAACAATGAAGATAATCCACATAATGAAATTTTCAAATTCTTGTCATTAATTTTGATACAATTTTTTATAATTTTGTAAGAAATGTATAAAAATATTGTTACTACAAGTATAGAAATTATTGATCCATATTCTTCGGTTATAACTGCTATAATATAGTCGGTATGTGCTTCAGGAACACTCTCTTTTAAAATTCCCTCACCCATTCCTTGGCCTTTAAGCCCACCTAATTTAATTGCAGCTAAAGCTTTGTCAGTTTGAAAACTATCACCTTTACTCGGATCAAAAAAAGTATTTAATCTTAAAGTTATGTAGCCAAATTTCTCAGGAAAAGCAGTTAAAAGGGCGATACCAAACAAAAGCAAAAAACCAAATATTAATAATATATAACTTATTTTAATTCCTGAAATAAATACTATAGATATCCATGTTGTGATTAACAGAATTGATTGACCAACATCAGGTTGATTTAAAAGTAAAATTATTATGAACGATAACAAAATTAAACTCAAAAAATAAGAATAATTTGATCTATCTTTATTTTTGCAAATTAAACTTGCAGTTAATAAAACGAAAAAAGGTTTAATTATCTCAATCGGTTGTAATCGGAAAAAAATTAAATCTAACCACCTTTTTGCACCCTTAATCTCAACTCCAACAAAGGGAACTAAAATCAACAGAATAAGCGAGACTAGAAAGATTGGCAAAATAGTTTTTTGTAAGAAAGATATCTTTAAATAAGATATTAAAAACATTATGAACATAGATAACAATGCAAATAGAAAATGTCTTGAAAAATAGTGATAGAAGTCTTTATTTAATCTTTCCCCTGCTAGCGAAGAAGTTGAAGAAAAAGAAAAAAAGACTCCTAAAAAAAATAAAACTAAAAAACTGAACAATATATTTTTGTCAATATTTCTCCAATAATCATTCAATCTATCGGGATTAATTAAATTTTTTAGCATAGAATTTTACCAATTTTTTAAATTTTTCTCCTCTCTCAACAAAGTTACTGTATTGGTCGTATGAGGCGCTTGCTGGGCTAAAAAGAATTGTTAATTTTTCTTTTCTAACTAAAAATTTAAAAATCTTTCTTATAGTAGTTGTTAAATTATTAGTTATTTCATACTTAACTTTATTTTTTATTTGCTTTACAAAAAAACTAGTGTGATTTCCAATAATATAAACTTTCTTAATCTTTTTTTTAAATTTTTGAATATTCATTTTATCATTTTTTTTTGGTTGTCCTCCAGTAATCCAAATAATGTTATTGTTTGACTGCAAAGCATATTTTGTTGACTCGAAAGAAGTAGCTTTAGAGTCATTAATAAAGAGATTATTTTTAAATTTAAAAAAAATTTCATGACGATGTTTAAGCCCTTTAAAAGAAATCAATGATTTCAGAAAATTTTTTTTATTAATTCTAAAAAATTTAGATATAGAATACGCAAACATTATGTTTTGTTTATTAGCTTCTAATCTAAGATATTCATTTTTAAAGTTGCGCAAGTTAATAGGATTTTTTTTTATAAATTTTAATTTTGCGTGAAATTCTTTACTTAAAAAAAGTTTTTTTAGATTTGAGTCATTTAAAAAAGCAACATCATTTTTAACTTGATTATTAAAAATTTTAATTTTTGAATTAGTATATTGTTTTATTGAACCATGCCAATCTAAGTGGTCTTTTGAAATATTTAAAATAGCTGCACAATGAGGTTTGATGAACTTAGAATATTCCAATTGAAAAGAGGAAGCTTCAATAATGTAAATAACGTTGTGTAAAAATTTTAAATTAAGAATTGGATGTCCTATGTTTCCTGCTAATTTACTCTGTATATTGTTCTTCTTAAAAATGTGATGAATTAATGAACACGTAGTAGATTTTCCATTTGTACCAGTAATTATTATTGATTTTTTTACCTCATTTTTCAAAAAGAATAAGTCTAAATCAGATATTATTTTTTTATTATTTTTTAATAAAATTTTTTTAAATGTCGAATTGTTAATATTTATCCCAGGACTCATAACTATAAAATCTACGCTATTTAAATTTTTTTTGAATTTATCTTTTAGTTTTTCATTTGATTTATTTAAATGATCGTCCCAAGTAAAAATTTTTTTTGCTTTATTTTGCTTTAAAAAATTAACAACAGACTTTCCCGTCAAACCTAAGCCATAAACAGCAAAATTTTTATTTTTAAAATTAAATAATTCACACATTATCTTAATTTAAGTGTTGCTAGTCCAATTAAAGCTAAAATAATAGCAATGATCCAAAATCTAATTACAATAGTAGACTCAGCCCATCCCTTCTTTTCAAAGTGATGATGAATAGGAGCCATCATGAAAACTCTCTTCCCAGTTAATTTAAAAGATATCACCTGAATTATTACAGAAACTGTTTCCAATACAAATAATCCCCCTATAATCGCTAGAACAATTTCATGTTTTACTATTATTGCTACAGCAGCTAAAGATCCTCCAAGAGACAACGAGCCTGTGTCTCCCATAAATATTTTTGCTGGAGGAGCATTATACCAAAGGAAGCCTAGACAAGATCCCACAATCGCACCACAGAAAATAGCAGTCTCACCAACCCCCGGAATATATTGAATTTGTAAATATTCAGAAAAAATAATATTCCCAACAACATAACTTATAAATGTGAAAGATAATGCTACTAACATTATAGGAACAGTAGCTAAGCCATCAAGCCCATCAGTTAAATTCACTGCATTAGATGACCCTATAATAACAAATAGTCCGAAAGGAATAAAAAATATTCCTAAATCAATTATTAAATTTTTAAAAAACGGGAAGTAAACATTATTAATATATGCATGTTCTGATAAATAAATTATTATTAAAAGAGTTATTAGTCCAATAATAAATTGTCCAAAAAACTTAAGTTTTGAATTTAATCCAATTGAATTCCTATACTTAATTTTAAGCATATCGTCGATAAATCCTAAAGTGCCTAAGCTTATAGATATAAATATTAATGACCAAATATAAATATTATTTAGATCAGCCCACAAAAGAGTGCTAGTAAGCATTCCAATGATAATTATTATTCCGCCCATCGTTGGTGTACCAGACTTTTTAATTATATGGTCGATTGGTCCATCTTGGCGAATAGGTCCAGTTATATCCATTTTTGAAAAAAATTTAATCAATGGTCCACCAATTAAAAAAACAATTATTAGCGAAGTCATTAAAGATAAACCAGTTCTAAAAGTTAAATATTTAAATACGTTTAAAAATGAATATTGCTCAATTAGAGATGTTAAAAAATTAAAGAGCATTGATTCTTCCTTTAGTTAAGTTTTTAGTAATTTCGTTCAATCCAGTTGCGTTTGATCCTTTTATCATCAGATAGTCATTATTTTGTAAAATTGGAAGTAATAAATCTTTAAAATCTGATTTATATTGTAGAATATTGCCTCTCTTGCTCTTTTTAATATTTTTATAAGTATTCATTATATGATTTCCGTGGATAAATAATTTATCAATTTTTGACTCATTTATAATAGGTGATAATTTTTTATGTAGAATTTTAGATTTATTTCCTAACTCCAACATATCTCCTAATAAAACATATTTTTTGTTATTATCTTTTATATTAGATAAATTTATAATTGATTGTTTCATTGAAAGTGGATTTGCGTTATAACTTTCATCTATCAAATTAAAATTAAAATTTTTATACTTTACTTTAAATATTTTTCCTCTTCCCCCCAATATTTTAATATTTTGGATTTTATTTTTAATTTTATCAATATTTAGATTAAGAATTTCTAAAACAGCTACTGCAAACAAAATATTTTTTTCTATTTGCCCTCTTATTTTAAATTTATATTCTTTTCGAAATGATTTTACTGTTAATAATTTGTGATTACGAAAATTTTTTACATTCTTAATTCTAATATCTGAAAATCTATTAAATCCAACAGAAATAACGTTTATTTTTCTTTTTTTTGCAACAGAATTAAAATAACCAAAAAATTTTCCGTCTCTATCAATAATTAAATTTCCAGGTTTTGAAATGTTATTGATTATCTCTCCCTTCGCTTTTGCTATATGACTTAGATTTTTAAAGTTTTCAATATGTGCTTCGGCTATACTTGTAATTATAGCAATATTTGGTTTTACGATATTTGAAAGAAAATCAATTTCTCCTTTTTTACTCATTCCAATTTCAAATACGCCATACTTATGTTCTTGTTCAAGATTGCATAAACTTAATGGAACTCCAAATGAATTGTTGAATGATCTTGGTGAAAAATAGGTTTCTCCATAATTTTTAATTAAATTACCAATTAAGTCTTTTACTGATGTTTTCCCAGAACTACCTGTTACAGCTATTATTTTTGCAGTCGTATGATTTCTTTTTAATAAAGCAAGTTTTTTAAGAAAGTTATAGGTGTTAGACACTTTAATTAATTTATTTTTTGAATAATTATTATTTTTTCTTGAGACTACACAATAATTTGCACCCTTAGAAAGGGATTCTCTAAGAAAACTATGACCGTCTTTATTTTTACCTTTAATGGCAATAAATAAATTTTCTTTTTTTGTCGTCTTAGAGTCTATAGAAACACCAAGAAAACCTTTATTAGTTTTAGATTTGATAATTTTATTTATTAAAAAATTATTTGCATGGAAATTGCCTATTTTTTTCGATTTAATTTTTTTTGTATTAAAATTTTTTACTATTTTAAAGTCTGAAATTTTAATCTTCTTTTTACCATAATCTTGGAGATCTTCGTGACCTTTTCCAGCAATTAAAATTATTTCATTTGCGTTTGATTGTTTTATCGCTGTGTGAATAGCCTGAGCTCTATTCCCTTTTTCTATTACTTTTTTTTTGTCTATATTTTGGATAATAGCTTTTCTGATTAAACTGGGTTTTTCTCTTCTTGGGTTATCGTCAGTAACAAAAATTTTATTACAGAGTTTATTAACAATTTTGCCTATTTTTTTTCTTTTTTCTTTATCTCTTTCTCCACCACATCCAAAAACTATAGTTATATTTCTATTAAAATGAGATTTAAGTGAATTAATTGCATTCTGAATAGCATCAGGAGTATGTGCAAAGTCTATAAACACTTTTGTTTTATCAGGAAATTGTCTAGCTAATTCTAGTCTTCCTCTAACACTTTTTAATTTACTTAAACACTTTGAAATTTTATGTTTACTAATTCCAAGGATTTCACAAGCTTGTATAGCCATTAATAAATTTTTTTTTTGAAAATTACCTATAAGTTTAAAATTTTTTAAATCATATTTATTTGCCAAAAGGTTTGAAAATTTAATTTTCAATTTTTTTTTTTTAGCAATTGTATTAATCTTTTTAAATTCCGGGATATTTTTATCTAAAATAATATTATCTTTAGCTTTCAATATTTTTTTCAATAATATCATTTTAGAATTAAAATAGTTTTTCATATTTTTGTGGTAATCCATATGATCCTGGCTAAAATTTGTAAAAATCCCAGCCTTTAAGTTTATTCCTTCGATTCTGCCTTGCTTTAGTCCATGACTTGATGCCTCTATTAAAACATTATCAATTTTTTTCTTTTTAAGACTAAACAATTCTTTATGTAAACTTATTACGTCTGGACTTGTAAGACTATTCCTTTTAATTGTTTTTATTTTTATTCCTAATGTTCCAATTGTCGCTACGGGTAAATTATTTATTGTCAAAATTTGATGGAAGAAATCTGCTACAGAACTTTTTCCATTTGTTCCTGTAACAGCTATGATATTTTTTGGTTTTTTATTATAAAACTTCGAGCAAATTTGACCTAAATAATCTCTTATATTTTTTGCTTTAATAATCTTAAAATTATCTTTAATTTTTTTAGAACTTACTATCGCACAGGCACCTTTTTTCAAAGCCTCATTAATATATTTTTCACCATTATAATTTGATCCCTTTAAAGCAAAAAATAGATCCCCTTTTTTAATATTTCTTGTATCGGAAGATATTCCTTTAACCTCTATCTTAGAGAGGTTGAGGGGGCAATTTTTAATTAGTTTTTTTAACAACATGTTGATATGGAACTTGTTTATTATTTATGGCTAAAATAGGTCCAATTTTTTCTATAATTTTGCCTGTGGAATAAACTGTGTTCCAACCGGCCTCATTTCTTGTTCCTTTAATTTTCATGCCTCTATAATTATAAGTAAGATCTCTTGCTATTTTTGGATCATCTAGCATTACTAAGACAATATAATTTTTTTTTGATACCGTGAAAAATGATATAAATGTATTAATATTTTTATTCTCATTATCATAGTATTGCGATGTTCCAGTTTTCCCAGATACGTTATAACCATAAATATTTGCCAAACTAGCAGTGCCCTTTTCATCGGTCACGACTTTTCTTAAAATATTTTTTATTTTTTTGCTTGTTTCTTCAGAAACTATTCTCTTAAATTTAACTTTATTATTTTTATTTTTTTCAAGGGTCGGTAAAATTAATTTACCACCATTAATCAAACTTGCATATGCTGCTGCAGCTTGTAGTGGTGTCGTAGTAATACCGTGACCAAAAGAGACTGTTTCAAGTTTACATTTATTCCAATTAAATGGAATTGGAACTCCAATTTCATCTAATTCAAATTTGGGACTATTTAGAAGATTTAATTCTTTCAAAAAATTTTTATATTTTTCTTCACCGATTTTTCTTGCAATTTTCACAGTTCCAACATTGGAGGATTGAATCAATATTTCCTCTACTGACATTGACTTTGGGAATTCTTTAATATCCGAAATCTTATGTACCGAGCAACTTATTTTTTTTTGAATATTATTTATAATTGTATTTGCGTCTACTATCTCTTCTTCTAAAGCTAAAGCGATTGTAAATGTTTTAAAAATTGATCCTAATTCAAATACTCCTTTTGTAATTTTATTCATATAATCTATGTTTCTAACATCTGCCCTTTTGTTTATATTAAAATCAGGAAGTGAAACTAAAGATAAGACTTCTCCATTTTCAGCGTCCATTAACAATGATGCAGCACCCTTAGCTCTAAAAATTTTTAGTGCATCTTCAAGTTCTTGTTTGATGAGAAATTGTAAATTAGTATCTAAAGACAGTTTGAGCGGTTTGTTAAAATTTTTTTTATTACTCAAATAATTATCATAATAATTTTCTACACCTGAAATACCATAATTGTCATAATCTGTTTGGCCAATAATATGACTATAAAGGTCCGCATGAGGATAAACTCTAGTTTGAAATGGCTCAAATATTATTCCTTTCTCACCAAGTTTCCATAATTTCTCTTTTTGTGAGTCAGTCAATCTTTTCTTTAAATAAAAATATTTTTTTTTATTTAAATTTTTTACAAGTTTTTTGCTATCTACATCTGGAAAAGCTAATTTAACCTTAACTATAAATTTTTTTTTGTCTTTAATTAAATTTGGTTTGACGGCTGCATGGTAAGCTGTGATGTTCCTCGAAAGTAAAATTCCATTTCTATCTACAATATCACCTCTTAAAGGTGCAAAGTTATTAGTATGCATTTCTGTTTCAGGCAAACTGTAGTTTTGAACTGAAATAAAAATTATTTTAAGAGAAAAAATAAAAATAAGGGAAAAAAATGAAAAAAAGAGTAAATACACCCTATCATCGTTAATAGTATTATTTTTTTGTTTATCAAAATTTTGATTTGTACTCAAATAATCTTCAAAGAAAAAGCTTTGTTGATTTGCATTAAAATTTTTTTTTGTTTTTTTCTTCCTCATAAACTATTTTTTTGAAATCTTTTTTTGTTCATTTATAAAATCATCATAATTGAGATAAATTTTTGACAGACTCATATAATGATACTTTTCATTTGTTAAAAAAAACATTTTTTCTTGTAATAATTTTGGAGAAGTTAAATAATAAAAATCTAATTGACTTTCGTGAAGTTCTTTCTCTAGGTAAGAAATTTTTTTTTCATATATTGCAATATTTTTTTCTATAACCCTAGTTTTATTTTTTACGATTGACGTGCAAAAAAGTAAAAATGAAAAAAACACAATTGAAATTATTAATTTCGAGTTAAGCAATTCTTTTCTCCAAATCTGTCAAATATTTAAATTTTTCTCTTAAATCTTTTGGATCCATAAACTCATCTTTACTCCTGATTGCAAAACGTAGTTTAGCTGATCTTGATCTAGGATTTTTTTTTATTTCACTTAATGTCGCCTTTATGACTTTATTTTTATAATTCTCGAATAAAGACAAATTACTTTTCATATCAGGAAAATATTTATTTGTTCTTGATTTATTTTTTGAAAAATTTTTAAAAAAAAATTTCACAATTTTATCTTCGATAGAATGAAAGCTTACTATAATTAATTTGCCACCTGGTTTAAGAACTTGAGATGCTTTAATAATACCTTCGATTAATTCTGTTATTTCTTTGTTAACAAAAATACGAATAGCTTGAAAAGTTTTAGTACATTCGTCTATATTTTTTTTATAGTTTTTTTTTTTAGAACTCTTAATAATGCTTACCAGTTCATCGGTGGTTTTTATCTGGTTAATAGTTCTATGCTTTACGATATTTTTTGCTATTTTTGAGGCATCCTCCTCATCTCCAAATGTTTTAATTATTTCTTTCAAAGATTTTATACTCAATGAATTTATAGCTTTTTTGGCAGATGTATTTGTTTGTCCCATCATCATGTTTAATTCGTCTCTAGATTTAAATGAAAATCCTCTAGATAGATTATCTAATTGAATTGAAGATAAACCGAGGTCAAAAATTATTGCATCAAATTTACTTGAAGCTACTGAGTCTAAACTGCTAAATTTTTTATTGTGAAATATAAATCTTGACTGAAATTTATCTTTTATTTCATTAGCAATTTTAATTGTATGATTATCTCTATCAATAGCTACAACTTTGACTGACTCAAATTTAAGTAATTCTTTTGAATAACCTCCGCCTCCAAAGGTACAATCCATAAAAACTCCCCCGCTTTTAGGATTGCAAATTTTTAATACCTCATTGAGCATCACTGGAAGATGTTTTGCTTCCAGTGATTTGTGGGGTAATGTCATTAATTTTTGCAAGAATTTGCACTAAAACTTTTGCTTCCTTAAAAAAGCTGGTATCTCAAATTCTTCATCATCCTCTATTGGGCTTTTATCAAATAACTTATCACTCTGAGACATCTCGTTTTCTGTTGAATTATTATTCTCAGAAAATAATTTTGGTGTATAATCTTCTTCCAAAGCAGAACTATCCGGCTTGTTACCAACATCAATATTTTTTTCTATGTACGATGCGTTTTCTATGGAAATACCCTGAGAATTATCAATTTCGCTAATACTGATATTTTCAGAAGTATCTTCTTTAGATAATGTATCGTCATAATTTTGAGGGGATGTGTCAATTTCTAATTGTTGGTCTAGCTTCAAAGCTGTTGCACCATCAATCGAACTTATAGTGCTTTGTTCAATATTAGGATTTTTGAAAAAGTTGTCAGAATATCCTGGGTTTCTATTTTGAATTCTATTGACCATATTCAATACAGTTTTCGACTCAGGTCTATGACCATCTAGAGAAGTTGCAACAACTGATACCCTAATTTTCCCATCCATATTTTCATCTTTGATTGCACCAAAGATCAGTTCAGCTTCAGAATCTACCTCTGCTCTTATCTTGTTAACAGATTGATCAACTTCAAACAAAGTAATATCTTTTCCACCGGTAATATTTACCAAAAGACCTTTGGCTCCCTTTAAAGAATATTCATCAATTAAAGGATTGTTTAAAGCCATTTCAGTTGCAGCCATTGCTCTATTCTCACCTTCTGCTTCCCCGGTTCCCATCATTGCTTTGCCCATTGCACTCATTACAGTTTCAACGTCAGCAAAATCTAAGTTTATCATTCCTGGTCTTACCATTAGATCTGTTACGCTTTGAACTCCGTGCTTTAGAACATCATTTGATAGAGAAAATGAATCCTCGAATGTTGTTGACTCATTTGCTATCTTAAAAAGATTTTGATTAGGAACAACAATTACTGTATCTAAATGTTTTTTTAATTCTTCTAAGCCTTCGATAGCTCTTCTCATTCTTTTTGGACCTTCATAAGCAAACGGAAGAGTTGTTACCCCAACTGTTAAAATATTTAATTCTTTTGCTGCTCTTGCAATTACATGCGAAGCCCCGGTTCCTGTGCCACCACCCATTCCAGCAGTGATAAAGATCATATTACTTCCTTGAATGTAACTCACTATTTCGTTTAAAGACTCATCCGCAGCAGCTTGTCCTATATCATTTTTAGCTCCCGCTCCCAAACCTTTGGTCAAATTCATTCCAATTTGAATTTTAGCATCAGCTTTGTTCACTCTTAAATCTTGTGCATCGGTGTTTACAGCAACAAACTCAACTCCTTGCATGCCAGACTCAATCATAGAATTTATTGCGTTGCCACCTGCTCCACCTATTCCCATGACCAAAATTCTTGGTTTTAATTCTTTTAATTCGCCTCCTCCAACATTAATGCTCATATACCCCTCCTTTTTTATTATTGATTATTGTTATCCCACTTTAGTGTTGATCTACTTTGTAAAGCTTTTTTCCTTGCAAAAGATTTAAATTTTTCAAAATTTTTAGGACTCCAAACTTGGAAAGTTTTACCTAAACCCACAAATAAAATATCACTTTTAATTTTTGCAAAATTTAAAAGTTTTTTAGGGAATTGTACTCTGCCCTCAGTATCGAAAATAAGGTTAGAGCTATCAGATAAAACTGCAGTTGCAAAATAATCTCTTTTTTCCTCAAACGGATTTAATGAGTCTATTGAGTTGGATAATTTTTCAATTCTTTCTTGAGTGCAACACTCGAGTGCTGGATTGCTAAAAGAGGGATAAGATACAAAACCATTGTAACCTTGGGTTGTTAAAAAGGATCTAAATGATGCAGGCACTGAAACCCTCCCTTTTTTGTCTATTTTGTTTTCGTAACTTGATAAAAACATACTTACTAAATTTTCTTTTTGTTTTTTTAATAATCAATAAATCCTCCAATTTGGGATTATTTGGGATAATATGGGATTTAGCAGGTTAGTCAATATAATAGTTTTAACTAACAAAAGTACAAATAAAGAACATTTTGATGAGGTTTTAAGATATTGCCAGATAATCTATAAGCCGGGTTCTGTCATTTAAGAAGTCATTTATCTAGGCATATTTTTACAAATATGCTCAAGCAGCTAACCCGGATG
>MDTG01084637.1_pt1 | contig 26796 bp, 14 predicted proteins | sample 811421 | NCBI WGS metagenome assembly MDTG01 (sample SAMN05326645, study PRJNA326480) | marine metagenome | isolation source: seawater | place: Pacific Ocean: South East | collected 2011
AAAATCGGGTTCTTTCACCCGAGTGAGCCAATCTTGAATGTCACCCACTTTATTCTCGAAAATTGTATATTCGTGGGCTAAAAATGCATTTTCTAAGTGAGATTGGCTGAGTTGACTAATAAATTGCACCTGCATACGTGTAGAATTTTGTGGCGTTAATTGCTTCCAAATGTACTCACTTTCTTCTGCTTCAGACGGCGGGCGCAAGCGATAGCTGTCAAAGATATGCTCACCTAACAGCTTGCGACTAATCAGCAATAGGGCTGCACAAAACGCACTGAATACGAAAACAGCAGTAATCATTAGCACAGGTAAAATATAGAAGGCACTGGATGCTCGCATGAATCGTTGTGATGAGTAATGGAGTATTCGATTACTGGTTGTTTTTATATCGGTACCCGCTTTGAATCGATACTCAGCTGCAGAGTCCGTTTGCAACGCTAAGCTACTGACAATAGCGTTAATAAAAGTATCAGTGTTGTTGTTCAATACCGATGAATAGTCTTCAGCTTTATCTAGTGTTACCCACTTCTCTCGTTCTAATGCTGGGAATATAGTCTTGAAGGGGATCTCGGGGTTTGAAGCTGGTAGCCCTTCTCTTGAGCTCAATGGCTCTTGATACATTAATGCTCGATACTGCTGGCTTTCCAATGAGACATGTTGCTGCATCTCTAATAGATGTTGATTCTGGAAGGTTGCCTGCCCTTCTAGCATGTAACTGTTTACGCTATTTACTAATACAACCGTAGGTACCACCGTAACAAGATAAATGCATCCCGCTAAATACCAAATGTAGCTGTTCGGCACGCGACTGCTCAGCTCAGACAACGTACTGGGCTTTTTATTTGATTTAACAGCAATTCCCTTGCGAACAGACTTCATCCACATCAAATAAGTACTAAACAAAAATAGTCCTATTCCGATTAGTGGAAAAATTAACGACTCGAAGTTCGAATGAGATACATGGATGTTTTTAGTGTTTGTGAAAACTCCCGATAAAATCAGTAAAGACAGCATGGCGAAGCAAACCAACGGAATAAAGAACGGCATTCGAACTAATAAACTAGGCGTAATTACGTATCGCCATGTTAGAGCCTTTAATGACAATTTCTTACCCTCTACTTCAACGGGCACAAAGATAAATTGCAAAATGATGAGCATGAAAGTTAACGTAAAAGACAAAAAGGCCAACCGTGGAATAACTGTATCGATAATACCAATGGTGAAAAGTTGCATAGCACAGGCAGACCAAATCCATAAGGCCAACCAGCGATAGGTCTTACGCTCTCCCCCTATGACATTTGCGTTAGGTGTAGTGCTATTTGCGTTAGATGTGATGCTATTTTCATCATCGTACTGATAATGAAACAAACGCGCCCACACACCTTGCGAGCTAACGTATCGGCTTATTAGAACTAAGGGAATTAACAGTGTTAAGTAAAGGATAACCGCTAAAAACACCAGCAACATATTAACTTGTGACGCTTCTTCTTGGTTATAAAACACCACAAGCGCCCATTCAGGTATGGTCGAGTGCAATGGCCCAATAACCATGCTGTGTTCTTCTCCGCGATAATCTAACTGTAGCTGCGCAGGCTGGTAAACATCTATATTCTGTAAATTGGATAGCGTCGTTAAAAGCTGTAAATCGTGGCCGTTTTCAGCCACGAAATTCTCAACTAAACTTCGCTCTTCGTTACTGTGGTAGAGCACTTTCCCCACTTTGTCGATAACGGCATACCCTATATTTTTCGGCATTACGCGCTGATTTAAGCTGGTCAGTAGCGTACCTATAGAGCTTATACGCTTGGTTATTTCGCCTGTGCCAATATCCCCATCTTTATCGATATGTTCGAAAACCAATTGGCTATTAAACCTTGCATCATCGATATTGCGTATTCGTTCAATGAAAAATTGCTGAGGTATGGAGTTAGTTGATTCAAGCAATTGTTCACAGCAAACTTTTCGCCCTGTGGTTTTATAGTGAAATTCACCAACAAGCTGCGTGTCTAAGCGCCACATACCTCCATTCCACCCTCGTTTGTAGTACTCCCGTTCATTTAAAGGTGTTTTTTTAAAGTTATGTAGGTTTTTATGCGGGCGAAAAATCATGTCAGGCCTATTCTCTTTATAGCGACTCACCACACCGCTTTTGCCGAGCAAGAACCAGTTTTCAATAAAATAAGCGCTGGTATCTGCGACTGATTGCTCATTAATAAGCGAGCAATTCAAAAAATCAGTAGCGTTACCACTCTTTTCGCTACCGCCTGAATCTACACAGCCTGAAATGACTTCACTTTGGCTTCTCTTAAAATAACGGGAATCTAATAGCAACAGTTCCGATAACTCTTTATCGAAATCTGAACTTATCATTTTGTGTATATGTGCGGAATCTAACGTCTTTTGTTGAAGCCAATATCTAAAAAAGAGCTGATCACTTATCGCTATCGTGGCAACCCCAAGTAAAATAAATAACCCTAAAATACATTGGGTAACATCAGAACGCGTATAGCTATAGGTGGGAGCGCAGTATTGAATTTTAAGAATAGGAAGTGTAGCAACCAGCAGTGTTAAGAAAAGTACTATCCATAATGCGGTATTGTTACCAATTTTAAGGTTATTGAGGACCACTTCCTTTTTTTCTACAAAGGCTAACAGGTAGAGAGTCTTCGAATCGTCTGTACCTCCAGCATTTAGGCCAGTTATTGTAATGGGTTGCCGATAAACCCGAAGGTATAGCCCAGCAATTTGCCTATCTACAGAATCACTCGCCTTTAGATTACCTTTACCACCCGTTTCATTATTTTCCTTTTCGCCGAGTAATTCTTCTACATTTGAAAAGCGTAGATCAGACAGCGCTTTCGCGAAATTACTATGTCTTTTTTCCGCAATGACCTCTCCATTCTTATCACTGATGACAAGCAATGGAAACGGGCTTAAATGATTTGAGATAAGGTCAGCAATGGGCACTGTTACCGTGTTATGCGCTACATGAACTTTAAAAATACGAGACTTTGCGTCAAATTCGCCGTTATCTTTATTTGCTTCGACCTTGGCAGGTTCTTCGGTACTAACATCATTTTCTACTTCATTTTTAGTGGTACTATTCACTATCACAAGGTGTTTAAAGTTTTCATTCGAACTAATACGCTTTTTAAACTCACTGACTTTTTCATTGCTATTTTCGCTCTCATTTCCACCATCGTTTTTAGTTTCTTGAGGCTTAAACTCTTCTTTCACGCTTGTTAAAAGCATATCAATAGACTGCTGTAGGCTCTTGCCAGCCTCGTTTAATTGCCGCAGGTACCCATGGTTTTGCTGAATTTCATTCTGTTGAATTCGAAGAAAGTAGTATGCAGAGCCCACCAAAATAGCAATGAGCAAAAGTAGGCTGTAACGTTTGAGGGCTTCATGTCTGCCTGTGTGCATAATCCATACATCCATGTCGAATTAAGATAAATAAGTATGGCTCACACAATCAGGTTTGTACACTTTTTAAACAGTTAATTTACGATGACTTAAGCTATAAAGAGATATTTGGCCCGTTTTGATCCATATCAACGCTATTTTGCCTGACATAAACCACACTACACCTATCCTTAAACCATTATGACAATGTGTGTATGCTCTCGTTAGTAGACAACAGCAATACAAACCACGACATTCGTGCCGAACATCATGGCTTGTATAAACTTAGCTTAACGCGTAATGCGGATATTGCGGTTGCGAGCAAGCCGGTCTTTGGTGCGAGTATTACTTTTCACACAGACCTACTTACTCACGACAGCTTCATTGTTAAACCTGACAATTTATTAGGATGGGTAGACATGGGGGGATTGGTTTATTTTAATATTTGTTCAGGTCAGCATCCCCTTGGCATGGGTAATGTGAAAGGCAATACTGCCAGCACACTACCGTCACAATTTATTACCGCAGAAAATGGATTATTACGCTTCACGTCTGCGCTTCGCATATACCTGCTAGCGAAAACGCCCAGAGACATTCAAGAACATGGTTTATGTTACTTCACCCCTGTGTAGTTAATAACGTATAACCACGCGCAGATAGGTTAGTACCTACCTGCGGCTGGGGTATAGCGCCTAAATTTTAGCTACTGGAGTTTAGTCTAAGCATTTAACTGCGGGTGATAACACGTTCTTCATCTTCTAACACACACATTTTAATTGCCTCTGACAAACCTGAAAAACGCTTATCTCGCCGCTCTACCATAGCGCTAAATGTTGTGGTGTTCGCTATAACCAAACACCCATCTTTCGCCCGTGTTAGGCCGGTGTAGACTAACCCACGATGAAACAACCCCGCCGCTTTTTCGCTTTCCGGCCTAGGCAGCAATAACACCACATATTTAAACTCTGAGCCCTGCGATTTATGTATTGTCATTGCAAATACCGTTTCAAACGCAGGAACCCGAGATAACGAAATTGAACGTAGGCCACCATCTTGAGTTTCAAACCAAGCCAATAGTTTACCGTTATGATCAGGCCAGATAATCCCCACCTCACCGTTCGATAAGCGCTGTGGATGATTGTTTTTGACAATCATAATGGGTTGGCCTTGGTAGAAAAAACCTTCTCGGCGTTTGATATTGTGTTTGATGGCATCGAACACCAATGCATTTAACCCTTCTACACCCATGTCGCCTTTTCGAACTGGAGTCAACCATCGCACGCGATTGAGCAAACTAAGCGCGTCTTTGGCGCTTTGCGCTTTAAACACAGGTTCGTAGCTTTCTTGTGCCAGTTTTTTTAACGCGTTGGTTGTGAACCGGCTTTCGGGTTGAATAAATACACCATCTTGTAGCCAGTGGTTTTTCTCGCTCGGGACTCTAGAGCTGACAGTGGGAAGCTTGTCTGTCAAAGCCTCTGAATGCATAGCATCAAGCGCCTGTTTACTTTTTCCTGCCTGAATAGCGGTAGCAACTTCAGCCACCTGCCCTTTAAATCGCTGAGGCGCTTGAAGGGTATGTACCCAGGTTTTAGCATTCTCGTTCACGGGCAGCAAAGGCAGATGTGGGCAAAGGGTGGCGATATGCTGGCGTAGCTCGCTAGTGACTGCGCCTAGCGTTACTTCGCCTAGGCTATGGCTATTGTCATGTACACCTGTTTCGGCAAACCCTGCTTCGTCACTATCGTGTACAAGTTGCTCAAGTACGTTACCTAGCTCTACAGCAGGCAGCTGATCGGCATCACCGATAAAATACAAACGGGCATGAGGCGGTAAAGCACGAATAATTCTAGCCATTAGCGCCAAGTCAACCATGGACGCTTCATCCACAATAAGTACATCGAGCATAAGCGGATTTTGCTGATTGTAGCGCGTAGCAATGGTGTGTTCCCGTAGTCCTAACAATCTATGAAGCGTAACCGCATCGGTAGGTACGCCGTCTAACAGCTTGTCATCTACCTTACCCCGTAAGGTTTCCAAATTACCCACAATAGATTCGGTCATGCGCTGCTGCGCTTTTCCGGTTGGTGCAGCCAGTACTATGCGCTCATTCTGGTTACATGCTTGCAGCGCTAATAGCAGCCTGAGTACGGTATAGGTTTTTCCTGTGCCAGGGCCACCGTTAATTACGCTAAATTGTTGCACTAAACTTTTCGCCACCGCGACTTGTTGCCAGTCTTGCTCATCCGTGGTGTTGATTGGAAACATAGCTGGCCATAACGCTTTAACCCGAGATAGCCCGTCTTCGCTCAGCGCTGTTACATGCGTTCGACTTGCAATACTGGCAGCAATTTCTTGTTCAAAGTTATAGTAGCGGCGGCTGTACAATTTGCCTGATTGATAAACAAATAGCGGGAATAGCTTGTTATTCTTGTCATCTTTTTCACTACCCAGTGCCTTTTTAATCACACTGATCATTTCGGTCAGGCTCGGAAATACGTAACCTAATTTGCGAGATGATGTATCTGTACTTGATTCTGTAGGTTCAGGTTCAGGTTCTGCTTGTGACTGATTAACAGTGCTGGGTTCAAGTTCGGGCTCGCCCTCTGGGTCACTCTCTATGTGGCTCTCGGGCTCAACAAACAGTCGAGTCCCTGCGATTTCAGTCAGTAACAAGCAACTGTGGCCGCTTCGCTGCATAAATGACAATGTCACCAGCAAATGTAACCAGACGACCTGCTCAGCGTCGGTTAGCTTTTCGCAATGCGAGAACTCCAGGGCTACAAAACGATCGATTGCTTCAATACCGAAAAGTTGTTCTAAATACTCGTTACTATTTATCATAGGTCCAACTCCCCTTGTACTGCATCGGGCGATGGGTCATTTGAGGCTTGCTCGTCTGAAAGCGCTTCGCTTGAAGCTTCGTTATTTAAAGACTTCTGGGCTGAGGGTTCTTGCCCTGAAGCCTCGTCTTCCACAATCTCTTGGCCTAAAAATAAGGTATCTAGAGCTTGCAGTGTTATGGAATCTATCGGCGTGAAAAAGACGCCCTCCCCGTTCGTATTGCTTGGGTGCATGCCCCGTAAATACAAGTAATATACGCCGCCAAAATGCGCTTCGGGTGTATAGTCAACAATCGCATTCTTAAGATATCTGTGCAGTGCTAAGCAATAGATTAAATACTGTAAGTCGTACAAATGATGCTGATTATTGGCGTTTAATGCTTGAGGCATATAGTGCGATACGCTATCGCCCAACCACGTAGATTTATAATCGGCAACATAGTACTTACCTTCATGGGTGAATATTAAGTCGATAAACCCGTGCATCATGCCTTCAAGAGCCGACATCATTAAAGACGGAACAGGCTCGGCCTGAATAGGCTCGGCCTGAACAGGCTCTGCCATAGATAAACTGGTTGCGAATTGGCCACCGTTATCTAATACAAGCTGCTTTGCCACAGACTTTCTATGTTCAAACAATATGTGTTTTAGTTCGCTCCACTTACTTTCGTTCATGGGAAAATAAAACTCCGCTTCCCGAAGAGTTTGCCCCAGTGAAAGGTCTGACAGTGTTAAATGACTTGGCGACTGGCTTGTACCCAATGGCGTAGCCAGTACTTCGTCTAACCAAGTATATAAATCTTCAGTGCGCGATGCTTCTAACCCAAATCTAACGGCAAGTTCAGCACCATTTTCATCCCAATTGGGCGCTGAAAAGTCGTTAAGCTCAAGTAGGTCATGTAGCAAATTACCGGCGCTCGCCCCTTTTTGTAAGGTAAAGCGTATTTGGTTCTCAGAAACGACCTCACCAGAGACAACCTCAAAACCATCATCTGATGTTATCTCCTCGTCTCGCACTGTTTGCATAACAGGAATACTGGGAACTGTTTGGCTAACCTCTTTTGCTGCTTGGCTTGCTGACATCACCGTCATGCGGCTAATGGCCGAGAACGAATACAATCGCCAATCTTCGCTACTTGTCCCTTCAAAGGTTAACGTACTTAAGGGTACTACCGTTTCCGTGCTGTCAAAGCTCGAGTACTTTTGCGCTAGTGAATCGGCATTAATGTGAGTGGCGTGAGCATCGGTTTCATTAGCAATGGCGTCTAGCATAGTGCCCCAATCACGACCTTCATCGTCATCGATGTTAAGTGCATGAGCCAAGGCGCTTTTTTCATGCCCGTCTAATGGCAATACGCCCATATAACACCGATGAGCAGCACGGGTAACGGCAACATAGGCTAATCGCATTTCTTCTGCGTCGCCCTCTTTGCGTACCCGTTCAATGGCTGTATTAGTACGGCCCAATTGCAGCTGCAATTCCTGGCTCTGTTCGTCGTAATAGGTGAATATTTGCGAGTACGACTTTCCGCTTTTCGCTGGATCTCGATAACCTGTAGCAAAGGGTACGAACACAATGGGATACTCTAGGCCCTTAGAGCCATGCTGAGTCACCAAGCGTATTAACTGGCTGTCACTTTCAAGCCTAAGGGTCATTTCTTCATCGCTTTCAGGCTGATGAATTTGCTTGTGTAGCCAATCAAGTAACTGCTCAGGGCGCTGATGAGTTGCCCCCGCTTTTTCTAACGTTTCCGCTAGATGCTGATAATTAGTAAGAGCACGCTCTACTTCAGCACCATATGGCGTGTAGTTCTCTTGCATCAGGTGCAGCAATACGCTCATACAGCCTTTTTGCAGCCACATATCACGTAATGAGGTGACCTTGTCGTAAGCCTCATCCCATAGCGCATCGTCTTCGTGATACAACAAGTTAACGAGGGTTTGCGGAGTGTATCCCCATAAAGGTGAAGCCAAACTAGAGGCCACCTTACTAGTATCAGTGTTGTGCCACACACCATTAAGTAACCGCAATACATCTTTGGCCTCGGGGGTAGCAAATAAATTACTTCTATCGCTTAAATAAACGCAGGCTAAACCCTGTTGCTGCAATACATATTTAATTACCGAGGCTTCATTACGATTTTTTACCAATATGGCAATATCGGCAGGTTTTACTGGTCTAGCGGGTTCATTTTTATCGACAAAAGTCACCTCATTAAACAAGCGGTAAATCTCTTTAGCTATCCACTGCGCTAACCCACGGCGTAGCGTATTCGCGTCACTTTTTTCATCTAAACTAAAACTCACGTAATTCATTGCATCACGTTCATCATTAGGATCGTGAAGTGGGTGAGTTGCTGCCGCGGCTTTGGGTGTAAATTCAACTGGATTGTATTGAATATTAAAGCCGAACACATTTCTAGGGCTAGCGCTAGGCGCTTGTACTTCGGACGCTTGCGGAACCGGCGCACCGTAAAACAATCGGTTATAGGCCTTCACCATACCGGCCACCGAACGCCAGTTGGTATTCATTACCCAGCGATAATCCGCCTGCTGCCCTGCTTTTAAATAAGTGAAAATGTCGCCGCCCCTAAAACGGTAAATCGCTTGTTTGGGGTCACCAATCATAAGTAGCGCGTTGTCACTGTTTCGCTTGCTAGCACCTGATTCAACACTAGCAGTCTCTTCGAAAGACAAGCCGGACTCGAAGCCTATGTCTTCTGTAGCATTCACATCGCCGCCATTGGCGTCCGCTTTGGGGTAGACCGCATCTAAAATGGCGTATTGCTTGGCATCGGTATCTTGAAATTCATCAATTAAGGCAACGGGGAATTTCTTTCTAAGCTCGGGCACTAAGCTGTTATTAGGCTTAACCACTTCATCGGCGAGCATACGAATAAGGTCGTCAAAATCGATAACCCCAAGTTGCTGCTTTTGCGCCGCCACATTGGTTTTAATAAAGCTAATGGCGTCGTTAACCAGGGTGAAAACGGGAATTTTATCTAGGTTATCTTGCTTTTCTTTGCATGCCGCTAATATGGCATCAGCAAAGCCTTTAATAGGCGCAAGAATTTCTTTTACCCCTGACTTGTTTCGACCAAACCGGCGGCCATCAAGAAACGCGGCGCCCTCTGGCGGTAATGGCTCATATTCAGCGCTTTCAAGCCAAGATTTAAGTGCAGCGAGTTCAGGAGTGCGCACCGCCTCGTGATCAGGCTTTTTAAGTAGTTGTTCGTGAATAAGCGTTTCGTTATCCACAATATTATTATAATGGAGCGTAAATTGTGCCGGCGCTGTACTTTCGTTTTGATGCAGGCTAGCGGTAAAAGCCTTTTCTATGGTTTCTTCATCTAACAAAACTGGTGTAAGGGCGCTTCTTACACTTGAAGAAAATTCACTTAATAGGCTGTCTGGCACATGCCAGCCTTGTTCAGCCAACAACATGAAGTCGGCTTCATTTTGGGCAACTTTTCTTATCCAATCTTGCGCCGCTTGCAAATAAAGGTCGCTAGTGTCTTTACTTAAGTTCAGCGCCATTGCAAAACCACTGTTAAACGCGAGTTGCCCAATTACATGTTGGCAAAAGCCATGAATAGTAAAGACAGACGCATCATCGAGTTCAAGTTGCGCAGCTTTTAGCAGAGCCAAACTGGCTTTGGGTGAGCAAGCCCGATATAAATGGGCATAGACAGGATCGGTACTGTCTAACAGCGCAGCTAAGTCGGTGTTTTCATTTGAACCGCTATCATCAGTTGCACTGCTATCAGCTGTATGAATGTCATCAACGTCTAAACACGCTTCCCAAAACGCGGTGGCTTCTCGTAGCGTTTTGGCCACCCGGCCTTTAATTTCTTCGGTGGCCGCTTTGGTGAAGGTCATCACCAAAATCTCTTTTACGTTAAGTTTTTTCTCTAACAATAAGCGTAAGTATAAACGAGTGATGTTATAGGTTTTACCCGTGCCCGCACTGGCTTCAATTAAATGCCTTCCTTTTAACGGCATGGCTGGCACGTTTAGCAATTTAGCTTCTTTTGTGGACGAGGCGCGTGTGGACAAAGCACTTGTGGATGCTTCACTGTTAGAAAAGCTCATAACTGCTCCTCTGATGAAATGTTAACGACCAACGCAAACAATAAAAAAGCGGGTGTGGTTGGCACATTTTCCCAACACACGCCATCAGGAAATAACCATTTAACATAAGGGTTACTCGCGATATCAGCGGTAAATTGCCCTGATGACTGTAGCCAATTTTTAAGTATGCGCTGGGCATCATCACTGGCAAAAAATGCGCGTATATCAGGTATGAGCGACTTGCCGACTTCTTCTGTGTCTTCGGTATCACTATCAAATTGAATACCACCACATTGAGCACCGTCTTCAAATTCAGCATCAATTTTTGAATTAGCCTCAAGGCTAGCCAGAAACATGGGTAAGGTGACTTTGTTTGCCAAAAGGGTGCCAGGTGATTTCTTAGTACCACTTACTACAGCACTCATTAATGAGCTATACACTGGCGTAGGGGCGCTTAATATGTCAACGAATAATGATTCAATACTTAACAAAATTTGGCGGGCAGTGTTTTTGTCAACTGCTGGAAACGTGCGTTTCATTAGCTTAGTTTCACCTTTTACCCAATCGCAGTAAAAGATATCTAGCGGGTATTGAGTGTGGGGTGTTACTTCATCGCTTGCGCTAAACACAAGCTGGGTCATAAAGTACCCTAAGGCTCTTATATCATTCACCTTACCTGCGCACGGCTGCATTAAGCTTTTTCCGCCTTCAAGCGCACTGGCAGTAAAGGTAAAATGGTTGCCTGCAAATTGCGCTCTTTTCGGTTCGGCATCATGAGGCCCCATCGCTTGGGTAAGGGCTACCGCGCTTTCCTTCCACAGCTCTAGCTCCTCTTGAGCCACAGGGTTATTGGGAATGTCACCACGAAGCGCGGCGAATTGCACTACTCTATCGCTGTGCTGAAGGGTTGCCGCATTCGCATCATCAAATGAAGCACTGGAAGAAAACATAGCATCGAGTACTTGGTATCGTACTAGCGCATTTGTTTCAAAAGGTTCGCTATTGTCTAGCAAGGTGAATGACTGGGATAAGTTTACCCCTAATCGCTGCTGAGAAAAGAACTCCAGTGGGTCGCGAAACGACCGTGCCACCTGCATACACTGAAAGCTGGTGTTTTCAGGTGTGCTGTCTACCGCTATTGGCGTGAGTGAACTTTCTACTTCAGGGCTTTTTTTGTCGGAGCTTACGGTTTCGGCGGCAGTCGAAACAGCATCACGAAGTGATTGGGCTAAGCGCAACCAACCCGTTTCATAACTAGGAAGTGTGCCGGTAAACGCACTTTCACTGAACGGGTGCAATGGCGCATGCTTTAAATATTGACCAATGTTTACCTGATAGCCCGTGTCTAACATATCCAAGAATTCACCTAACACCAAGCTAGGCTGACGCTCACTGTTATTTTTTACATCGTTACCTTGGTAGCTTAAATACAGGCTTTCTCTGGCCGAGATAATCGCTTCTAAAAAGAGGTATCTGTCTTCTAAACGACGGGAACGGTCGCCTACTCTTCTATCAGGTCCCGCCATTAAATCGAGTCCTAACGGCGTAGACTTTCGAGGAAACTCGCTGTCGTTAAGCCCTAATATGCACACTTTTTTAAACGGGATACTACGCATTGGCAGCATGGAACACACCGTGACTTGCCCCGTCATAAAGTGGTTACCTGCATCAGGAGATGAGAAACGACTTAGCAGTAATTCCCTCACCTGACGTAAACTTAACTCGTAGGTATAATCTGCTTCTTGACATCGAGCAGCCAAATCAGCGGCCACTTTAGCAATAAGGTCCCAGCTGTGCTCTTGCTCTTTGGTTGGGGTAAAGCAGGTATCACGCAGTGCTAATAAATCGGCACCCCACGCATTAGGGCTTCGCGGCGTATTAAGCTCAGTGGCAAATCTGCCAAGTAGCTCAATAACATGGATAAGCTTACCTAGAGTTACCGTCGACTGCCCCTCCACATCGGGAATGGTTAGCATGTCATCGATAATGCCTTCGCTATCAGGCGCTAACATGCCTAACAATAAACGCCTAATTCCCCACCACCAGCTGTAGGTGTTTTCATGGGTGGCCCCTGCCGATACATTGGCTTTGTGGCTGCCGTCTAACCCCCAGTGAATATGAGCTTGCTTAAGCCATACTGTCATTTGATCTATATCGTCTTGTGCAATACTAAAGCGCTTTTGTACCGCATCTAGTTGCAAGTAATCGACAATATCTGATACGCCAAAGCGGCTATCTGGCAAATGAAGGAGTGTCATGTAAGCGGCAATAAGAGGCTCAGCATCCATGGGGCTTCTATCGGCAATAGAACATGGCAAGCGCACTGGCCCATTGCCCCCTAGCGGTTTGGTTCCCACACGATGAAATACCGTGTCTACAAACGGGGCATAGTTTTCTATCGCGGGGCACATCACCAGTACATCTGATGGCGTTCTTGATGCATCTTGCGATAACCAGTGCAGTAAATGATCGTGCAGCACCTGAACTTCACGTAGCGCTGAATGGGTACACATAATGGTGACACTGTCATCATTGTTTTCACAGGCGTCTGCTTTTGCGCTCTCTATACTTGCGAAAGGCGTTGCCGGTAACGCTTCTAGTATATCGTTATGAATTTGGTTCAGTAATAAGATTTCACCGCTTTCACTATCAGCTGGAATGGGGGCATCGAAGGCACTGACTTCAAACGTGTCTAAATCGGTGAGCAAATTAAAAAGCTCTCTACCCTGTTGGCCCAAATTACCTAATAACGGGTTACTTTGATCCGTCTGCATCCATTTCTCTAGCCCGTCCATGCGCAGCTGCCTTGCGAGTTCGCTATCGCTTTTCGCATCGCCCCAGTAATTAACACTGGGATTCAAATGAAAAATATGAATATCAATGTGCGCCGCTAGCGCATCGAAAAAGGCAATCAACTGCGGCGCCATGGTGTTAATAGCAAACACCACAATACGGTTGGGTAATTCGCTAACGCCGCTTTCAAGATGACCGTCGTTATTTAACGCGGTAAGGGTAAGTTGGTGCAGCCTTGCTGGGTGCAAAGGTTCTTGCTTGGCGAGATGGCGCCATATTTCACTTTGCCAAATTTCAGACTCATCATTGGTTTTGCGCTGGTTTTCTTCCCATGCAAACAACCAATCAGGACGATATAACAAGTACTGCTCGTACACATCGGCTAATGCGGTTGCCAATTGCAATCGCTGTACGCCCTGCTCTTGCTCACTGCCCGCTTGTAACCAGTATTTATTAACCTGCTCGAACGCTGTTGTAGATTGTAAAGATGGTTCCTGTCCCCCCGCCTCTAGTAATAGGGCATCAATGCGCCATGCAAGCACTTCACGTCGGTAAGGCGACTGCTTAGGCACTTTATCTTTACCCAACACTAACCTTGCCGTGTTCCACATAAAGCGAACCGGCAAAGGAAAATCAAGGTTCATCGCCACGCCCTGCTCTTTAGCAAGTTGCATACTTACCCAATGCTGCATGCCTGGGCTTTCTACCAATATGGTTTCAGGGGTGAAAACGCCATTAGGTTGATGCTTGATTAGCGTAGTAAGAAGGAAGCTGAGGTGTTCAAGTTTGTTCGATGGATAAAGCGCGAGCAATCGGAAAATCCTTTGTCGTATTCAGCGGGCGTTATGATATTGAGTGTATCGTAATTCAATGAATAGGTAAGCTGAAATTAAACAGATTTAAGCGATAATATTAACGGAAAGCGTTTAGTTGATGGCGACTAGGAAGAGATAATAAAAAAGAAAAAAACCCATACAGGCCTCAGGACACGAAAAACCTGTATGGGTAAGGTTTACGGGTTACCCAGTAGCAACGTGAATAAGCGTTGCCTGGCGCTCATTCACGTTAGCGCTACTGCATAACACAGTTAACAAAAATGATTTTGCAGGTTAAGTGCCAACTTTTAATTTAAATAAAATCAACAACTTAATCAAATGTGTGTTTTATATAAGTCTTTCCTTAGGTTACTAATGGTGCAGGTGCACCATTTATGTACCACGAATTCAGCCCGTGTTTCGGACTAAACCTGCGACTGAGCCCCTAAACCTGCAACAGCATTACGCTAAATAAGTCATCAATAAACATTCACTGACTCTTCGCATTGCAGTACAATTTCCTCAATTAGAAATTAGGCTTATCGCAGTGTAATGCTTAATTTGATAAAGACATCGTTTTAGGAAAAATAATGCTTACACAACAACAACTTGCCACCATGCTTGCACTACAAGACAAAATGAACACAAAAGTTAATCCCGATTGGATTAATGCAGGCTACGGTTATTTGCGAGCCGCTATGGTGGAATCTGTTGAAGCGATTGAACACCACGGCTGGAAATGGTGGAAAGCACAACAAAAAGATTTGCCACAACTGCAAATGGAATTGGTCGATATTTGGCACTTTGCCCTATCTGCTTGCATCATCGATTCTGAAGGTGAAGTCAGTACTGCTGCTGAAAGTATTGCCGCACAATTAGCTTTAGGTGATGTTATCGTGACGTTTGACGGTAGAGACTACCAACCAAAGCAGCAATCGCTGTTAGACAACTTAGAATTAATGACAGGGCTCTGTGCCGCTAAACGTTTTAGTGTGCCGCTTTTCATGGAAATAGTTGAACAGTGCGATATGCATGCCGACGAACTTTATCGTCAATACGTGGGTAAGAATGTTTTAAACTTCTTTCGTCAAGACAACGGTTATAAAGAAGGCACCTACAAAAAAGAGTGGCAAGGCCGTGAAGACAATGAACATTTAGTGGAAGTCATGAATGACTTGAACCTGTCAGACGCTAGTTTCAGTGATAACGTGTATAAAGGGCTTCAAGCAAGATACACCGCGTAATTTAACTGACATTGCGCTAGTTGCTTTTTAACTAGCTGTAACTACAAAAAAGCCGAGCATATTACTATGCTCGGCTTTATCATTATTCACGCTGCTAACCTATTAAGTTAAGCGTCTACCCATACTAATTTTTCTTTGTATTCACCTTGAATTACAATGTCAAAACGCTCTTCAAGCACATGACGTTTTACTTTGAGTGTAGGGGTAAGTAAGTCGTTCTCAATACTCCACTCATTTTTCATGATAACCACACGATCCATCACTTGGTGGCTCTCTAGCTTCGCATTGATGTGTTCAAAGGTCTTTTTAAGACTGGCTTCTACACTGTTCTTGTCATGCTTTTGTGCATCTTCACTTAACACTAACAAGGCGACAGGTTGAGGAAGGTTATTCCCGGTTACACAAACCTGTTCTACGATAGGGTTTTCCATGAATTTAGCTTCAATGGGTGCTGGTGCTACGTATTTACCCTTGGCTGTTTTGAAAATATCTTTCAATCGGCCGGTAATCTTAACGTAACCGTCTGCATCAATAACACCTTTATCGCCCGTGCGAAGGTACTGATCTTCAGTAAAAACTTCTGCTGTTTTATCCGGCTCAAGATAGTATTCCAGCATGTTACATGGCGCTTTAACTTGAATCTCGCCTTCTTCTGAAATGCGCACATCTACGCCCTGATAAGCCTTACCGATACAACCAATTTTGTCGTGCCGGAAAGGCACGCTACTAGTACCGTAGGCACTGTTTTCCGTCATACCCCAACCTTCTGAGATATAAACACCAATTTTAGCAAACCACTCAATAACAGCAGGTGCTAACGGCGCTGAACCACTGGCCCATAGACGTGCGCTGTCGATACCAATACCTTTACGTACTTTCTTCGCCACCAACTTATTGATAATAGGAATTTTCAGTAAAGTATCGAGTTTCTTCTGTGGCATTTTAGCCAGTACGCCCATCTGGAACTTAGTCCAAAGACGAGGCACAGAAATAAACAAAGTAGGCTCACAATGAAGTACATCACGTTGGAACGACGATAGCGTTTCGACAAAGTGAATTTTGCCGCCACTGTAATAGCTTGCTAGTTCAACGAGAACGCGCTCGGTAATATGCGCGAGAGGAAGATAGCTTAAAATCCTGTCGCTACTGTCAACGCTAAGTTGCTCTAACGATTGCTGTGCGGCCCAACAAATAGTGTAGTAACTATGTACTACCCCTTTCGGTTGCCCTGTACTACCCGACGTATAAATGATTGTCATGATGCTGTTCATATCTTGAACAGGCGAATCGTCTATGGGCGAACAATCGATAAACTCTTTCCATTGCTGCTTGGTATCAATATTCGGATATGGAAAGGCAACCGTATTATATTCAGCTGGAATTGACGCTACTTGCTCTGCAGTATTGTCTAACTTACCTACGAATAATAATTGAACGTCTGCGTGCTTGAGAACGTATTGTACCGTGTCAGGTCCGGCAGTAGAGAAAATCGGCACTGAGATGTGCCCTGCCATCATTATACCTAAATCGGCAATAAACCATTCGGCACAGTTTTTTGAAAAAATACCGATACGGCTGCCCGCAGGCAATGCCATTTCTTCAAGTCGTTTAGCCACGCGGCGAGCAAGGTTACCCACCTGCTTCCACGTATAATCTTGATATTCACCATTAACAGGCTGAGTAAGGAAAACGTCGTCCCCACTGGTTTGCTCCCAGTGGTACAACATACTTAATGGCGATTTAATCACTTCAGTGCTGTTTGCGTTTGCTGTCATGTCTAGCGGCATAGGTCACTCATATGTTGTTATAATGTAGCTTATTTTTACAATCATTTCACAGATCTCTAATAAGCCTTATTTTCAGATGAATAACAAGCTTTTTAAACGGACGTTTACATTTCATGCGATGAATGACGTGGCGTAGCGCCTGAAATTTAGATTTCTTATAGTTTAGACTTAACTTCTATGATGATCTAATACGCGTTAATTTTAAGCAAATACCCATTCCTCTATCACTTGGGAAGTTAACGGCGCACTTAAATCAGTAAATTTCACTCACCATTGCCTAAACAGATAGGAAGAAAGTTCACTGCTTGGCATAGGTTTAGCGTAAAAGTAGCCTTGATGTAATACACATCCTTTTTCAGACAAGCTCAACGCCTGCTCTTCGGTTTCTACACCCTCAGCAACACTCAACATATTTAAGCTGCTAGCAAGGGTTATCGTGGTCGTTACCAAAGCATCGTTAGCATTGCCTGGTGCCATATCGTTAACGAAACTTTTATCAATTTTAAGTACCGATAGCGGGTAACGCTTAAGATAACTTAGTGAAGAGTACCCAGTGCCAAAATCATCTAATGCTAAAATGAATCCTGCATCAACGAAGCGCTCGATTTGACGCAGTGCATTGTCGCTATCATCCATCAATACACCTTCCGTGATTTCAAAACGAAACGCTTCTTTTGGCAGATTGAATTCTTCTAATAAGGAAAAAACACCGTCTAAATCAAACTCGGTTTTAAAATGAAGGGCAGATAAATTGATTGAAACAAACCCTCTAAAGCCTTCTTCATACCAAGTAGCTAAATCTTCGGCAGCCCTACGCATGGCCGCTCGACTCACTTCAATGATATACCTTAGCTCTTCTAGAACGGGAATAAAGACGTCTGGGTAAATAGGTTTACCATCTAGCTCACCACGCAGTAGCAGCTCAACCCCTATCGTGGTTTTTTCTTGGGTATTAATGATTGGCTGATAATGATTGAAGAAACTGTCTTCAGAATAAGCACGCTTTATTAAGTTCTCTGTGATGAGCCTGTGTTTAGCTCTGTCGTTCATGTCTTTTGTGAAGTATGTAAAACCACTCAGAGTATCTTTCTTTGCAGAATACATGGCCACGTCGGCTTGTTTGATAAGCTCGGCGGGCTCTGTGGCATCGTCGGGGTAAAAGGCAATACCCACACTGCATGATACCCGTAGCACTTCGTTAGCCAGCGAAATAGGGGTTTCAACCGACTCGATTAACTGCGCGACAAAAGAGGTAAGCCCATCGGTGGTTTCCATGTCTTCAATGACAATCACAAACTCATCGCCGCCCAAACGCGCTACGGTGCCCGCATCAGATACTAAGTTGCGCATTCTATTCGCCACCACTTTGAGTAGCTTGTCGCCATAATCATGCCCAAGTGAGTCGTTAATACCTTTGAAGCGGTCTAGATCTACAAACAAAACTGCCACATGGGTACTTTGTTGACGCGCCCCCGCAATAGCATGCTCTAATCGGTCTAGTAATAAACTTCGGTTGACCAAGCCTGTTAGGCCGTCGTAATTGGCTAACTTCAGCAATTTACGTTCTGCATTTTTTTGTTCTGTAATGTCAGACACCACGAGCAGATAATGGTCAGCTTGCTCGTCTTTTTCGCTCCCCTTAACAGCGCTAATGTCTATCAGTACGTCGTACTGCTTTGTGTCAGCGCCTTCAATAACCGCTTCGTCCTTCCAGAACTCTCCCCCCTTAAGATCAGAAAGCTTGCCAGATAGCTGCCATTCCAACGTAGGATAACGGGTGAAAAGCCTATCAATCTGCTTCGCTAAGGATTCTTTGGCGTTAAAATCAAATACGTTTTCAAACGCAGGGTTTGCAGCTACAGGCACCTTATTTTTGTCAAAAATAAGCACCCAGTCGCGGGTTTGGCGGAACGCATCGTTGAAAAGTAACGCTTGCTGCTGCGCTTTTTGGAGTCGATATAAATGACGCTGACGTGAAACGACGTACGCAATAATCATCAGCAGTATCAAGGTGAAATACATTGCATAGGCAAAGGGTGAGCGCCACGGAACATAAGGCATATCAAACGTTAACGTGGCCGGTAAAACGTTATACTCCACACTGCTGGCCAGTGGTCCCACGGTAAAGTGATAACGGCCTGGCTCTAAGTTAGTTAAGGTAATTTTATCGTCTTCTGACACGCCATCACTAACCACTTGGTTATTGCGCAATAAGGTGTAGTGATACTTTGCTTTCCCCACGCCATTCATCGACAAGGATGAAAAGTGGATAGTCATACCATAATCTTGATAATCTAAACTGATATCCTGCCCGTTTAGATTTCCTAAGGGGAGCACAAGCTCACGTGAATCGACACTCACATTAGTAATTGCTGTTTGTCTGGAAACGAGGTTCGAATTGCTGCCAATTTGTTTGAGCAACGCGGGAGAGAAAACCACAACACCTGATGTTGACCCGTAAGCGAGACGACCGTCAATCAGCTCAAGTGATGCCCCTTGATTGAACTCCGACACTGATAGTTCTCGGCCGTAAATAAAGTTTTGTACTTGAGCTGAGGCTGGTGAGTATCGATGCAAGCCAGAATGCGAACTAAACCAAATATCCCCGTTACTGTCTTTTTGTAGGCCGTAAACGATGTTGGAAAGTAGCAAGTTACTTTCGTTTAACTTATAAAGCGGTTCAAAGGTATCGGCATCCACACCGAATAACCCATAACCGCTAAAAGCTAACCACAATACACCTGTGTTATCGATAACCCACGACGTTATCGAACGCTCATTCGCGCGTTGTTTTTCTGAAAAGCGATATACCAACTCATGCTCTAAGGTATTTGGGTCCACCAGCCATAAACCGCCAACCATGGCGAGAAACAAACGGTTATTGTGATAAGGAGAGGCGCCTAAAAAGCCAATGGAAAAGTTAATATCAAAGATATCCTCGTCCAAACCGATAATATCTAATTTTTCCGTCCTTAAGTTGTAGCGGTAATAGTGATTACCGACAAAATATAAGTCGCCATCAGCGCCTATGGTAATGCTTGAGTTCCATGCATTGAACACATCGCTATCAAAAGATGATTGCAATGGTGGTATCGATAATTTTCCTGTACTGGGGTCGAACAACCGGATCCCCATGTAAGTTTGCACAAACAACCTGCCATCGCCTGTGGGAACTAACTTTTCAATTAGCCACTCTCTTTCGGCCACAAATTCATTATCAGAGGTGATGAATTGTTCTGATGTGCGCGCTTTGAGGTTAAATCGATTCAATCCGTTTTCGGTACCAATCCATAACACGTCTTTGTCGGTTTGGGTTAAAGACCAAACCACACTGTCGCTTAGCGTAGTACTTTTGTCATTTCGGTTGTTTTGAATAGCATAAATTTCGGCGCTTTTTACGCCAAAATATAATGCCCCCGCGTAAACCGAACTTAACCATAAATTGCCGGCATAATCGGTTTCAATATCAAGAATGCGTTTGTTAGAGAGCTCGGTTCTGCCGTTATGAGGTTCAAGGATGTGTTCACTTAGCCACTTGTTTTGACTAAGTTGTAATTCAAATAGACCTTCGTTGGTGCCAAACCAAAATGCGTTGTCGTCACGCTGCTCCATCGTCCAGATATTGCGGCTTTTGACTATTTGCTGGAACCCCGAGGGTTTATCGCTAACCACATGAGACAAGAATTCAACTTTCGTGGTTTGAAATAGCCCATTAACCGTACCTACCCAAATCCTACCTTCCGTGTCGTGCATCAGAAATTTAGTGTTTAGGTTATCAACATCGGGCTCAACGCCGCTCAGGTAATTAACGGAAATGGTTTTTGCATCAGCGTTGGATAAATCGAGCGCATCCAGTCCATCACTGGTGGCCAGTAATAGCCAGCCGTCGACAACGATAATATCTCGAATGAAATGCCGTTGAGCAATGAGTTCATCACTTAGTGTGAAAACCGTCTCGTAAGACATGGTGTGAGTATCAAAACGGACGACCTGTTCAGGCATGGCAATAAACAAGGTAGCTTCATCTTGCCAATAAAACTGACTCACATCCTGAAACCAATCTTCTTGGGTTGAAAACGGTAATGCTACTTGTTTGGTGATAGCTTGGGTGCTGAAATCAAGGCGGTAAACACCCGACGCGTATGTGCTTATCCACAATGCTTTGTCAGTTTCTAAGCTAATTTTGTTTATTGATGCATTGACGAAAAGGTCGTTGGGACCTTTTATAATTTTTGTTCTTACGCCATCCCATCGCGCCACGCCGCCATCAGTGGCTATCCATACAAAGCCATCGTTATCTATCGCAATATCGTTCACAACATCTTGTGGAAGCCCATTTTTAGTGGACAGCGATTGGAATACTGGATTTGAAAGACGGGGAGACTCAGCGTAGCTAACAGTGCTAACGAAACAAACAGCAAATAAAACTGAGATTAAGTACCAGCGCATGACAACTCGTATGAATGAATCGTTATTATTATTTTTTACAGTGTATCAGAATGTCGAAGTAATTTGCAGCCAGTACCACCAAGTTACTGAGACGTTACTGAGACGCGCTTGCGTTAACCTTTATTAATTTTGTTGAACAGGAACTCGTCCAGTATTAACAACTTGTCGTCGAATGCTTGGTTGAGGCGCTAGCCGATACAAGTCACCGTTTTGCCCTACATAATGTTTTTTCACACCACATTCTTTGGCGATCATCGCGTGAGCTTTAAGATGCACCTCTTCGCCGTGCACAGGAATAGCAATTTGAGGTTTTACCCAGTGATACATGAGTTTGAGTTCTTCGGCGCATGGGTGCCCGCTTGCATGAATGGGCAGTTGGCTATCTTCGCTCATTATGACGTTAACGCCTCTAGCACTAAGCACACTGTTTACTCGCTTAATGCTGTCTTCGTTACCCGGTATGGCAATAGCGGAATAAATAACAGTGTCCCCTTTGTCTAGTTGCAAATGAGGGTGACTGTCGTTGGCCATTCGAGAAAGGGCGGTATTTTTCTCACCCTGACTGCCAGTTGCCACACCAAGTACTTCATTTGGTGGCAAGTAGCCTAAATGAAACGCATCTGCCACGGGCAAATCTACAGGCCAGATTCCTTGTTGGCGGGCAATGCTGTACATATTGATGAGTGAGCGCCCGTATAAAGCAATATAACGCCCGGTTTTTTGGGCCACCCTAGCAAGGGTAATGAGTCGCGCTATGTTGCTGCCAAAGCACGTCACGACAACCCTGCCCTGCAGTGGTTTAACAGTGCTTAACAAACCGTCGTAGCAATTGCGTTCCGAGATAGAAAAACCTGGTTTTGTTGCGTTGGTAGAATCCCCAACCATAGCAAGAATGTTTTCATCTCCTAGTGCGCGATAGGTATTACTATCAAAAGGCTTACCGGTAATTGGCTGCGCATCGATTTTCCAGTCGGCAGTATGTAAAACCGTGCCCGCTGATGTGGCTATTTTTAACGCATAAGGTTCGGGCAGCGAGTGGGTTACCGATAACCAGCTTACATCAAAGGGCCCTAATGTCAGCGTTTGCTCAGAGGCTATCTCTACTATGGGTACTTTATTGACTAATTTGGTTTGCGCAAGTTTACGACGTAATACTTCGGCAGTAAAAGAAGTGGTGTAGATGGGGCATTGAAAACGCGCCCATAAATACGGCAATGCGCCTACATGGTCTTCATGCGCATGGGTGATAACAATGCCGGCAATATTTTCCTTTTGCGCCGCAATGAAAGTGGGATCTGGCGCCACTACCCTGTGATGGGTTTGCTTGTTTGTGCCCGAATAGCGATAAGGGGGAATAAGCGGTTCATCGAACGACACGCCACAATCTACCATTAACCATTTGCCGTCATGCCCATACAGGTTCAGGTTCATGCCTATTTCCCCAGTTCCCCCTAACGGCAAAAACCAAAGCTCCTCTTTTTTCGGCGTTATCAAACCTTAACCACTCCTTTAACTGCTTTCAGGTTAGAATATAAAACTTCCATGAGAGTTGTTACTATACTTTCATACGTAAATACTTAAAGACCGAATATTTATCATGACCACGACTTTATCTGATATGGAAGCACGTGTTATTGGTGTACTACTTGAAAAGTCGGTGACTACGCCCGAACAGTACCCGTTATCGCTTAATGCGCTCACCAATGGATGTAACCAAAAAAGTAACCGATTACCCGTCACTCAGTTAACCGAAGACGAAGTCATTAAAATACTTGATGGATTGAAAAGTAAACGAATTGTTCAAGCTTCATCAGGCTATGGTAGCCGAGTAGACAAATATTCCCACCGTTTTTGCAATACCGAATTTGGAGATATAAAACTTAGCGATCATCAGCAAGCCATTATTACCGAACTCTTATTGCGCGGACCGCAAACACCCGGTGAATTGCGAGGTCGGTGCCAGCGTTTAGCACAATTTGCTGATATCAGCGATGTAGAAGCAACCATCAGCAGCTTACTTGCTTACCAGCCAGATGCACTTATTTTCTCATTACCAAGAGAGTCTGGTAAAAGAGAAATACGCTATAATCACACATTTTGTCAGCCAGGTGGGTATAACGATAACGGCGAAAGTGAAAGCACAAGCAAAAGTGCTGATACCGTTGAAACACTAAAGGCGGCTTTACTAGAAGTAAAAGCCACCCTTGCCGATTTAGAAACAAGAATTAATGATTTATCGTCAGGCGACTAATGCAAACGTACATTGAGTTGGTCGATAATTTCGGCCCAATCAGCGTCATCTTCGATGGCCGTTTTCAAGAAAGTCGCTTGGCTTTCAGACCAAAAGGGCGCTTCAAAAATATGTTGGCTCTTATTTAAACCTTTGTGCGTTTCAATAAAACTGTCTATCGCTTCATCGCTACTGTCTAGCCCTAACTGTTCAAACAAACTGCTCATAGTCGGTTGTTCAGTAAACATGGTAGCTCCTCTTCAATCATGATAATCCGTTAATATTGAAACGCTAAAAGCAAATGATGGGATCATTAAATTTGCTGTGCAAATTCCTCTGGTTCCATCACTTCACCTTCCTCTCCTGGTACCGGACAAACCATAACCGTAAGGTTATCTTGTGTCATGCCGCCCACCCATTTAGTAAGAAAGTCTTTGGTAGAGATTTCCATCGCTTCACAGTCTGACCAATCTTCAGTTGCCCATAGCAAAGCTAGAGATGATTCTGGCCAAACAGGAATGCCATCTTCATCGTCTGTCGTTAACATCACGCAACCATGTTCATCTTTAAGAATGAAAAGTTTGCCCGAGGTTTTAATTAATTCAACGCTGGCTTCTAAGCGCTCGAACGCGTTCATTTGTAGTAATGGGTGTTGAGTTGTCATAATTTTCTCTTTGCTATTAGGCTGGGTGTATGGCCGATACGCTGGTAATTAAGGCTTCTAGCCCTACACGCCTGATTTGTTTCATGGTGTGAAGATATACTTTCATGGTTATACCTTCTAAAGGCTGTATTAGTGAAATTGCGATAGTTGGATCAAGTTGATTTACCGTTCCTTCAGGAAGTACAGCAACGCCACCTTCATATTGTAGGTTATTAAGCGCTAAGTTGAGCGAGTTCGTACGTAATTTAGCATCACGAAGTTGAGGGTATAATGTAAGCAATAGATCTCTGGCTTTGCTGCCCCAATCAATGGCCACAAACTCTGCCGCATCGACTACATCACTGCCTTCACCAATTCGGTATAACCCTAATTGGTTTTCTAGTAACACTTCACTTTTAACTTCTTCTGACTTTAGCGGCTCGGTTGAAAAAGCCAAATCGGTTACCCGCTCGTGTAATTGACGAGACAAGCCATCGAGAGATAGTACTTCTGCTTTAACAGACCAATCGGGAAATGTGTTGTGAAGGTGACTCAAGGTGGTAGGCAACATTAATTCACTGGCTAACTGCGTGGCCCCGCACACCACATATTCAGAAGACTGAATTTGCAGTTCTTGCTTGGCTTCATTTAGCGTACTGCAAAGCTGGCGTGCATACGGCAACAGCTTTTCACCCGATTGGGTTAGCTGAATACTATTGCGCTGGCGTATGAAAAGCGTGGTATGAAAGTATTCTTCTAGCAACTTGATCCGCGCACTTACCGCAGATTGCGTTAGATAAAGATTTTCAGCTGCTTTGCCAAAATGTCGGGTTTTTGCAACTTCAATAAATGTGGTGAGAAAGCGTATATCCATGCTTCTTACAAAACCGATAAATAAGTGATTGTAAACTGTCACAGATAATACGGCATGTAAACACAAAAGCACAGCAACGCACTGCTATAAAAGCAGTGCGTTGTATTTATTTTCAACTAAGAAGCGTATTAACTGCCTTCGTGCATTAAACGGCGCTGTTTTTCTTGACGTTGTAAGTCACGATTCTGTTTATTCTTTACGCTTTGGTGGCGCTTAGTGCCCACCTTCTTGGTGTGAAAGTCTTCCTCTTCTACCGAGTCCAATTCTTCACTTTGGTAACGATAGTCTTTACTCATGTCTATCTCTAGGTTATTGCCACTTCGTCATTATTATCTTGGCACCAAAAATAGAAAACGAATTTTTATCATCGTTGCGACAATAATTTTTTGTAGTGGGTTTTGGTCATGTATTTCGCTTCGTAACCTCAACTCACCTACGCCTGGCCGCCTTTTCATCATCACATCTCAAAAACCACAAAACCAAATAACTTTCAATAACTTAGATAATCTAAAAAGAAGCGAAATTTGCAAAACCAAACTTTTCACACCCCATAAATCCTTACATTTTTGCGCGTTATATTTTCCAACAAAATTTTTTATTGAGAAGGAAAAAATGTTTTGTTTTATGTTCTGATTCTTTTGTCTTAAAAGTTCGCTTGAAGACAACTCAATGCTGGGTACAACCATGAAAAATTTATCAATTCGCGTTTCTCAAAAACCTTTTATAGATAGACTAAAATTTCCTTATGGCTTTCGAAAATCTGGCGATTTCAGTATTGGTGAGGCAGATATACTAACCGGTTATGGAAAGACCTTACTGGCACTAGAATGCGGGGAGCTGTCACCAGAGACAGATGATGAGCGTCATTTTCTAGACTTTATCAGTGGTAAAGTGGACGCTGAAAACGCTTTAGAGCGCACTTGGGCAAAGTACGTACGCCTATCTCGAGGCAAGAAACACTTCTATACGTTGCATAGTAGCGCTGCGAGTAACCAATCGGATTACGATGAAGATTACAGCGATGAAGCATTCGATGTAGCCTAATTTTGCATTCGACCTACTATCAACCAGCCCAGTGCAAATCGGGCTGGTTGCTTTTATTTGTGATATTTCCCTCGCTATTCCCCTGTTTGTTGATCCATATCTAGATTGCGCCCGAACAAATCTTTGCATATTTGTAATGTTCAAACAGATGGTTCTATATTAATAACTTAGCATTGTGAAATTGCTATTTTACGCAAACCACGCTGTTGGAAAATAGTAGAACAATATCTAATGAATTACCCAAGCCTGAAGGCAAAGGAGGCGCAGCGATGATGGTGTCATATAAACAGATTAAACATTTTTCAATTCATGCTACCGATAAGGACGTAGGCGGCGTACGAGATATACTTTTCGACGATAAAGATTTCGTTGTTAGATATGTAGTTGCCGATACGAATACCTGGCTTCCCCTTAGCAGGAAAGTGGTGATTTCACCTATCTCGGTCACCCGTGTTGATCAGGAAGAAGAAACCGTTGATGTTTCCATGACGGCAGACACGCTTAAAAATAGCCCATCAATTGACGAGCACAAGCCGGTTTCAAGAGAATTCGAAGAAACGTTGTTTCGTTACTTTGGCTATGGCTATTACTGGATTGG
>MDTG01357737.1_pt1 | contig 26794 bp, 20 predicted proteins | sample 811421 | NCBI WGS metagenome assembly MDTG01 (sample SAMN05326645, study PRJNA326480) | marine metagenome | isolation source: seawater | place: Pacific Ocean: South East | collected 2011
ACCTTGAAGGGCAGCCAATTCCAGAGCAGATTGTAGACGGCATAGGCGCCTTCGCAGAAGACGATCGAGTCAAACGCTTCGCCTTTATATTCGAGTTGTTGATCTGTGGATTTTAGATGATCAAGATTAAACGTATCATATCGAAATGCACCAATGGATTGAAGGTGTTCGCGATACGTCTCCATAAGCATGGAGCAATCCACCGCAAACGCTTGAAGTACGCGGCCCATGTCCCCATCTACAGGATGCAAGTAGGGTTTGTATTCTGGCTCTTGAGCTCGGGCATTCCAAAAAGAGCGATAGTCATCGCTTTTGATCCATTTATCGATGGTCACGGATGATGAGCACTGGATACCCAGTTTCTCATCCAGTTTGGAATAAAAGTCGAATGCGAAAGGGGCCAATTCATCCACCCGCCACGACTTATTCAGTCGTTTAAAAACGATGGGATTGGCAACTCCAATAGCCACCTTGGTGCTGCTTGGTTGGTCACGAGCATCAAACAATACCAACTTTTCTTTCTTTCTTAAGAAATTTTCAGCCAGGGTAATTCCGGCCAATCCACCACCAACAATCAAATGCGCCATTGAGAATTCAAAGATGTGAATAACTCAAATTAATCATTTAGACAACTTTTTAAACGGAACTTACGACTGCATCGTTCGCGGAAAGGAACAAACCTAGAAGCCGAACCGGTAGAGTATTGATGCAACTTCACGTTAATCCGAAACTAGGATACAGAAAACAAAAAGTATAGATATATCGAACCCCCTTGTATGATACATCTAGGAGGGTTTTGTTTGTTTTTATCTGCCAATCAGCACGTATTTCATAAGGTCAATTTGTCTAAATTCGTTTGGCATAAAATTCTGGGCAACTTTTTGTGAAACTTTGTTGTCTAAAGAGTCAGTTAATTGATCACCATGAAGAAAACATTTTATTCCCTCGTTGTTGCGGCAATCACGCTTCTAAGCGTTCAAAAGGCAGGTGCTACCCATATTATGGGTATGAACATCACCTACGAGCACATTAATGGAGATACGTTCGTTATGAATCTGGATTTCTTCCGCTATTGTGGAGGTACGGCCTTCAATAACGGTAATTGTACAGGTGCCGCAGGTATTGGGTCAATAGCTGGCTATTATGCTCGTTGCGAAGACAATGGTTGGCAAGGTAACAGACAAGCGCAAGCTGATACAATCCGCGAGGCAACTCCGATTTGCGATTCACTGAACTCCACACAAAACTCTTGTATCGTTGGTAATTGTGGGTTGCTCGGTATCCAGTGGGGTATTTATACAGATACATTGGTTCTTGATAGCACTTTTCACGGAGGTATTGAGTGTGATAACTGGATTTTTGTTTATGCAAGTGGTGCTAGAAATACTGGTGTAAACTATGTAAGTCAACCAAGTATTGTGGCGTACGCTCGATTGGATCATGCGGAAGACCCAACCAACTCATCAGTTCAATTTGAATCGGCAAAACCAATTCCATTCTTTTGCGATGGGCAAGAAGTAACCTACAACTGGAGTGCGTTCGATCCTGATGGCGATAGCCTTTACTGGCGTTTGGATACGGCTTGGAATAATTACATCAATGGAACATTTAATTCGATCAACTACAGTATTATTGTCGGCTATGACACCTTTGAAGGTTTAGATCCGATGCCGGGCGAGGTGTTGATTAACAACTCAACAGGTCAGCTCAATTTTACGGCTACGATTCCTCCAGGCTACAACTTTGCCAATTATGCCATTGCGGTGTTGGTGGAAGAATATGATAATATAACAGGGGAGTTTCGTGGATCCGTACACCGGGATATCCAGTTCATTGTACTAGACAGTTGCAACAACACAGCACCATTGGACTCTGCGGGGATTACGAACTTCGTAGGCTCCGGTTCGCAGCTCGACTCTAACACCATTGTGGTCTGCACGGGCCAGGACTTTGAGTTTGAGCTGGTGTTTGAAGACTTTGATACTTCAGGTGTTTTAGATCCAAACAGTAATATCACGGCCTTTTGTAATATCGACCAGATCCTACCGGGTGCGATATGGGACACCACGGGTACCAACCCAGTGACGATGAACATTTCCTGGACGGCTGTTCCGACCAACCAGCGCTTTGTACCGTTCAACGTAACGGTGGAGGATGACTTTTGTCCTGTAACCGGCTTTAACGTATTCTCCTATATAATCCGGATTGAGCCAAGTACATTGTTGCCGCGAGACACAGCGATCTGTGAGCTCGACTCAATCGACATATTTGTAGAAGGGGGCGATACATTGGTGTGGGAAGTGATTGATGGCCCTCCATTAGACTCAGGCGTGAACTATGGTTGTTATGACCAAAACTGTAAGTCCATTTGGATCCATCCATCGGCTACTTCCAAGTATGTGGTAAGCAGTGAGTTGGATACAGCATGCGGTAATACCGATACGATGTTAGTGGAAGTGTTCAACAGATTCCCTATAAACATTACACCCGACAGCGGAGGAACAGCAGCCGAGTTGGTTTACTGCTCGACCGATCCGTTAGACACGCTCTTAGTGGAGACACCAGGCGGAACATTTGTAGGTTCGGGTATTGTGAACCAAGTGGATGGAGTATTTGCTCCAGACATTGTCGACCCCGGTTCGGGTAGGGATACCTTGGTACAGATCATATATTTCTTAGAGGGAGTTTGCGCCAATGCCGACACGATTGGTATTCGAGTAAAAGGCACGCCTGATGGCCGTGTGGCCACCGAAGGACCGTTCTGTGAACAGAGTACCTCGGTACAGCTGGAAGGTCTTTTTATTGTGACGGATAGTAGTTTCCAGAGCTCTACATGGATGAACGCAGACAGTTCAAACAACCCAAGTAGCTCAGGGATATTGAACCCAAGTGCATTTAACGCACCAGATACGATTGTCGTGATTCACACGGTAAACGACAGTGGATGTGTGGGCTTTGACTCATCGCGCTTATTAATCGTAGGAGAGTATAATTCAAACATCGACAGTTTACCAAAGATCTGTGAGGGCGAAGAAGTAGAAGTATTTCTTAACGACTTTGAAGGAGATCCATTCGGGTCTTGGACGGGTGAAGCCATCGAAGAGATACCGGTAGAGTCTGGTAAGTTTTACTTCAGAGCAAAAGACAAAGAAGCGGGAGAGTATGATATAACGTATGAGATTGTGGGCGACTGCGGAACAAGCACCACGACTAACATTGTGATCAGCGAGTTACCCGATGCACGATTCTTCGGTTCGGATAGTGTATACTGTGATAATATCGAAGACAGCGTGTTATTGGTGCCTGTCAGGCAAGGTGGTATTTGGGGCGGAAGTTTGACTGAGCTGCACGATGGTTACTTTGTACCGAGTAGAGTAGGAGCTGGAATTTATGATATCAGCTATGAGTTATATGATTCAGTTACTACGTGTTACAATAAGCGTATCTTACCTGTGCGTATTGCTACCACTCCAGCAATACCAAAAGTATTCGGAGGTGGGCCATATTGCCAAGGATACGTGCTGAGAGATTTACGGGCCGATGGATTGTTGAGTAACACATTTAAGTGGTACGAATGGCCTGAGTACGATGAGGCAATCAAGTTCAATCCAGATACGGTGACTTCGTTAGAGAACCTTGTATTACTCGGAGCTGGCAATCCATTCGAGTATGGCGAGTTGACCGAGATGCCAACCAATGTATTCGGCACACAGTTCAGTAAAGAGGGTTGTGAGAGTGGTTATGCAGGGGTGTCGATCACGGTACTCCCAGCGCCAGTAGCGAGCTTCTATCCGAGTGATACTGCGATCACAGAACGCAACGTACCATCGATAGTACAGTTTGTAAACGTGAGTGATGATGGGCTACCAGATTCAGCAGCGGTAGACTTGAAATACACGTGGACGTTTGGTTCATTTGGCACTACGGATGAAGAAAATCCAGAGTTCACCTTTGAGGAGATTGGTAAGTTTCCGATCAAGCTTTTGGCCAACAATGGGCCATGCCAAGACTCGATGACCATTTTCTTGACCTTCGACCGATTGACCAGCTTCTACATCCCGAACGTATTCACGCCAAACGGTGATGGACAGAATGATGAGTTTGATTGGGGCGTGAAGGGCATTGACGAGTTCACCATAGTGATCTTCAATCGGTGGGGCACGAAAGTGTTTGAGTCGGATGTAGTGAGCGACACTTGGGATGGAGGCGATGAGCCAGATGGAACATATTACTACATTGTTCGCGGTAAGGAACAAACCTTAGAAGCCGAACCGGTGGAGTATCGAGGCGACTTAACGCTAATTCGAAACTAAGACAAAAAGAAAACAAGCATAGATAAAATGAAACTTCTTTGATGAGAACACTAAAGGAGGATATGTTTGTAAATCTCCTGAGGTTTTGTCGGCTTTCTTTCACACTCAAATTACTTTCGCAATATGATCTGTATTGCGGAAAGTGGATCCACAAAAACTACTTGGGTGATTTTTGATGCCCGAGGTAGAGAGATTGACCGATCTCATAGCATCGGACTCAATCCTTTTTTTGTGAGTAGCGATGAAGTAGCGCTTGTGGCTAATGAAGTGTTTGTACAAATTGGCAATGAACAAGTTTCTACCGTTCATTTCTATGGGGCTAGTTGCTCAAGTGAAGCGCGGAATAAAATCATTGCTGACGGATTAAAGGAGGTTTTGTTCAATGCTCAAATCTTTGTAAATCACGATTTAATGGCCGCTGCCCGAGCCACCTGTAAATCGCAACCGGGCATTGCTTGTATACTCGGGACAGGATCTAACTCCTGCGCTTACGATGGGATAGATATCGTGGATAATGTGCCTGCGTTGGGTTATGCATTGGGAGATGAAGGCAGTGGAACGGTCTTTGGACGCAGATTATTGCAAGGATGGCTTTATCGCGAAATGCCGCCTGAAATTGAAAAAGCCTTCAACGAAACGTACAATACAGACAAAGAAGAAGTGCTTATCAATACCTACAATAAGCCTAAACCAAACCGCTATTTGGCCGCATATGCGAAGTTCTATTCTGATTACCGAACGCACAGCTACATTCAGAATATCATTATGGAAGTATTGCAAGATTTTGTTGATCGGCATGTTGTAAAGTATAAGTCTGCAAAAAATGTAGAGATAAACTTTGTGGGGTCCATTGCGTTTTCTTTTCAAGAAGAGTTGAGTCGATGCCTGCAGCAAAGGGGGCTACTGCTAGGTCTTGTAATCAAAGCACCCATTGATGCACTATGTAAATATCACATCGAGTCTTGAAGTTTGATCAGTTTAAGCAACTAATAGATCCCATTCAGCAAATTGGGCCAATTGGAGAAAAAGCTCACGAAATGGTCTTTCCTGAGATCGCCAAGTTTCGTAAAAAGTCTCTTGTCTTAAATCCCAACCCCCGCCTGAGTGCGGTTGGAGCGATTTTGATACCCAAGGAAGAAGACACCTATATTTTGCTGATTGAACGCCAGTCGTATAAAGGAGTGCATAGCGGGCAAATTGGTTTTCCAGGGGGTAAGGTTGAGCACGATGATCGTGACTTTGAATGCACCGCAAGACGCGAAACCGAAGAAGAAGTTGGAATACAGAGCGAAAAACTTGTTAAAATCGGACAGCTTACAGAACTATACATACCACCCAGTGGATTTTTGGTGAAGCCATACCTATTTATGCTCGATTATACGCCAGAACTGGTGGCTCAACCTCGGGAGGTGAAGTCAATCTTATCGTTACCCGTGGAGGCTTTGATGCGTCCAGAAATATTTGTTGAAGGCGAAGTGCCGACAAGTAACGGGGGACAGCTTCATTCAAAATATATTCCCTTAGAGGGTAAGAAAATTTGGGGCGCTACAGCAATGATGCTCAGCGAGCTTCAAATACTTTTGCACCGTGCAATCAACATTCAACATGGCTAGGTTTATCATTTTCGGAATTTTTATGTGTGCTGTTTTCGTTTCGCAAGCCCAGCAACCATTGAGTAAAAGAGATCAGAAAAAGAAAGCCGAGTTTCAAGCGATAATCGAGGCTGAGGAAAAGTACGAACTACTCAGAGTCAAAGCAGATAGGGCCTTCAGGAAAAAGGACTACGCGGAAGCACGTATGGCTTATGCTGAAGCCATTCAGTATAATAAGGAAGAAGAACAGTGGCTGATTTCGAAGGTAAATGACTTGGATATTTTAATGGCTGAAATAGTAGCACGGGAAGTAGACTCCATCATTGTTATTCAACAAAAGCAGGTTCCGACCATGGAGTTATCAGAAATTGTCATGCCAACGAAGCTCAAGCAAAGGGAAGAAATTGAATTTGATGCTCCCGCTCAGGACTTAGATTCCGAACCAGAGGAATTAGCCGTAGTGGAACCAGAATTAATTGAACAGCCTAAACTGGTGGCAGAGGAAATAGAAGAAAAGCCCATCGTGGAAAAAGCTCCAAAGTCAAAACCAGTAGAAAAAATACCTAAGCCAACTGTAAAAGAAAAGGAATCAGTTTCAGAGAATCAGTCTGTACAAACAGAAGAGGCGAAAAAAACCGAAGATTACTCTAGATTTCCGCAGGGAAGGACAGACGAAACCTTCACATTTCCAGATCATACTGTGCGCAGAATCGTGGTCAAAGACAAACGAGATGTGATTGTGTACAAGTATGTTACCCATCGCTGGGGAGGTAAGTTTTACTTCAAAGATGGAGTCTCCATTGTGGAACGAATCTGGAAACAAGAGGTGCAACAATACGAAGCCAAATTCCCAGAAAATTTAGCCGAATAGGTATAAGTTACGCGCCTCTTATTATTTTACTTTTACCGCACTTTATATTCTTTTAAGATGAGTCAATACCAAGCGCGCATAGACGCATTCATGGAGGCTGTCAAAGCCCGAAATGGTCACGAACCAGAATTTTTACAAGCTGTAGAAGAAGTCGCTGAAGCGGTTATTCCTTTTATAGCTGAAAATCCGAAATATGATGATGCTCAAATACTCGACAGAATTGTTGAGCCTGAGCGCGTACTTATGTTCCGAATTCCATGGATGGACGATCAAGGAAAGTATCAGGTAAACAGAGGTTTTCGTATTGAAATGAACTCTGCTATTGGACCTTACAAAGGTGGCTTGAGATTTCATCCATCTGTAAACCTGAGTATATTGAAATTTTTGGCCTTCGAGCAGGTATTCAAAAACTCACTTACCACCCTGCCGATGGGTGGTGGTAAAGGTGGGGCTGACTTTGATCCAAAGGGCAAATCAGACAATGAGGTGATGCGTTTTTGCCAAAGCTTTATGACTGAGCTGAGCCGTCATATTGGCGCTAACACTGACGTTCCTGCGGGTGATATTGGTGTAGGAGGTCGTGAAATCGGTTACATGTTTGGCCAGTACAAGAGATTAAGAAATGAATTCACCGGAGTGCTCACAGGAAAAGGACTTGAATATGGGGGAAGCCTTATTCGTCCTGAAGCAACAGGATATGGAAACGTATACTTTGCTCAAGAGATGCTTAAAACTAAGAACGAATCTTTTAAAGGCAAGACTGTGGTCATTTCAGGATCGGGCAATGTAGCTCAGTATGCGCTCGAAAAATCTATACACTTAGGAGCCAAAGTGGTTACCGTGTCAGATTCAGGGGGCTATATATTTAGAGAAGGCGGATTTCATTCAGAGCACCTTGACGCCATTCAGAATATTAAAAATGTGAGGCGTGGCAGAATAAAAGAACTCGCTGAACTGCATGACGATGTTGAGTTTCATGAAGGAGAGAAGCCATGGGGAGTGAAGTGTGATATTGCGTTACCATGTGCCACTCAAAATGAACTGGATGGTGACTCAGCTGCTGCCTTACTTGGCAATGGGTGTATGTGTGTGTCCGAAGGAGCAAACATGCCATCAACACCTGAGGCTATTCACAAGTTCCATGAAGCGAAGATTTTATTTGCACCAGGCAAGGCATCAAATGCTGGCGGTGTAGCAACCTCAGGGCTTGAAATGAGCCAGAACTCATTGCGTTTGAGTTGGTCAAGGGAAGAAGTAGATCAAAAGTTACATGGCATCATGGTTAGCATCCACGAGGCATGCGAGAAATATGGCCGAGAAGATGATTACGTGGACTATGTGAAGGGAGCAAATGTTGCTGGCTTCATCAAAGTTGCCGATGCGATGATTGCGCAAGGTCACGTTTGATCGATAATATCTGTTGAAAGGAATGCCTGGTCAATTCACTTTGACCTAGCATTTTTATTTGGGTGCTACTATGATCGAAGCCTGACCGTTCACTTCGGAACCGGTTACACGCAATAGGTAGTAGCCTTGATCTAAGCCCGATAAATCAAGGTGAGGACCGTTTCCCGTAATATTGAAATCACGACAGGGTTTACCTTCAACGGTGAGTATTTGAACATGGTGCACGGTTTTAAAGTCGCCAGATAATGTAATCGCTGCATCTGTTGGGTTTGGGTATATTTCCCAGGACTTTTTGTTGCTTGCCAAGGGGGTATTTGAAATAGGATAGTTTTCATCTCTATCATTAAACTTTAATCCTCCTTCACCTGTTCCGATCAACAATTCAATAATGCCGTCCCCATCCATATCATTAAAAACAGGAGCAATTCTGTCCGCTAAAATTCCAATAGAATCGAGCAAGGCGAACGAATCGGTAAGTGAAGCTCCCAGTTCATAAATGAAAACTTGTTTTTCATCGCTGCCAATAAATAGATACGGTTCAGGACCGAATTCTGTTCGTTTAATGATCTGTGGCTTTGCATATCCATTGCAGCAAAAGAAACTCACGTCTACCTTTCCGAAATTAGAAATGGTTGGCGCACTGGTAAAGCTGGCATTGCTCGCGGTACCGGTGTTTTCAAAATAAGATAGCGTACCTATGCGCTCTCCCACAACAAGGTCAAGCACTCCATCTCCCGAGAGGTCAAAAAAGGTTGGAGCAGCATCCGCACCGATCGAGTTAATTCCCATGTAGTTTGGTGCAACTAATGTGAAACTCACAACACCATTCGATGGATTATTCTCAAATAGGTGTAGGTTGCCTGCTGCATCACCAATAAGCATATCTTCATCACCATCACCATCAATATCGCCAAGGGTGGGAACCGCAGCTCTAAAATCGAATTCCGATAGGGATGCGTAGTCATCGTTTTCAAGATTGAATGATGGATTGATGCTCGAACCCACATTTCTGAAGTAATAAATTCGACTCGATTTAAACGCTGAGGGAGATCGAAAGAAATCAGTGGCAACCAATAGATCATCCAAATTATCTCCATCTACATCAAAAAGCAATGGCACTGCTCCAGTGCCAAGATCAAGCATGTCTCGCAAAAGGAATGATTTCTCAGAAAGTTGGTATTCCGCTCCGTTGGCGACCAAATTTCTATAACTCCATACGTGGTCTGCATTGCAGGAGCTATCGATTCGATTGTTGGTGGTTGCAATAAGATCACGCTTTCCATCATGGTCAATATCTGCAGCATATGCAGCAGTCATATACTGCATTTTCACTGGATTTGTGCTATTTGGGAAGTCGGTAGTTTGGGTGTTCACATCGATTTCAGGTGACGATGCCGAACCTATATTCTCAGCGAATACGAATTCGGTGGTTTGAATATCTCCTAAAGTGATGTCGTAATCACCATCACCATCTAAATCATCAAAAAAAATGGTTGACCCAGGATGGAATCGTGCAGCATGGTCTTGCCAATTGACGGGGGGTGTAATTTCAGGTCTGCATGCAATGGCTTCTAAAGTACTACTACTTGGGGGCTCTTGAAATCCGCCCCAGCAATGCGTGGTTACCAAAAACTCAAGACTATCGCAATTACCATATTGATCTTGACTCTGGTTTTCGTGCAATACCAGAGTGTTTTCCGTATCGCCAATACCAAAGGCAAGAATATCCATATCACCATCGAAGTCGATATCGATAATGGCAGGGACATCACCGGGCAATAGAAAAGCCTCTGTTACCACCGATCCGTAGTCGGAAATGATTGCCTCGGTGGCTAATTCAAATTTCCATGGATTTTGAGCGACGCATCGATGCACCCTAAAGCCGCCTGTTTTGAAGTCAAAAATATCTGGATGACCATCACAATTATAGTCTCTGAGCATCACCATATCTTTTAAGTCTGATGGGAATTGTGATTCATAATGAGGAGCATAGTCATAACGACTCGTGGCAGTGTTAAAAAGGAACGTGCGCCAAGTGTTTTTTGCTCGATCAAAAACAAATAAGTCTTGCGCGCCATCTTGGTTTAGATCAATTTCTGAGAATTGAGGATTGGTAAATCCGCCTACAGTAGGCATGCGGAGCGCACCATCGAAAGATAAGTTCAGATCATTAGACTCAGTAAAGCCTAAGTTGGATTGACCATACATTGAAAATCCAATAGAAATGACCGTGATAAATACTGCTAGTGCTTTAATAACCTTGCCCATTCAAGACTTGAGAATGTTTTTAAAGAGACGATGTAAACACCCGAAGGAAAGTGGTTTAAATCTATGGTTTCGTTTATCATTCCAGTCGATTCAGGTTGAACTCGCCTTCGCATCACCTGACTCTCGTTAAGGCTAGTTACGGTAATCCATGCATTTTTTTCGTGTATCGCTCCTGAGACAATGGCTAGACCTGTGGTAGGGTTTGGGTGGATTTTGAAGCTGGATTCAATGGGGCTGACGGCAGCTATCCCCAGAGCCTGATCATTTTCTTTTTGCATCATATATAAGCCACCAGCATGCTGTCCAATAATAAGTTCTGGTCGCTCCCCTCCAATAATGTTGGCACCTGCAATACTCGTATTCGTGGCTTCCAATACGATAGAGTCGGCCAATTCAAACTTGTCACCTAGTGATGTGATGGGGCCATATACATTAATCTGTCCTGATGCTGTACCTACGAATAAGAAGAGATTATCAGTGCTGTCGGCTTGTCGTGTCAGGTAAGGAGAAGCTTGACCACCATAATCGCTGAATACGTCAATTTTTCCAAAGTCTTTAATGGTAGGTTGGGCAGGAAAATTGGGTTCCTCTTTGGTTCCCTGATTTTCATAATATTGGATTCTTCCATATTCATCACCAACCAGAAGGTCGAGCTTACCATCGCTATTCAGATCATAAAAGTGAGGATGTCCTGCACCACCTGCGTCAATTAACTCATAGTTTGGAGTGAGCACGATGAATTCTGGGGTATTCGGAGTTCCTGTGTTTTCAAAGTACTGTAAATGTCCAGTGTGATCACCGATTACCAAGTCTTGATCGCCATCGTTATCCAAATCAGCAAGAGCAGGGTGCGCTGATCTTAAATCTAAATCTTGAAGTCCAAAGATCGTTAATGGCTCAAGAGTGTACACAGGGGCTCCCATGGTCCCTATGTTCTTGAAGTAGTGAATTTGAGCTCCGCTCAATACTGGGTAAAAGCTATTGTATCCAATGCTCCCAACCATGATATCAAGAAGTGAATCACCATTAAGATCACAGAATGTTGGCATTGATTGTAGGCCGATATCAATCATTTGCGCAGAAAGAAAGCCATCGCCCTTGAGTTCAAAAACTGGAGCGCTATTGGATCCTACGTTTTCATAAATAGCATCAGTAAATATAGATTCTGAAGTGTCTCCCTCAAGACTACTGACGCTATTGATTTGATTGGCTGAAATGATCATATCATCATCCCCATCCAAATCAACATCGATAAAATAAGGGTAGGGCTGATTCTCCACGTCCACCTTTACATCATTCGATGGAAACTCATAATCTGTGGCAGACAGGTCTAAATCTCCATTGATATTGTCACCAAAATTTGGTGTGTAGAACAGCTCATCGTTGTGATCGTATGTCGTTAATAGGTCCAAAGTGCCATCACCATTCACATCATGAAGGTTCTGGGTCATTGTTTGGTGCTTTTCACGATTTGCCGTTTCCTCGCATGAGTTTGGGCCACATTCATATTCTTCAAATTGAAATGTATCGCTTTGCGCATTGAATCCAACCCGAATGCCTCCCCAGCAATAGCTTCCAATAATGAACTCTAAGCTGTCTGCAGTTCCATATTCTTCAATAGATTGATTTAAGAATGTAGCAAACGAGCCGCAGTTGAATGGAGCAGTATTCAATGGGAAAAACATGAGATCTAAGTCACCGTCCTCATCAAGGTCTTTGATTATTGGAATGGTATTTTTTATCAATCGAAAAGCTGTTTCGTTTGATCCACGTGTGAAGGTCAATGCCTCTTTCATCACGGTATATTCACCATTTCCATCGTTTCGAAATACTTTAATGCTGGTAAAATTTGATAAGGTGAAAACATCCATATCTCCATCGCCATCATAATCGCGGAGCAGACAGAAACCTCGATCTTCAACCAATGGAAATTGACTATGAAAAGGCTCCGATGTCTCAGGGATGGTTTTTATCCAATCGTGTTTTCTCTTGGCTGGATTGTATTTAAAGCCTTTTCTGAGTGAACCATCCCGATCATAAACGAAGATTTCCATATCACTATTTCCAGTTATATCCACCACGCTAAACTGCGGATTGTTCATTCCTCCAGCCCATGCTGCGCTCAAAGGCTCTCCGTTTCGCACCACGGCTACGGAATCAATAAGTTCGAAACCGATGTTTTGCTGGGCAATCGAGGTGCCAAAGAAGGCTGATAAAAGCAGAATGATAATGAAACGCATATATCTTAAACGATTACAACAAACATACGGTTGTATTCGTCTTCGTGACCGTATCAACTGTTACATTTGACATTGATAATAGCGTATGAAATATCTGGTATTTTTTCTTCTTATTACGTTGTGCTTTCCAGTCATATCTCAAGTGGATACAGCACAAGTGGGGATCAATAGTGATCTTGATAAAAAACCTCGTTTGGATATGTTGCTTGTTGACTTAAACTGGGATAGACTCGTTGGTTGGGTTGGGACAGGAGTGGAGCAGAAATGGCACGGTAGAGGCATTCACGTCAGCTTATTATTTGATCAGCCCATAAAGGCAGATGGTGCCTTCAGCGTTGCGGGTGGCGCAGGATTTACTTCTCATAACTATTATACCAATGCACAAGTTGAAAAGGTGCTGGGTACGGAAACTGCTGCATTTATTGTGAAAAATGAGGTGGAGCGAGAACGCGGTAAAATATCTCTAAATTATGTGGATGTGCCTATTGAACTACGATTTAGAACTCAAGAGGATAAACATGGTCACCGTTGGAAGTTAGCGGTTGGAGCACGCGGAGGATATCTAATTAACGCGCATGAAAAAATCATCGATGGTGAAGGGTTTAAGACTAAACTCTACCATTATCCACATATCGCTAAATTCAGATACGGACCTACTTTCCGATTCGGATATGGAAGCTTGATGTTAACAGGATATTATACCCTATCTACATTTTTCCAGCCTGGAAAGGGTCAGAGTGAAATGAATGTTTTGAGTTTAGGCATTACCATCTCTCCATTTTAATATTGGGTTTACATAACTTAATAAAGGCATAAGGTTTCTGTTGCAGAGGTGTGACGTAAGTGTAATGCTGGGTTAAGCCCATTTCCATTAGCGCTAAAGAGTTTCGTATTAAAGCTTAGCACAATGAAAAAACTATACTTTCTTGCCATTACCATGGCATTGGGATTATCGAGTTCAGCGCAAGAACTCAGCCTCGAATATCTATCCTCATAATAATCTGGTGTGTTTGATGAAGGAGCTGTAAGTAGCGTTACTCACGATGTGCTTACTGCCTCTTGGAACACTCTTGCGGATGAAGCTAAATGGCCAGCTAATGGTTTTTATGAGCGGGAAGCGTCTGGAGATATTAACTTAAAGGAATATGCCCAAGAGAGCATGCGATTCGTGAAATCATAATTAACCACTACATACATAGAAGGATAAGCCCTCAATGAAAAATTGGGGACTTATTTTTTGTCGCGGCTTCGATGGCCCGTTTTAGCTCTTCAGGACGCTGACTACCAATCTTCACAATTTCCCCATCCGCTGAAGTTAATTCAATACACATGGCACCGTGCGTATAAAATCTTCGTGCATTTTTTTTGTGCAGGTTAAACATAGGACGATTCATTATGAATCGCGAATAAGGCTTTACTTCAACAGATTCAATTCCATTTAAATCGAGCTCAACTTTGCGGTGTGTGATTGGGCCTTTGAGAATAAGCTTTTTCCCTTTCACCTCTGCTTTGAGATGAGCAAACATCATCGCACCTCCGCTCATCACCAAAATGCCTAAACCCAAATAGAAAAACAAATCTGCGGTTTCGCCCTTGGTATCTTCAGAAGCAAAATAGAATAGAAAGCAGAATAGCATAATCACCATTCTACGTACAAGGCCAAAACGGTTAAAACCTAAGTATTGAGTTTCTTGAAATGCGAGCTGCTCTGTCACGGCTTAAAAGTAAATTGAATTATTCTTTTAAAAAGAATCATGATGGATTTTGATCTACTGACAGGTTGAGAGAAAGTACACGGGCTGTATTAGCATCACATTTAACATGCTCTGATAATTGAATGTTGGGTATCCAAACTATACGTTCGCTTGAATCATATATGGCCATGACGCGCTTTCGGGTGGTTTGGTCAAGCCCGGCATCTTTCAAATAGTCAAATACGTCCACAAAATAGGTCGCTCCCAGAGGATGAAACCGCTCACCTTTATCTACTGTTTTCCAAACTAAGGGGAATCCGACTTTGGTTGAATCAGCCCAAATATGCTTAGATTTTCTCGGCATTTTGTCTTTTAAAAAGGCGTGTTTGGTCAAGGCCAACGTTTGTCCGTTGCACCGAAATAATCCTTCGGTGGTGATTTGAATGTGCTCTGTTTCGTAAGTTTTTGTGGTTATAATTAGTTTATCGCCTTTTTTGTTGGCGACATGACTGGTCGTTTCAATCATAGAACCACTAAAGGCCTCAACAATATCTGCGCATTGATTTCTATTGAAGCCAAATGGCCGTAAAATATTATATAGTACTGTGGCTCTTACGGATTCAGGAATTTCTGGTAGATTGACGGTTTGTCCGTTGAAGTGAGTTTTCACAAACGCTTGACAAAGCTCATTGAGGGCATGCGCGTCATCCTTCAAATTCTTGTTTGAGGCGGTTAATTTCTTCAATATATCGCCATCATATTCTTGGAGGATTGGTAATACTTGGTTGCGAAAAATGTTTCTCAAGTAGTTGGATTGATGATTACTCATATCCTCTCTGTACTCAAGATTGTGTTCCGCAATATATGCTTCAATATCTTGCCTCGTAGTTTCTAACAAGGGGCGAACAATATTACCGCGCTGTTTGGGAATTCCTGAAAGCCCATTGATGCCTGTGCCTCGACTTACGTTGATGAGCATGGTTTCAAGCGAGTCATTTGAGTGATGCGCAGTTGCGATTTTTTCATATCCAAATTCGGAGCACAAGTCATTGAAAAATTCATAGCGTAAACTTCGGGCCCACAGTTGGCTGTTTACACTTGATTCAGGTTTTGTTTTTTTGATGAGGTGAAATTTGACATTCAGTTTGTTGGCAAGGCTCTCAACCAATTCCATATCTAAATCCGAGTCGTTTCCACGTAATTGATAATTGACATGAGCAATGCCAATCTTATACCCGATTTGGTACAAAAAATGCGCCAGTGCCACACTGTCCATACCACCGCTTACACCAATGAGCACTTTTTCTTGCTTGTTGATGAGTCGATGTTTTTGAATTAAGCCTTCAGCGCTGAGCATAAAGCAAACTTAATATCAATGGTGCAATGCGTTCACCAAATCTAAAATGGGAGAAACCTTTGTGAGGCACTCCTCATATTCTGCTTCGGGATTGCTTAAATCGGTTATACCACCACCCACGTGGCACGAGAGATGTCCACGATTTGCGTTATATATCAACGATCGAATAATCACGTTAAAGTCAGCGTTTTTTTCTGGAGTAAAAAAGCCAATGGTTCCGGAAAATAATCCACGTTTGGTTACTTCAATGTTTTCAATGATTTCCATCGCTCGAATTTTTGGAGCTCCAGTCATACTTGCCATTGGATATGCTGCCACAAGTGCGTCAAGAAGTCGAGAACCTTGTTTTATCTCCGCAGTGACGGTGCTGTGCATTTGGTGAACTCTAGGATAGGTTTCAATGGTGTAGAGGTCAGAAACATTGACACTTCCTTTGGTTGCGTGTGCGCTCAAATCGTTCCTTACCATATCCACTATCATCACATTTTCTCGCCTATCTTTCTCAGAGTTTTTAAGCAGATCTTTTAATCTTTCGTCTTCTTTAGGTGTGTTGCCTCGAGGCGCTGTTCCCTTCATTGGTTGAGACATGATTTGTCTGTCGCAAACGCTCAGGAATCGCTCGGGACTCCAGCTCAAGCAATGAATATGCATATACTTGAAATAAACTGAGAACGGATTTGGATTTGATTCATAGCCACGAGTGAATACTTCTGGTCCATACAATTGACAATTTGACCAATAGAATTCTTGGCAAATATTGGCTTGATAGATGTCTCCTTGGGTTAAATGCTGTCTGCAGGTTTGAATCCTTTCCAGGTAAGAATCTCGATTCATTCTTTGTTGAGGTGTACGAGATTTTGAGGCAATACCGATGGATTTAGGAATCAGATTTTCGATCTTATCGATCAATTGATCAACTTCTTCCTTGGTGTTATATTCACACAAGAAACCAACGGTTAAATTGGATTTCAAAATTTTGAAAGTGATTTGTGGTATGAATATTAATGGATCTTCGAATCCCACATCATCAATATTTTCTGACTTAAGATCTTCCAATTGATTTTTGAAGTCGTATGGAATGGCGGTGAATATGAAATCATTGGCTGATTCGATAAACTCTGCGTATTCATCGAGGCGTGAAGGCATGCTGTGAATCGCTGCACCACCATATAAATCAAAAGAAGCGTTGCAATGCGCTCCCCAGCCTTGTCCCTTAAAGCAGAAGGATACGTCTTGGACGCCCAGCCATTCAATTAGTTTGTTCTGAAAATCCTCTTTGATGGATTTATGAATAAACCGTCTGGACATTATCTGGATTTTACCATTTCTTCAAGTGCTTCAATCCATATGGGGTGATCGTTGAGGCTTTCTACTAATTGGACTTTCTCACCTCCATGCTCCTCAAATATTTCTTGGTATTCTAAACCAATTTCAATGGTTGTTTCGAGGCAGTCTGCAACAAAAGCGGGCGAGAAAATGAGTAGTTTTTTGGAGCCTTCTTTTGCTTTTTGTTCAACAATAGCATCGCTGAATGGCTCAATCCACTTATTATCAAGCCTTGATTGAAAGCTTACCGTATATTTTTCTTCCGGAATATTCATTCTTTCGGCAATCAACCGAGTAGTACCATAACACGTTGCTTTATAGCAATATTTATTCTCATCATTCACTTCGTGAAGGCAATCCTTGTCGTTGCATAATCCTTTATTGTAAACCTTGTCTACATGTCTTTCAGGCAATCCATGGTAGGAGAAGATCACATGATCATAGTCTTTCCAGTTGTATTGGTTACCGCGTTCCACAAAAGCTTCAATATATTTTGGATGATTCCAATATTGACTCACAAAAGACAATTCGGGAATAACCCACCAACGCTTTATTTCCTCCATCACTGCCTCTAGGGCCGACCCGGTGCTTGCTGAAGCATAATGCGGAAAGAGTGGAATAACAATTATTTTATTTGGATTTGATTTGCGAATACGATTGAGCACGGATGGAATACTCGGATTCTTATAGCGCATAGCCAACTCCACTGTGTAATCGCTCCCAAGTTTTTCTTGAAGCAAACGTTTCACTGAATTGCCATGTGTAATAATTGGAGAGCCTTCATCGGTCCACAGTTCTTTATAGATCGCTGCGCTTTTGGGGGCTCTGAAAGGAACAATAATTAGGTTTACCAAAATTTTTCGGATCAGCCATGGAATGTCAATGACTCTTGGATCATTCAAGAATTGACTCAAATAACTTCTTACCTTAACAACACTGGGGTTATCGGGTGTTCCAAGATTTACTAAAAGTACCGTTGATTTTGCCATAGTTATTTAACCAATAGAGCTCAGTTTGGTTGGGTTAAATATCTGTTATTTAGGTTGAGACTTCCCTGCCTCGAATAAAGTTCGCCTTTTGCTCGCACTAGCACTTCATCAATGGTTAGCTTTTGCTTTTTCCCGTCTCGATGAATGAGGACGCTGACTCTGTTGCCATCACTTTCCACTTCAAAGGGGAGGCTACACAAGATCCAATCGCCATTGATTTGTTCAATATGATCACCCACCTCGCTATGTGTAAACTTTATTTTCTCATCGCCATCACGCTCCCAATACCAAAGTTGGGCATTTGCTGCTTGCTCTGCGGATATGTTGAACCAAAAAGTCAATTCATACTCCGTTTCTGAACGCAATTCCATTTTTTGAGGCAATATTTCAGTCCAATCGCTTTTATCAAATTCAAATGCACCCTCACCTGCATATGGTCTTTCAGTGCGCAACTCGTCAAAACTTAGATAGTTTTCCATACTAGAGGAGAGCACTTGGGCAGAATCTTGGTTGTTAATAATGAAGTCACGATTTCGGTTAGCAATGCTCTGAAAGACAGGTATCGTCAAAGCGTACAAGTCAAGATTATTTAACCGCCCCATCTTTCTGCCCTGTTGCAAAATAGCTGCTTCGTTTTGATTCAACAGTACATCAGAATGCACGATCACGAGAATGGACCGCGCGTCATAATCATCTAATACTTTGGGTAGCTCAGTGTTGAATTTTGTCAATGATAATTGCGCTAGGGTTTGCGACAAGGAGGTGCGGCTCATCTGCACTGCCGCTAAAGGGATGCCATATCTCAAACTAAGCTCAAAGGCTGCCAGCCGAATGGATTTATCGTCTTGAGTTCGATAGGTTTCTGATCCTATGTGAAAATATGGTAGGGGTAAAATGCATTGAAAATGGTTTGGATCGATTGCCACTTCTTCATAGCTATTTAGCGCATTACCATTTCTACTTGTTTGCGCAGCAGTTAGCGAATGACTGATAGATTCAAAAATTAAAACGGCAGATATCACTATCAGTCCACTAATTTGAACAGTTCGTTTTTTAGTCGCAAACCACCGAGCCAATCCAACTACGGCAAAAAGATTCAAAGCATAAAATGCGGGAAACATGAATCGAGCTATGCCTCTAAACTGTTTCAGGGGACCCAAATAATCCAAAAGCCGATCGAGTTTGGGTAGGTAAAATGGAAAGGCAACGGACAAAAGAACAAGTGGTATGGAAGCCAGCATTACAATTGACCAGAAGTCAAAAGACCGTTTTTTTACTTGGTAAATCACACCTATCATGGTGCCAATGATTGCGGTGAGCCCAATGTAAAAAGTGCCTTCATGCGATGGGGTAAAGGCATCCTTAAAAGATTCAAAGTATGGCAAGCCCAGAGGGAGAAAGATGGACGCCCATGTTGCACTATAGTTAATAAAGCCATAAGGATTTTCGGGCCGGTCGGTAATGCTGTCGGATAGTTTTACGGTGATTACAAAAAGCAAAACTGTTCCAATCGGCCAGAGCACATCATGCCAGCGATGACTCACGGGCTTTACAAGTATGCCAATGCTTGTAGTTAGCATCCAGAAGATACCACTCATCATTAATAAGTATGGGTGAATCCAGCCGAAGCAGTAAACCGCGCAAAGCATTGTGATATTTCTCACGAGGTTAGGCTCTTGATGATACCTCCATAGAAGATATATTAAGATAGGGATTAACCCAACGTAGGCAAGAGAGTAGTGGCCTGATAATCTACCCCATTGCGGACTTAGAAACATGATGCTCAGCGAAGCGACGAGTGCAAACCAAGCCTGACCAGTTTCCTGTTTAAGGATTAGGAAGAATAAATAACCACCAATGAGGGCAGAGAGAAAAATTAGAAACGGTAACCATGTGATAGATCCGCCAATGATTTTGAGAATGTTCGTGATAAAAGGTTGATTGTCAGTATATAACACGTGCTCACCGTATGGGTAATTCATTCCCTCAAACCAGAAAAGACTTGAATCATGTAGGATGTGGTATGCCACCGTATAGAAGTTCTTGGATCCGTCCTCTCCAGCACCCGGAATGTGATCCATCCAATAGATGAAATTCTCGCCATAGATAAGAAAAGAGGTTGCTGAAAAGGCAATCAAATAGAATGTTGCCCACAAGAATTTCCTTGGGTCGTTGATCATTTCGGTGTGTTGCTGCGAAGCTAAACTTTGGAAAATTCATGAATTGGGAAATCTTAGTTCAAAATGTAAAGCAGCACGTTCAAGTTATACTTTTAACACCATGATTCGAATAGCTATGGCTTATGACCATCAATTGGTATTGTGATGGATTAAAATCAATGATCGATCAAAAGGAGGGCTTTAAATTTGTGGCAGAGGCAAACCATGGCGCAGCTCTTAGATTTAGTTTCGGCGGTGCAAGTGGATGTCGTCTTGGTAGATATTGATATGCCATTAATGAATGGACTAATGGCAATTACCGGGATGAAAAAGAAGAATGAATCAGCGAGAATAATCGCACTCACCATGCATAATGAAAAGAGTATGATTGAGCGTGTAATTGCAGCAGGAGTAGCAGTATACCTACTAAAGAATATTGATCAAGCGGGTCTCCTCTCTGCCATAGCGAAGGTAGCAGATAGCGGAAAATGTTTTTCCGATGACGTTACGTTGAGACTAGCTGGAAGCTCAAATACTCTAGCAAGCCAATCGCTCAATTACCAAAATTCAATTTAGGAAAATCAATTATCGGAGCGTGAGGTGGAGATACTAAAGCTGATAGCAGAAGGGTTTTCGAATAAAGAAGTACGTGAAAACTTTTCATCACTCACCGCACTGTTGATAAATATCGCACCAACCTAATGAAAAAACTAGAAGTGCATAATATTGCTGGACTTATTCGATATGCGATTCAAGCAGGTTACATCGATTAAATTTGGCAAATTCAAGTAATTTTAGCGTCACATAGACGTCTCTAGAATAAGATAAAACAATTTCAAATGAAACTTTACAAAACGACAATAGTTGCGATTACATTAGTATCACTGGCAGCCTTTACTCCAAGTACCATTAAATTAGCAGTAGGAGATCCAATTCCTTTGGCACACTTTGAAATGACGAACATAGATGGATCTTCAACCTTTCTTCGTCAAGAAATGAAAATGAATGGACTTTTGGTGATTTTTTCATGCAATACTTGTCCATTTGTAATTCAATGGGAAGATCGATACAATTTGCTTTTTGAATTATGCGATAAGAATGATCTGGGTATGGTATTGATCAATAGTAATGAGGCAAAGCGCAATGGTGACGACTCAATGCAGAAAATGCAAGATAAAGCTGAGGCCGAAGGGTATAAAATGAAATATTTGATAGATACTGATCACGTCGTAGCAGATGCTTTTGGAGCGCGCACTACACCGCACGTTTATTTATTCAATAAAGATGCGAAGCTCGCATACACAGGTTCCATTGACGATAACAGCGAAAACAAAGAAGAAGTTACCCAAACTTATTTATCGGATGCCATAAAGTCTCTGGTTGCTGGCAACTCTATTGATCCAAATACTACCAAATCAATTGGATGCAGCATTAAGCGTGTACAGTAATAAATAATCGAGTGAAAAAACGGAAGGCCTCGCACAAGTGGCGGGGCCTTTTTTGTTGGATAATAATCATGTGAAAGAGTTGGAATAGTAAGCCGACTTGTCTTAACCTTTGCGGCCAACTCATTAAGTAGAAGTGGAAGAAAAAATAAACGTATTGATTCTTGGGGGCGGGGGTCGTGAACATGCCATCGCTTGGAAAGTGTGTCAGAGCTCATCACTGAATAAACTATTTGTTGCGCCAGGTAATGCAGGCACCCAAAGTGTTGCCATCAATCTTGATATCAAGGAAACAGATTTTCCATCCATTAAGTCAGCCATCATTGAGCACAATATTCACCTACTAATTGTTGGGCCTGAAGCACCTTTAGTTAAGGGGATAAGAGAATACATAGAGTCCGATTTAGAAACAGAAAATGTCAGAATTATTGGCCCAAGCAGAGCTGGAGCTAAACTGGAAGGGAGTAAGTCATATTCTAAAGACTTCATGCACCGGCATAGTATTCCCACGGCTCGCTATGGTAAATTCAATCGCGATAGCATTCAGTCAGCTAAAGAGTTTTTGTCTACAATGGAAGCACCGTATGTATTGAAGGCAGATGGCTTGGCAGGGGGAAAAGGAGTATTGATTTTAGAAGACTTAAAGGAGGCATATCAGGCCCTTGAAGCAATGCTCAAAGGTGGTAAGTTTGGCAATGCTGGTGAATCTATCGTTATCGAAGAATTCCTAGAAGGTGACGAGTTGAGTGTGTTTTTACTAACGGATGGCGATGAATACGTGTTGTTTCCATCTGCCAAAGACTATAAGCGAATTGGAGAGGGAGATACTGGGCTAAATACTGGAGGTATGGGTTCCATTTGTCCCGTTCCATTTGCCGATGCTGAGTTTATGAATAAGGTGAAAGATCGCATTATCAATCCTACAATTAATGGACTCCGCAGTGAAGGAGTAAAATATGTTGGCTTCATTTTTCTTGGCTTGATGAACATTGATGGGGATCCATATATAATTGAATATAATTGTCGCATGGGAGATCCAGAAACGGAGAGCGTGATGCCGAGAATAAAAAGTGATTTGCTGCCAATTCTGTGGCAATGCGCAGGATTAGAACTAGAAGAACAAACGCTCGATGAAATTGACCAAGTCGTGGCTTCTGTTATGTTGGTCTCAGGAGGTTACCCTGAAGCTTACGAGAAGGGAAAGTTTGTTTTCGGTTTGAATCAAGTAGAGAATTCAATCGTTTTCCATGCAGGTACAAAGATCTCCAAAGAGCATGTTATTACAAATGGAGGAAGGGTACTTACACTCACCGCTATGGGTCAAGATTTGAATCAAGCTCTAGCAACTGCGTATAACGATGCTCAGAAAGTATCTTTCGAAGCTGTGTATTACAGAAGGGATCTAGGGTTCGACCTAAATTAAAGGCTACTTAAGCGTGCTTTTTTCTTTGGCTTCGCGGTTGTAATCGCCCATTTTTTTAATCCAAATCACACCAAGGATACTCATCACCACAATAATGATCCAATTGAAGCTGTTGCCTAGCATTTCTAATAAGCCAAATGACCATTGAAACAGCATTTCTATCGGCTCAAGTAAATCGTATAAGTCCATCTGTGAAAAAATTTCGTCAAATTTAGCAATAGGATGTGTTCCGTGCATCACTCAAATTAAGTTTGCCATATTTAAGCTTAATGTTGGTTGATCGAATAAGAAAGAGTGATGTTTTTATCATCGGATTAAGTATGATCTTATTCATATTAGCGCTTATCGCGTTTTTATTAAAGCCAGATAGCGCATCGAACCTATTACTTATAAATTCTTCTTTTGGGTTGGATTTCAATCAAATTGGAAGGGTCTGGATTGGCTTTCTTAATTTGATTCTTGCCATCAATGTCGCGCTTTGGAGCAATAGAGTTTGTGAGAAACTGGGTTTGCTTGGTGAAATTTCGAATTTACCCATACTCACTTCGGCCATTTATTTTGGATTGGTTCCACTTAAGGTGCAGTCACCATTGGTCTATGCTTATGCAATTCTGGTTCTGATTGTGATCAATAAAACTTACACTTTTTTTGAATTAAATCTGTTGCTTCGAAAGAACATTTTTGCAGCAGCTTTCAGTTGTGGTGTACTTACCTTACTCGAACCAAAGTTGGTTGGTTTTGGTCTGCTTCCTTTGGCAGTCTTAATAATTAGCGGGAAGTTCAATGTAAAATTGATGCTCATTTGGTTGATTGCCATACTACTGCCTTGGTACTTTGCTTTTTCATTTTGGTATATATTTTCTCTCGATGTTCCATTTGATGTGTTAAAGGCTGCTCGGATTGAGTTTGTGCAGATCGATTTTAAAGAAGACTTTTTGCCATTGCTGGTGATGGTTATTCTAGTACTTATTTTAGTGATAGTAACGTTAAGCAGAGGGTCAACATCACTCGTCAACCGCCAACGAGCGAATCTTATTGCACTGATTAGTCTGATTGGACTAAGTCCCACGCTGTTTGCATCTTTAAACTCTGCCATTCTGCTTTGCTATGTGCCTGCAACGATATTGTTGGCTCGGTTTTTTGTAAAAAGATATCCTTGGTATATCAAAGATTCCTTCTTCATAATCCTGTTGATTCTTTTTAGTCTCAACCTTTGGATTTAAGGCCGCAATCCGAGGGTTATTCTACCTTTGTAGCTCAATTTGTGCTGATGAAATTTGGAGTAATTACTTTCCCTGGGTCTAACTGTGATCAAGACATGATTTACGTATTAGAGACGATTATTGGTCAACATGTAGAGCGACTTTGGCATAAAGATACTGACTTGAAAGGGTGCGATTTTATTGCCGTTCCGGGTGGGTTTTCATATGGTGATTATCTTCGTTCCGGAGCCATAGCAAGATTTTCTCCAATAATGACATCCGTGATAGAGCACGCCAATCGCGGTGGTTATGTTCTTGGCGTTTGCAATGGGTTTCAGATTTTATGCGAATCGGGATTGCTCGATGGTGCGCTACTTCACAATGCAAGCCAAAAATTCATCTGTCGCAACGTTCATTTACGAATTGAGACTGACAAAACGTTGCTTACTCGTGGTGCTCGTAAAGGTAGTGTCATCAAAATTCCAATCGCTCATGGCGAGGGAAACTATTATGCCTCAGATGATGTAATAAAAAGATTCAATGATGATGACCAAGTGCTTTTTAGGTATTGTGATGCGGATGGTAATGTTACTAATGAAGCAAATCCGAATGGAGCCTTTGAGAATATCGCAGGTGTCTGCAACTCTGGACGTAACGTTTTTGGTATGATGCCTCACCCAGAGCGAGCTGCTGATCCAGAGCTTGGAAATACTGATGCTAGAATACTCTTCGAGAGCATCTTGGCAGAAGTGATAGTCTAAATTCATCTAGAATGATCATTAAGCTTTGAATTTATCCTTGATATTGAACTATTTATGTAGCTGCACTGTTACCTTGCGACCATCTATCACAGAATTATGACAGATCAATTTATAACAGGAGCATTGTTATCTCAGATTGAGGTTCCTCAAGATCTTAGGGATAAATTTCAGGTAGAACAGCTGCCACAAGTAGCTGATGAGCTGCGTGATTTTATCGTTGACGTTGTATCGCAAAAAGGAGGACACTTTGGCGCTAGCCTCGGGGTGGTAGAACTAACTGTGGCCCTCCATTATGTTTTTAACACACCCTACGATCGATTAGTTTGGGATGTAGGTCATCAAGCTTACGGACACAAAATTCTTACAGGTAGAAGAAAGATTTTTCATACCAATCGAAAGTATAATGGTATAAGCGGATTCCCCAAAATTTCCGAGAGTGAATATGATAATTTTGGCGTGGGCCATAGCTCAACATCGATTTCGGCAGCCTTGGGAATGGCTGTTGCGAGCCGAGCTAAACAAGACTTGAAGCGTCAGCATGTTGCCGTAATTGGTGACGGTGCCATGACCGCAGGGCTAGCGTTTGAAGGCCTTAACCATGCTGGGGTTGAGAACACTAATTTGTTGGTCGTACTCAATGATAATTGCATGAGTATAGATCCGAATGTTGGAGCTTTAAAGGAATATCTGACCGATATCACTACTTCTACCACATACAATAAGGTTAGAGATGAAGTATGGCATCTCCTCGGAAAACTAAGTCGCTTTGGGTCAAACGCTCAGGAAATTGCAGCTAAGGTTGAAAATGGTGTGAAGGCAGCACTTTTGCAGCATTCTAACTTATTTGAAAGCCTTAATTTCCGATACTTTGGTCCAATTGACGGGCATGACGCCGTTAAGGTAGCCAAGATACTTGAAGATTTGAAGCAAATCCCTGGTCCAAAAATTCTTCACTGCATCACCAAAAAAGGTAAGGGTTATGCGCCAGCAGAGGAGGGTAGCCCAACAAAGTGGCATGCTCCAGGTATTTTCAATAAGGATACTGGTGAAATAATGAAGGTCACCCCAAATGATCCACAACCACCAAAATATCAGGATGTGTTTGGTCATACTATAGTGGAACTAGCCGAAAAGAATGAAAAGATTGTAGGAGTTACGCCTGCGATGCCATCAGGAAGTTCGCTGAATATTATGATGAAGGCGATGCCAGAGCGAGCTTTTGACGTAGGTATAGCTGAACAGCACGCAGTTACTTTTTCGGCTGGCATGGCTTACCAGGGCTTAAAGCCATTCTGTAATATCTACAGTTCGTTTATGCAGCGGGCATATGACCAAGTGGTGCACGATGTTGCCATACAAAAGCTACCTGTGATATTTTGTCTCGATCGTGCTGGCATGGCCGGTGCAGATGGTCCTACTCACCACGGAGCCTATGACATAGCATACATGCGTTGCATACCGAATATGATCGTTTCAGCTCCAATGAACGAAGAAGAACTGAGAAACCTCATGTATACTGCACAGGGGGATGAAGTGAATGCCCCTTTTGTAATTCGGTACCCAAGAGGTCAAGGAGTTATGCCGGATTGGAAGACTCCATTCAAGAAGGTTCAAATCGGTTCGGGAAGAAAAGTAAGGTCTGGAGATGATTTGGTGATTCTTAGTATTGGACATATTGGTAATGAGGTAGTTAAGGCTGCAGACATATTGGAAAAGGAAGATTTTAGTTGTGCTGTGTACGACATGC
>MDTG01286145.1_pt1 | contig 26791 bp, 20 predicted proteins | sample 811421 | NCBI WGS metagenome assembly MDTG01 (sample SAMN05326645, study PRJNA326480) | marine metagenome | isolation source: seawater | place: Pacific Ocean: South East | collected 2011
AGGAAGAAGAATTGTCTCTTTCACAAAAACGCGGGTTGGTTTTTCGGGTGGTCGTTAGAAAAGAGTCACAAGAGAACTTTACGTGCGAGTCACCGCATGCAAAGGAGAGAGAAGAGAAAAAGAGTTTTCGTCGTCTGCATCCGTGCCTCTCCGTATCACTATATATAAGAACATTCTAAAAAATGGTTTACCACTCCGCGTTTACTGAATTGCCCGATTCCATTCAGTCTTCCTGCGGTATCCCTTTACTTCCTTTGCGAACGCAAACCAGAGGTCCGGCGCCGAAAACGACCGATTTCGACATCGTCGACGAGGCTATTCAGTATTTCCGCCCGAACGTTTTGTTTCGGAAATATGCCATCGAATCCGACGCGGACAAGTTGTTGATTTACCTGACTTTATACATCTCGCAGTGCTTAAAGAGGCTTCATCAAGCGCAGCAGTATCAACAACAAAATAGCGATAGCACTAACAATAGTAAAATAAATCTGATGACAGAAGGGGCAAAGCTTTTATTCGCGTTCGCGCACGACCATTTTGACGTCACGACTGGATTAGGAGGGATAATTAACGGCCCGAAAACGTTTCAAGAAGGCGAGACATTAAAGGCGTATCTCACTCAGTGTCGCGAAGAAATCGGTTTGCGATTGATTGACCACTTGTACGTAGATGAAGGCACGAAAATGAACAAGTTTTGGATGGCGTTTGCGAAGAAGAAATTTATGAACAAAGAGTTACCAGAGTACTAGATTGGAATAGTTATTAGCTGTATACTGTAAATCATCGTGTTATTATAATATACGCGGCTGTATAAAACGTATTGTCAAAAGTACAAAAACGTAATTACGTAGTTCTTCTTTTCCTTTAACTCGAAGGATTGGAGTTATCGCTATCTTGCTGCATAGCTATATCCATCGCTAACGCTTCTTCTTCTCGAATCATGCGTATGCTTTCTAATCGTTGTTTTAAGCGGTTCTGTTTTTCTTCTAAAATTTCCTTTGGCATTTGCTCGGGAGGTTGTATGTTCATACTCGACGTCAACGAGCCTCCATCTGTAAAACCAGTCGAGTTCGTCTCGCTCGTCATGTTTGAAATAATATCGTTGCTACTATTATTATTATTATTATTATTATTATGTTGATCGTCATGATTCTGATAATGGTGATGGTAATGATTGTGTTTATGTCGAATCCATGGGTGTTGCAAAGCTTGCGTGGCAGTCATTCTATTCATCACATCCACCGTGAGCAACTGTCGAACGCAGTCCTTCGCGCCTTCCGAGATATACCTCCAAATTCGATCGTCCATGCAATACGTGCCTTCTTTAATATTTTTAAAGAGCTGCTCTTCGTCATCGTGATCGAACGGCGAATAGCCACTCAATAAAATAAACAATATCACGCCGACGGACCACATGTCCACTGCCGGAGTATATGCCGTATCCGATAAGTTCATGTCTAAAATTTCAGGGGCGACGTACAAGGGTGATCCACAAATTGTTCTCATCTCGCTACCATCTTGCGGTAATCTAGATAATCCAAAGTCAATTAATTTCACCGTCGCATTCGGCGATCGATCGGACATTAAAATATTTTCCAACTTGATGTCTCGGTGGACGACTTTCTTCGAGTGTAAATACTCCACCGCTTTTAAAATCTGAACGATGATCCGTCTCGCGTCCGCCTCGGAATAGCTCCCTTCCTCGGTTATTCCCTCTAACAATTCTCCCCCATGGACGACTTCAGTCACCATGAAAACGTTCTTTTCCGTCACGTACGTGCACCGTAAGTTTATGATATTTTCGTGATACAACGTCGACAACACTTGAAACTCTCTCTCGTAACTCTTGTCTGTTGGGGCGTACTTTTGCCGATCCACGATCTGTTTTTTGTTATAAACGTAAAAAATATGCGATTATATGTAATACTATTCATTTCTTACCTTGATTGCGACTTCTGCTCCCGTATCTTTCTCGATCGCTCGCATGACGGTTGCGAAACCTGTGTTTAAAGTTTTGGAGAGAGGAAAAATTGAGTTTTAGGAGTAAAAATCAACCACCGATACTAAAATCAAAAGCCAAAAGCCGAGAAGGAACTGCAGGGTAGTCGTAAATGGTAGTTTACCTCCGGTTCCAATCTTCTCTTTGAAATCGTATTTCGAGAGAATCTCGGAGACGTCCTGGATGGGGACAATCGCCCGTTGGAAATTCCCTCCCGCGTTTTTTGTGTTGTCGTTATTATTGTGAGCTTCTCCTCCTCGATTTTCTGTCGCGTTCATTTTTCTTTTTCTTTTCGCTCTTCTTTGATTTTCTCTCTCTTTTCCTCGCGAGAGCGCGGGAAGAGGCAAAGCGCAGGTGTGCGAACGAGAGGCCGCTCGAAAGGGCGACGCGTTGCGTGTTACGCGCGCGTATCGCGGGCACGGGTTATCGCGAAGAAGACGAGAGACGAAGAGTTGTAATGAATAAATAATGTTTTTCCGCAATCTATCTCTTTTAGTAGATATTTGTTGGTTGGTCTCCCGCTTTAAAATGAGGTCGTTCGCAAACAATAGAAAAAAGAATTTTAGACGTTTGTTAGAAAGAAAAAAGCGCTTCATCATCATCATAAAAAAAAAAACAGGTACGACACTCTTCTTCGTCCGTAAAGGAATTAGAGCTCGGAAATAATAAGTAGCGAGATAGAAATAATACCGCCATGATTGCATTCATCCTCGGATGGCTCTCCTTATTCGCCTTCCTCGGCGCGGGATTAGGAATGAACATGTACATCTTAGTCTGTTTAACCGATTTGCAAAACGACTTCATGAACCCTCACGATACGGCCAATCGAATTAACAAATTGGTGAAACCGGAAGTTTTGTTCCACTTGGTCGTGGTGGTGATCACAACCGCGATGAGACGGTTTGGATTGTGCTTTATGCACTTACCCGTTCTGCTGTATTCTTTGAAACTGTATAGCAAGAAAGAGATTTACGTGGACGTGACGGAGATATTCAACGTGTTAGATCGAGAGAAGAAAATTCGAGGGTGGAAAGTGGTGTTTTTTTCCATCGTGTTTATAATAACGACGTATCGATTAGTGGAAGAGGTAGTGCACACGATGATGACGGATTCGGGGAGGAAGATTGCGGCGCAAGTTTTGCGGGACGCCGCAAGTTCGAATTTGTATCACATTTAGATTAGAGAGAGAGAGAGAGAGTTTTCACTTCTGTGCTCTCGTCGTGATAGTTGTAGTTGTATTCTTGAGATATATACGTACATATATAAATTTAGTTGCCAACATATTTAAAAAACAACCTCCTATGACGATTCTTTCCCTTATCGCTATCCGGACTTTGAATCTGGATCGCTTCGTGTTTTAATCAAACCGTAAATCGAGGAAAACACCAGAAACCCGCCGACGAATGGAGTAAACGCTGGATAGAGCGTATCCGTGATGAACGCATCAACGCTATCTGGCCAGATCTTAAATGCCGATAACGCGAGAATGATGCCAAAAGCAAAGATGATTGTTATGTATACCCCAAGAAATTTCAAGAACGATTCCTCGGACTCCTCGATGACAGTTCTTTCAGCTTCGCCTTTTGCAGCCGCAATGGCGGGCGAGTCCACCGCTACCTTTGCGCGTCTCGTAGATTTCCCATCTCGTCGTCTTCTCTTCTTCGATTTTGAACCAAATTCGAATGGGTCGTCGCTAGGAGCATCTGCTGCAGACGGTTCTTCGGATGAGTCGTCGCCGTCTGCATTTGCTTTCGTAATCGTCGCGTTTCTCCTTTGTTGTTCTGTCGTTGTTTTGTTGTTATTGTTGTTGCTTGTACTCTTCTTTATCATCATCGCTCGTAAACCATGGTCAGTAGTGCTCGTAAAGCTCCCAAAAGAACGCCCAACTCTGCTCGAAGACACAAACATCGCCATAGCGTTGCACTTAATCGCGCTTCTTCGTTGAGTCGTTCTGTTGTGCACTTTCGTGGTAGCGTTTACTCTCGCTTTCATCGTCATCGACGTAGATACGCTTGCCGACATTTTCTTTTTCCTCCTCTCTTAAAAAATGTGTGTTACTCCCTCTGTGTTTGTGTGTGTCGCGCTTTGTCGCGACGGTTCTTCTTCTCCGATGCTCGAGTAGTTCTCTCTGACTCTCTGTTTCGACGGATGCACGCGCGCAGAGTATCGAAACCTGCTCGCACTTTGCGCATTTACTTTTTTTATAGAGCAGACAGACAAGGCTTCTCAGATTCTATAAAATAAAGTGTTTTGTTTTGTTTTTTTCTTCCCTCCCTCCCAAGCTTGCTTGGGAGTCCTCCTTTGTCCTTTGTCTCCTCTTCCTCCCAAAAAGATTTCGGATCGAAGTCGAAATCGACTTCAAAAAAAAAACAAAAAGAGGGCACACACCCAAAAAAGGGACAAAAAAAAGAAATTCGAGACGAACGAAAATAATTTCTCAAAATTCCTTCGTCCAAAAAACGCTCCGGCGACGAGAGAGTTGGTCGATCGAAACTTTGCCGGTGAAAAAGCGCGCGAACGTCGAAAAGACCCCATCGGCCCGCGGAGTGCGAGAGGTTTCGACCGAGATCCGAGCGTCGAATCGTCCTTAAAATCCACCGGTCGGGTGTTGTATTTTTTTATTTTTTGTTGTTGGTTTTCTGTTATCTCTTCCGCCCCAGAACTTACCTTCTGAGTGCGACTTTTTAGGCCTTCCTCTTTTGAGAAGAAGAAGAAGAAGAAGAGGTCTCGGAAAAAGAGCGGAAGACGACGACGACGAGCAACAGACGAGCGTCTCCGGAGAGAAGAGTGGCAAAAGAAGACGAGATGGGCAACGAAACGAAACAGAAATCCCCGTCCTCGCCGTCGCCGTCTGCGGAAAATGAGCCCCGAACGCCTTCGCCTTCGAACGATGAAGAGAAGGAAAAAGAGGAGGAGGAGGAAAAAAAACAGATGAGAAAACAACAGTGCGAGCAACTATACCAATGGCTCACCCGAGTTGCCACGAAACCAGGTAGAATGCTTGTCAATCAAGATGCAATTATCGACGACCAAGTGAAAATGCAAGAAGAACAACTGGAACGAAGGAACCGGGAGATGTGTTTGCGGTTCAAGTTGGTCACCGCAGAAGGCGAAGCGCACAGACCGCGAAGAGGCGCGAGAGGGAAGGAGAAGGCATTTCGAGCGGCTGGCTTACACGATTTTACGTTGGTGGAAGAGTCGGATAAGATGTTCTCATCCCCGATGACGAGGGCGTGGCAACCGGCGAAACCGGCAATTATACGTGTTGGAGACGAGTACCAAGCGCGCGTGCCAGAATTCGATGAAGAGGTGAAAAGGGCAATCGTGGACAACTTGGAACATTTTACGGAGAAGGAGACGCAGATGCTTGGCGTGCGATTTTGGCCGCCGAATAATGACATGAATAACAATAATAATAGTGGCTCACCGACAAGGAAAAGTCCGCGAAGGCGTTCGAAGAGTCGCGAACCCGTGGAGGAAGAGGAAAATGCGGCGAAGCGCTTGGCATTGAGTGAGAATGATAAAAAGAAGATAGAAGTAATAGGAGTAGCAACTGGAGGAGGAAGAGAAACGGCAGGAATAACAACAAAGGCAACAGCGGAAGTTGGAATAGATAGTAACGACGCGTCGGCAGCTGCGGCGGTGGCAGTAAAAACAGAAACTGTAGGAGAAGAAGTCAAAGATCCGGACTTAGTCGCATTCATCAACGCTCGTGGAGAAGAAGAGGTTATTCGAATCGTCCGTGTTCCTCCAGAGAATATAGCCGAAGCGCGCACAAAATTCAAACGTGAAATCGGGGATTCTTTACATGTTCAAGCATCGTTCGGTTTTCATGACATGGGTATCGTCGTTGCCAATGCTTGGAGCGAAGAAGAGCGCGACATTTTTGCCCAACATGTGACGAAAAATTGCGACAACCTACGTCCAATGAAGCCTTTGTTACCGAATAAAACCATGTCCCAAATTGTTTCGTATTACTACAACGTCTGGCAGACCACGCGAACGAATCCGAGACGCGTAGATATCTGGCATCCACCGCAAGAGAAGCGTTCGCAAAAGCGCGAACGAGAACGGGTTTTGGCCAAGGCCTTAGCAGCAGAAAAGCGGCTCCGCAAACAACAACAAAACAAAGAGCGAAAGTCAGCCATGGCACCTGAAATCATCTTGAAACGGAGATGTAAAAAAGAGTTTGCGCAAATGATCGAGTGGATACGTTCTTCCTGCTCGACTAACCCAAGACACGCGGCCTATAACGCCAGTCGCGCCGAGACGGTGACGAAGTTGCGCCAGCACATGATGGAGCGTGTTCACAGTTTACGCCTGTACTCGCAGAACGATAAGGATAATTTCGACGACTACAAGCAGTACTTTTTTCAAAGGATGACCAGTGTTAAGAGATGAAGAAGGGAGAAGAGTCATCGAATAAGCGCTTTGCATTTGTACCACCATACAATAAATACATCTGTTTGTAATCATAAAAAAAGTTACAGTGAGAACAAAAATGGAAGAATTTAGGAGGAATTTATACGTCCTGTACCCTAATTTTTAGAGCTCGACGTTTTTCTCCTTTTGTATTTGTATTGACGGCTCCCTCCTGAAAAATCGTCATTCTTCTATCGAACGTTTGTTCTTTTTCACAGCAACAACTAAAGGAGGAAATCACCCCACCCCACCTGCGAATTCACTCTCTGTCACTCTTGTGTTCGCCCGCGAACAGATCTTGGTTTGCAACGCGTTATAAAGGACTGTCCGTCGGGAAAAAAAAGAGAGAATTTTCTGTTTCCCTTTCGGCGGGATTCGTTCGAATTCGTTTTCAAAATGACGGCTTCGATTTTCGTTGGAGGTAAACCCATCGATGGGAAGTTGATTTTAAACGACGATTGGCGCAAGGTAAGAAACGTTTTTACTTGCGCTCTGCGTTTGCGCTCGATTCGATTTTTACGCGTTCGTTCCAATCTGGAGGAGGGTTCAGAACGCACCACGTCTTCCCGTAATTTTTGCCCTCTGGACGGCTTGCCCTCGTTCTTTCGTAAAAGAGAAAGAGAAGACCAAAACTTGACTAATCCATTCTTTTTCTTCTTCCTTCTCCTTGTTATCAAAGGCTGGAGAAAAAAGGAGGAGACCACAGGACGACAACGAGTCGCAGTTGGATGATCAAGATCCGAAAACGCCCAAACATTACCAAGCCGCGGTGTATACCATCGTCAACGGGGAGAAGAAGAGACTTTAGATTATTGTTCTAAGTAGTTTCTTTTCTTTTTCTTGGAAAATTTGGAAGTGGAAGAGTTGTGCGCCGTGCTCACTACTCGCCACACACAATCACACTCATAAAAGAAAGCAAAACAAAAAAATGATCCGAATAGAATAATATGTTAGAGAGAGAGAGAGGAACAATCTCTTTCTTACTCGTTGTAATAACAGAAGACGTTGAATAACTACGTATGATAATACTAGAAATCTAAACTTGCACATACATCAACACCGTCATATTTTGGACACCCACATGTCGAGAATTCTTTTTGTGCCGTACCACGGTCTGTCTTCATTATTCGACCCGACAGGGGTGTGAAAGACACCTTCCAAGATTATATTTTCCACCCCTTCTAACTGCAACTGCGCGGATTCTACTGGAGTGATTCCATCGCCTCGTGCATCAGCCGTGCCGCAGACTTGTTTGTAGCCTTGGCCAATGATAAAATCAGAAAAACGTTCGCGAGAGAACTCTTTTACGCCCGTTTTATACGTTCCGGCTAAGCAAATCCATTCAATTCCCAACGATTTCGGCGATAAACAGTTCGCTTCGACGTAGGTTAATATACCTCTGGTTTGATCCACCACACCAGGTACGTCCAACGGTACGGCGTTCAGAGGGCTTCCTAAAGAAATTACCTTCGACACCCACTTTGCATTCGCGTAGTCTTCTGACTCTAAATATACTCGGGATAACCACCCACCGGCTGAATGTGCGAGCAAAACCACCTCATCCTTATTCTCACTCGCATTTCTAGCCTCTTCGATGGCATTGTTGATTCTCTCTAAATACCAATCTACTGTCGGTCTCGGTTTGAGCGTTCCTTGCCAATACGAAGGCTTGACGATACCAGCGGCGTTGCGCAACCAATCCGGTCGAGCGACTTGAGCAATAGACGTGGCCACAAAGCCTCGAGAGGATAACTCTTCCTTAAATTCTTCGTAATCTTCCGTGGCGTTCCCTAAACCGGGTAGAATGACCACTGCTGGCTTGTCATTCGATGCGGATATAAATGTACGAGTACTACTTCTTCTTCGGGAAGATATCTTCCTGTTGTAAAAAGAGAACGTAGTGTGCCTCACGGTCGTCAACGAAGAACAAGAAGATGAAGTTTTCTGCGACGAAGCGATTCTCATCGCCGTGGCGAGACTTTGGTGTGGCATGATGGATGGACGGAGATAATTGAAGGTGAGCGAGCGAGCGAGTGCGAGTGTTCTTTCTTTTGTGAGGAACGATGATGTGTAGTTGTGTAATCTGTATTTCCTTCTTTACGAACTCATTATTTTACGAAATTGGCTAATATTTGACTTAGAATCAAAATCTATATATCGCTACTTATTCATCTCTATATATAAAATCCTATTCAGCATCACTGTCACTCTCCTCAGCAATGCGTGTCTTTACACCCGAAGCTTTCTTGGTAACTCTTGAACTTAATCGAGGAAGTCGTCCACGCACCTCCATGGAGTTTGGCGTCGTGTTTACTCTCCCCCGTTTTTTCTTTCGCGTGTTTTCCTAAACACTCGTTGAACTCCCAATACGCCTCTAACCCGGTTTCCATTCCAGACAAGGAAAGTAACATGGATTCTCGAATGTCCAACTGGCTACGACTGACGCGCCATATTCGCACGTCGTCTAAAACACCGTCGTAAAAATCAATTGGTTCGCCTTTTTCCAGCATCGCTCCGATTAAAACCGGCGTTTCCGGGTTTTGGTCCTGCCCGGCTTCTTTTTGGGAGGACGCTAAGGTTCCGTTGATATAAATAGAGGAGATGCCGTTCCCATAGGAACACGCTATGTGCGTGAACGCGTGTAAAGGAATCGTGCCGGCTTTTTGTCCCCATGGCGCAACCTCTCGATGGAAAAACACCTCCATTTCGTCGCTGTCACCTATTCGTTGCAACTGCACGAAATATTGACCCCATTTCCCACGATCGTATTTGGAGACTAAGACGGCTTTCTCCGACACCCGTTTTGGTTTCACCCACAATTCAATCGTAAACGGCGCGGTGCCGCCGAATTGCAAGTCACCCGACTCTAAAATTTCTAAATACTCTCGTTTCTTTCTGTCCAAATGTAATGCACACCCTCTGTTGGACGACCCGGTTCTCCCGCCTTCGCCAGCATTATTTCCACTTTTTCTCGACTGAATCGTTCTCGTCGCCTCCGATAACGCCGCTTTCAACAATTTTTTATCGTCGCCTCCGCCTTCGGAATTCGTGTGCGAAAACTTTCGTATAAACTCGCCATACTCGTTCCTTGTCACGATACCGTCGTTGTTCAAATCAAAGAAAGACGATAAAGCTCTTGCCCGTCCTCGATTTAAGTTCAACCGTCGATCTTCTAAATACTCTAGAAAAAGACCAACCGCGAATTGTTCTTTCGGCACTTCGTCTCGATTGAAATGTTTGTCCCAAACGGAAGAGGAGTCTCGCTTTAGCAACTCTTCTTTGCTCAACGTTTTCAAGTCTTCGTCAGAGAGCACACCCAAAGCGCGAAACAAGCGTCTTCGGGAATCTTTCGCACCCAAGATGAAATAGTAGGCGAAGAGGAGAAACGCATAAGAAAGAAGCACTTTGGGATGTATGCTGTTCGAAGAAGAGGAGTGTCTTCCACCTCCTCCATGATGAGAACGATATTTTGGGGAGGAAGACGATGGCGCCATGGTTGGCAACATCTTTTTTATCTGTCTGCTCTCTTTATCTCACAACCCACGTGCTCTCTCTCTCCTTCTTCCTTCTTCTTCTTCTTCTTCTCCTCCTCCCTCTCCTTTTATGCGTCGTAGTGCATTGATACAAGTGTGCTCTCACAAGAAGCGCTTTATTTATTGCGATTTTAGGAAGAATTTTGATTGAAAACGAGAGAGGCACAACGAACAAAAAAAATGATTCTGTAAGAATTGTTAATGAACATATTAGCGCTAAATCGTCATGCAGATGTTAATTACATACACACATACATCTTATTAAATCTAAGCAGCCGTCATGACGGATTTACGACGGACGAAACTAAACATGTCATCACCAATGCTCACGGCTAAACCAATACCGACTCCGAGACCGTTCGCGGCGCTTCGGCCTTCATAGTATAATCGCAACTTGTTCTCCGCCATGGGAACAACGTACGGTCGTCCAACTCCGCCTTCGTCCCAGGCGCCGTCTTCACCAAAGCCGAGCGCAGGGGCTGAAGCGCGTTCCCATTTGATCCCATCCTGGGATTTCGCGACGCAAATGGTGGATTTCCCCGGGTGTTTTGAACTCAATGCTTCATAAAACATGATGTATTCATTTCTTCCAATTCTGGCCACGCAGGGTGATTTGACGCCTAAATCGTCAATGGAACCTTCTGGTCCGGCGTCTAAAATAAATCCGCTGGAATTCTTTTGCCATTGAAACCCATCTTTGGAATTGGCAACGCCAATTCTAAAAATATTTGTCACTTTGTCGATGGAGTGATAAAACAAACGCATATCTTTCGGTCCCGCTAATAAAAGCTTCGGGTCTCGGATGCACAGCTCGTCCCATTCACCTTCATTTCCGACGTCAAAAACTGCGTGTGTGTGATTTTCACCCTCGATTCTTGCCCAGTTTCTCCCGTCTTGCGAGAGACACAATCCCGGTCTCGTGCGCACACCTTCAACGCCGTCGACTTCCTCTTTATCACCGCCTTGGTAATACATCCAATAAATACCCCCACTGGCACCGCCGGAGACGTTACCGGAGGAAATCATATGCACGTCTCCGACGGAGACGTGAGAGGTATCAAAAACCCACCAATCTTCATTGTTTGGATACAACACTGCGCCTACGTCCACTGAGAGATTTTCAAAACCTTCTGCGTCGCCACCAGTTCGGTACGTTTCCGTTGGTGACCCGCCTCGTCTCCAAACGATACCATCTTCGGAAACGGCAATACCAATCTCTCCAGACGTTAACGATTCATCGTGTCCAAACGTTGCTGCTGTTATTTGGTCTCTTTTATTTTCGTCGCTATTATTCCCGCTCGTGCCTACTTCTCGTCTCCCTGTGTACCACATCACCCACCGTTCGGTGTCGTTATCGCTTTGGAAATATTTCACGATTGGCGATCCGATGGCGATGGAATCGAACGCGTTTGATTCTCCTTCACCGCGCTGTAATATTAATCCATCTCCTCCAGCCTCTGACGAAGAAGATGCCATTACTGTGGTTCTTTGTCTTCGACTGATTTTGTTGTTGTTGTTGTTGTTGTTGTTGTTGTTACATTTTTTGTTCGAACGCGGCGCAGCCAACGTCGCGAGAGAAGAACAAAAAGCCATCTTTCACCGATACGAGTACGAATACTACCCCGAGCGCGCGCGAGTTAAATGAATGCGTATTGATGATGCGCACTTACGTAGCAGTAGGAGCAGTAGGAGTGGGAGTATGAAGAAGAAAAAGAAGAAGAAGAAGAAGAAGAAAAAGGGGCGTCGATAAGGAGACAGAAGAAGAAAAGAGAGAGACTTCACCGCCCCTTTTTTTTCGACGAGAGGGAGAGATTTTGTGAAATTACGGAGTTTTGTTCTTTTTTCAGGCATCAGGTGTCAGGGGGGGGGGGTGTCGAAGTACAAAAACAAAAGAAGTCCAAAACAACGCCGGGGTGTCGGAAATTTGTAAGAGCAATTCTTCATTCACGTCGAGAGACACATCACTCTCTGCATCATCATCATCATCATCATCATCAAACGGACGAGATGAACTCCATGTCCTCCATGGGGTCGCAGAGCAACAAAGATCGCTCGAAGACGACCTCGTCTGAGACGGTGACGCGGTTGTTTCAGAAATCTTTGAGAGATTTAATCACCGGTACGTTTTCTTAATTATCTTTCCACGAGGTTGGGAGAGAGAGCCCGCGCCTTATGTAATAATTGAATTGCGAATTTCCGATCCTTTCTCTCTCTCTCTCCCTTTTTATCCCTTCCTCTCCGCCATTGTCACCATCATCGTCCTTTCTTTGCTGGAGGGAACTCACGCACACACTCTTTTTTCATCACAACAGGCATTCGAAGTCACAAAGACAATCAAAAGGATTTTATGAACAAGTCTTTGCAAGACATTCGCGCAGAAGTGGTCTCGTCGGACATTCGAACGAAATCGATTGCCATTGAAAAGGCGACGTATTTACATTCTTTAGGATTTAACATGAACTGGGCCTCGTTTCATGTCGTCGAGTTGATGTCCACCGCGAATGTGAAATATAAAAGAGTCGGGTATTTGGCCGCCTGCCAATCTTTCGGGGACGATACCGATGTCGTGTTGTTAATTCCCAACTTATTGAAGAAAGATCTTGCAAGTCCGAATCCTGCAGAAGCTGCGCTGGCAATTTCATGCTTGGCGAATATTGTCACTCCAGAATTATCGCAAACGTTAGTTGCAGATGTGTATTCTTTGTTAAACAACCACAAACCGGATTTACGACGCAGAGCGTGCTTGTGTCTCTACAAGTGCTTCTTGCGATACCCGGAAGCGTTGAGACCATCCTTCGCGAGACTGACGGAATGTTTAGAAGATGACGATCAAACTGTCGTACAAGCTGCGGTGACAGTGTTGTCGGAACTTGCCATGCATAATCCTAAAACGTACTTGCCGCTCGCGCCGAAGTTTTACAAATTGTTGACGACGTCATCCTCAAACTGGATGACAATTAAATTGGTTAAAGTATTCGGTGCTTTGACACCTTTGGAACCTCGCCTTGGCAAGAAACTCGTCGGCCCATTATCTGAAATTTTGGAAACGACGAGCGCAAAATCGCTCTTATACGAGTGTATTCGCACGGTTGTCCAAGGCATGACTTCCCAAGAGAAAATTGTTCGACAAGCGGTTGATAAATTAAAAGACATGCTCGAAGATACCGATCCGAATATTAAGTTCCTTGCGTTGCACGCGTTAACCTTTTTGCTCGATTCGCACCCGAGGATAGTCGCCGAACACAAGGGAAACATCTTTGGGTGTCTCGATCACGAGGATTCGAACATACAGTACTGCGCGTTGAAAATTGTCCGAGGTTTAGTGACGAAGAAGACGTTGATGGATACGACAGCTCATTTGATGGGCGCCATGGGAAGAGCCGATGCGAAATTCCGAGACGAATTGGTATGGTCTGTGATTCACATTTGCATGAGCGATAGGTACGCTTTGGTCACTGACTTTGTTTGGTATTTATCCGTGTTGGCTGATTTAATTCGTGTTCCGTCATCTTCGCATGGGAAACTTGTCGGTGATCAAATTATCGACGTGTGCTTGCGAGTTGAAGTCATTCGAGAATCCGCCGTCGGTATCATGGCTCCGATTTTGATCGACCCGACTCTTTTAGAAATGACGAGCGTGAATAAAACGGTACCGGATGCCCTGAAAGCCATCGCTTGGGTTGTTGGTGAGTATGCGCACTATCTTACAGACCATGGCGAACTCATGCACGCGTTGACGCAACAACAAGTGACGCAATTACCGGGTCCAGTTCAAAGCATATACATTCACAGCGCGCTTAAAATCTACTCGAATGCAGTCAGCGCGCATTTGCAGGCCACACGAGGTTCGGACGCGTCTGTTTTGGTTCCAGAAACCGAGGATCTCGCGGATATTCGAGACATTATTGGTGGCAAACGTTTGATTCCTTTCATGGTTTCCCTGAATCTCGAAGTGCGAGAACGAAGTTGCCAGCTGAAAACTATTCTCGATGCCGTTCAAGACGCCGAAGATGAAGAAGCTGGTTCTGGTATGGCCCTCATCGAAGAACTCGCGAACGTCTTTGCGGAGGAAATTCAGCCGGTCTCAACGAAAGCGCAGCGCAAACTCACGGCCCCGGAGGATCTCAATGTCAATGCACCATTGTCTACCGAGTGGGATCACTTGCTCGAATCAAGTGACTCTGAATCTGACGACGAATACTCGGGTAGAAAAGGCAAAAAAGGTAAGAAGAAGTCGAAAGGGCCCAAGAATGTTACCGATCTGTTTACAGTCAAAAAGTCGAAGGAACAAATTGCGAAGGAAGAGAAGGAGGCGCGAAAAATGTTGGCCAACCACAAGAAGAAGATGGGCAACTATTACTTGGCTCCCGAAGCAGAAACCGGCTCCAGTGGTCGTAAGTCCAAAAAGGACAGCAAGGCTGCCGCTGCGCTCACCGCGACTGACTCTGCTGCTATGCAAGCGATGCAAGCACACATGGCTGCGCATAGCTTGGGTGGCCCAGTTTCCAGACCGTCCATCAAGGGCGAAGACGATAGCTCCGACGAAGACGAAGACTTTGAAGAAGAAGCGGCGATGAAGACTGGAGGATATCAACCAACAAATGCTGCCTCGAAATTGCATTCGAATTTAGTTGCATACGATCCACTAAAACCCAGCGAAGGCCGCGGTGAAGGTGAAATGCCAACAGTTGAAGCGTATCCGAGATTCGATCCGTATGAGAGAGACGACACGTTCAATCCGTTCTCAGTTGGCGACGGTAAAAAGAAGAAGAAGAAGAAGAAGAAGAGCTCGAAGAAGGATAAAGATAGCGCAGCTGCGTTACCGAGCGGTGTCGAGAAGAAAGAAAAGAAGGAAAAGACTAAAGAAAAGGACAGAGACGCAGAAAAGAAAAAAAAGAAATCTTCCAAAGACGAAGACGAAGGCGAAAAGAAAAAGAAGAAGAAGAAGAAGAGTAAGGACTAGATCCATGATCATTACTTTAAATATAACGTAACGTGTGTAACAGTAGCTTTTGCAGACCTTTTTTGTTGTTGTTGTTGAATAAATAAACGATAAAGAATTTTAGCTTCAAATCAATAAAAGTTCGCCTTTTTGTTCCTCTTTGCCATTTCAAGGACTCGAACGAAGAGTACTTTGGACTCGTCGGCTGATTTCCCTTTATATTTCGTCCACCACTCCCATTGTTCTTTCCCGGCATAATCGACAGAGCCATTCGATGTCCACATCGGGCATTCCGTATCGTTGTCGCCCTTCTCGATTTGCGACTTGGCACCTTCCAATTTGTACCAATCGGGCGGACGAATCGCCTGTCCTCCGGGACGTTTGATGTACTTCCAATTTAATTTCTGGAACGACTCTTTATTCTCCTCGTAAATCGGTGTCGCTTCTTCGATGTCTTCCTTACTGATTGGTTTTTTCAAGAAGAAGTCTTCGTTTTGTGTGAGGTCATCGTTTTCACCACCGGAAGTTGAGGAATAAAACTCCACCTCCTTTTCTCCCGGTGGATATAACTTCATCAATCCAAACTTCTTTTTAAATTGAGATAATCCATTTGCGCCGTACTGTTTGAAAAAACCGACTACATCTGCTCTTTGCTGCACAGTTCCATTCGATGGTGCGTTCTCTTTGACGAAATCATATTCCAAAGCCAATAGTTGACAGTCGAGTAAAGTCAACTCTCGAGCGCGAGATTTGTTTTCGCTCTCGCTCAAAGTAACGGACGGAGAAGGTTCGTTATTGTTGTCATTAGCGGGAGTGATTTGTACCATTTATGATTATGATACGATACGCGTGACTTAGAGAGGTTTGTTTGTGCGTTGTTTGTGTGGTAAAAGTTTTTCGTTTGTTTCTTTGTTTTTTTGCTGCGCGCAAAAAAATGCGTTATTATTCATTATTTGATTTCGACGAAAATTCTACGTACTTTTTAATCTTTAAGTCTTTCGACTCAGCGTTCTTTGCTTGGTAGCCACTTTAACAACTTTCTCGTCCACTTTCAAACCTTTACGTTTACGGACCATATCCATCAAGTCTCTGGCAACGTTGTCGGTTAACTCTTCCCCATCTTCGCCGAGCTTTTGGTATGGATCAATATCCAGCTCCTTCCAGTGTGAAAACACGAGTTGTGCGCTGGAAGCACCCGAGGTGAGTTTCCGAAGCTCGTCAGCAAAACCAAACGAATTTGCCACGGGTAAGTATGCGTGGATGATGAAAACACCAGTACCTTCGCGTATAGACTCTGAAATAATATCAGATCTTCGTCTTCCTAAAACGGCATACGTTCCATTCAAAGCCTCCGAGGTGGTCGTTATGACTGCTAAATACATAGCCTCAATTAACCTTGGGTTTGATTTCATCACGGCTTGTCGAATCACGTCGCGAGTAAATGTAATCACTTGTCCAGAATTCAGCTGATCATCGTCATTGTTATCTGCCCCATTGTCCTCGAGAGGCGCATCTAATAACTCCACAGTCACTTTGATGCCATCGAGAGGCTCATCACAAATTGGTCCTCTTTCACAAGCGAGTTGGAATCCCAACCGAATAGATTCTTCAAAATCGTCCAAGAAAGTGTCACCACTATTACTACTACTATTACGTTCTATATTCAAAGCGTTATTGTTTTTCTTTTTCTTCTTTGCTGTCGTCGCCCCTTCTTCTTCTTCTTCTTCTTTGTCACCAACAATGTGTTTTTCCACCGAAGCTCGCAATAACTTTCTACTTCCTATTTTATAATCTGCAAAACCGGCCATCGTGATGCCTTCTTTGAAATTTACTAAAGGTTTAGAGACCCGAATGGGGACTCTAGCGAACCTTTCCCTCAAATCGTTGACGCACCGTTCCAAGTGCACTTCCCCTGCTGCACTCAAAACGTGCTCTCCGGAATCCATAACTTCAATCTCAACGAACGCATCCGCTCGGTTTAACAACCGCAAACCTTGTAAAAGTAACGGCATATCATGCACATTTTCCGGTTCTACGGCAACTTTAACAATAGCGCTCGCTTGAAACATCATGGACCCAAATAATGGACAGTCCAAAGATGAAGAAAGAGTTGAGGATTTCAAGACGACTTTGTCTAAGCCACCAATGCCAAGGAGATTTCCGCTCGGAACTTCATCCACAGGGAACATCCCTTGACCCATCATCAAATACAATTCTGAAATATGAATCTCCGTAGGTTCCTCGCCACCTAAAACGTACATTTTATGGCCTTTTTGCACTGTACCTGAGAAAACGCGTCCGAAACCGACAAACTTGCTATCACCTTCCGTCTCAGAACCTTCTTGTACGCCTCCGTGAATTGAGCTCAAAGGAACAGCTACCATTTTTGAAATGAATACAACCGTCGTCGCATCACTGCTCTTTTTACACTTTAGTATATCATTGTATGTAGCTATTCTGGTATCCGATGGAGATAGGAGTCTTTCTATTCGAAACGGCATCGCTTCAACTGGGTTAGGGAGCGAGTGGACGACCATTTCGAGTATCGCAGAACTCAAAGGGAGCCAGTTTCGCATGATTGCTAATAATGCAATTCGTTTGTTGGATTGTGTTAACTCTTTGTCGGATATGTTTGTCAATTTTAGCGATTTCGCAAGCGTCGGTAAATCTTTATCACCTGAGTAATACTCATCTGCGGCGTCATACAGTTTCCAAATCGGATCGAGAATGCACTGCACGAACAGCGGTTTCAACTTTCCATTCGGGTTAAGTTTCTTCCCTACTATTCGTTTCGATTTTGGATCATAAAACCAATCGCCCCATAAACCTTTTTTCAACGCTTCTTCCGAACATCCTAACTTTTCCGCATATAATCTCGCGAACTGTTCCGGTCGAAATGCCCAACCACCCATGGCTGAGGCAAATGCTACGTTTCCTCGTTCCACTGAGAAGACGTCTTCAGCATCCGTCATGTCCAGTTGATCATCTAAATATTCCGCTAACTCTTCTATTTCTTCGTTAGTACCGTTATCACTAATGCTATTTCTTTTATCTTCTGCGCTGAGAAACGTATCCGCTTGACTGATGAACTTCTCAGACTCGAACGCACTCATGTGAGAATTCACCTCGTGTAAAAGCAATCGCAACCTCTCGTACGTCTCCAAAGGGGAATACTTCAACTCCTCGATAAGCCGATCCATCTTATTGAAAATTAAACACGGCTTCAACTTTTCTTCCCACGCTTGTCGTAAAACCGCGTGAGTTTGAACGCAGATGCCTTCGCACACGTCCACGAGTACTAATGCACCGTCGGAAAGTCTCGCCGCCGTGCTCACTTCGGAACAAAAGTCCACGTGACCGGGAGAATCAATGACGTTTATTAAAGTAGACTGGGGCGCCCCCTGCAAAGAAGACGACGATGAGGTGTATTGCAACGCAATCGAGGCAGATTTCATGGTGATCCCTCGCCTTTGCTCTTGTTCGAGAAAATCCATCATTCGTAAACTTCCAGCTTGTTTCTTGTTGATGAAGCCATTGTGAGAAATCAGACAATCCGTTAACGTAGTTTTGCCGTGATCCACGTGCGCTAAAACGCATATGTTTCGTATATGTTCCGTGGATTTCTGCTTCTCCGCGAGGATTTCCACTGCTCTCTCCATCTTTCTTTCTTTCTTACTTTCCTTGTTGAGGAGGAAAACTTGGAAAGAGAAGAGAGCAACTAACAAATGACAAATTCTTCTCCCGTTTCTCCCTTTTTCCAAATATAAAAAAAGATTGATTTTATTTATTTAAAGCATATCCCAGTTGATACTCCGAAATATGAATTATACTGAATAGATGGCTATATATATTCAATAGATTTGTGCAATTAACGAAGAAAAAACTAATTAAATCATTCTATATTTGTTAATTTTATTTGCGGGTTTTAAAAAATATTTTCCTATAGGAATGTTTTCCCAGAATTTGGGAATGTATTCGTATACAATTACAATTATACACTTTATAATTTATATTTGTATAATATATTTAATTTCAAAATGTAATATGCAATTCAGGGAAATTTGTGAAGGATTCTAGAATTTAGTTTTTTCAAAATAAATAAATTAATTAATTTCGAGACTTTAAGGTTCTAATATAATTATTAATAATTGGAAGCCACGTGTAATAATAATTATTATATTGAAATATGTGGTTCGGGAGATTTAATTTGAGGTTTTAATGCTCAATCTTCTAGTCATTTTTCTAATTTCTCCTCTGGAAACTCGCCATTTCTTTCTCTCTCTCTCCTTATTCTTCAAAGCCCAAAGTAAGATGGGATGTTCCAAGTCAACTCTTTTTAAGGGTAAAGATGAGGAAAAGGCTCCATGTGATCGAGAGCAAGAACCATCGGAAGTCTTGCTGGCGACAGCAACGAGAAGAAGAAAAGGAAGTGAAACGGCGGCAACATCGCGTCAAAGTTATAACAAATTTCTCGCCTCGTATCCGAAGAAAGTAACTCGTAAGGTATCCTTAATAAAAGAATCCAAAGACATCAAAATTATCAATAAGAAATACAGAAGAGTGAAGAGATTAGGCGAAGGGTCGTTCGGGAGAGTCATGCATTATCGTTACGACGGCGGTGATGATAATGCAACGGATTGCGCCATCAAAATTTATGACAAGAAACGGTTGCAAAGAATACGCTCGTCAAACAACGAACGAACCGCTCTGGACGACGCATTTAACGAAGCCCAAATATTAGTCCAATTAGAACACGAAAACGTGACGCAACTCATCGAATTCCTTTGGGACGAAGAGAGTCCGAAGTTGTACTTTGTGTTGGAATATTGTGCGCTCGGCCCGATACTGGATGAGAAACGAGAAACGTTTGAGAAGATTGATTGGAGAACATGTATTCGATACGCTCACGACGTGTTTTGGGGAGTCACATATATACACGAAGTGTTCGTAGTCCATTTAGATATCAAACCCCAAAACATGTTCGTGAATGCTAACGGGAGGGTAAAACTCGGTGACTTTGGCACCGCAGTCATCCTGTCAAAAGATACTCCCACGGTGTTGAAAACGCCGGGCACGCCTGCCTTCACGGCGCCTGAATGTTGTGAAGGCCAACCGTACAATGGCTTTAAAGCGGATGCTTGGAGTGTAGGTATCTCGTTCCACGCGATGTGCACTGGAAGTTATCACTATAAAACAGGGAGTTCGTACGATACGTATATGCGCATATTGCATGAGGAGAGTACGGACGATTCGTTGTTGTCTTCATTGTTCCAGGAGACGGATAAAGATGAAAACGAATACAGCGAGCAGTTCGCAACTGTCTTGTCTTCGTTGCTAGTGAGAGATCCAAAGAGTAGATGTGGAGTAGCAGAGGCGAAAGATATGTTTTTAGATAGAGCATTTAGTGGTGTAACATAAGTAGTTTTTTTGAGAGAAGAAGAAAGCAGGAGCACAGACGAAATATGTATATATTTTTGGAAAATCTCTCCTTGTTCTTGGGTTTCTCTTTCCATCATCATCGGTCTTTTCGCCTCCTCCCTCGAAAAAACTGACCCCAAAAGAAAAAGGAGAACACAGGCGGGAATTATAGGACAGCCCTGAAGAGAAAATTATAATATTATTATTCTTTATAGACGCTCCCACACGCGCGCGCGAGAGAGAAACCCCTCACCCAACGAAAAGAGAGAGAGAGAGAGAAAGAAAGAGAGGGCGACTCTCGCAGAAGCGGTTGGTCGCGAAGATCCAGGCGAGAGTGAGACGAAGTGAAGGAGAGAAGGAGAGAGGGTAAACGAAAGAGAAAATTCAAATTTCGAAAAACCTCGCCTCGCGGAGAGACACGAGAGGAGGAACAACAAGAGAGAGAAAAGCACAAAACAAAAGAATAAGAAGAATAAGAAGAGAAAATGATTTCACCGGGTATGCCGACGAATATCACCAACATCCAAACGGATCGGAAGACGTGTAACTGCAAAAACTCTCGGTGTCTGAAATTATACTGCGAGTGTTTCGCATCTGGTCAATACTGTTTACCAAACTGCAACTGCATAGAATGTCAGAATAATGTGGAAAATTCGGTGAAAAGACAAGAAGCCGTGGAAGCGACTTTAGAGAGGAACCCGAACGCGTTTAGACCGAAAGTATTGCCGACGTTGAACGGCGGAGAAGGCAACGAGAAGCACAATAAAGGCTGTCACTGTAAAAAATCTGGATGTTTGAAGAAGTATTGTGAGTGTTTTCAAGCGTCTATTTTCTGTTCGGATATATGCAGGTGCTTGGACTGTAAAAACTTTGAAGGATCAGACGCGCACAAAGCAATTGCCAGTCAGCAAGAATTCATGCCGGCCGGGTCGGATGCGAGTTTATTAGTCTCGCCCGGGTTACAGATGGACGGCAAAACAAACATAGGCACGAAACAAGAGACATATTTACCGCAGAAATCTCCGATGGGTTTCGCCGTGAAAGGAGGCGCAAGTCCTCATTTTTTAAAGACCAAGAAGCCAATTTTGCACGGGTTGATAAAACCAAACGCGGTCAACCAGTTAGCGGAAACTTTGCTCAGCGTTGCAGAAGTTGCGAGAAAGCGAGCGCACGACCAATTGGCATACGATGCTTTAAAGACAACAACGACAGGAACAGCGACGACGCTGCTGACCGTGACGAATGGCGATAAGAGCACCACAAAAAAATCACCGACAAAGTCACCAACGAAATCGAATAAGAATAAAATAGCCAAAATAGCGGAAGAAGAATCGACGGCAAAGCTTGTGTACGTGGAACAGGAGAAAGCGGTGTTGAACAAATTGTTGACCGAAGTGACTCAGTTAGCAGACGCCGCGGAGAAGCGGGTTCAAAATAGGAAATAGCGCATAATATAATAATAATCGTAGCAATATTCGCTGTACAGTATATATTTAAAATTAAAAGTTGAATCTGCACATGTCGTCTTTTTCGCTGTTTGCTCGGCTCGACGCTTCGCGCAATGTTCTATAATAATACGAGTGTGGTTGCTCTCTCTCAGAATACTCCACGATGAGTTCTTCCATTATCTTACCTAGTATTATTCGATCCTCGTTGTTATTTATTGTATCCGCTCCTCTTCCTATGGATTCAAATTCGTGACTCTCCTGTAGAGCCAATCGTTCCACGTCTCTCTTTAAACTCTGAATACTGTTGTTGATTTGCTCCGCACTAGAAGTCGTCTTTGCAAAATTACCACCCTTCGTCGTCGCATTATTACTAGTATTATTCCTTTTATTATCGTAGCTATTGCTATTGTTCGTGATGTTGCCTAACACGCCTCTATTTTGCTGCTGCGCTCTGTTGTAACTCTTCTTGGTAGTGAGTCTATTACTGCTACTATTCTCTCCTCCGTCGCTAAAGAGGGAGGAGAAAATCGCGTTGTTCTCGTTATTGTTGAGCGTTCGAACACTGTTCATGACGATTTCGTTCGAATCGATTATATTCACGCTTTGCACGGACGCGGTAGATGCGCGACGAAGACGACAAAGGGCAACACTTCTGGCACGATTCGTGCTCTCGCGGATCTCGTGTTTCACCCACCAAAGTTTCTCCCTTCCAGGCGCGTACAAAGTTACGCTTCTTGGGGGAACAAAAACAGACAGAGAACGTTTTTTTTGTGCGGCGATTTTTTTGTGATGACACGAGTGTTTTTTTTAAAAAATGGGTCCAAAAGCTCTCACTTTTAGTCCGCGACTAAAGAGAGAGAAAGAGAGAGAGAGAGAGGGTGAGTGTTTGTCGATCGGATGATGCGAGCGATTCTGAGGAGCGGTTCGATGGGAGGATGTCGCGATTGCGCGTCGTCGTCTTGCAGAAGAAGAAAAAGGAACGCGTTGGACGTGCAGTGTCCTCGTCCTCGAGAAGAAGAAAAAATTAGTGTTCTTCTCGTAACAGAAAAAGGTAGAAGACTGAACAGTATCATCGCTCGGGCGGCGGCGGATGATGATGGGAAAGAGGAGAGAATAGAAGAGAGTACAATGATATCATCATCATCATCAGGAGCACAGACGGGAGGAGAGATATCATCAGAAGCTTCAGTAACGGTGTATCCATTAGCGAAACCGCGAATTCCAAAAGTTGCAAGTGAAGAAATCAACAGTATGAAAGAGTTGACAGCGAAAGCAATCATTGGGGAAGTTTTGAGAATATCTTGGAGAGATTTTTTACCGACCGTAGCGCTCGTCTTTGTCGCTGGTTTTTTCGCACAAGCTTTAAATCTTGGTGGAACGTTCATCTTAGCTTTGATACAGGTGCACGAGGTGGAAGTTATTGCAGCGACATTTGTTGTTGCTGTGCAGGCGTGGAAGTTTTTGTGTCAGTTTCTCGTTCGCACTGCGACGTTTAAGAACGCGTACGTCGGGGATAAGGAAGAAGATGGAACGTTAGAAGAAAGCAGTGACGATAAGTACGCGAAAGTGAAACCAAATTACGCATACGGCGTATTAAAGCAAGGATTGGAGCTGTACAAATCGATTCTCATAATAGACGTGCGCCGAACGCTTTCGATCGCGTGGAACAGTATAATTACCATTCCTATTCCGTATTTGGGAATAATGAGATGTTTAGACTTGGCACTTTGCGTTCCTGTTCGGATATTTGAGGGTAAGCACGGCGGAGAGAATTTGAAACGGAGTACTGAACTCATGCTTGGTCGGAAAATGTTGCTTCTCAAGACATTCTTTTATTTGTCAGCAATCGCATCGAGCGTCGTCGGATTGATCATTGGATTATTCGCCCTTCTCGTGCCAAGCTTAGCGACCGTCTTACTTCCACCGGTTGGTGCTGATCCTGCATCGCTTGGAGGTGCCGCGCAAGGTTTGGTCACTGGAACTGCGTTCGAGCGTGTGTGGGACGTTGGAACGGTCACCGAGCGGTCAGCAACTATTCTTTTGCTTATGATTGCCGTCATGCTGAGTTTCTTCTTCACTCTTGGATTTCGACAATTAATATACGTCTTTCATCGTGAGGTGGCGAATCGCTGGTCTCCCCCCCCCACACCGCCACCGGGAAAATTGTCGAATTGGGCCAAGAAACTGAAAAAGAAACTACAGTTTTGGAAAAAGGACGACGGCGGGGAGAAAAATGTGTAAATTTAGACAGCTTACGAAAATATCATACTGTAGCGTAATTGTAGTAACATTAGATATTTAGATGTATGTGTGCAAGAGATACCAGGTAGATTTCAAATCGAACAATCAAATAGTAACTAAAAGAATAGCACTCGAAACACGAGCTTGAGAAAGAAATAGCCGATGAACAGAAGCACCATCATGGAGTATTCAGCCATAAATCTCAAGTTGATTCGAAAACCTCTTTGGCGCAGAATACCGATAGCGCTGTCGATAACACCAAATGCTCCGATTTTCGCAATCGTACACGCGGTTTTAATCACGCACCAATGGTCCTTCTTGTTCGGGCACTCATTCCAAGTTTTCTTGATGAGCGCGAAAATATCTTCCTGGTCCACGGCTTCTTTTTGCATACCGTCAAAGTGTAAAACGGTGTTCAGAAATTGAGAAAGATACACGAGTATTCTAACCAGAGGACCAAACTCTGTCTCACCAATAGGTCGTTGCATCCAATCGCCCACGTACAAATCGCGAGCGCTTTTAATTTTCGATTTTTTATTCCATTCGAACGACGAAGCTCTGCCATTTTTCGCGACGTTCTTCATGGACAAAGAAACTTGCGAGGCGGAATTTTTGAGGAGGGAGAAGTCATCCAACTTTTCCAAGGGAAGTACAGCAAACGCTGATTTACGAAACTGTGGCACAAGTTTCCTGAGAAGGCTACCCGTGGAGGATTCCTGGACGTCACGACTGAGACGAACCAAAAGTGCAATCGACACTTGAGGTAAACCTTCTGGACCTAAATCAAACATGATCAATTTTTGCAGTTGCTGCTCGTCTTGTTGGTTTTGTTGTTCTCTCATGGGCGTTCTACCTCCTGGAGTGCCCATCATACCGAATTTCTTCCTGGACAGCGGAGAGTTGAATAATCCAGCGTTACCACCTAGTCGACTACTTCTATTTCTAAGAGGAGTATGTTGTGTTCCTGCAGGAGTTCTAGAACCGCCGAGCTCGTTCTCTGGCTTCAACGCCGGGGGATCCCAATCTTCCAGCTGATTTTGAATGATTGGAAACATATGATCGTATGGAGTCAATGTTTGTTGATTGTTGATACGATTCGCAGTCGCTTTCAAAGGATCTTCGATGTATTTGTTAAAGCCTTCTTCGAGAACTTTGAGAACGAGAACCAAGTCTGGAGACTGCTCGAGATTTTCAAATACTCGCGCTAAAATGAGCGCCGTGCCTTCAGGATCGCTCGGTACGAGCTTGCAACACAATTCTAAAAAGTGTCTCATCAGGTAATGGTAAAATGGAACATTCCCGAGAAGATGAAACATGACTTTTGAATCCTGCGGTGTGTGTGAGAAACCAATATTTTCTTTACACCACGGCATAATGTATGTAGCCCATAAATTCGTGATCGGTTCGAGCGATTTCGTCGACTCCATAGGCCACAACATGAAAGCTTCGCGCAAAAACCTATACAACGGACGCTTCAATGCTTCTCTCGTGCGCAAGAATGCAGGAGAACTGTATTCTTTTTCTCCCAGATAGGAGACCAAAAGGGTGACGGCATTGACTAAGTTGTCGTCCGGAGGATTGTACAAATACCTCGATCCACTAGAGATATCACTTTCACTCAACCAAAATTCAATGAGGACGTTTACAATCATTTCACCTTCGGTTATAATATTACTTCCTAACTTTTCGTTCGCATCGTCCGTTTGTCGAGGCTTGAAGAAATACTCGAGGTGCGAAATGAGCAAGTCTTGATATGGGTGTGTGTTCTTTTTCATCAATCCTCCATCTCTGCCACTGTTGGAGCGAGTTGTACCACCACCGCTCCCGTTTTCACTATTTCCACCGCTAGATCTTAGCGTATGATGCAGCGCAGAATTCTTTATCGACGATAACGTCGAGTTAGACCACCCTCGCAAAGAGGATACAGAAGTAGGTAACGGATTGTGCGTTTGCGAAAGTGTTGGTCGGTGAGATTGTTGGTGTTGATTCATATATTGTTGTTGGTGTGAAAGTGACGTCGAACGGTGTAAGGAAGAGCCTCCCGACCTGCTCGTTATATTCCCTACTCTCTGCACAAAATATGCGTTCCAAAAGAGAAAGTAGTGATACAATCCCAAATGCACTTGAAACCGTCCGTTTTGATCCTGTTTTATTTTCCCCCTATACAACGGGTTGCGATTTAATTCCATAGCCCCTTGTTGCGTTTGCAACATTCTCTGCGTCTTGGATGGCAATCGCTCCAGCGGAAACGCGAATTGAACTAAGTTGTTCGAATCCGCCGAGAATATCGCCTTCATCAAGGGGCCTTCGGGACTCAAAAACTTCAACAAAAGATGCACCGTTGCTTCGTTTTCCTTCTTTTTCTTCAACAAAGTTGAGGAAGAAGAAGAGGCGTTCATGTTTGTCCCGGTTGTTCCCGGTGTCGTCCCCGATGCACCACCACCACTACTCGCGGAATAATTCAACGCTTGCAATCGCATGTCATACACGCTCTGTAACCATCCGCTCCCACTCTCGTCGAAATTGAATATCTGCCATAAGAGCGTCTGATAACACGTCGAGAAAAACTCCCTTAAATTTTCTCTGTTCTCTTTCAAACATGTCTCGACGGCTTGAATGGACTCGGGCAAGTGGTACGAGGACGCCGAAGAGGAGAGAAACTTGTTCAATTCTAAGGGAGTGGAGCACTCCGTCGCGCCTGCTGGTTTTGTCTTCCCTCCTCGTTCTCCTTCCGTGGTGGTGGTCGTCGTCGTCGTCGCCGTTCGACCAGAGTTTTTCCTCAACGACA
>MDTG01333712.1_pt1 | contig 26786 bp, 25 predicted proteins | sample 811421 | NCBI WGS metagenome assembly MDTG01 (sample SAMN05326645, study PRJNA326480) | marine metagenome | isolation source: seawater | place: Pacific Ocean: South East | collected 2011
ATGTTAAAGGCTCATGGTGGCTATATTCTTCCTGATAATGTTCCGGCAAATGAATTTCTAAATTTAGAAGGCAAAAAAATTTCGACTTCTAGAGAGTGGGCTGTTTGGCTACATGAATACCTTGTAGATTTCCCTAATTTTCAGGACAGTCTTAGATATGTATTATGTGTTAATGCACCTGAATCAAAAGATAATGACTTTACTTGGAAAGAATTTCAATCCAGAAACAATAATGAGCTTGTAGCTATTTTAGGTAATTTTGTAAATAGAGTTTTTGTTTTAATTCACAAGTATTGGGGGGGGCGCGTTCCTAAAAGAAGCAAAATTTTGGAAATTGATATTGAAATAATAGATTCACTACGTAAAGCACCTGAAAAAATCGGACAGAGTATTGAAAAGTACAAATTTAGGCAGGCCTTACAAAACGCGATGGATTTAACTAGGCTAGGAAATAAATACTTAGCGGATACTGAGCCGTGGAAAATGTTTAAAGAAGATACTCTGAGGCCGAGAACAGAAACAGTTCTAAATATTGCACTTCAGTTGACTGCTACTATTTCTATTGTGTTTGAACCATTTCTTCCATTTACATCTAAAAAATTAATTCGCATGTTAAATATTGATTTACCTAGTTGGGATGAGGCGGGAACAATAGACATTATTAAAGCTGGCCATGAGATTAATAATCCAGATTTATTATTCTCTATAATAGACGATGAAACCATAGAAAAACAGATTCAAAAATTAAAGAAATAATAAAGGTCTTATTTATAGTATTTACTTAGTTGTGATCTTATTTTTTTTAATTTAGGTTCAATTACGTATTGACAATATGGCTGAATAGAGTTTAATTGAAAATAATTTTGGTGGTAGTCCTCAGCCTTATAAAACTTAGAAAAAGGCTTCAGTTCGGTTACAATATTCGTATAAATATTTTGCCTTTCTAATGAGTCTATTTTAGATTTGGCTAGAGATTTTTCAATATTAGAATTATACAGAATAATTGATCGATAATGTTTACCCACATCTGCCCCCTGTTTGTTTAGTGTTGTGGGGTCATGAGCAATAAAGAACACCTCCAATAATGTTGTGTATTTAATTATTTCGGAATCATATTTGATTTTACATATTTCTGCATGATTTGTTTTGCCAGATGACACGTCTTTGTAGTTGGCTGTTTTTGAGCAGCCACCCGAATAACCGCTTGTAACTGAATGTACGCCATTTAGACTGTTAAAAACAGCCTCAATACACCAGAAACAGCCTCCACCAAAATAGGCAAATTCATAATTTACTTGTGAGTGTGCCATGATGATAAAAAAAAAAGATTTGACAGGATAAGATTTTGCATAAATTAATGGTCCATTATTTAATTCTAAAATATGTTAATAATGCCAATAAAAATATAGCAAAGTCGGGAATTAAATGAGTGGGACTAAAGTTAATTAGTGAAACATTTGTAAAACACCCAAAGAAAATAATAAAAAGACAAATTGCTCCGATAATGTATGCTAATAGTAGCTTTTTAGCAACTTCATTAGTTTCATTTCTATTAAGAAAAAAGATTAGTCCAATCATAATAAACGCAGGTGCAAAACCATTATGCATGAGTTCAGCAATTTTTAATGTTTCTAAACTTGATGAGTTAATTAAAGAGTCCATTAAATTACCAGCAAAAAAGATAAACAAAAAAGCTTGTAATAAACAGAAGGCAGATATTATAGTTAGTGTTATTTGAGGTTTCATTTTTATAGTTTTGTGTTTAATTGTTGAATTCAAATATAAAAAATATACTTTTGGTTCGTCCATGACAGGAATTAAAATTATTCTTATATTTGTCAAAAAAGTATATGAAAAATATAATTATAATTTGTTTGGCAGGGTTGGTTTTTCATTCTTGTGAAAGAGAGGATTTATTATTAATCTCATCAAACGATGCCATGGAGATGCGGTCTGAATTGCAAAAACAGGGCTATTCTGAGGTTTTGGTTAGTCCGGTTCAAAAGATTGAGTGTTATTTTACGGAATGGGACAAAACAATCCAAACACCTGTTGCAGGAATATTTGAATACTATGACAATAATCGAAATTGGGTTGCATCAATTGATTTTGGAGACGGAACTTGTGACCAGTGGGCAACAAAAACATGGAATATAGAATTGTTTCCAGAAAATCAATCTGGAACAGAGCAGTTTTCCGTTTTTTCATTTAAAGGTCACAAGGGTAAAGCCAAGTAGTCTAGTTAAGAAATAATGACACTAAGCATTATTTTTCAAATTTATTAACATTGTATTTAATAAGTTCGAATTAGATAAAAAAACTCTGAGTGTATATATAAAGACAAACCCACGTTTATTATCGTGGGTTTTTTGTGGTGCTACCAGGATTCGAACCAGGGACACAAGGATTTTCAGTCCTTTGCTCTACCAACTGAGCTATAGCACCATTTTCACAGCATGTGCATGCAAATATAATATCTATTTATTTACAAACATAACTATGCATTTTATAAATTTGTGTTCTTATATAAAAAATATTATAAAAATGAATCTAGCAATAGATATAGGTAACACAAATTCTAAGATAGCAGTATTTGATAAAAATAATATGATTTTATATAAATCTTTTTTGAAAATAAGTAAAGACACAATTGATAGTGTTTTTGCAAAGTATTCTATTGTAAGTGCTTGTATTTCTAACAATGGCTCTAAATCTAGCTTTTTATTGGAGTGGTTAAAAGCTAAAAAAATTAAAATTTTCACAGTGTCTAGTAATTTGCAGTTACCACTGGAAATTAAATATAAAACCCCCAAAACATTAGGATCCGATAGAATTGCGCTTGCAGTGGGCTCAATGCAGTACGAAGGACAAAAATTAATTATAGACTTAGGAACATGTATAACATATGATTTAGTAATTGGAAGAAAGCATTTGGGTGGACAAATTAGCATGGGTGTTAATATGCGGCTAAAAGCTTTAAGCACACAAACGTCAGCTTTGCCCAACTTAGATTTTGAAATTCCTTGTAGCTTTATTGGTGAAACAACAAGAGAGTCTATGTTAATAGGGGTTTATGAATCGATATTTTTTGAGCTTCAAAGTGTAATAGATAAGTATAAAGTACGTTATCCAAGTATTATTACTATTTTGACAGGTAATGATAGTAAGTTTTTTGAAAAAAGATTAAAAAATATAAATTTTATCAACCCTTTCTTGCTTATGGAAGGTTTAAATTATATTATTGCATTTAATGAAAATGTATAATTATTTAGTAAGTATAGTGTTTATGGTAACTTTAGCTAGTGCTCAGGTAAACACTTATTCTCCTTATTCTTATTTTGGAATAGGGAATTTAGTATATAGTAATTCTATTATTAATAATTCTATGGCCGGTTTAGGATCGACTTTAACAAATTCATATTTGTTAAATAATTTGAATCCTGCATCCTACTCTTATTTAAAAATGACATCATTTGAGCTGGGAACCTCATCTCAATTCACTAAAATGACACAAAATAATATAACGCAAAACAATTTTACCGCCTCATTGTCAAATATTAGCTTAGGGTTTCCAATTACTGATGAAACAAATAAAATTAAAAAGGCAAGTATGGCGATGTGCATTTCTCCATATAGTTCCTTAGGTTATCATATAAATTCGAACACCAATCAACTTTTAATTGGGGATGTCAATTATATTTATAGTGGTTCGGGGGGTATCAATAATGTTCTTTTGGGCTTTTCCTTTGAAGCGGCAAAGGGTTTCTCAATTGGTTTTAATATGAATTATTTATTTGGAAGTTTAGATAGAGAATTGGTAATTTATTCTGAGGAAAGTAATGTAAAATACAGAGATATTAACTCAAAAATAATTAGCGACTTTAGGCCAGAAATAGGATTGTTGTACTCTGACACAATAAATAATTATAAAGTAAATTTTGGTGCGGTGATTAAACCAGAGTCACAAATGAATGGGAGAGGCACAACCTTTCAACATACGTTTATTCAACAAGGAAGCTTCGAATACTTTTCAGACACCATATCCAATACTATAATAGATAATAGTTATTTCAATTTCCCTTTTGAAATTTTAACAGGTTTAGGCGTTGAGTTAAATACTAAGTTGTTTGTGGGATTAGACTATAATTATACAAAATGGAGTAATTATAATTATAATGGTGTCAACAATTATTTAGTAAATAATAATCGCTTTATTATTGGTGGAAGTTATGTTCCAAACTCTTCGGATATTCATTCCTATTTTAATAGAATAAATTATAAACTTGGAGCATCATATTCTTCTGGCTACTTAGATTTAAATCAATTGATTGCTAGCGAGCAGATATTGTCACCTAAGCCACTAGAGGATTTTGCAATATGTTTTGGATTGGGCCTGCCAATTAACAAATCATTTTCTATGATTCATTTTTCAATAGAATATGGAAGTCGTGGCGTTGATGAAATGGGCCTTTTTAAAGAAAATTATTGTAATCTATATATTTCTTTGACACTAAATGAAAAATGGTTTAATAAACGAAAAATTCAATAATGAAATACTTTTTTATATTATTATTTTGTTCTTCTAGTTTGGTTCTTTCTCAAGAAACCGCAGATAGTGACTTGTATTTTAAAATTTGGGGCAACCCTTTACCTAATGAGTCACTGGGTAAATATGGTTTAGATACAACAAAATGCGAGGAAAACCTTTCTATATATACGGAGTTTTATAAGCAAAAAAGTTATAATGATGCATTATTGGCCTGGCAGTATCTTTTTTTTAATTCCCCGTCTAGAACTAAAAATATCTATATTCATGGGGCCAATATGTTTAAATCATTTATTAAAACTATTGATGATAGTTTACAGCGAGATATTTTAATTGATAAATTGTTATCAATTTATGATCAGAGAAATATTTTTTATCCAGGACAAGAAGGATTAATACTTGGCTACAAGGGCTCAGACTTATATAAATATAAAAAAACTGATCTTCCTAGCGTGAAAGAGGCTTATTCCATTTTACAAACTGCATTTTCTATGGATAAAGAAAAAACTAGTGCTAGAACATTAAGTTATTATTTTCAAGCTGCTCAAAAGTTAACTGTGAATAATATATTACCTAATGAAAAACTAATTGAATTATTTACAGACCTTTCATCTACGGTTGACTATAAAGAGGCAGATATTAATAAAAGTATTTTTAATTTTTCTCAAAAAACTCAACTCACTGCGAAAGAATCTAAAAAAAAGAAAAAACTTAATGACGAATTAGTGAAGCTTAATGATTTGAGGGCTATTATGGAACGAGTTTTGGCCCCAATTGTTACATGTGACAAATTAGTATCTTTGTATGAAAATAGTTTTGAATCTAATAACCAGGATTCATCTTGGCTCGATAGGGCGGCACAACTTTTGAGGAAAAAAGATTGTGTTGATACAGATATTTATTTTAGGATTGCTGAACAGCAGTATGAATCAAATCCCACTCCAAAATCAGCATTTAATATGGGAATAAGGTCTTTGAAAAAAGAAGATTTCACTAAGGCGATTAATTACTTTAATCAAGCTGTGGAGGGGGAGAGTGACCATATAAAAAAATCAGATTATTTATTTTACTTATCTAAGTCATATGCGGGCACCAATCAAAATAAAACTGCAAAACAAAAAATTTTACAGGCGATTAAGCTTAGACCAGGTTGGGGTAAGCCGTATATTTTATTGGGTGATTTGTATGCTCAGTCATCTAGATCATGTGGTGAAAACACTGGAAATCTTAGTAATGACGAATTTACTAAACGAGTTGGGTATTGGGCGGCACTTGAAAAATATAGGTATGCTAAAAAAATTGATAATGCTATACAAGAAGAGGCAAACAAGAAAATAAAACTATACTCTTCACAAGCACCTGATAAAACATCGACATTTCAAATCATTGGATTAACAGAAGAGTTCTACACCATTAATTGTTGGTATATAGAAAAGGTGCGTAATCCGTATTTCACTAAATAACACAATAGATATTTTCATGTTTTTAAAATATATAATTCCAATTTTATTGTGTACTGTTTCGTGTATAAATAATATGAATGATATTGACTTGGCTTATTCATTTGACCCATCTAAAAACCATGCATCTGAAATTGAGTTAAGTTATTTCTTGGATGGCAGATTAGACTTTAAATTATATGCCAGGAACATGACCTCTTCGGACAATAAAATAACATTTTTTAATGGATTTAAGTTAATAGCATATGACACCACCTATAGTCAAACAGCAGTCTTGTCTTCTGAAAGGGCGATTCAAGATAAAGATGCAGATACTATTGAAGTTAATAATAATGTTATTTTGGCAAACTCAAATCAAGAGAAATTAAATGCAGACCACTTAATTTGGGATAGAGAATCTAATCAGATTTATTCTGATGGTTTTGTAACCATAACAACAGATAAGCAAGTAATTATGGGATATGGTTTTATAAGTGATGAGCGTTTTGAAAAGTATACCCTGTCAAATATCACAGGAACTATATATCTTTAGATACATGGATTTACAAATCATTATTATTATGTTACTTCTTTCTGCTTTTTTTTCTGGAATGGAAATCGCATTTGTTTCATCTAATAAGCTCAAAATATTTTTAGAAAAAGAGCAGGGAAGATTCATTAATAAAATTGTATCAAGTTTTACAGACAATTCTACAAACTTTATCATTTCTATGCTTATAGGCAACAATATTGCATTAGTAATATATGGAATATATATGGCAAATATTCTTGAGCCAATTATCTTGAGGATGATTACTCATTCGAGTTTTTTAGTATTACTTATACAAGTAATAATTTCATCTTTTATTGTCTTGTTATTTGCAGAATTTATGCCTAAAGTTATATTTTCTGGTTTTTCTAATAAATTATTAAAGGTATTTGCTCTGCCCGCCTTTTTCGTTATACGCCTTCTTTATCCTTTGTCTGTTTGTATACAACTTATTTCTAGCTTTTTAATAACGACTTTTTTTTCAAATTACTCTAAAGACGAAAAAACTGCTTTTAAAAGAGTAGATTTGGATGATTACTTAGAGGCACATACAAAATATAATGATAGCCAATCAGTTGAAATAGAGCCTGAAGTAGAAATATTAAAAAATGCGTTAGAATTTTCCACGATTAAAGTGAGAGATTGTATGATTCCAAGAACGGATATTGTGGGTATTTGTATAGATGACAGCATTGAAAATTTACGAAACAAATTTATTGAAACAGGACACTCCAAGATTATTGTATATAAAGACAACTTGGACAACGTTACTTCATATGTGCATTCTTATGAAATGTTCAAAAACCCCAACACAATCAAAGAAATATTGTTGCCTATTTCCTTAATACCAGAAAGTCTCCCAATTAATCAAGCACTAGATAAGTTGTTAAAAGACAGAAGAAGTGTTGCACTGGTAGTAGATGAATATGGTGGAACTTCCGGTTTGGTTTGTGTAGAGGATATACTCGAAGAATTAGTTGGCGAGATAGAAGATGAGCACGATAAATTAACCTTTCCGGGTGTGCAAATAGATAATAATAAATATCACCTTTCTGGCAAGCAAAAAATAGATGAATTAAATGAAAAATATAAATTACATTTACCTGTTTCAGAAGAATATGACACATTAAGTGGTCTGATAATTCATTCAATAGAAAGGATTCCTGAAAGCCAAGAAATAATTCAATTAAATGAACATCAATTTCAAATTATCAAAATTAACGACAATTTTATAGAGGAGGTTTTTCTTTGTATCCATTAGAAATCGTATATTCGTAAACCCAAAAAAAACAAATATGGTATTAAGTAGCATAAGGAAAAGGTCAGGCTTACTTATATTAGTTATAGGTGTAGCTATGTTAGGATTTATTTTAACAGATTTAATGAGTTCAGGAACCTCTTTATTTCAGAAACAGCAAAATTTATTATTAAAAGTTGATGATGTTGAATTGAATTATCAAATTTTTGAGAAAGAATTAGAAGAAAATATAAATATTAAATTCTTTAATCCAAATTTAGGAAGAGTTAATATTTCTCAATCCCAAAGATTAAGCGAGAGAGACCTATTTTGGGAACAAAAGGTTGATGAAATTATTATTGACAAAAAACTTGCTCAATCAGGCATATTAGTGGGCAATCTTGAAGTGTGGGATTTAATTTCTGGTGAAATTACTAATAATCAGTCCCAACTTTTCGGATATTTTTTTAGAGAACAAACAGAGTCAGGTGAGTGGAATCAATATGATCCAAGTACCATAAAAGCATGGATAGATATGTCGGACGATAATCCACAATGGTTCAGATATCTTTTTTTCAAGCAGAGTGAAATTAAGAAAAGAGAAGTTTCTAAGTATACCAATGCTATCAAAAAATCTTTTTATGTAACTGAATCAGAAAAAAAAGATTATTATACAATGCAAACACAGTCATATGATGGTAAATATGTATTTATACCCTTTAATTCAATTAAAAGTGAAGTTGATATCAGTCAAGATGAAATAAAAGATTATTATGAAGACAATATTAACGATTTTCCCAATAGCCCCACACGTCAAATTACATATTTTAATTTCAACTTAGATGCAAGTGAGGATGATAAGCAGAGCCTTCTTTCAGAAATGAATTCACTTTTGGCTGATAGAACAATATTTAATAAGAGAACTGGCAGTGAAGAAATTATTTTTGGATTTTCAAATACCACTGAACTGCAAGAATTCGTAAATGAGTATGGTGATAATAAATATTATGAAGAAAAAATATCTAATGATGATTTGAATACATTGAAAAATAAATATAAGTCTCAAAATAATGTTATAGGCCCATATTTAGAAGACAATTTCTACAAGATGAAAAGAATTATTTTTTCTAACAGAGACTCTATAACTTTAGTGTCTTTAGAGCGAGCGGTTTATGCAAGTGATCAAACTTTAAATCAAATATATTCTTCAGTAAATGACTTTATAAATAATAATAGTGAACTTGATTCACTAAAAGCTTTAGCAAAAAGCATTAATATTAGACCAAGAGAGGTGCGTCTTGCAAAAATGGATGAGTCAGTACCTGGACTTGGACCTAACAGAACCATTGTGAGGTGGGCCTTTGATGATAAAACTAATTTAAACGAAGCAAAGTATTTTGATTTAGAAGACAAATACATTGTTGCTGTATTGTCTATGATTTCGGAATCAGAGCACCAAAAATTTAATCAAGTTTCGGCAAAAATTAAACAGAATTTAATCAACGATAAAAAAGCTAATTTAATTAAGTCTCAATTAGCAAATAAGACTTCAGATTTAAATATAATCGCAAATCAATTTGATACAGAAGTTAAAAATATTAGTCAATTAAAGTTTAACTCTAACACATTTGGTGTAGAGGGCTCAAACCCCGATGTTGTGGGTGCTTTTATTGGTTCTGAAACAGGTGTGGTTTCATCGCCTTTTATTAGTTCAAATGGTGTGTTTGTATTTGAAAAAACTAAAGAATCAGATGTGACAATTCCATCTAATTTAGACACCTATAATCAGGTAATACTTAGAGAATATGAAGCTCAAGTAGATGCTGGTATTATGGACGCATTAAGGTCAAACTCAAATATAACAGATAATAGATTTAACTTTTATTAATCTAAAATCTTTCCATCCGGCATGCATCTAGTTTGATAAATGTAAATAATAAAATTGAGAAGCTTATAAGCGAAGAACCCCCGTAACTAAAGAAGGGTAATGGAATTCCGATAACAGGGAGTAGGCCAATTGTCATACTAATATTTATAAATATATGTGCAAACAGAATGGACACTAGTGAGTATCCTGTAACACGACTAAATCTCGATGTTTGTTTCTCGCTGAGCACTATGAGTCTGATAATGAGAGCTAAGAATAAGCTTAGTATTAATATACAACCTAAAAAGCCCAATTCTTCACCAACTGTGCAAAATATAAAATCAGTATTTTGTTCAGGAACGAAATTAAATTTAGTTTGAGTTCCATTTAAATAGCCCTTTCCTGCAAACCCTCCAGACCCAATTGCAATGAGGGATTGATTTAAGTTATACCCAGAACCTAGTGAGTTGTTTTCTTTATTAAGGATAATATCAATACGTTCTCTTTGGTGACTTTGAAGAATATTATTATAACTAAACTCTACTAAGCTTACTATAAGTGCCCCAAAAATTAAAAAAAATAAAGATGAAATAATACGCTTTTTATGTTTTATTAATATGAACCCCAATGTCATTGCTAGTAAAACAATTATAGTAATAGTATTAGGAGCTCCAACAATCAGTGTCATGAGGGAAATTATACCAATTATTAAAAATATTAGGACGTATTTCAATGGGAACCCTTCTCTAAAAAACATAATAATAAGAGAGCCAAAAACTAGGGCTGAGCCGGCATCGGGTTGTAGTAGTATAAATAAAACCGGGATTAGTATTATGTTTGTCACATTCAATAAATCTCGCACCTTATCTAGATAAATATCTTTGTCGTGAATATATTTTGCTAGAGCCATGATCGTTCCAAATTTTGCAAATTCAGCTGGCTGTATCCCAAATGCTCCAAAATCAAACCAAGCTTTTGCTCCCCCTACCTCTTTCCCTATAAACAATACCAGTATAAGTGATATTATTGATAAGGCATAAATAAGATAGCCAATTTTAGCTATAAATTTGCCATCTATTTTTAGTATTAAAAATGCACTGATAGCCGAAATAAAGATAAATACAACTTGTTTACTATAGGGGTTATTCAAAGAATAAATATTGTTGTCACCCATATTTAAGCTCGCAGAATATATACTCATTAGGCCCCCCAAAACTAGCACCATGTATATAGTTATGGTAATCCAATCGAAATTATGATGCCTATTAATTTGTTTCATTTATACACAATGTATTTATTAATCATTTTCTTTTCCAGCTCTTTTCTGTGAATTTCTTTATTTAAATACTTTTCAATACAGAGGCTCCCAATTGGAACAGCCACATCACTTCCCCAGCCTCCATTTTCTATATAGACCGCAATAGCAATTTTCGGGTTTTTTTTGGGAGCAAAGCCCATAAATATCGAATGATCATCGCCACTAGGATTTTGAGCTGTTCCTGTTTTTCCACATATTGTAATATTATCAACCTTTCCTAACTTAGCTGTCCCAAAATCACCTTCAATAGCCGTTTGCATACCATATATGACTGGATCAAAGTGTTGAGTTTGAATGGAGCTATATTTTTTTTTAAAAAATACAGAGTCGATAGGTTTATTATTATTGATTAATTTAACAATATGTGGGGTTTTGTAATAACCTTTATTAGCTATTAATGCCCCTAAATTAGCCATTTGAATTGGCGTGATAAGCAGTGCGTCTTGCCCAATTCCCAAAGAAATACAAGTTGAGGGACCCCACCTTTTTTTTCCATATAGTCTGTCATAGTATTTGCTGTTGGGCACCTTACCTGTACGACCATCATATAAATCGTTATTTAAAAAATCACCCATTCCAAATGTTTTAGTATGCTTTTCCCAGTTAGACAACCCTTTTGAATACGATGGCTTAGCTTTTACAATTTTATCAAAAGTGGAGCAGAAATATGCATTACACGATTGTGCAATGGCTTGTCTTAAGTTAAGTGGAGATTTATGCGAATGGCAACCAATATTTAGAATATTTTTATAATTCCAACCATTGCTACAATTAAATAGAGTGCCTGGGTGGATTACCTCTTCTTCAAGACCAATTAGAGCGTTAACTAACTTAAAAACAGATCCAGGTGGATATACTGCTGAAATTGATCTATCAAATAGTGGTTTTGATGGGTCTATATAGAGTCGGTAGAAGGTTTCGTTTCTATTTTTTCCAACTAGTAGTGAGGGATCATATGTTGGGCTAGAAATCAAACAGATGATTTCGCCTGTATTTGGCTCAATGGCAACAATACTACCTCTTTTATTTTGCATCAATTTTTCTCCATATTCTTGTAACTCAATATCTATTGTTAATGTCACATCTTCCCCCGCCGTTGCAAGTGTGTCATATTTGCCTTCTTCAAATTGACCCTGAGATCTTCCAAATACATCAACAATTTTTCGCTCTACACCCTTTTCTCCTTTTAAATACTTCTCATAAACCTGCTCTACACCCGTTCGACCAATCATGTCACCCTTTTTATAGTCAGGATTTTTATCAAGCAAAGAGCCAGTTATTTCTCCCACATATCCAAATACGTTGCCAGCTGAGTTATAATTATAATGCCTGATGTATCTTGGCTGTACAAAAAACCCTTTATAAAAGTGTAGACTTTCTTGTATCCTTGCAAAATCTTCTTTATTGATAGCACTAATGAATATGGAAGATTTGTAATGAGAATATCTTTTTGCTTTTTTGATTTTTTTCTCAAATTCGATTAATGAAGTATTAATTAGTTTACAAAACTCAAGAGTATCAAAATCAGCTTGCAATTCGTATGGTACAATCATTAAGTCATGAGCAATTTGATTAGACACTAAAAGTTTACCGTTCCTATCATACATCCATCCTCGTTCTGGAAATTTAATTATTTTTCGTATTACATTATTTTGGGCAGATAATTTATAACTAGTATTTACAATTTGAATAGCAAATAGTTTAATAACAATAAATAAAAAACAAATACTGATAATTAAAATTATAGGAACCGCTCTATGTTTATAGAAATCAAACTTCATTTTTTTGCATACTAATTAATGATTTGTGTAGCGTCAATAGGATTATTGTAAATATTGAACTGGCTATAGTTTTAGAAATAACAGCAATTACATTAATTAGGCTAAAATCTTCTAATATAAATAGGGTAAAATGATGAATAACAACTATTGCAATAGTTCTTGAAATAAAAAAGTCGAGTGCCATTGTTTTAATGTTTGTTCCGTCATCAGAAATTTTATTATAGGAGCTTTTGGAGCTATAGAAAAAGGGCTGTAAATAGGCAATTAACACAGAAGAGAAAGCGTGTATTCCATAAGATTCAGAAAAAAAATCAATAATCATTCCCGTCAAGAACCCCCATATTAAACAAGCACTTTTTGATTTTTTATTTGGAGAGGAAATAATGAATATTATGTAATAATATGGGTTTATATAGCCATTAAACTGAATATTGTTTAATATAAACACCTGAACCAAAACACTCCATATTAACAATTTAACTATATTCATTTTTTTAATTTATGCTCAATTAAACTGCGCTCAAAAGATTCATTATTTAAAATCACATATGCGTGCTTAATATTAGTGAAGTTGGTAAATATTGAAACGTCAATTTTTAAAAAATTAGTATGTTTTTCTGCAACAATATTATCAATGATGCCAATAATAATATCAGAGGGAAATATATTGGAATATCCACTAGTTACAATAGTATCTCCAATCATACAATTGGCGTTTTTAGGAATATCTACTAAAGTTAATGTCGTGTGATTCCTCCCATCCCATCTTAATGTTCCATAGTATCCAGATTGTTTGAGTTTTGCGCTAATCATTAGATTAGTATTAATGATATTAATAACTGTAGAAAAATTATCACTTACATTATTTACAATGCCAACCAAACCATGTTCAGATGTCACGCCCATATTTTTCTTTATTCCATGCTTAGATCCTATGTTTAGAGTAAGAAAGTTTCTTTTTTTGTTCCAAGAATTTCTGATCACTTTACCAAGCACATACTTATTAGGCACATCTATTTTGATTGAATCAATTATCTCTAATTTTTCTTTCATTAGGATATTTTCATTTAATAGTACTGTGTTTGCTAAAAGCAATTCATTGTTTAGCTCTTTAAGTTTAAAATAACTGTATATTTTTTCTTCTTGGCTAAATATTTTACCCTTTATTTCATTTATTTGCTTAAAGAATTTAACTTCTTGCACAAGATTATTATTTAGTATAATTTGAAAGGATATTGATTCTAATATAATAAATAGAAATAATACATGGTGTTTGATCAGTATTTGACTGATTTGATTCATATATTTTACCTCATTAAAACCCCATCATATTGTTTAATGTTTTTCAATGCAATTCCTGTTCCCCTTACAACTGCCCTAAGGGGGTCTTCACCTACATATACGGGTAAATCTGTTTTGTTTTTAATTCTAGTATCTAGTCCTCTTAGCATTGCGCCTCCACCAGCTAGAAAAATACCAGTTTTATAAATGTCTGCTGCGAGTTCAGGTGGTGTCATTGCTAAGGCTTGCATGATTGCATCTTCAATTTGTTTAATTGACGCATCTAATGCACCCGCAATCTCTTGATATGAAACTTTAACCTGCTTGGGTTTACCAGTAGTTTGATCTCTACCTTGAACTGGCCACGGATCTGGAATTTCACAACCTGCTCCATCAAGGTTTTCCAGAGCAGAGCCAACTTGAATTTTTATTAATTCTGCAGATCGTTCTCCAACAACAAGGTTGTGGCTTTTTCTCATGAAATATTCAATATTCCTTGTGAACTCATCACCAGCAACCTTAATAGATTTGTCTTTAACAATACCACCTAAAGATAGTACTGCAATTTCTGTAGTCCCGCCACCAATATCAATAATCATGTTTCCACTCGGTTCTTGCACTTCTATACCCATTCCAATTGCGGCTGCCATTGGTTCATGAATCAAGTAGACTTCTTTTGCTCCTGAAATTTCTGCAGAGTCTCGAACAGCTCTTTTTTCTACTTCAGTTATTCCTGACGGAATACATATTACCATTGTGAGGCCAGGGGTCCATAATTTATTTTGTAATGATGGAACCATTTTAATAAATTCTCGAATCATTTGCTCAGCAGCATTGAAGTCCGCAATAACCCCATCTTTTAGTGGCCGGTTAGTTTCAATGCCCCTGTGGGCCTTGCCATGCATTTGTTGCGCTTTATTTCCGACAGCTATTACCTTGCCAGTTCTAAGTTCAGTTGCTACTATTGAGGGTTGGTCCACAACCACTTTGTCGTTGTGAATAATAAGAGTATTAGCGGTGCCCAAATCAATAGCAATATCTTCAGTAAAAAAATCAAAAATTCCCACAGTTATTAATGTTTAAAGTGTCTAATTCCAGTAAATACCATTGCAAGCTTATTATTATTACAGTAATCAATTGATAAATGATCATTTTTAGATCCCCCAGGCTGAATGATTGCCCTAATTCCAGCATTATGCGCAATTTCTACACAGTCTGGAAATGGAAAAAACGCATCTGAAGCCATTACTGCACCATCTAATTTTTGACCAAAGTTTTTAGCTTTTTGAATTGCCTGTTTGAGGGCGTCAACTCTAGATGTTTGACCACAACCAGATGCTAAAAGCTGATTGTTTTTTACCAACACAATCGTATTAGATTTTGTGTGTTTACAAATTTTGCTTGCAAATAATAAGTCTTTCATTTGGCCTTCAGATGGTTTTGTCTTTGAAATAATCTTACAACTATCACCGTCTATCAGATTGTCTTTGTCTTGGCAAAGAACACCGTTTAAAACGGTTCTATATGACAGATTATCTAATTTAAGATTTTTTTTCTTTAATATAATACGATTTTTTTTAGATTTCAAAAGAGATAGGGCCTCGCTACTAAAATCTGGAGCAATAATAATTTCAAAAAACAACTTATTTATTTCGTCAGCACATTCCTTATTTATTGTCTTATTTGAAATTAAAACCCCACCAAATGCTGAGACAGGATCACTTTCAAGCGCCCTTTTAAATGCAGTGGCAATATTATTGTTAGAACAGAACCCGCAGGCATTGTTGTGCTTTAAAATACCAAAAGAGGATTGAGTAAAATCGCTCATTAGACTTATAGCGGCGTCGGAATCTAACAAATTATTATATGACAACTCTTTACCTCCTAATTGTTCAAACATGTTTTTTATGTTGCCATAAAAAAAACCTTTTTGATGAGGGTTTTCACCATATCGTAATTTTAATAATCCCCCTACACTTCTTTGAAAGTAGTTGTTGGATATTGCATTGTTGAAAAAATTAGATATTTTTATTTCATAATGTGCAGTTAATTGAAATGTTTGTGCAGCAAAATGGCGTCTTTCTTCTAGACTTGAGTGCCCATTTTTTGCGGTAATATTTGGTACAACTTGTTGTAACATTTCAATTGAAGAAATTACTAATACGTCATTGTAGTTTTTTGCTGCTGCTCGTATGAGTGATACACCCCCAATGTCAATTTTCTCTATAATATCTGAATAAGCTCCGCCCGATTTAACAGTTTCTTCAAATGGATATAGGTCAACTATGACCATATCTATTTGAGGAATTGAAAAAGAATGTAGCTCTTCCATATCACTCTTTGTATCATCACGCCTCAAAATTCCACCAAAAATTTTAGGGTGAAGTGTTTTTACTCTTCCACCTAAAATAGAGGGATATTCTGTAATTGATTCTACAGATAGAACTTTAATATTGTTTTTTTCTAGTGCCTCTTTTGTGCCTCCAGTTGATATTATTTCCAAGCCTAAATTATCAAGTATCTTTATCAATGGAATTACAGGTTCTTTATTATATACTGAAACAAGTACTCGTTTGATTTTTTTCATAGTAATTATTAGCTATTAATAGCAATGACTTCATTAATTTTGTTGGGAAACTCTTTTTTTAAAAGGAATTCAATTCCATTTTTCAGGGTCATCTGTGAAGATGGGCAGCCGCTACAGGCTCCCTTTAAAAAAACCTTAACCACACCATTATTAACAGAAAACAACTCTATGTCTCCTCCATCCATTTGTATATTGGGCCTAATATTTTTGTTAATTACACTTTCAACTTCTTCTGCAAATTGAGTTTTTTCAGGTTTGTTGTTGATTTGATGTTCCACCTCCTCTTTACTACAAATAATTGTATTATTATTTAGTTCAGTTTGAATAAAAGATCTAACCTGATTAGCGACTTCTTCCCACTCAACGTCCTTAATTTTTTTTATAGAAATATAATTACTACTTATAAAAATTTCATTAATAAATGGAAATAAAAACAACTTTTCTAATAATGGCCAGCCCTTTGAGTCGGTAACAGATAGACACTCCTTAGATGAAGAGGTAAGTATTTTATTTGACACGAATTTCATTACAGAGGGATTGGGTGTTGATTCAGAATAAATTATATGAGGAAGATTTGAGGTCATAGAAGGTTTAGGTTTTTCTCTATGGAAGTTAGTAATATTATTTAATTAAATAAGTTCTCTTCCTGTAGAATTATAGAAGATTTGAAAAAAAAATGAGTTTTTTCTTGAAAGCTCTTAGTGTAATCAGAAATATAAAACTCATGATTTGGTATTGATGACAAATTGCTTTGCAATTGTTCTCTTTTTAGAAATTTATTTATTGCCATGCTGACATATTCAGCAGAATTTATAAGATTAACCTGGGATTTATAGAATTTATTTATTATTGGCTCAATTAGTGGATAATGTGTGCAACCTAAAATTAGGCTGTCAATACTATTAAAAATAGGATTAGATAAATATGATTTAATTATATTTTGACCACTTAAGTCTAGTTTGTTTTCTTCAATTAATGTAGCGAGAAGAGGTGTGGGTAGTGCAACAGTATTTAAATCTTCTCTAACAGAATTAATTTTTTTCTGATAAACCCTTGAAAGAATAGTTCCAGTTGTACCAATTATCCCCAATTTTTGAATATTTTTATTAGTTTTAATGTATTCAACTACAGGGTCAATTACATTGAAAACCTTACATTGGTTTGATGCCAATTTATTAATTTTTGGTAATGCTAGAGCTGATGCCGTATTACAGGCCACTACAATAACTTTGCAGTTTTTTGCCATCAAGAACTTTACAATCCTTTCCGCAAAAAAAACTAAGTTTTTCTGGGATTTTGTGCCATATGGTAGGTGCTGAGTGTCACCAAAGTATATAATTTTCTCATTTGGTAGGGACTCTTTTATGGCATTAGCTACAGTTAGCCCACCAATTCCTGAATCAAAAACCCCTATAGCTTGATTAGCTTTCAATATAAATCGCTCAGAATTTATAAATTAAGCTGTTTCTTAACTAATTCTGTCATGTCAAAAGAATCATCTTTATAAACTAGCCCCCCCGCATTTGAGCTAATATCAAAAACATATGAATAGCCATTTTGCTTGGCAACAATATCAATAGCGGTTTGAATCTTAGTTAAGATTGGTTCAAATAATTCTGCTTCCTTAAGCCTAATACTTTCTTGTGCAGATTGTTGAAATAACATTATGCGTTCTTCCAAGTTTTGAAGGCTTTTCAGTTTGTCGTTTCTGATAACATCTGTTAATGTGGCAGAGTTAAGCTCTAAGTCATTTTTTTGTGACTCATATTCTTCCATCATCATTTTAGCTTGGTCTTCTAAGCTTTCAAGTTCTTGTTGGAGAGATAGTTGAGCCGTTGCAGCTTCTGGCATCACCGAAACAATTTCTTGTGAATTAATATGGCCAAAAAGCTGTTGAGCATATGATTGTGTTATAATAAAAGATAAAAAAAATATTAGTTGTGTTAGTTTCATGTTTAAGTATTTTTAATTAGTAAATTTAGTAACCAAGCTTTTCAAGTATATTATCGCTTTTATCTAATTCAGAATCAGAAAAAAGCATTATTAAATCAGAGGATTTGTCAAAAATTATATCATATTTTGCTTCTTGAGCAAAATCTTGAATAGCTTTATATATCAAGTCTTGAATAGGCCTAACAAGTTGTTCTTGTTTGTCGTAGAAGTCTCCATTCGGACCAAAACGTTTTTTAGTTAATGATTGGACATCCTTCTCCTTTAATATAATTAATTCTTCCCTCTCTCTCTTTTTGTCCTTAGGGAGCAAATATTGTTCAGCTTGATAGGCTCTATACATTTTTTCTACTTCATCTTTTAAATCATCAATTTCTTTTTGATACTCTTGTGACACAGTGTTTAATTCATCTTGAGCAGTTGTGAACTCGGGTATATTTTCTAGAATATATTTACTGTCTACATATGCAATTTTTTGGGCAAATGAAGAGGAATAAATCAACAGTAAAAAGACAATTAATTTTCTCATATTATAAATGTTTTAATTTAGATATATGCATGCAAATTTAATAAATTAAAATTGCTGTCCAATTGTAAAGTGGGTTTGCCAGCCACTTTTTGTATCAGATAGTGGAATATTATCAAACCCATGGCCAAAATCAACCCCCAAAATACCAAACATAGGCATAAAAATACGAATGCCTAGACCCACTGATCTTTTCACTTCAAATGGGTTAAATTTAATTATGTCAGACCAAGCATTTCCTGCTTCTGCAAAGAATAATGCGTATATAGTTGAGCTAGGATTTAATGATACGGGATACCTCAACTCGACATGATATTTGCTATATACAGAGGAGCCTTCGTTTGAGCTTAATGCATTATTAGCATAACCCCTTAAACCAACCAGTTCTCTTCCATCTACACTATACCCACTTAGTCCATCTCCTCCAACATAAAACCTTTCAAAAGGAGGTAGACCAATTTGGTCATTATATGCAGAAAGGAAACCGAATTCAAAATGTGTTTTAAATACAAAGTTTTCATAAATAGAATTATACCAGGTGCCAGAAGTTTTAATCTTCTTGTATTCGAGGAACTTAAATTTATCCTCATCACTCATATTATCATAATTTTTATCAGAGAATAGAGAGTATGGTGGTGTCAATTCAATATTTAAAGAAAATCTCGAGCCATTTCTTGGATAAATTGGGTTAAAAATTGAATTTCTTGTTATAGTTGTTGCTAAATTTATATTATTTGAAAACCCGTTTTCAAAATCAAATAATGATGTAAGATAATTTTCTAATTGATAGCGATTAATATTAACTGTATTTTGGATTGTAAAGTAGTCATCAGGCCAGGTAATTCGTTTGCCTAAACCTATGCTTAAACCAAATATCTTCATTTTAGAACCTTCTGTGAATGATTGCACTGATTTATATAGTGCCATAGAAAATGAATTGGGTTTTTTCCCACCCAGCCAGGGCTCTTGAAAAGACAGTGTGTAATGTTGATAATAGGAGCCGTTTGATGATGCCCTGACACTAATCTTTTGACCATCTCCAGAGGGAAGAGGGTCCCAAGTACTTTTGTCTGTTATTCCTTTTGTAGAAAAGTTTCCGAAGCTAACACCAAAAGAACCCACAAACATTCCATTTCCCCATCCACCTTGTAGCTCAACCTGATCAGCAGGTCTTTCTTCAACGGAGTAGACAATATCAACATTACCTGTTTCTGGATCAGGAATAGGGTTTACACCAAGCGATTCAGGATTAAAAAAACCAAGCCGATTAAATTCTTCTTGTGTTCTAATAATATCAGATCTTTTAAATAGTGACCCCGGAAGTGAACGCACCTCTCTCATAATAACGTGGTCATTGGTTTTTGTGTTTCCGTTGATACTTATTTTATTTATTGTGGCCTGCTTACCTTCATTCATTTGTAATTCTAAGTCAATATGGTTGTTGTCGTTCAATGATGTTTCAACTGGTGTGACTTGAAAAAACAAATAACCATCATCCATATATAGTGCACTAATATCATCACCAGCCCTACTCATATTTAACCTTTCATCTAATAGTGTAGCATCAAATACTTGTCCCCGCTCAATCCCTAACACATCAGACAACATTTCAGTGTCATATTTTTTGTTACCAAGCCATGAAATATCTCCAAAAAAGTATTTTTCACCTTCATTGATGAATATGTCTAGCATCAATAAACCATCATCATTTAGATAAGTAGAATCTTGAGTAATGGCTACATCTCGATAACCCTTTTGATGATAAAAAGCAATTATTGCTTTTTTGTCATTTTGGTAATTTTCTTTAATCATTTTAGAAGAGGAAAACAAATACCTAATACCAGTTTCTCTAGTTTCTTTCATAATTCTTTTGAGTCTTTTGCTAGATATGTTATTGTTTCCCTTAAATGATATATTTTTGATTTTAATTCTACTGTTTTTATTAATTATAAAGTTTAAAATTGCCTTATTTTTATTAGTGCTATCAGTCACCATGTCAATCTGGCATGATGAATTTAAAAAACCCTTTTCGACAAAGTGATTGGTTACTTTAATTTGACTTTCTTTTAATCTACTCTTAGATAGTGGTGTGCCAATACTTAACCCTAACAGTTCTCTTAAATTGTCTTCATCCCCCTTCTTTATTCCAGTAAATTTAAATTTAGAAAGTATAGGCAAGGTTTCTAAATAAATCTCTAAATAAAGCATTTTGCCATCTATTTTTTTCTGATATATCTGAATATCTCCAAACAAATTTTGTTTCCATAATTGGGACAACCCCTCTGATATTTCATTGCCAGGGACGGCTATCTTTTGCCCAATGGATAATTCCATTATTGACAAAATTGATGATTTTTGGATAGAATGATTTCCAGTTAATTCAATGCCTCCAAGTATGTAAGAAGATTGTTGTCCGAGTGTAATCATACAAGGAATAATAAATAAACATATAATTTTAATTGTTTTCATCTGTAATTTGTTCAGCGGTTTTTCCAAATCGGCGTTGTCTCTTTTGATATTCAAAAATAGACATATATAACTCTTCTTTATCAAAATCAGGCCACTTTTTTTCACTAAAGTACAATTCTGTATATGCAATTTGCCAAAGTAAAAAGTTACTAATACGTTTTTCCCCACCTGTTCTAATTAAAAGTTCAGGGTCAGGCACACCTGCTGTTTGCAAGTGTTTTTGAAATTCCATCTCAGTAATTTCATTATATCTTCCGTCCTTTATCATTTTATTGCAGCAATTTATTATTTCGGTTCTACCACTATAACTAATAGCTAACATTAGTGTTGTGCCTTCATTATTTTTTGTTGCGTCTTCAATCTCAGAAATAGCGGATTGACAATCTCTAGGTAAATCAGAAGTTGATCCAATCACAAGTATTTTAATTTTTTCCTTTAAAAAGTGCATTTTATTTTTGACTATTGTGGATACAAATAAATTCATTAAACTATTCACTTCATTTTTTGGTCTGTTCCAGTTTTCTTTTGAAAATGCAAAAAGAGTAATATATGGGATGTTGAGAGCAACTATTTCAGACACTATAGTTTTTACTGTTTTAACACCAGCAGTATGGCCATCTGTTCTTTTTTTGCCCTTATCTTTGGCCCATCGACCATTGCCATCCATTATTATGGCAATATGTTTAGGCATTTGGTTTAAATTAACTTTATGTTTTAAGCTTATCATAGCGTAATATGGTTACATTCTTTCTTGGGGTCTTTGATACTATAAAAAATACTAATACCGAAAAAACCAAATTTATCTTTGTTATGTGGATTACCTCTTTGAAATCCTTCATATTGACCCGTAGAAGATTTGTCTGCTAATTCACTGGCAAGATCATCAAGGTAAATATCATCAACATAAGTTGTGCTGACATCATCTAAGTAGTCTGTAAAAGTTACTCTTAGTCCGATTTCCGCAATTAGTGTTAAAAAATCTAGGACTCTAATTTTATATCCAAAGCCCAGAGGGATGGCTATCCCATTTAGTTTATATGGCGGGCGACCCATAAAGAATCCGCTTTGTTGACCCTCTGTGCCTAGGGGCATTAAATTGTGCCATATGCCACTAGAATCCCTTCCTCTAGGGTTAAATAGAAATTTACTTAATCCAGCAAATAAGTAGGGAGTGTAAAATACGTCTTTATTCCTACTTAAATAGGGCCTAAAGTTTAGTTCCGATATTAAACTAAATTCTGTGATATTTGATTTAAAGCTAAGGTTTCTATTTTGTTTAAATGGGTCATGACTGTTTTGATCACTTGCAAATATTTCTCCATGTTTAAGGCCGAGGCATATGCTGAAATAATAGTCAAAGTTTCTTTTATAAGTAAACCCCCAGCTTACTCCGGTTTCTTTACTAATACTATTAATATTTTTTCCAACATCTCCGTGAAATATTGATTCTCCAATAAAAATGCCAATTTCATTAGTTTGACAGGCTAGAAAGCTTAATGTGCCAATATTAATAATTACTATAAAATATAACAGGGTTTTTTTTATCATCAATTATTGCGTGTGTCTAACCCCCAAAGTAGTTTTTCTCTGAGGGTTTGTGAATAACTATTTTGTTCTAACTCTAAAAGAGTAATATTGAATCGCTCTTTTTTTAAAATTATATCTACACCTGTTTTAATAGCATGATTTCTTGAGTCCATCGAGAGAAGAAATTTCCGCTTTCCTGTGTTGTCTAGAATTTTCATGCGAATAATGTTACTATCCTCAATTATTAATGGCCTTACATTTAAATTATGTGGAGAAATGGGTGTTATAATAAAGTTGTTAGATTGAGGGAATACAATGGGACCCCCACAACTTAGTGAGTAGCCAGTTGATCCAGTGGGCGTAGACACAATTAGGCCATCAGCCCAGTAAGTATTTAAGTATTCATTATTTAAAAACACTTCAATATTAATCATTGATGTATTTTCTTTAGATGAGACTGATATCTCATTCAACGCAAACGGAATGGGAAGTGTTATGTTGTCAACAGAAACATTTATAAGCGTGCGGTTACTTAAATTATAATTTTTATTTATCAATTGTTTAATGAGTTTAGGAGTTTCGTGTTTTGCAATAGTGGCCAAAAACCCCAATCTCCCGGTATTTATTCCAATAATTGGAATATTAGAGTTTTTGACTAATGTTGCAGCATTCAAAATAGTTCCGTCTCCACCAAAAGATATTAAATAATCTATTTTATCAGCGAAGTTGTCAAAATTAGATATCGTTTTAGTATGTAAATTATTGTTGTAAGTTACTTTTTTTATCAAATTTTCATAAAAACTTGACATAAGAATAATTTCAATTTTCAACTTATTTAATTCAGTTAAAAAATGTATAATAGAAACCCCAACTTCTTTGGAGATTTTTTTTCCATGTATTACAACTCTCATCAGTTTGTCGTTTATGTATAGACAAACTTAATTATATTTAAATAAATGAAAACCACAATGTTATATTATTTCAACCTATTTTTGCTATACTAATTATTTAATTAAATGTAATGACAAGTCTAAGTGTTAATGTAAATAAGATAGCCACTCTCAGAAACTCTAGAGGCAATAATAAGCCTAATTTAGAATTGGTCACTCAATCAATTATAGATTTTGGTGCAGATGGCATTACTGTCCACCCAAGGCCAGATCAAAGACATATTACAACAGCTGATGTCTTTTCACTGTCGGAATTGATTAATAACCAAGTAGAGTTTAATATTGAGGGTTTCCCGTCTGAGGATTTTATCAAATTGGTTTTAAAAGTACAACCAGATCAGGTCACGCTGGTTCCAGACAAACCTAATGTATTAACATCTCTGGACGGTTGGAATACAATTAAAGAAAAAAACTATTTAACAGATGTAATCAAAGTTTTCAAGTCAAAAGGTATCAGAACATCTTTATTTGTTCATCCAGAGTTAGACATGGTGGAAGGGGCGAGCTACACAGATGTAGATAGAATTGAATTATTTACTGGTTTTTACGCTAAAAGCATTTCTCCCTCAAAAGCTGTTAAGCCGTATTTAGATTGTAGTCAATTAGCCGACAAATTAGATTTAGGGGTCAACGCAGGTCATGACCTTGATTTAAATAATATTGGTTTTTTTTATAAAACACTACCATTATTACAAGAAGTTTCTATTGGTCATGCGTTAATTTCAGAGTCTTTATTTTTGGGCCTCGAAAATACAATTCGTATGTATAAAAGGCAATTAAAATGATGTTAAAATCACGTGTTTTGGGAAAGGGAGATGCCCTTATTATTTTACATGGTTTATTTGGGGATTCTAAAAATTGGATGAGTTGTGCAAGTATTTTAGCAAAAAAGTTTGAGGTGCATCTGGTTGATTTGCGTAATCATGGTGCCTCGTTTCATGCTGACACTCATAATTATGAGCTCATGGCAGACGATGTTTATGAATATGTATGTGTAAAAAATTTAAATAATTATTCTATTTTGGGCCATTCTATGGGTGGTAAGGTGGCAATGCAATATGCTTTAATACGGCATGATTCTGGATTGAATAGGTTAATCATCATTGATATTGCACCTAAGAAATATCTTGAAAACCATTCTGATATTTTCTCCGCTTTGCAAGAAGTAGTTAAACTTGCAAGGTCTAGAAAAGAGGCGTTTAGTATATTAGAAAAAAAAATTAATAATAGTTTAATTTCCAACTTTCTATTAAAAAGTTTAGTAATTCATAAGCAAGGCCATTTATCTTTTAACTTCAATTTAAAATCTTTGGAAAACAATTTAGAAAACATAATGGATCGAGTATGGTCTGATAAACCATATACTGGGAAAGTGGTTTTTTTTTCTGGTGAGCAATCTGATTACATATCCTCAAGTGATTACAAATATATGTTTGAGCTATTTCCCTTCATGAAGGTTATTACCATACCTAACTCGGGTCACTGGGTTCACTATGAAAACAAAAGTGGTTTTTTGAGTGAGCTAAATAATTACTTAATAAACTAATAAAGGAATTATATGATTATTATTTTGAACTTCTATAAAGTATAATCCTTTATTATGTAGTGAGGCTTTACTTATTCCATTTTTTAAATTTTTGTCCCAAACCATTTGTCCCAAATGATTCATTATTTTAATGCGAGAGGGTTCTAATAATTCAATTTGGAAATTCCCATTATTAGGATTTGGAAAAATAGTTATGTTACTGGGTTGCTCATTAATATTAAAGTTCCATTCACAATTATTTATAGAGTATGTTAAGTTAGTAGAGCTGTTGCCTAACATATCTTCAACTTCGAACATAATTAAGCCCATAGATGTTGAGATAACATTATTTAATGTTAGTACTAATTTTGTGGGGTCAAACATATCAAGACTTGAGTTTACTAGTGTTGCATTTGTAATAAGAAAATTGTCATTATTGACTATGTTAGGGTTAATTGCTTCATTGAAATATAAATAAATATAATAGTTAGATCCCACTTGGAAGCAACTATGTGAAGTGACAAAGGGGGGAGACGTGTCTGGCCCACTCTCAACATCTGAGGGAATACGCAAATCTATTTTCCACTCATTAAATGTAGATGTTACAATACCAGTAATATTATATGTTTCGCCAATTGTTGGGTCAAACTCATATCCATCTGGAGTATTGTGAATGCTAGCTTCTCCACTACCATCATCTACATTCCATATACCATATCCACTTGGCATGCTTATGCACTCTGCATTTTCTATTCTTACGAGTACACCTTCATATTGCTCTGTTAATGCCTCTCCACTAGATACTAGAATAGGCTCAGGAATGGGGATGTTGTTTGATATAATACGAATTGTATCTGGACTAAAAAACTCCGTAACACCAGCTCCACCGCATTGACTACAGTCACAGGGGCTGCCATTCCAGCAGAATTCACTTATTTCCCCTTGCACAATAACACTGTCTCCCATAGAGGGAAGAGCGTTTCCGCTATATATGTATATTCCAGACCAAGGATCTGAACTGTCTTGTATATAAAAACTATTTGCAAAAGCTCCAGTTACAACTCCTGTAGTGTTTACAGACTGCCCCTCTAATGGTGAGTATTCTGATTGACCTTGTATTTCGCTTATAGGAGTTAGAATTCCATCAAAGGGGAGCATTGGTATCATTTGTGAACCAAAGAACACATTTGAGTTTCCCTCACTATCAGTAGCGGTAATTGAATAACAAAACAT
>MDTG01236024.1_pt1 | contig 26783 bp, 31 predicted proteins | sample 811421 | NCBI WGS metagenome assembly MDTG01 (sample SAMN05326645, study PRJNA326480) | marine metagenome | isolation source: seawater | place: Pacific Ocean: South East | collected 2011
ATACATTTGATTATGAAAAGTATTATAAAAAAAAGTATTTTAAATGTATACAATATTTTGAAAATTTATTTGAACCTGCTTGGTGTTTTCCTAATATAAATTTTTACAATATTTTACCAGAGGCTATAATGAACTATTATTATCCTTCATCTGAAGAAAAATACAATGAACCACTTACGGCAATTGAAATACAAAAGGTGAACGAATTGGATTTTGAAACGAATGGTCATACGATTGGAAATATGCGTTGTCACGTTTATTATGGTTGGTGTAAAAAATGTTAATCACTGTCATTACCAGAGGAACTGGAACTAGAATTCGAACTATCATCGTTATCCCAAGGAGCTATTTCTTGATAATTAATTTTGATACAATTGATACAAAACATTCTGTTAAAATCATTAGAATAATCATCTTCTTTTCCGGTGGATGAAATGTACTGTAATTCATCACAATTAGTACAAAAATCACTATCGCAAAAATTACATTTGTTGCTACAATCATCGCAAAAATATTCATTGCAATCACTACATTCGACAGTAATATCGTTGATATTGCATTCGTTGCATTTTTGTGTAGAACTATCACTGGAATCCGACTCTGATTCTGAGCTACTCATTTAAATAATATTGTTTAAATATTATTTAAATCAATTTATAGATATTATATATTAATTTCCTCCTCGCAATCGAAGAACCAAGTGAAGTGTTGATTCTTTTTGAATATTATAGTCGCTCAATGTTCGTCCATCTTCCAATTGTTTTCCAGCGAAAATAAGTCGTTGTTGATCGGGAGGAATTCCTTCCTTGTCCTGGATCTTTTGTTTAACGTTTTCGATTGTATCGCTCGCTTCAACTTCTAATGTGATCGTTTTACCTGTCAATGTCTTTACAAATATTTGCATATGAATTATATTGCATCGTATTTTTTAAGTCTTTTTTATAATATTATAACATCTTTATGAACTGAAACTTCCTTCGCGTATGCGTTGATAGGGTCTATTGTAAATGTAGCCCGTGGAATAGGTATAACAGTTGCTGTTTTATAACAACATCGATTATAAAGTCGTTTTAATGATAAACGTATGCTAGTACAACAAATTAAAAATATCCAAAATGCTATAAATGTCGATATAATAGTTATAATTATTCTCGCGGCAAGATATTCTCCTGAATACCAATTATCTGTCATAATCAATTAAATATAATTGTATCTAATTGATTTATTTAATTCTTTTTTTTGCGCGTCCTTCTCTTTTTCCATTTTTTGGCAGTTTTTTTGTAAAGCATCATCCTTGTCAAAAAAATCAACTTGTGTGGACACGTTCATAACTAATATATAATTAGATAAAATTACATATTATTAAAATATTAAAAGCATAACTAGGTAAAAAACTTAGTTGGAGTATGCAAGACCACCCATACCACTCATGATACGCAATACATTGTAGTTAACAGCGTATACACGGACTTTGGCGGTTTTGTCTCCACCGATAGCATCAGCAGAAACTACCAATTGCAAGGTTGCGTTGTCAATTCTGGAGAAATTGCATGTGCCAGATGGTTGGTGTTCTTCAGGTCGCAAAGCGAATGAATAAAGATTGATACCGGTATCTGGGTGTCTGGTGTGATGTTGAAATGGTTGAACAACATCGAAGTATGAACCTTCGCGTTCTGAGAAACGGTCTTGTCCATTAAGTTGCAATTTGCATGTAACAACTGGATTTTCACCCCAGCAGTGCATGTTAAGAGCAGTTTCAGCCAAAACATATGCACCAGCATCAGTAACACCTGAAACTGCACCTTCCCCACCACCTTGACCCAAACCATCTAGAGCTTTTGTATCTGCAAATGGGTCAGCCATATCAGCTTTAAGTTTTTTTCCATCCATTGCTCCCAATCCTTGTGTAGCGGTTTCGAAAAGACCCTCTTTAATAAAAGAGTCGTTTTCTTTGCCTTTGGATCCAACACTAGCTTGACCAGCATAAGCCAAGATGGTATTTGGAAGAGCATCCAAAGCATCAGTGTAGTTAAATGGCTGAGCACCCAAAGCCATATGAAGAGATTTACCACTTTCAAACATATCACAATAGTTAACATTAGCATCAGGTTGGACAACGTAAATCAATTCTTTACAAGGATGATTGAAATTCAACTTAATTTTGTTTGATGAAGAACCAATGGATTCGTCGCCAGTGAATTGAAGTTGTTCAATCAAGTATTCGTGTGGGTTTTGTGCCATACGTCTACGTTCATCGGTATCTAAAAAGATGTAATCAACGTAAAGAGAAGCAGCAACCAATGACAAAGCATATGCTTCGCTAACTTTTTGGTTAACAGAGGTCGCTCCGTCAGCAGTATGGTCAACAGATTTGACTGCATACAAACATTCATCTAATGCACGAATTTCGATGTTGATTTTAACTTCGTGGTATTGCAAAGCAATCAATGGCAAAGCAAGACCGGGATTTCTACAGAACCAGAATTGAAGAGGAATGTAAAGAGTTGTTTCTGGAAGAGCTTTTCTTGGTGCACAAACGGCATCAGGAACCTTGTCTCCTCCACAAGCAGATTGAACATCAGCGAAGGTTGGGTCAACCAAGTAGGTCAATTGAAGAGTTTGACCGATCATTTTGTTGTAACCAGCTTCTTGTTCAGAAGTAAGAGTCAATTGGTTCCAGATGTGCATCCAATCACCATATTGACGGTCGATTCTTTGACCACCAATTTCGACTTCTACCATAGAGATAAGTTGTTCACCTGGATAATCTAACCATCTAGCATAAACATCACCAGTAGCAACTGATTGACTAACTTCAGGTAATGTAACTTGTAAGTATGTTCTGTATGCAAGGTCACCATTTCTGGAGATAGTACATTGAACACGACGACCAAAATCGGCTTGGCCATTAAATGTTTGTTCAATTGATTCCATAGCAAAATTAGTGTGTCTTCTGTAAGTAACTTTCCAGAAAGTAATCTGAGGATTACCTGTCAAATAGACGTCTTGTGCGCCATAAGCAACGAGCTGCATTAATCCACCACCCATATTTATAATATTGCTAAAGAAAAAAAAATTACCGTAAATGAATTAATTAACTTAAAATTAATTCATTAAATTTATAAATGAATATTTTCTAAATTTCTTTCGACAAATGACTTTAAATATGTATCTAAATATACTTCTTTCTTACCTTCGTGTTTTTTTTTAAAAATATAATAATCGTTTTTTTTATTGATTGTCCAACCTTCTTCTAAAGCATTGAATAAAAATACCATTTTTTGCATTTTTATATTATTTTCATATTGAAATGGTGATTTTTTTAATAAATTAGTATCATTTTTACAATCCATATATAATAAAATTATATTTGTAAAAAAAAAATTAAACTATATTAATTAGCAATAAAAATAAATAAAGATAATTAACTACTAAAATCTATTAATGCCTAATTTTAAACCTAAAGCTAAAAAAAAAATAAAATTGGATAAAAATACATTAATAACTTTGGATAATAAACATAATGAGAAAATGGAATATTTTTTAAAATTAGAACAAGAAACAATACCTAAATTAGAAAAAGAGAAAGAACAATTAAAAACTATGTTTAAAGAAGAAACGGAATTAGAAAAAAAATTAGAGATTAAAGATATGATTAGAAATATAAAAACAAATATTAAAAATAAAAAAAAAGAAAAAAAAAATTATTTGTTGAATAACTCTAAATATATTTTTAATTATTTTGAAAAAAAAAAATGTTTAAAAAATGGTAATAATAAAACAAAAATATTACATTCTTTTTTTAAAAAAGAAAAAGTAAAAGATGAAAAAATAGAAAAATCGGTGAATGTAACAAAATATTTATCAAATATAAATAATAATTTTATCGATATTAATAATTATATAAATGATTATGAAAATTGTAAATGTGGGGGAGAATTAATACCTGTGGAGCATTTGGGTATGGTTATTTGCAATGAATGCGGATTACAACAAAAATTTTTAATTCAACATGAAAAACCATCATATAAAGAACCTCCTAAAGAAGTATGTTTTTATGCATATAAAAGAATAAACCATTTTAGAGAAATTTTAGCCCAATTTCAGGCAAAAGAAACAACACAAATACCTAAAGAAGTGTTGGAAAATATTAAAAAACAAATCATAAAGGAAAGAATTCAATTAAAGGAGTTAACAAATAATAAAGCAAAGGATATTTTGAAAAAATTAGGTTATAATAAATATTATGAGCATATACCTTTTATCAAGGATAAATTGGGTATTAAACCTCCCATAATGACACCACAATTAGAAGAAAAATTATGTAATTTATTTATGGATATTCAAAAACCTTACGCGAAACATTGTCCTGACGATAGAGTTAATTTTTTGAATTATTATTACGTATTATATAAGATGTGTGAATTATTAGATGAAAAGAAATTCCTTCCTTTTTTTCCTATGTTAAAAGACCCTATTAAACGAATCGAACAAGATGAAATATGGAAGAAAATATGTAAAGAATTAAATTGGGAATTTATAGTGACAATATAGTTTAAATCGAAATAAATAAATATGTATTAATTATAGATATTTATGAATGAATGAAAAATTATTTTTTTTATATGGTATTATTGTTAGTATTATTTATTTATATATATTTTTTGGTAGTGATATTAAATGTAATAGTGAGCCAAATATAAAAATTGATATACCCCCCTTTATAATAAAATCCAAAATTGTCATTTTTAATAAACATGTTCATCATTGGATAATAGGAATTATTTTTATTGTAATTTTAAGTATTATGCATTTATATTTTGATTATCCAATTATGTATTTTTTTCAAAGCTTTAGTATTGTACTTGTTTTACACGGATTATTATATCAAGATTGTTTTGATTTTGACGTTGAATAATTATATTTTAAAATATAATTATTTTATTTCGATTTACGAACCTTTTGGGAAGCCCACCAAATTTGCTCCGATACCAAATCCAGCACCTGATCTTGCTGAAACAGCCATTGATGGAACATATGTATCAAGAATGGAAAATGTAGCAGCGGCGGTTAATGCAATTAGTAATACTTCATCTAAATTTAGTGATTTTTTAGGAATTGCATATGCAGCAATAGCAACCATAATACCTTCTACCATGTATTTAACAGCTCTGCGTAAAAGTTCTCCAACATCTAAAAATGAGGCTAGTTGTTCTAACATACTTATAATAATAAATCAGAAAAAAATATATTTGTTAAATATAAAAAAACTTAAAAAGTGTAATATAATTAATTTATAAAATGTCTGGTTTAAAAAAAAAAGTTGAATCGAGTTTCACAAGAAAATTAAATAGTGATGGAACAAAAAATCCTAAATATGTTGATTTATTGGAGGAGGATAAGCCAATATCTGGACAAAAATTTACTTGTATATCTTTTGTTTCTCCTGAAAATATATTAACACAAAAAAATCATTATTTTTTTTCAGAATTCCTAAAACACTATGATTTTTCTAAATCAATAGAACGATATAATCAATTTTTAAGTTTTATTTCTTATAAATATAATTTAACCTTTGATGATTTAACTAAAGATTTCCAAGAATTTTTAAAAGAAGAAGTTGATGCTTCTACACCCAGTTATGTAAGAGACGAATATAAAAATTTTTTAGATGTAAATGAAGAAAGATTAGAAAACGAATTTAATACTGAAAATAATTTTCAAACAAGCACACGTGGTTTAAAAAATAGAGGTAATTATGCAACACAAGAAGAAGCTGAATTGAGAGCTAAATTATTAAGAGAAGTAGACCCAAATCATAATGTATATGTAGGTCCTGTTGGAGTATGGATGCCTTGGGAACCTGATGCATATAAGACTGGTAGAGTAGATTATTTAGAAGAAGAATTAAACCAATTGATGTCTGAAAAAAATAAAAATGAAGCATACGCTAAAACAGAATTCGATAAACGTGTTGCAGAAAAGAAAAAAGAAGCAATTCAAGAAAATAAAAAATTGGCGAAAAAAACAGGCAATAAATTAACACAAAACATCGATAATGCTGGTAATTTAATAGGAGTAAACAATACAATTGAAAATAATTTGACTGGGATGGGTGATGAAGCTACTACAGCAGATATTAGAAAAGAATTATTTGAAGGAGGTCTTACGCGTAATGAAGCGTTCGATCCAAAAAAATATATGGAAAATAAAAAAAAGATTAAATAAATTGAATTAAAAATATTGGTATAATTTATTTTCATAAAATATATTATGCAAAACAATAAAGACAAATATTCAGAACAAACTAATTTTGGTTTGATGCAGATGTATCCGCCCACAACAATATCGTCGAAAGATACGAATAAACAATTGGATAAACAAGTGGATGAATCAAACGACAAATCTATAAATGTTAAACAGGAAAAAAAGAAGAAAAAGAAAAAGAAAATTAAATTACATAAATGTTATTTTTGTAATAAACGACTCAATATTACTGAACAACAAATGACATGTAAATGTGGAGCTAATTTTTGTCCAAAACATCGTTTACAACAACAACACAATTGTCCTCTAGTTAACGAATTTGATGAAAAAAAATTTAAACAAAAATGTGGTTTGGGGGGTGGTAAATTCAAACAACTGGAGGTTTTATAAGTTGTATTTCTCTCCAATGTATTTAGATAAAAGTAAATTTTTTTGATATATTAAAATATATATATAATATATCTAAAATGAAAACCAAGAGAAAAACAAAATCGCGGAAAACTCCAACTAAGAGAAAAAAGAAAACGCGGAAAAAAAATAAAAATAAACATAAACCCAAAGGATGTGGTTTAAATACATCGGGAAAATATAAAAAAATATATAAAAAATTAAATGGTAAGGGATTAACAATGGGCATGATTACTGTGCCATTAAGCCCTGATAAACAATTTTTTCAAGTATGTGGAGATTCTTATATTGCCAGTTCTCATATTACTTGGTTAAAAAGATATGGTGTTCGTATTATACCAATACCTTGGTCTACTAAAAAATTTGATTATTATTTCAAATTATGTAATGGTTTTTATTTTCCTAGCGGAGGAGCATTCGCGGGAACACAAAGAGAATATTATAATTGTTGTAAAACATTTTTTAATATGGCAATTAAAGAAAATGATAAAGGAAGATACACTCCAATATGGGGAGGTTGTATGGGTATGCAACAACTAATGATTATTGCTGATGGCAAAGATGATTTAACGAAACTTTTACAACGATTTGATTCATATGATAATTTATTATCAACATTGGAATTTACTGAACAAGGATTAAATAGTCGCTTAATCAGAGATATGACACAACGACAAATAACAAAGTTATCTAAACGTGAATGCACATTAAATAATCATAAAATGGGTATTACTCCTCATAAATTTAAACATAAAAAAAAACTAAATAAATTCTTTAAAATTGTTTCAACTAGTGATGATAGAAAAGGTCGAACATATGTATCAACTATTGAAGCATATCATTATCCTTTTTATGATGTTCAATGGCATCCTGAAAGAAGTTCTGAAATGGATTATTTTGTCAAATTTTTCATAAAAGAAATGCGTAAAAATCCAAAAAGAAATAAAAAGAAAACCAAAAAAATGTTTAGTAAAAAAATTGATTGTATGGGATACAGTAATTCTCTTTACAAAAAATGTAATTTTTATTGGCATAAACGCACGTCAAAACACAATAGAAAATTATGTAATGCTGCTCAAATTCAAAAACGTAGAAAAGAAACGGATGAATCGGGAGTTTAATTTGGTGTTTTAAATAGATTAAATATTTTTGACTGTTAAAAATATTTAGTGGAGAGAAAAAGAAAATTGAAATTAATTTGTGAAATGAACCGGCAATTCATCGATATTCATTATAGGCTTTTTTTTAATTTTTTTTTTAGCGGTTTGATACTTATAAAAAATACCTCTTTCTAATTGTTTTTCAGGCGTATGATTATGAACAGTTCTAGCTATCATTTTATATAATTTAAAATCAGGATATCTTTCTTCACCATTTTTTTTATATAAAATATTTTTACCACTATCATCTTTACACCAATCTACTATTAATTTACCAATTGGATTTATAACTACTTTCGGGTCTTCCACTTCGTCTATAAAATAATCATATAATGAACATCCCAATCTACATAAATCAAAACTTTTATTTGGTTTCAATACTGGTTTATTTTCATTATAATATGGTTCACAGTTATATAGTGTAGCCGCATCTCCTTTTGGGTGATAACTATCACTACAAATAATTTTGTCTTTAAATTTGTAAATAGCTCTACCAAAATCTATTATTTTAAAAATTCTACCATATGTTGGGACTTTATAATATATATTGTTATATTTGTAAAATAAATACTTTTTTTCTGTATTGTTATACATTATATTATTTGTATGCAAATCATTGTGTGTAAAATCAAACATTTTTTGATAAGCTATTAAAGTCATTATAATTTGAAACAAACAAGAACGCCACTCTTCATCGTCCATTTCTACTATACTATCAAGACTTATATCGTCATCACTTTTACCATCCTCACTCTCATCCATATCAAAGTCATCTCCCAATAATGAATCTAAAGTATCATCCATTTTTTCTAAACATATTATTTGTGAAGGAAAACATTTAATTTTGCATTCTAATATTTCTTCTGTCATACTTGAATAAGAACTACAATCGGATGAACCATTATAACTATGAACATTGTCATTATCTTGATTATTCATTGATTTATCTGAATTTGTATTTGAAACTCTAGAAGAACACGTTGAATCTGTAGAATTAGATGCTTTATGATTTTTATTTACATTCATAGATATATCAGACATATATACAACATTTTCTGCGTTTAATTTATTATGTTTATTTACATTTTCAGTCGTTAATGTAAACACATCTTCAAACATATTATCATTGATTGTGTCAAATGTTAATTCTACATTTTCATTTAATACCAACGGTTTTTTATTTGTTCTAGAATCAGATTCAGAAAACAAATCTACGTCTCCTTCTTCAACGGTAAATAATTTGTCTTTATTTTCTTGAAAAAATTTAGTGTCTAATAAATATTCCAAATCTTCTGCTATATTAATTGAGTAATTATTTTTCAAACCTAAAAAAGAACCATAAAAATCCAATCCATGTAAAAATTTATAATCATGGAATGTTCTACTAGTTAAATATGAAAAAAAACTATCTACATATGCGGTATTATTCAAATCTATAATTTTTTTATGACAGTTATTAGATAAGTCAGGCAAACAAATAATTCTTTCTTGTTTGTATGATTCATATTTACCAGACAAATATTTTATAGGATCTAATAGAGGGCTGAATTTGAAAAAAACCTCTCTTTTTATTTTTTTGCCTTCATTTTCTATATTTATTTCATAATTCGAATATGATTTTTTTTTTATAATATCGGAAATATGATATTTATGATTCAAATTTAATTTTGAATAATTTTTTTCAGACAAAGAGAAAAATTTATTATATATAGGAATATAATTTTGAGGTTTTGTTATATCTGTATATTCAGATTTTTCTAAAGTTTTAAACAAAACAGAATTATCATTTTTCTTATAATATATATCAAACATTATATATGGCTTTTATTTATATTAATAATTATAGTTTTTAACTTAATAATCACAATAATATTTTTCGTTTGAATAATAGTAAAAATTATATAACTTTTATTTATATCATATGAGTATAAGTAATTTGGAATTAAAAAAATTTGATATGAAAAATATCAATTTTAAAGCTGACGGAGCTACAGGCCCAGTAATTGTTTTAATTGGTCGTCGTGATACAGGTAAAAGTTTTTTAGTAAGAGATTTATTATATCATCACCAAGATATTCCTATAGGAACAGTAATTTCAGGAACAGAAGCAGGTAATGGGTTTTATGGAACTCTTGTACCAAAATTATTTATTCACGATGAATATAATACTGCTATTATTGAAAATATTTTGAAAAGACAAAAAATTGTAGTAAAACAAATTAAAAAAGAAAAACAAGCATATGGTCGATCTAATATCGACCCTAGAGCATTTGTTATATTAGATGATTGTTTATATGACAACGGTTGGGCACGTGAGAAATTGATGAGACTGTTATTCATGAATGGAAGACATTGGAAAATAATGCTGATTATTACAATGCAATATCCTTTAGGAGTCCCACCTAATTTGAGAACAAATATTGATTATGTTTTTATTTTAAGAGAACCGTATCTTACAAATCGTAAACGTATTTATGAAAATTATGCTGGCATGTTTCCTACATTTGAAAGCTTTTGTCAGGTGATGGACCAATGTACTGAAAATTATGAATGTTTGGTAATTAATAATAATGCAAAATCAAATAGACTTGATGAACAAATATTTTGGTATAAAGCATCTTCTCATAGTAATTTTAAATTAGGTTCAAAAGAATTTTGGGAACTATCTAAAGATTTAAATTCTGATGATGATGAAGAAGATACATTTGACCCTAAGGCACAAAGAAAAGGTCCAATAATAAATGTAAAAAAAAATAGATGGTAAATTTATATTGTTTGTTGTCAATATAAATTTATAATTATTTTTTTGGAATTTTCCATAAACTATGTGCTTCTACTAATTTTATTTTCTCCTCGCTATCATCAAACAATGTTGCTTTCAAATAAATATCATTATTGTTAATGTTATATACTTGAGAATTTATGTAAATACTTTTGTTTAATATGATAGGTTTTAAATAATTAATATTCAAATTACTTGTTGATGCCAAAAATTTATTACTAAAACACGTAAAACCAAAAACCTCATCAAGTAAAGCTGCTGATGCACCACCATGAACAAATCCGGGTTGCCCTTCACAAGTATTACCGAAATGCGCGACACCTTTTACATTTTTTGCCCAATCATAAAATGCACTGGTTTGGACAAAATAGTCTCTAGATAATGTTTTTTGAGTATATAAAAAATTTCTATTTTTCATGTTATCATCCTTTAACCATAATAAATCATCGTCTTCCACATTTCTATATCCAATTGGAGGCAAAGTATATGTATTTAAACATCTTTTAAATATTTTTGTATTTAATGATTTTATCATTATAAATAAATAGATCGATATATATTTAAATATATTTGGACACTGGATATATATATATGGAATTATCAGAAAAACAAAAAACAGGTTTGCAAAAACAAATAAAATCAACTTATTTTAAAGCATTTTTTGATTTGTTGGAAGAAAAAGTTCGACAAGAACCACCCGATTATGAATGGATTGTTAATCTATATAAAGAAATAAGACATAAATTAACATTTTTTTTGAAAAAAGGAAGTAGTTTTCGTAAAGAAATAGAAGAAGGTATGGACGTTGAATTATTCGACCAAATGTTAAGAAATAATGTAATCGGTGGTGTAGAATTTTATAGTTTAGTAAATTTTGTATTTGAAAAAACATTGAAATTAGGAAGTCCGGCGAGAGACAAAGAAGTAAAACAAAAACGTGATGAAATTTATGAATGTATGAAAAATGGTGGAATGTTTTGCCAATTGGTGCCACTTTTTATAAAAAATGCAAATATTTGTATTGATTGGATACACGAAGATTTGGGGAATGTCAAGCAAAATCTCTCCAAACTAACTAAAAAAAAATAATATAACTATACTTTATATGGAATATCATTTTGGAGTTCCCGGAATTTTAATTTGGATTACTCATATAATTTCAGGTTTAATTTTGTTATATATAGGGTACGTTGGTGTAAATACAGGAAAAATTTCTAAAAATATGTCTTTAATTTTAATTATTGAAGGAAGTTTAGCATCTTTGTATCACGCACATATATGGTATTATAAATCTAAGAAATAATATTTTATATATATAAATGAATAATAGTGATTTATATATATTAACATTTATCGTTACAGGTTTATGGGATGTCGTTTTACGCGTAATGACAGAAAATTGGGAAAATTTACCAAAAATCGTAAAAACAGTATTGCCATTTATTGAATATTTGAAACCTTATTTTAAACAACATACTTTATTAGCAGCAGCATTAATTGCTGCTTTTGTGGGAGCTACAACACAGCTAATTATTTTAAATATTATGCCTTTTCCAACCACTATTCGTGAAATTAAAAATGGTAAAAACATATTTTTATTTTTAACTTTATCATTTATTGTAAGTGCTTTATATGGATTTATTATGAAGTTTAGTAAATTATTTCCAGTTCTTGAAAAAACCTATTATAAAAGACTAGAAGAAAATCATAGTGTATGGAGAAGTATGTATCATGATGGAATTTCAGGATTAATAGTTCAAATAACGATAATCGTTTTATTGTTGATAAAAAAATATCTGGTAAAATAAATGACATCGACAAATGTAATTTTTTCTATGCTCAAAGAAAATGAATCCAAAATAGAATCATTGGAGAGAAAATTTGATGAAATAGACAACAAATTAGATATAATAATAAAAATATTAGATACAGATTTAAAAAAAAATTGTAAAAAAATGGGGGAACATATAGATTTTGTTGAAAATGTATATGATAATGTAAAAAATCCATTAGGATTTTTATGCAATAAAATTAATTATTTTTCAAACAACGATGATAAATATACTTTGCATGACCAAGAATATCACTTAACAGAAGAAGAAATTACAGATTGTTTTTTACTAGAAGAATCGAATGATAAAATTAATGAAAAAAAGTAGATAATAATAATAATCCACCAGTAGCTGTTAAATTTTTCATAAACGCATAATAATTTGCACCTTTTGGTGGAAAGTGATATATTAATGTTGCTAACACAGTAAAAATTGCTAAACCGATACTTGATAAACAAGCCAATTGGGATAATTCTTGTGTTTGTATAGAATATAGTATTGTTATGGGTGCAACTATTTCAAGAATTACAACCAAAGCTATTGTTATTTGATAAAATATATTTGGTAATTTTTTCATGAAAAACATTTTTTTAAAACTTTTTACCGTAGTATTAAAATGTAAAAATTTATTCACACCAGCAATAAAATACATCAACAAAATCATCGAACTATATATCAATAATTCCATTATATATATATAGTTTATAAAATCTCTCCAAATTTGCTAAAAAATAATCATTAGATATTATAAATGAAAACAATATTAATTTTGGGATATAAGTTATTGCCTTCAGGAAATATATCTAACATTTTAAAACAAAGATTAAATACGGGTATTAAATATTATAAAAAAGGTGATATGTTTTTAGTAAGTGGTGGTAAAAATAGGAATGTATATCATACTGAAGCATACGAAATGAAAAAATATTTATTGAGTTATATACCAAATGCAAAAATAATTAGCGAATCTAATTCAATATCTACATTGGAAAATATAAAATTTTCCAAAAATATATTGGATAATTATAACTATAAAGTTGTGCTCGTCTCATCAAAAAACCATTTAAATAAAATAAGAAAAATTATAAGAGATTTGTATCCAGCTTTATCATGGAAGGTAGTATATAAATAAAATATTTAAACGTTTTTCGATAATACAATACAATATAATGTCTGTTGTTGAAATAGTAATAGTAATTTCGTTTTTTACAATATTAATCGGGAGTGGAATATATATTTTTTTTAAAAACGAAAAATGCAAATGCGATAAATTAAACGTTTTTGGAAACAAACCTGCAAACGATACTTATCAAAATTGGGATGGTTCGAATCCCGATATGCCTGTATTAGTAATTTAATTTAATGTAATATATATATATATGAATTGTAAGATTTCCGTATATTTAGCATATGGTATGGCGGTATATTGTTTAGCTTGTATGTATTATATCGTAATGACGCGTAATGTTGGAACCCCTTTTCGCGATAGTTTAAACGAGAATCAATTAAAAATAAAAATGGAATCTGCTTCTATTAGAAGAAGTATTTTTTATCAAGGAGTAGCGGTAGGATTAGTTTCTATGCTGGTGTTGAGACCTTTTAAAAGTTGTTAAATTTTAAAATATAATTTAAAATTTAATTAAAATTCTGGATTATTAGTAAATATTTGAGCTTCTCCTAATGATTGTGTAGGATTCCATTGATTAATGACAAAATCGCCTATAATTACACTTAAATAAACAATCAGTGTATCTCTAAATAATATTTTTAATGGTTTATTTTCTTTTAAAATAAATCTCATTTCTATAAATTTAAAAAGTAAGTAAATAATTGCTACAGAAAAACCTGTAATAAATATTGATGTTGACATAATATATATTATGAATTAAAGTTTTTCAATTATTTTACGCAAATCAACTTAAAATTTCGATATCATTTAAAATAGGATCAGGTCTTGTCTCAATTTTTTTTTCTAAATTATTAATATCTAGATTATCCAATTGTAAATCAACCGAATCAAAAATTTGTATTTTGTCTTCATCATCATCTTCTAATGCTTCTTCTGCCTTTCTTTTTTCGTGTTGTTCTTTTGCTATTTTATCTAAACGTTCATCAGTTTTTGGTGCTTGAACGATAGATTCTTTATTTGTTCCTAAATCTAAAACAGAATCATTATCATTGAATGATAATGGAAGTTTTTCTTTTACTGTTAAAGTTAAATTATTTTTTTCTTTGCCATCGTCTATTTTTTTACCAACATCCTCTATTTTTTTACCAACCTCGTCTATTTTTTTTACTAGGTCTTGTTTACTTTCTTCGACTTTTTTTTCATCGTCTTGTTTTTTATCTGCGTTTGCTTTGGGTGGTGTTGGTTTCCAATCTTCATTCGATGTTTTTTCTACTAAAACTGGTTTATCTGTTTTAACTACATCTATATTATCGTTTTCTTCCATTTTTTGTTCTATTTCTTTTTCTTCTTTTGGTGTAACAGATTTTTCTATAACCTCTTCTATAATTTCTTCATTTACTGTTTCATCCATATAAGCACGTAAAATATTTTCTACTGGCATGTTATCTCTAATAGTATTTAAAATGCATTCTTGAACCAATATTTCACATTCTCTCATATTTTTTTGATATTGCAATGGCATAATATTTTTTTCAAACAAATATACATTACTATAAAGTTTTCTAGCAAATGAAATATATATTTTATGCACAAAATCCGATAATTTTGGAATATCAATATCTATTTTTTTTTGAATGTTTGATACACGAATAGATGTTAAAATTTTTAATTGTGTAATATGAACACAAGTTAATAAATCTTCTAAATAAGAACAACCACTTGATTTTAATATTCGATTTGTTTCTTCATCAATAATGGTTGAATTCCATTTTGGAACCCGTGTTAAAAAATTTTGAAACGTCATTAAATATTTATCGTCTTCGTCATTATCATTACATAGTTGTGTTGCTTCGTTAAATATTGATTTAACACCCTCAATAATTAATGGTGTTAATATAGTAACTAAGCGACTACTATATTCATTTTTAGCTTCAGATAGAACGTTAACATTATAATCGTCCATTTACAAATACATTATATTTTCTAAAGTATTTGTTTCCGCATAAAAATAAAATATAGAATAATATTCATAAATAATTTTTCATTTTTGAATTCTTTTCTGATTTTATCGAAGTAAACTAAATAATAATACTTTATTTCATCTTTTACATTTTTGTCTTGTTCTATAAAATATATTAAATCTAGTCCTGAATAACCTTTATTATATAATTTAGTACTCAATAAATGAATATTTTTTGTTTTTAATTCTTTGTTATAAATCAAATTTTTTATATATGTTATTTTTTTAGTGTCAATTTTATTTTGATTTTTTTTATATAAATGTAAATTTGTATATTTATCGTTTATTTTTGGATAAGAAACAAATATATTACAAAATCTGGATAAGATGGGATTTAATAATTTCTCTTTGTTTTCAATAATTATAAAAAATCTAGTAGTATGACTAAATTGTTCTATACATCTACGTAAAGCAGATTGTGCGTCAACGGTAAGTTTATCAGCGTTAAATAATATAATACTTTTAAAAATGATTCCTTTTTTATGTTGAATATTTATTTTTGCAAAAAATTTTAATTCGTCTCTGATAAATCTTATACCTTTAATATGAGCACAATTAACATACATTACAAAAGATTTCATGTGTTCTTTGTTTGATTTATAAATTTTTTCAATAAACCAGTTTAATATTTCTCTTTTTCCGGAACCGGAAGGACCGTGAAATATAATATGGGGAATTTTTTCTGTTTCTATAAAGTATTTTAATTTATTTTTTATTTTTGAATGTATATTTAATTCCATTGAATATACATATATTTTTGTTTTTAATTGATAAATTATTAAGTTTAATTTATCAATTTAGGCAACACTATGTAATGAATGTGTATACGGATTGTTTTGAAATTGTTGAACCATAGTATTTGTATTTCTTCTACAATTAACATTTACTTCTCTTTGATATTTACCACTTGTTCTTCCTAAGGTTTGTTGACTAGGTGCTAATTTTGGCATATTAGCATACACTTGTGGTCGATTTGTAGCTCTGTTTCTTAAATTGGTGACATTAATATTACTATTAAACAATTTTTCATTGCCGTGATTATGAAAATTTTGTTTTAATAAAATCTCTTTATTGGGATTTAAATGTGCATTATAAGCAGCATTATATGTTTGAACTTGCGTTTGAACACCACCGTTAGGAATATATGAATTATTTGTAGTATCTCGTTGTTGATGTGTCATTTGTTTTGGGTTGGTTGTATAACCACCGGTGTGATTATGAAATCCCATAGCCCATCTATCATTGTCTATCATTTGTTCCTTAATAGTAGTTTTTGGAGTATCTGTTGGCGACCAAATAGTTCCATTTTTAACACCCCAACTACCATTATTTGGATTACCAACAGGTCGCATATTACCTACAACATTTTCTTTTCTAGTAGGTCGTATAATATCTAAAATAGGTGCTACAATAGCATTCATATAACCACCATAAGCGCTACCCCATTCTTTTTGTCCCCCCGTCAAACTTCTATTATTTACCAAATTTTCATAGGTATCTTTATTTTCGTTTTCGATTTTTTTACCTGAAGCACTAGCTCCCCCTAAATGTTTAAGTGGTCCTTCTAAATGTTGTTTGTGCGTTTCGTTATAATGTCCTTGTTGATAAATACCATTTTTGTTTCTATTGGAATTACCAAAATGTTCAGACTGAATATTGTTTGTAGCCTTTAACATAACGGTAGCTCTGTTTGTTTGAGCTTGTCCGCTAGCACCAGTAGTAGTCATCCATCTATCTGGTGTATTAATGTAATATGTATCTGGTCTGTTTTTTTCTATTTTACCTTGATGGTGTTTTGTAGTAGCTTGAGCAAACCCTTTTCCAACATAAGCACCCAAAGTTTGTGTTCCATAAGAAACCTTTGGATTTGTTTCTACACGTAACTGATCTACTGTTTTTGGAAGCATTTTTTCTCTAGCATCCATAGATGAATTAAATCCACCAGTTCCTTCACTTGAAAAACCTTTATTTAAACCTGGACCTACACGTATTTCTTCCCACGGTTTTGTATTATTTTGTTTATCGGTAATATTCATTTGTAATCTTTCTTGAATAAAATTATTAGTATTTGGTGCTCCATAAATATGATGCATATTTTTCTCTGGTTTAAAAAGTGGTGCTTGTTCTCTTTTTACAATATTATCTTGTCCCGAACCCGTATATAAATTCAATGTATCATTATTTTCTGATAAAGAAGGTTGCGAAACATTAGACCCAAAAAAAGGCACCATATTATTGTGTTCTATGTTGTTTTTGTTCATTGTTTCTCCAGTAAGAGATGTAAAAGTAGTAGGGGGTTTCATTTTTTGAGCCGTAGAATAATTTTCATTTTTATAAAATTGTTCAACACCTGTTTTTTTCCCATTGTATTTAGACACACTATGTTTCACATCTTTAAAATCCTCAACAGGATAATTATTAGGTTTATGTTTTACATTAGGTAGTTTACTTTGGAATGTTTCTTGCACCGGTTCAGGCTCTTTATTATGATTTGATAATATATACATTATACCTAAAGCTGCGACTGGAATTGCCACTTCTGCCATTTATATATATCTAACATATATTTTATTATAATTTAATTTATAAGAAAATATTAATTATTTCTCGGACAAGGAAATCTCGGTTTAAAATTATCTCTCTCTAAAAGTCTAGTATTTATGTTATTATGGAAATGAAGTGCAACATTTTCTTGTGGGTCATTGAGTAATTCATCTGTATTTATTTTTCTTTCAGGATTTCTATACGACCAAGCAGGATGAGTTGTTCTACTTTGTTCTGTCATTGTAGCTGAACACGTTGGATAATGATTGGGATAAGAATTAACAACATTTTTATTAGGAAATTCTTCACTGGTACAATATTTTGTTAATTTTCTTGTATAGTTTTTTAAATCGCTATCGATATCAATAGGATGACCATTCATAACACTTCTTAAATTAGCACCCCATTTTTGCATTCTCATTTGTGGGTCATCGATAAAACAAGTATTGTTTCCAGGACCAGGAGTATTTAAAATATATCTCCCTGAACCTGTTGACTGTTGTAGGCTTTTTATAATTCTTGCATCATCATAATTAAATCTAGTATTAGACATATATATATGTTAAATATAATATTATTGTGTTTAACATATTTAATCTATTATGTGTTTATATTTTTTTAAATAATTCAATAATAATTCTGCTTCTACAGGATATTTTGATTCTATTATTTTTTCTAAATCTTTTATACTAGCATTTGGATTATTTTTAGTTACTTTCATAGTAATATTCATTAGATTTGGTCTATATAATTTTTCTGTAGCACTAAATTGTTCTAAACCACCGACAAACTTATGAGTTTCACGTAATTCCCTAGGAACACCCCACAATTTTTCATAATTATCTCTAGCTAAACTTTTGGATATAGGTAAATCCGGTTGGGAATATGAATAATCTTTAAAATGTCTCAAAAATTTACATACTGGTAAAACTTTATGCAAATGAGTATTGTATTGATTCACAGTCCATTCTGGTTTATTTTTAACTATTCCTTGAATTTCACTAATTATTTGTGTATTTCTAATTAAACCAGTTCTTTCGAATTGTGGAATTACACCGATGTTCATAACAACTGTTCCATCAGCTTTTTCTTTTCTAAAAAGTTTATCATATAAATAAATATCGGCTTTTAAATGTTTGTGGTCATGGGCCATTTTTATATTATATATAGGTTTTAAATTATCGAAATAAAAGTATTAAAATGTCATTTTTGGAGGTTTAACTGTTCTACCAGTTGTTCTATCATAAGTTGGCAAAAATCTATTTTGTTTGAATAATAAAGCATTTATTGTTTGATTTTTTAATAATAACTCAGCCCATACAGGTTGTCGAAATTCAAATTCCAATTCCAAATCTTCTGTTTCTATATCTGGATATTCTTTTAAAATATCTTCGATTAATTTAATATAATTCTTTTTATAAACCATATCAATTGGTTTACCAAATAATTCATTATAATATTCTTTCGCATCTTTTTTGTCTAGGTCTTTTTCTAAAAAATATTGCGACCAATATCTATTATTAATATAAATATGTTTTTTAATACTTTTAATTGTATATGTTGGATATTCATCAATGATTTTTTTTAATATTTCCAATACTTGATTATTATATTTATTATTATGAAATTTTTTGTCAAAAATTTTATCATATACTATATATTCTATTTTTTGATTTGCTGGATCTTTTTGTAAATTTTTTATAAATTTCATTTGTAAAACAGATTCATTAAATCTATAATTTAATATTTCTTCTACTTTTTTAAATACAATACCAGGATTTCCTTCGATTACATTTTTAATCTCATCTAGTATTTTTTTATTGTATTTGAATCCTTCTGGTCTTCCATATAATGAATTGTAAATTTCATAATGGGGTTTTAAAGTAATAAAAGGTAAAGTATTAACGAAATGAGCAACATTACCTTTGTTTCTGTATAATTTGGAAGTCATCATTTTATTATCATTATATGTAGACACAGTTTCCTGAACAAAAATAACAATTTTTTCATAAACCTTGATTTCTTCAGGGTCTAAATATTTTAATTTATTTAATCTTTGTAAAATATATGAGAAATTATAGGTGTTGAAATTTACATTTTCAATTCTTCTCATAATCAATGGTTCTACGAAATTATCAATTAAATACAACTTTATTTTTTTTAAACTTAATTCATCGTCTGTTAAATTAATGTCCGTCCCCCCTATATTTTGACTTCTACTAACGCCTAAAAGATTTATTTGATTTCCTTGTTGATTTCCTGTTAAACTATTTACACTCATACTATACTATATTTTGATATAATTTTTCTAATTCTAATGTAAATGACCAATCCATCGTATTAAGATTAATTGGTTTACCGAACATATCTAATAATCTAATATTAAATTTTTTTAAATTGGTTGGACCAGCGTATATTCTTGTTTTTGAATGCGTTACATCTGAATCCGGTGTATCATCGATCTGAATACCATAAGATGCCGTTCCAATATTTAATTTTGCTAAAACATTGGTATCAATAAATGTATTATCCAGACATATTATATTATTATTTGTTTGATTTAATGTATGGTCGTTCAAACATATATAAATATATCTATCACCAGCAGCATCAAATAAACCTTCTGATATAACATCATTTTCAATATTTAAATATTTTGCGTTGCGAAATCCTAACGTCCATCCTGCTGTTTGAATTAACGACTTAGTATTTTGGTTTACAAATATTAGATTCATATATAAATAATTTGCACCTGTTGTGTCTTGTGTTATGGTAAATGTACTTTTCAAATTAATTGGATTAATTTTAAATTCTATTTTTTGCATACGTCTTTGATGCTCTGTTTTTTGTCCATCAAAAACACCAACAGCAACATCTTTAAAATATGTCGTATTTAGAAAATTAGTTAATTGTTGAACTGTATAATTGCCATCTGGGATAACTATTTCATGGATAAATCTTGTATCAGGGATTTCCTCTCTATTTTCATCTTGTTCTCCAGTTGTCACTCTCGTTCTAGTGTCTCTTTTAACTTCGAAAAGTTCTACAAAAAAAATATTATTTCCTTTTTCTGCTTCAAATAAATACCACGTATTAGGCAAATTTACCGAAGTTAATCTTGCCGATAAAACATTTTCTATATTGATTGGCAATGTATAATTGTAATCTGTTGGTGATTCGTTATAATAATCGTCTCTAAAAATACTATTTATATGAAGAGATATAGATTGTGTTTCTTTTTCTAGTTTATTTACAACGCCTTTTGTATGTTTTTGTCTTCTAACATGTTGTGCTCGAGGCCTCGAATTAACCAACATATTAGTTCTTTGTAATTGCCTATTTACAATAGATTTTGGTACAACCGTTCCTTGCAAACTCATTTATAATATAATTATTTATTTAATTTTAAGTAATTATATTATTTTTTTAAATTTATTCACTGTTTGTTGTAATATTTGTCGTTCCTGAATAAGCACTATCACCATTATTTGAATTTCTCACTGCTACTTTTATAGCATATGCTGTTCCTGCTGATAAAGAGTTAATTACATATGAATTACCAGTCGCATCAGAAGCTAAATTTACATTACTTGTTTGACTGGTTCCATCAACATTTATATCATATCTTGAAATATTTAATGAGCCATTTGGATTATTATTATTGATGCTTATTGTAATTGAATTTGTTGTTTTCGATGATTCAGTAAATGTAGGAGCATTTGGTAATGTAGACATGTTTATAGAATTTGAGGCAGCACTATCTGTTCCAGCATTTGAATTTACATTTGTAATAGCGTATTGTGTATTTGCCGCTAAACTTGATAAAGAAACATTTTGTGCCGCTGCATTTGCTGCTGTATTGGTTGGAGTTTTTGAAGTAGTAGTTGTCGAACCACCTGATGGTGTATGACTTACTTTAAATGTGTCAATGGTTGCTGTTCCAGCAGAATTATTATTCGTGGAAGTAAATGTTAACCCCGAAGTTGAAACGGTTGAAGTTGTTGCAATTGTTGGGGCGACCGGTGCTGTATATTCTGTTCTAGCACTTGAATAACTGGTTGTTCCACCAACAGCAACGTTTTTAGCCTTAACACTATATTGCGTATTTGATGCCAAACTAGCAATTTGAGTATCACTCGTAGCATCAGCCGCTGAATTAGAATTTTTATCTACTTCGCTTTCCGAACCACCAGACGGTGTATAACTAACAACATTTTTTGTAATGGCTAAAGAACCATTGGGATTATTGTTTGCTATATTTATATTTATACTTGACGTTGTATTTGCCGTAGAACTGTCTGCTACCGTTGGAGCATTTGCCAAGGTTGTTTCATTTATACCACTTGATGCAGCACTTTCTTTACTGGCACTATTTATATTTTTAACGGTAATTGCGTATGTTGTATTTGCCGATAAATCACTAATAGCAGTGTCAGTATTTGTAGCATTTGAAGCTGTAGCACCCGCGGATTGTGTTTTATGCACTGCTCCTCCCAACAATATTTTATGATTATCGATAGTTAATGTGCTTGCTGTATTATTATTTGAAATCAATATATTAGCAGATGCTGTTGTGTTAGCAGTTCCACTAGCAGATAATGATGGTGCTGTTGGTAATGTAGTAGCAGTAGTGCTACTTGAAGAAGCACTATCTCCCCCCGTTCCAACATTAACACAAGTTATAGTATATGTTGTATTTGCTGCTAATCCTGTTAATGAAGTATCTACACCAGTTGCATCTGCTGCTGTATTAGCCGGTGTTTTTGCTACAGGTTGACTGACACTGTTTGTAGGGCTATGAGTTACTTTATATCCACTTATTGCTAGAGAACCATTTTCATTACTATTTGCTACGTCAAAATTAACTGTGGTAGTTGTACTAGCTGTAGAACTGGCGGATAATACGGGTGCTAATGGTAAAGTTGTTTCATTGCGACTACTAGAAGAAGCACTTTCCATACTAGCGCTATTTGCATTTTTAACTGTAATTGCATATGTTCTATTGGCTGATAAATCTGCTAGTTGAGTATCAACGCCTGTAGCATCTGCTGCTGTATTAGCTGGTGTTTTTGATACAGGTTGAGATACATTTGCATCTGGACTATGGGTAATTTTATATGTACTTATTGCCAGCGAACCATTGGCATTCGTATTAGCTACATCAAAATTAACTGTGGTTGTAGTATTTGCCGTCGAACTTACTGATAAAACAGGAGCTACAGGCAATGTTGTAAAACTACCTGTTGTTAAGTTGTCATTTCGTAAACCGTGTTCGTTTTTTAAATATAAATGATTTAATGTATAGGTTTTATTTGATACTAATGTTGGTGATGTTCCCACTACAACACTACTACGACCATTTGAGGCGGTATCACTTGGTGTAATTTCATAACTAGGCGTATGACCAGAACTAGTTATTTCAAAATAATATTTACTTATGGTGGCAGTGTTAGCATCCTGTGAATTATTTACAAATACACCAACCGCACTAGTGGTGGTGGTAGAAGCATTTTGTGATATATCCGCATTAGCAAAATTACTTGGTCTAGTATACATAGTAACCATTTTTTTGTTTCCAGATAAATCATTTCCTGTTGTAAAAGAACTAACCGATTGAAAACTAATATCATATGCACCATTAGGATGCGTTAATCCTGTAATACTAAGATCAGTATTTGTTTCATTTTTGCCACCATTTACGGCAGCATGTTCACCACTTCCTGTATCAGTATTAGCACCATCTAAGGTATATTCATATAAATAACCACTAATATCATGAATGGTAGTACCAATATTAGGATTTGTTAATGAAACCTTAATAGTATCTACTGCTGTATTAGCATAGTCTGTTCCACTACTATGTAAAATTTGCGCTACATCCGAATTTCCAAAATTGGCTGGAGCTGTATGTATTTGCTTTTGAATTTTACTATTGCTACGACCGTGCGTATTAAACATATTTACGCTTACATCATACAATGAATTTGCTGTTAATGAACCTATGCTTATTGAATTAGAATCTGTTGCACCTGTATTAGTGGCAGAATCAAAAGCTCTATTTGTCACCCATCCAGAACCAGCACTTATATCGATATCATAACCACTTATATCAGCACTTCCATTGATTTGCGAATTATCAAATTTTAATTTTACTACTGTTGTTGTGGATGCTCCAATATTTTGTGATACATCAGCAGAAGCAAAATCACTAGGATTGGTATATCCCGTAATACCAATATAACTATTACTTAAATCATTCACTGTATTAAACAATGATAAACTTAAATCATAAGCATAATTAGCGGATAAATCACCCAAACTAACATCTGTATTTGAATGCGTTGGTCCTTTATTAGTAGCTGTATGAACTACATAACTTATATCAGAAGTTCCGACTATTTTACTCCTTGTATTATATCCACTAATGTCTAAGGTTTGTGCCGTTTGAGAGTTGGCTACAGTAAGCAAAATAGTATCTGTAGCATATGTTGCTGTTTGTGATACATTTCCTGCTGAAAAATTACTAGGTCTTGTTGTTCCTGTAGCAGCTATTTTATTGTTGCTCATGTCCTCAGTATTTATTAAATGAGCACTTAAATCATAAGTTGTATTTGCGGAAAGATCGAGTAAACCAACATCTGTATTTACAGAATGAGCAGTTGCCGTAGAAGGTGTAATTTCTTTTATTCCGGTTGATGAATTTGCTCCATTATTTCCACTAAAATCAAAAACAATTTTACTAATATTCAATGTCGTTTGCAATTGTCCCAAATTTACATTCATCATTAAAGTAGTATTTGTTGTATCTGTCAAGTTTTGACTTACATCATTACTTACTAAATCTGATGGTTTTGTTAACAACACTATGTCCAAATTTTCACTACTAATATCATTTACATTCAATATATTAAAACTACAATCATATTTGGAATTAGAGAATAATCCTTTTAATGTATAACTATTTGATTCTGTAGGTCCATCATTTGTTGCGTCGATATCCGATTTTGTTCCACTGTTAACTGGTGTATTAAGTATTTGATTAATTTCACTTGAACTTAGTGTTGTAGTATAAATTTTTAATTCGTCTATTCCCGCTGTTGTTGGTGCACCTGTGCTATTATCGTGTAATAGTAAACATAACATTTGTTTGTTATCTCCTGCTTCTGGTAAATCATTACCAAATTCTACATAATAATGATGCCAACCTCTTAATGTTGTATGACTAATTGCCGGGGATAATGAAGTTGCACTTGTTCCATTAGCATTATTATAACTTGGAAGAGTTTTTTCGACCCCATCGATGTATAATTTAATAATATTATTGTCATTTTTTCCATAAATTTTTAAATCATTTATAATAGCCATTTGTGCGAATACTTGTGCACCAAATCCTATAGGATCTTGTATATGAAACATAGGATATGTTGCCGAATTAGTAGAATCGTTTGGGATATAATACCAAAAAGAAAGTGATTGGGTATCGGGATTAAAAGCATTGTTCCCAGTAGTAGCCTCAATATTAAAACATATTTGGGGTGTGGCATTACCTGAACCGGGTAAATAGGAACCAGTTCCATCATGACCGTTCGCTGTAAAACTATAAGAAACACCACCACATTTTCCTGGCCAGTTGTTTCCCTCTGTTCCTGTATTGAATGGGGCGTATTTATCAGGTGTTGTTAATGTAGCAGACAAAGAAAGTCCATTATTGTATTTTAAATAATAACCACTAATATCTAATGATAAAGCAGGTTGATTGTTGTTTATTTCTAATACAGCACTGCTACTTGAATAGGATGAAATATTTTGCGATACATCTGTCGTTGTCGATGTAGTTGGTTTAGTTGTGCCACTAATATCCAACATATTTACTTGACTCATATCATGAATATTAAACTGATTCGCACTAAAGTCATAACGAGTATTTGCTATTAAACTATTAATAGAAATATCAGTCAATACACCACTAGCATCTTTATTCGAAGCCGATTTATAAACTATTCCCCCATCGTAAAATGATCCATCCGATTTATATCCACTAATATCAAAAATGAATCCACTAATATCAGCAGTTCCTTGTAATTGTCCTTTTGTCCAATTAAATACAATAGCGTTTGAGCTAGAATCTGTGACATTTTGAGATACATTAGCATTTGTAATAACAACGGGTCTGGTGTAAACACTTAATCCTATTTTATCTCCGTCAATATTTTGTGTATTTACTAAATTAACACTCAAATCGTATTTCATATTTCCCGATAAATCATTCAATGAAACATCATTATTATGCGCAGTTGGTCCAACATTTTCAGGTATTTTAGTTATCGTATCCGTGTGTTCTGTCCCACTAATATCTCCGCTAAATAATATCGTAATAGCGCTCATATCCAATGTTCCAGCTAGGTCTTTATGTTGAATTGATAAAATTACCTGATTATCACTATAATCACTACCTCGATTTTGCGATACATCTGAAGTTGTAAATGCGGTTGGTGCTGTTGTTCCTAGTAAAGCTAATATTGAATTACTTAAGTCATGAACAGAACCTATCAAATTAATGCTTAAATCATATAAAGTATTTGCCAATAAACTATTCAATGATACATCATTATTAGAACTATCAGGTCCTTTATTTACAGCG